>ERZ1669248.15-NODE-15-length-158707-cov-8.993218_pt1 | contig 158707 bp, 187 predicted proteins | sample MGYA00579296_ERZ1669248 | MGnify/ENA primary metagenome ERZ1669248 (study PRJEB41166, sample SAMN08046057) | hot springs metagenome | biome: hot spring; feature: neutral hot spring; material: thermophilic sediment; isolation source: thermophilic sediment from...
GGCCCAGGAGAGATCCGCTGGCGTAGGCCTGCGTGGGTTCAAATCCCACCCCCCGCACTTTAACTCCTAGTAGAAGTGTTTTTCTACATACCTCCCTTTTATTGGTATTACTTCTCCACACCTAGGACACTTGTATCTACCACTACTACTATCTAGTTTGAAGTCTAATACTCTATACCCACTCCTATAGATCAGTGTTTTACCACACCTCGGGCACTTTGTAGACTCGTAGTCGGGATTCCAGGTATTCCCTACATACACGTATTTCAATCCCTGTTGCAAAGCGTATTCTCTAATCTCTAGTAGTTTACTAATTGGTGTTGGCGGCTCTCTCCACCTGTGTGCAGGGTGGTAGCGGTTTACGTGTAGGGGGACCTCCAGCCCCAGGTAGTCTAGGTGTTTACTTATAATCCACTCATAACACTCTTTGAAGTCATTGGTGTTTGTTACTACTAGGTATACTATTTCAACATGTGCACCGTGATCTAGTGCTATCCTCGCATTTCTAAATACTACTTCATGGTCTACTCCGACAAGAGCCCTCTTCATTTGTGGACAGCCTTTTATATCAGCTGAGAAACCATCTACACCTGCATCGAGAACAGTCTTCAAAGACTTAACTGTAAAATACATGTTTGTAACCATCATTGAATACAATCCGTGTTTAACAGCTATTTCAGTAGCATCCACGACGTAGTCTAGATTAGTCAATGGCTCATTGAAACTAGCTGATAACCCCTCATCACCTTTTAAAACAGCTAGTTCTACGAGTTTCTCTGGTGGAATATATTCCTCGCTACCACTTGGTTTAACAAAGCTTAAATGGTCGTTTTGACACCATGGACAATAGAAGTTACAGCCATAATTACTATAGGTTAGTGCGGTTGAACCAGGCCAGTAGTGATACAGTGGTTTTATCTCTATAGGCCTACTCTCAATAGCACTTAGTCTACCATAACCCCTATGATACAAAACACCACTAGTGTTAACATAGTTACCACAAACACCCGTGACACCATTAGGGAGAACACACTTTCTCTCACACACTAAACACCTAGTTCTAGAATCACCTATAGACTCGTAGAAACGAGATATCTTCAAACAAGCCGTTTGTCCCTAGAGGGTCATTCTTTATTGTTTTGGGGTTGCCTCTAGGGACTTCCACCTCGCCCACAGGGCTTTGGAGACCGCTGTGGGTTCATGGGTGGTGGTCGAGCCCAACGGCACGGGGCTCCCATCTACGTTTATCCCCGCGGGGCTTGGAGCAACGCTCCCATCACCCCAACCAACAATAAAAAACCCTAGCAGACCCTAATAAACATTTCTGCCCCCATGAGAAATCTAGTTAAAAACTATTTAATACACTACTATTGAGTTTAGACATATCCCACCAGCTAGTAGATAAATCTAAGTAACTAGTAGAATATAGATTACTAGAGCCAGTAGTATTAAAAGACCTAGAATCAAAGTATTTGTAACAAGTGAGTATTCAAATACACGATGCAATATCTCAATACCCTCTACAATTCTAGATTTAACCCCTTCAATTACTCTATCTTCTAACCCCCTGTAAAACCCCGTTATTCCGCTTAGTAGTTTTTCAATATTGATCGATCTCTCTATTGATTTAAACATGGTTTTCTTAGAGGGGTATTGAATAGTATATTTGAAATTTTTGAAATCCAGGTATTTCCATGAACTAACATACTTCAATACTAGTATTAGTTTAGATATATATGGAGTATAATTAAATCTATGAAACATCACTATTTTAACTACTAGCTTTTTAAATGAATTGATATACTTATTAATTGAAATCCATAATACACTTATACTTCTCAGAAACACTGTAAACCTAGTAAATAAATCACCAGTAGTATTCCTATACAAAGAGACAATAGTATCTAGAATACGTAGTATTAAAACATATAGTAAAGTAGCTATAATAGAAATCAATAAGGCAATGTAAACCAATAAGTATGATGAGTAATGTAAGACTACAATGTAGTGCGATGTAACTATGTAAGTAGATAACATAGTTAATAAATAAACATATTTTTTTAGAGTAGAATACAATAGAGTAGTTATTTGAATCCAGAGAGTAATCAATACAATGTGTAATAGAAAAATAAAAGCATAAACTAAGTTATTGAGTTTAATGTATACTATGTAATTTAATACTATGAGTAGTGTAGTTAGAAAAAATAATTCAAATACTCTACTCATATCACGATGTAGTTCTAAAAGTACTAGTATAGAAATTGCTACAATAAATAGTTTCAATGAGTATTCTAAGACATAGATATCTCCACTAATTAAACCCCATGTAGAAATAATAAATCCAGTTAATACAAGGAGAAACACTGTAACTAGTAGACCCTGAGGGTATTTCAATAATCCTCTGTACATAGAGTGAAAAACACTGGTTTTACTTGTATACTCTACTTTCATTTTATAATCTCCTTGATTAAAATATATGTTCCAATAAGCAATATAACCACTATTGGTAGCAACAATGTGAACAAAGCTAATACATCACCTACTATTTCCCTACTAGTTTCAATAAATATTACTGGTGTAAAAAATAGAGAAGTAATAGACCCCATTAAAACATAGTATACTAGGTTCTTTATAGATCCCCCTATGGAGACTTCTACACTACTACCTGGTTTTACATGTATTTGTAGATATTTTGCCGAGTAGACAATAGAGAGAGCAACTTCTATTGATAAAACTAGGAGTACAAGTAGATATATGTAGTTCAAAGTAATTTCATGAATTACTGTTGAAAACATCCATAACTTAGCAAAAAATCCAATTGTAGGTGGTAGTCCAAGCATTGCAAGTATTGAGAAAGAGGCAGCTAGTGATTCCAATGGTAGAACTCTATAAACAAATCCTAATTTATCGATTCTTCTCTCGTGAAATACTACTTCAATAACACCTGTATCCATGAAGAGAGTTGTTTTAAATACAGTGTGTGTTGCAGTATATGCTATTATTCCATAGTATGCTAGTGGATCACGTGTTTTAAGGTAAATAGCTGTTAGTATTGCAATAACACCCATATGAGATATACTACTATATGCTAAAAGCCTCTTAGCGTCTTCTTGGAAAATAGCTTGTAGTCCACCATAAACAGCTGTTAAACAACCAGAAGCTATGAGTATACTATGTGCTAATTCAATATCAATAGTGTAATTAGTTAATAGTAGAATACCATATACACCCATTTTAATCATTATACCAGATAGTAGAGAAGAGACTGGTGCAGGCGCCATACTATGCGCATCTGGTAGCCAGAAGTGTAGTGGTATTAAAGCCGCTTTAGACATAAAACCCAGGATAATAAGAGCTGTTAAAACCGGATGTGTAAAATTCAAGTCGAGTCTCCATATATACTGTGTTAAAGCTGGATTTAACCCAGTCAATGCAAGAAGTGTAAAAAGTGCTATATCAGTTGGTATCATAGAGAAAACAAGGTATCTAAGTGAAGCCCTTATAGCCTCTGGATTTACTCCAACAAAGGCGTCATAAGCAATTAATATAAAACCAACGAGTTCTGTTGCAAGCCAGAATAATACTAGTTCAAGTAGATACTTCGATGCAAAAGTCATTATCATCGTTAAAGCAAGAAGGTCTGTGAAAAAGACAAGAGATCTCGATGTATACTTCATATAGGAGTATTCAACTGAAAAGAGAGATGTAATGAGACTTAGAGGTAGTGTAATAAGAATAAACATTATCTGAGTAGTTTCAAATGAAGAAAGTAAGATGAGAATAGAGATTAAAGAGTATCCAATAAACTTAGTAAGCAACCAGTAGAACTGCTTGGAAAATGGTTTGTAAAATGTGTTTCCAAGATATATTACTAGCATTGAAATTACAAATACACTATATCTCTGTAAATCTATAAACTCCATATTTAACACCATTTGCAACTACTATCTTCATCAATTAAATCAACCCTTCTACTCCAATACTTTTAACAATATACTCTCTATAATTACCTAGTAAATCCTCCCCTACATTTATTATGAAGATTCTAAATGGCTCATATAGAGTGAATAGCAATCCAAGAACAATGAGAGTTGTACTAAGGAGTAAAATAATTGTTTTTGGAATAACCGTGTTTCTTAATTCCTGATCACTTCGTGTAACTGCCTTATACGTATACATTACATGTAGAAGCTTGAAGTAACCTATAGCTGAAATACCCGATACTACTAGGACTATAATGGGTAGAGTAATCGATTTATTAATTCCAGCTAGAACCAATAGTGCTTTACCCCAGAAACCAATTGTTACTGGTAGTACTCCAAATAAATTCAATATAGCTACTACTAGTGAGAAAACCATTGACTTACTATTTTTCAATACCGCTATACAATTTATACTACGTCCACATCCAATAATTAACAATCCAGCTAGATAAAATAATACAGCATCCCCTAGAATATTTGATATCAATAGTAGAATTGCTGATACAACTCCAAATACATTATCTAGTGTAATTCCTAGGAGAGCGAGACTAAATTGTGAAATTGTACTGTAAGTAATGAGTTTTTTAATGTCTTTTTCAACAATCATTAACAATACCGATATAAATGCTGAAATAATAGCTAATACTTGTATAAATGAAAAAAGCGTTATTCTAAAAACAACTAGTTCTTCAATAACACCCCATCCTAGAATAGTAGTAAAAAACCTCATGAATAAGTAAATACCTATACTATCAGCTATTGCTGTAAAACCAGCTGATATTGGTAGAGGTGCTTCAGAGTAGACATGGGGTTGCCATGTAAACCCTATTGGTAGAATACCGGTTTTGAATAGAAAAACCCAGACCATTAGAGAAAATGCTATTTTAGAAGTTAAAACAATATCGCCTAGTACACTCTGGGAAAATGGAGTAATCGCGTTTGGATTACGTAGTTTAAGAGCTATATCAGCCATATTGAGAGTTCCGAAAGCACTATAAATCAATACTACAGCGAAAAAATATATTGATGTCGCAACTATACCAGTCATAGCATACCTCAATGAAGCTACAATAGCAGTTGGTTTACTCCTATAGAAAGCTACTAATCCATAAGCAGATATTGAGAGAAGCTCTATTGAAACAAAGAGGTTGAATATATCTCCTGTGTAAAAACAACTAATAGAACCAGCTGAGAGAAGGAAGAGTAGTGAGTAGTATAAGTACTTCCACTCCGATATAATAAACCACTTACTATAAAGTACTGTTAAAAACAAAGCAGTCATTGATAGAAAGCCGAGGAGTGAGCTTAGTAAATCCACAGTGTAGACTATTCCAAGTGGTGGTTTAAACCCAGCGAAACGATAAGATACAACTCTATTTTCAACAACATTGATTAAAACAAGTAGACTCATAATAACAGCTATTCCACTCGTAGTAAGAGATAGTAATTCAACGAGTCTTTGAGATTTCCAACTCTTGTTTAATATTGGTATAAGTAGTATTATCACTGATACAGCTACGAGGAAGAATGGAAGTAGTCCAATAAGATACTCCATAATTCTCAACCAAAAATCTTCTCTACGAGTTTTTCAAAACCACTTGTAATTACCAATCTTGCTTCATCAGGGTTAAATGTAGATGCATTTATCCAGTGGATATACATGAGTTTTGAATTCGTATCGATATTTAATACTATTGTACCAGGTGTATTAGTCACTGTTAATGCTATTAATGTAACACCATAATCTGATTCTACGTGGTAGGGTACTGCTACAATAGCGGGTCTAATTGGTTTATTAAATAAAATTATCTCTACTAGTTCCAAATGTGCATGTATTTCTGCTTTTACAAAGTAAACTATGTATTTAAACAAGTATAGGAGTTTTAAGACATCATATAATCTAAGTGTCTTTTTTACTATACTTGATTCAAATAAATAAGTTGTAATAGCCGATACAATTACACCTATAACTAATGTATAATACTTAAACGACCCAGTTGAAATAATAAAGAAGACTAGTATTATAGTGAATACAAAGAGTTTATTCAAAAACCTCTTCAACACCACCACTCCTCATTGCTTTAATACTAGTTGTACCATAGTGTTCATAGTAAACTAGAATTAAACCAATTACAAACATGAAAACAGCTAGACTAATAACGATCGCTGTTAATACAAGTGCTTGAGGCAATGGATCAACTGCGATGTATTTAAACTCTTCTAATTCCCCAGGTGAAACAGGTTCTCTTATTAAAACAGGGGGTTTTGGATAAGTATTATTGACAACTCTAAAACCAATAAATAAGGCAAATAAATTAATTGCATCAGTAAACATAATGAGACATATAAACTTCTTTATAAGAGATGGTCTTGTATAAACACCATACATTGCAATAGCAATATTTACTATAAATGCAATAATCGATGTTCTAAATGCTAATTGAATAAAAACTTCACTCATAGACTTCTCTAACCTCAAATGCCTTCTTCAACTCTACATCTCTAAGAGACAATAGCATCAAAGCTGTTGTAAGACCTGTGAAAACAATGAGTAATTCAAATACATTGTAAAAGAAGATTGAACCCGCTAATGGTGCATCGAAGAGAAATGAAGGCATTGATATAAAAGAGTCTTCTTTACTCATATTCTGGAAGATATAGGATTTAGTATTCAATATAAACCCTATTAACAAGGGAGTAATAGCAACTATTATTAATCCAATTAAACACAATCCTCTAATTACAACGAGTCTCTTTGATCTATAACCCATGTAATAGAGGAATTCAAGTGAGTAAACAGCTATAATTAGAGATGATATAACAGCTAGTGTTGCACCACCTTGAAATCCTCCACCAGGAGTGAGTTGTCCATGAGTAGCTATTGCTAATGCATATGCTATTATTAATGGAATAACGATTTTAGTAGCTGTTTTTGTAATTGTAGATAGTCCTTTTGGTTGTAAAAATACTTTCTCCTCAAATCCACGTAGAAGCGTGTAAATAGCTATTATTGAAGCCATAAGCACTGTTGTTTCAAGAAAAGTGTCGAATCCTCTATAATCCCATATTATTGCTGAAACCACGTTGAGAGAAAACGATGTGTAATTAGAATACCAGGGGTTATATGAATAGTAGAGATATGATTCACCTAGACTACTAATTATAGGTGTGGCTATTCTAATATATCCTTCAAGCCATATGATTAGAGATATTGATAGTACAAGTAGTGAAAGTGAAAATGCTACTAAAACATCTCTTTTAATCATATTCTCTCCACTCCGTCTTCTTTATCAATAGAAATAAGAGTAGTGGTGTAATCCCTACTGATACAGGTATATAAGTTATAAAGAGGTCTGGAGCCATTAAGAGATAGTAGAGGAGTGAGTGGAATATACCCTGACCTAGTAGTAGTAAAATAGCAACTACTAAATTCCTCTCTTTTACTATTAAATAAGCTAGAAACGTTGAAGTTAAAGAACATATTATAACGAGGAGGTATGGTAAAACAACTATATTCAATCCTTATTCACCCCGCGACTTAAAGCATCGTATTCAAGTGGTTGTTTAGGTGCAGTATTCGAATTATATGCTGCTCGTGCAAGAGAGTGAGAACCACTTGGAGCAAGTATGAGTATTATAAACACGCTAATAAGACATATAGCTGTTATAAATAGTCTTTGAGAACCCATTTCTTCCAGTCCAATTGCTAAAATAGCAACACCTAGTAGTGGAAGAATGGATCCACCTATACAACTAACTGTTAAAGCATGTAGTCTTAGAAAGAAGCTTGGTAGTTTTAAAACACCTATAGCTCCAACCACCTCGAAGAAAGAACCTATAGCAATCAATCCCAATCCAATACCATAGAAAACAAGATTCAATTCACTCACCCATCTCTCTTGCCTCGAGGTATTTAGATACAAATATATCTATTGCATGAATCCATAAAACAAGAGGTATTACACCAGAGACTAAAATGGGGTTTTCAAGGATTATTGATAAAAGAGCGAGAAATACTGCTAAATCAAAACTAAGTGCGTCTAGAGCTAAAACACGGTCTGGTATTGTAGGGCCTTTAACTAGTCTTATAATATACATTAATGCAGTTACTACGTAGATAGATGTAATTATTAGTAAAACACTACTAAGCATTTCAAAACCCTAAATACCTAATAAACACACCGGGGTTAAAAACCTAGGCTACAAGATGAGTAGTTAACAGTAAACTAGTAGAAAAACCCGACTTTAAAAGCTCTATATAATCACTGTGAAAAACCACTAGATATATACCCTTATGAATATAGGTTCACGGAGACCTTGTTTAAATCCTCACTATACAGAGTAAAAAACTATCTCTTTTTAATTTTCATATATTGTTCAACTTTTTACTAATTCACTTATTAACGAGTCTTTAAAGTAATACGTTATAAGATGATGTAGTATTGGTCAGTATTCAACGGATTCGTCACTTATCGGCGAGTACAGCCTTCTTCATCCCATTTATTAATTTCCAATAAAGGGTAATTAATCATTTAAACCGGGCCTATTTACTATTTATTATAAATGGATGCAGAGGACTTAGACTCCGGGATCTGAGCGGGTGATGAAGTCCCGCCCCTACTAAGCTCGTTGAGTGTTTTAATAAGTGTTTTAATTGATAAGCTTGAGCGTAGATTTCTCCATTGTTCATTGTAAACAGAGATAATGTATTTACTTAACTCGCTCGATAAGCCGGTTTTTCTCAGTGTTTGTTTTAATCTATAGAGGCCTGTTCTAAAGTGATACCAGAGTTTTATTTTTACAGTGATATACCAGAGTGTAAACTTGAATAATAAGACTATTGCTACTAGTATTAGTGTTACAATTACAATAATCATTTTTACTTTCTTCAATGTAGTTCACTCTCTACACTCTCTCAGTGTATACCTAGGCCTCTTCTCACTACCCTTATTTACAACCACTCCACTGGCTTCTAGAAGCCTTATTTTTCTAGCCACTATTCTACGTGAAGCCTTTCCTCTTAGTTGTTTTACACCTCTATAAACCTCTGAAATACTCTTCTCCCTGCAATCCGAGAGCACATAGATAATTGACTCTGTTATAGGATCAGTCCTTCCAATACGTGTAAGAACCATCCAAGCTCTAAGTAGAGATTGGAAAACAATGAGAGACGGTGCTTTTAAAAAAGACAGGAAATTGAAGAGTAGGTTTTGATCACTATAATATGGAGACTTCATAGATTTAATTAATTGTTCCAGTCTATCTATTCTACGAGCTAGTATTTCAAGTATTTCGAGTAATTCTTCGAGTTGAGATAGTGTATCATTGCTACCCCTGTTTTCATCCATGAAAAACTAACCTTTCTCTAGATTTTACTATTCTTTTTCTTCCTTCTCTACTTTCCTCTGTGTAATTACAGGCAATAATTTCTCAACGATCTCTCCAATATTAGCCATTGATAGCGCTTTGTTTACATAGTCTTTAATTATCTCTTGTATTATCGGGTCTGGCATACCAGCATTCTTTAAACTCGTATATAGTGCAGATATATTCTCGCCCAGTCTCTTTCCATCCATTAACTCCATTAGTTTACCAATAACTGAGCCAATAATGTCGCGTCCCACATCGCCTAGTACTCTAAGCATATTGGTTACTTCTTTCAATTCTAATAGTTCTAGTTCCGGATGGCTTTCAAATCTATCTACAGCGTCTTCAAGTTCCTCGACTATATCACTCAATTTCTCAATGAGTTCTCGTTTATTAGGTATCTCCTGTTTCTCTAGTTCCTCTAGGTTCTTTTCAATCCTGGCAATTAACTCCTCTATTCTCTTGACAACCCACTCTTTTTTCTCACTGCTTTCCTGGCTCCCTCTCTCTGAACTCATATATCACCACCAAGAATGTACTTTTTTGTTCACGAATATATCTATACCACGGAGTAAATGACCAGATCTCTACATTTAAGTGGTCAATAACACACTATCAAGTCTAAACACGTAGTTTCTAAGTATTTACTTTCACTCTGATATATACTAAATGTGGGAGTATGCAACTAGGTACACTGCAATCAATTCCACCAGAAGTAGATACTATTAAAACACTAGTCAAAGTATCTGGCATTCTCGCACTAGTGTTTGGAATAATACTGTTGATTATTGGATTAGCAACATTACTTTTTGGAGTTTTCCTTCTCATACCTGGTATTATAGACATATTGATATACGTAATATACGTAAACTGCAAAGAGATAATTAGACTAGTTGAAATGAGAAATTATCAAAGAGCAAAAGAAAAAACACACGTTTGGATGATAATGGGATTTATTTTTGGAGGCATTGTAATAGGATTATTACTCCTAGCAGCATACCTCAAATACGATGAAGTATTAAGAAGAATAGAGCCTCGTGAAATTATACCTGCATAGTTGAAAAAAGATTTAAATAAAATTTATCTATAAACTACTACACACTTACTTTTAGAGTTGAATTAAACCAGACTCTATTTTCTTTTCTAGTGTACTAGTCTCGACGTATACGAGGATCCATGCTACTAGTTGTGGAATTACTGCTATAAATAATGCCACTAATATTCCAGCTATTAGAAACAACGAAGAATTAAATACGTCTTTCAAACGGAAGAAGAGTATTATTAGACCTATCCAACCAACGAATAGAAATATTAGCCCACCTACTGTGAAAGCAACACCCATTGTTAAAGCGAGTGATGGTATTCCAGTAAACAACAATACCGCGGCGACTACTATACCGATCAATAATATTATTACGCCGTAGAGATATCCAATTAGTAATTTACGTGGAGTAGAGAAATCAATTGGCTTCCAATCTACAAATTTCTTTACAGAACTTAAGAGGTAGAATACACTAATTATTGATAAAGTTATTCCTATTATAGATAGAATCAATTCCGCAACCACCAATCCCAAGCCAATAAACCCGCCAAATATACCACCTGGGTAAGCACCAAACGTAATAAATGTTTTTATCGACTGTATTATAGCCGTTATCCAGCCCACAACAAACACTACAATAGCAATCAACGATAAAATCCACGCAATTATCTGAAATAGAGAGGCTGATTTAAGGTTTCTAAGTCCTTCAAGGACAAGTGTGTTAGACCGAGATGTTTGCTCTATTGACGTATTCCCCACCGTAAATTATTATTTACTCTAGGATTTTAAAATCAAGATCTTATTAACGCAGTGACCCTCAAGAACCAATAGACTTGACTAATTGCTACATCAACTTGTTTATCTAGAATTATCTTTCTCTTACACGATTTATAGAATTAACTAGCTATACATTAGTATTTCTATTGGTGACGGGTGTTGATTTACCTCTATGTACTCTCTCTTTTTAGCTTCAATGTATTTCTCTATTAACTCCCTTGGAAAAACTGGTTTGAGGAATTCATTATCGTTTTCTAGTTCTTCTAGTGCTTCTAGTAGTGATGCTGGTAGTCTTTTTTCACGTGGGACTTTTCTAAGACTATATATGTTTTCATCTACTGGATCGCCTGGGTCTATCTTCTTTTTTATTCCATCTAGTCCAGCCATAATTACAGCTGAAATTGCAAGGTATGGATTACAGGTTGGATCTGGTGTTCTAAACTCTATTCTTGTACTACTGCCATTATTTACGAGTGGTACACGGATACATGTGCTTCTATTCTTGAAACCCCAGAAAACATATACTGGTGCTTCATAGCCTGGTATTAATCTCTTATAGCTATTAACAGATGGAGCGACTAGTGCTGCAAGCGCTCTAGCGTGTGATATTAATCCACCAATAAAATACCTAGCTGTTTGACTCAATCCATACGTATCATTCGAGTCACTAAATACATTTTCAGTATTTCTCCACAAGCTGATATGTATGTGTTGACCAGAACCGTTCTCGCCGGGTAGCGGCTTCGGTGTAAAGCAGGCATAGTAGCCTCTCCGCTCAGCTACCCTACGAGCAATATATTTTACTGTTTGAACACTATCTCCCGTTTTAACTGGACTATCAGGCGCTAGTGTTATTTCTACCTGGCTTGATGCAACCTCGTGGTGGTGGCATTTTACATCTATATTAAACCATTTAGCTAAGACTTCTACAACCTCGTTTCTATACGAGTCTAGTTCACCATTGAATACGTGGTATCCACTAGATACGCCTTTAATTGATCTATCCAGAGGTTTGACTGTATATAGTGCTGAAAATGGTGGTTTATATTCTACTCTACACTCTTTAAATACAAAGTACTCTAGCTCCACGCCGACAAGGGGGGTTAACCCGTATTCTCTTACTACGTATTCCCCTACATTTTTAGCGATATTTCTCGAATCTAGTGGGTGTATTGTATCACTGTCTCTATATATGTTTCCAATTACTCTTGCAAACCCGTTATTCCAGGGTAGTTTTCTAAGTGTTTCACGGTCTCCTACCACGAAGACATCGCTTTCCTCTATCTCTTCAACTCCAATACTACTTCCATCAACACCAGACATTATTCTACCATCATTGTATTTCACTACAACTACTCTCAATCTACCAAGAAGGTCTGTATAGTGTATTTCAACCCATTTAATATCATCCATTATAACACTCATTCAATCACCGCATTGAGAAATTTGGAGATTTGTTAATGGTGTTTTAATGAAAAATGAACATTTTTTAAATATTGCGATAGGTATATATGTACAATTGTTCAAATCCCACAACTAAGTGTAGAAGAGGTGGTTGAACTGCGTCCACTACAAAGCAGATTAAACCTGGACGACTTAGACCTCGAAATAATTAGAATACTACGTAAAAATTCAAAGATTAGTATTCGAGAAATAGCAAGCCTCCTTAAAAAAGCACCATCACTAATACACTCTAGAATTAAAAAACTAGAGAAAAACAGTGTAATTAAAGAATACACTGTAATAATAGACTACTCTAAACTAGGCTATGACGTCTACGCATTAACACTCCTCCAAGTAGATGGAGCACACATTTTTGAAGTAGAAGAAGCACTAAGTAGAGAACCAAATGTAAAAGCAGTCTACGATATAACTGGAGAATACGATATAGCAGTAATAAGCGTGTTTAAATCCGTCAGTGAACTCGACGCCTTTATAAAGAAAACACTTAGAAATCCATACATAAAGAGATCAGTGACAAGCATAATACTAAGAGTAGTCAAAGACACACCACACATAGAAATATAGCGCCGGGGGCGGGATTCGAACCCGCGCGCCCCGCAAGGGGGCAGTGGGTCTCCCACACCACAACGCTGGAACACGCGCTCGAGCCCACCCCCTTAGGCCGCTCGGGCACCCCGGCACTCATTATACATATGTCTCTGAATCCCTCTTAATAGTTTTACCACTAGTTAAAGCCATATACCCTCTTTATAAGCGTGCAGTATGTAGAATTATTTGAGTGATGAGCTTTCAGCGGTCTGAACAGTGAAGAAAAAGGCCGCGGCTGATTATTCCTCTGTGGCAGTGAATATAAAGGGATTCAATTATTGGATTAACAGGGCCCGATGAAGCTCCGTCGGGAGACTACCCGCGGAGTGGTGAAGAATCCCCTGGCTTCGAGGGTTCCTTCTACAATTTGGTTTCATGGTTTAACAGTAAAGTATAATCTCTTCTTGTTTTTACCCTTGTTTTCCGCTTTAATGAATACTATTTCACCTATTTCACTGGTTTTCTTGACGTGTGGTCCTCCATCAGCTTGTACATCTACACCCGGTATTTCAACTATTCTGAGCTCCTTGATCTCCGGTGGCATTCTCTCAGCTAGTTTCACGATGCCGGGGATCTTCAAGGCCTCCTCTCTCGGTAACCAGTATATCTTAACCTCGAGGTCGCGCTTAACTATTTCATTGGCTTTTTCAATAGCTCTAAGTAATAGTTCTTTATCAAATTTTTCAATAGTGTAGTCATCGTAAGCATAATCCGGAGTTATATTGCCACCTGATATGAGGGCTCCGTACTCGGTATACATCACAGCTGAGAGTATGTGAGCAGCTGTATGAAGCCTCATCAACTTATATCTTCTATCCCAATCGAGGATCATTCTTACTCTTGTCCCCACCGGTAAACTAATGGGTTTACTCACTTTATGAGCTACTTCACCGGTATCCTTATTTATGAATACTTCAACTACCTCTACTTTCTCACCGTTAACAATAATGTATCCTTTATCGTGGTCTACTCCCCCGCTTCTAGGGTGGAATATAGTTGCATCAAAGAACAGTAAATCCCCTGTTAACCTTGTTAAAGTAGACTCATACTCTCTCAAGTAGGAGTCCTGTTGATATATGAGCTTAGTTGCGACATACACGTTATCACGCTCATCAAGAATACCTCCATGTAAAACGTGATTTATAAGTACTTAGCAAACCGAGAAACATTTAATAGTAGCCGGGCGGGGATTCGAACCCCGGTCACGGGGGCCAGAGCCCCGCATCCTTGGCCGCTAGACGACCCGGCTATCATTTTAAAATATGTTGAATAAGAGGTTATAAACCTCCCCGTGGGACAGTATTTAAGATTTATTTTTAAACCCTCAAAGACTATTTCTTTGAAAGGAGGGCCCGTAGCTCAGCTTGGTAGAGCGGCGGGCTTTTAACCCGTAGGTCCCGGGTTCAAATCCCGGCGGGCCCGCGTCACTTTTACTTCATTACATCATAGAGCGATGATCACGCTCGGGTGAAAAATATTCTTTGAGCACTAGTTCTAGTACCTTGGAGTTAGGTAGCTAGGTGCTCACTATCTCTCCTCATCGTTAATTAGAAACTCTTAGTTAAGTGAATTAAAAGCCCTGAATTTATTTCTCTCTGAGGAACTCGCTATATGTTAACTTATATATTTCCATTGACTCTATTTTCTTTCTATCTATCACGTGTTTCTCGGATACTTTATCGCGGGGTAGATTGTATTTGCGAGCATATTCTTCGAGGGATAAACCGTGCTCTCTCTGTATTTTATCCTTGTATACTTCATCAAATATGTTGAATGCACAGAAAGGTATTAACCTCCCGTCTGGGACAACGTAGTGTATATTGCATCTCTGCACTCTCTGGATATCGTAGTTGTAGAGATCCATGAAGTGCATTTGCCCTATGAAGAGCAACTTGTAGTGTAGTTCACCTAGAGCCTCGTAACTCCTCTTTACGATCACGTTTGCTATTATCTTGTATATGTCGAATTCTTTAGGCGCTTTCTCCTGGTCTATGAACTTCCTTATGGAGTACAGTAGCCTCATACCCGTTATGATTCTACTGGAACCACTTATGAGATCGGACCATTTCTCGCGAAGATACTCTAGTAAACCCTCAACATCTATGAAGTTCGTTATCGGTGTAAATTTCACGTTATCCCCGTTTCTCTGGACATAAACATAGGTTCCAACACCGCATATTGGGTGATTAGACATCTCAAACTTGAATTCACCGCTGAACCCTTCAATGAACCTTGAGAACACAGCGCTAGCGTTAACTGGGAACCACGAATTCTCGGTTATTTCACCATCTGTTTGCTCTTCTACGAGCTTAGCTACCTCAGGTATCGTTATCCGGTATTTCTCCCTCTCACGTTTCTTCATGAAACCAGTTAAACTAACTGGCTGGAAGTTAACTGCTCTAACTATATCCATGTTCTTAGCTGCAAATCTCACTATTGCACCTAGTTCATGAGTATTCACGCCTTTAATAACTGTAGGTACTAGAACCACGCTAGTTATACCTGATTTCCTAAATACCTCGAATATTAATGGTATCTCCCAGTGGTTTTTCGGGTTAGTTCTAGGAGTTACTCCATCGAAACTTAAGTAGACGGTGTTTAAACCACTTGTCCTCAGGCTTCTAGCGTACTCTATTGCTTTAACGGGTTCACTTAGATATAGTCTCGCGAACTTTAACCCATTAGTGTTTAATTGAATATGTCTAACTCCCTCATCTCTCAGAGTTCTAATTATGTCGAGTAAGTCCTCGCGGAGTAATGGTTCTCCACCAGTTATTTGGACAGCTACCGTGACTCCTTGTTTCTTAACGCTTCTGATCATTTCTCTAACTTGCTCCAAGCTGGGTTCATAGACGTAGCCAGCTGCCTCAGAGTAGAAGAAACAGTACCAGCAGCTTAGATCACACCTGTTGGTTGCAACTAGGTTTACTAGAGCAGTGTGTTGTTTATGCATCGCACATAAACCACAATTGAAGGGACACGTGGTTTTAACCTGGGTGTAAACATACTTTGTTCCACGACCCTCCTCGTAGAATTTTGACACTCTCTTATAGAAGTCGACGTCACCGTAGTATAGTTCCTCTATTTCACCATGCTCTGGGCAAGTTTTACGAATATAGACTTTGTTCTCTCTCTCCACGATCACAGATGGTAGAACACGGTAGCAGTATGGGCAAACACTCATCGTAAGTGAAAGCAACTCCTCTCCGTGTTTAAGTCCGGGTAAAGTGTATGCTATTTCACCTGGTTTCTTAGTGCTCATTTAATACACCACTATAATTCTGTTATAAGTCTCTAAGGGTATAAAAAACCCTGATGCAGAGGTGGTTAACTTAGGGAAGATCATTGTTATTGCGGGGACACCTGGCACAGGTAAAACAAGTATCACGAGGATCCTCTCAGATAAATGCGGTTTAAAAGCACTTAATCTAAGCGAGTTAGCTATCGAGAAAGGTTTCATCACAATGTACGATGAAGCTAGAAACACATACGTTATAAATGAAGAGAAGCTCGCACAGTATATTCAGGAATTATCGAGGAACATTGAAGACTACGTTGTTATTCAAACCCACTACCCTGAGATAATACCCGGTGAACTAGTTGAAAAAACATTTATTCTACGTACTCACCCATTAATCCTAGAGAAAAGACTCGTTGAGAGAGAGTGGAGTAAGCGTAAAGTAAATGAAAACGTGATGGCCGAGATCTTGGGGGTAGTTGCTAGTAATGCGGTCAGCGTGTTCGGGGAAGATAAAGTATACGAGATAGATACATCTGAAACTAAGCCCGAGGAAGTAGCTGATTTAATATGCTCTACCATAAGGGGGTTTACTAAACTAAAACCAGGTGTTAGAATAGATTGGTTAACAGTGCTGAAACCAGAGGAGGTGTTGAAGTTTGAGGACTACATGGGGAGCGAAGATTAGCCCAGGAGGAATAATACTTGCATCCTGGAGCCAAATCGAGCGAATCGTATCTCGCTCAGACCTAGTTCTACTAGTACTCGATGCCAGGGAGCCCTTGAACACTTTCAGCAGGAGACTCGTTAAAATAGTTGAGAAAAATGGAAAGAAAATCCTACTGGTTATAAACAAGAGTGATTTAATACCAAGAAACATAGCTGAGGAGTGGAAGAGCTACTTTGAGGAGGAAGGGTACCCTGCAATCTACGTTTCAGCAGCTAAACACATGGGTACACTTAAATTAAGGACAGCGATTAAACACACTGCGCCATCACTACCCACTGTAGCATCCGTGGTTGGTTACCCTAAAGTCGGGAAATCCTCGGTTATCAACGCGTTGAAGGGGAAGCACTCAGCTAGTACAAGCCCGTATCCAGGCAACCCAGGTTATACTCGGACATTTCAACTCTACAGAGTAGATGACAATATCCTTATGATCGATACTCCAGGTATTTTACCCATAGAGGGTGATCCATTGGAACGCGTGCTGAGAGGGCATCCACCGGAGAGACTAGATGACCCAGTTAACCCCGCTGTAATGCTTATTCAGAGAATACTGAGGTTTAATCCCAGCGCTTTCCTATATACATATGGTATTGAGGCCGCTGATCCCCTACGAATACTCGAGGAGATCGCTATTCGTAGAGGCTGGTTCTACAAGAGAACCAGGGAACCACTCATAGAAGAAGCTGCGAGAGCGGTTATAAGAGACTACCATAACGGTAAATTAACTTACTATATTAGGCCTTCACAGCTATCAAATAACTCGGGGACTCATAGTAATGAGAATCAAGATACTGGAATCCAATGAAGTCATCGAAATACATGAGAAAGAGATAAGAGTCCACGATTTACTGAGAAAACTTGGTTTACCCCCATCTGAGTACATAGTGATTAGAAACAACACCATCGTTACAGAGGAGGACGTATTAGTAGATGACGATGAAGTAGTAGTTTACACGATTAAATCGGGTGGATGACTAAGCGAATTAAGAGGTGCAGACACTTGATATGCTTCAAGCTCCTCCCAAGAAACATTGATAAATGCATTGAATTAAATGAGGCACCCGTTAGCCTCCTACTTGAATCCATTAAAGACCTACTCGACGAAAACCTCGGAGTCATAGTAGTAGTTAATGGTAAACCATTGAACAACTACGATGAAGTAGTATCAAGTAAAGATGAAGTAGTAATCGTAGAGGAGTCTCTAGGAGGTTAACTAGTTTTAGGCGGCCATACTCTGTCGAAGAATATGTTCTTGGATTTAACTGAGAGAGGTATACCGTACACTATATCCGCGTCTATGAGCTTTAATTCCTGTGCAGCAACCCCCAACGAGTACATTATCCTATTATCCACGTTTAAAATGGAGGCAGTTTTCACAGCGGATCCGAGTGCTATCCCGAGGTTGACAATTGAGTTAATTAAACCTGGATCATATTTATAGACTTCGGGTTTCTTCAAACCAATGTCAACTATCTTGCAACCAATTAATACTACTGCGTCGCTTTTCCGAACACTATCAGCGTCTCGTTTAAAGAACTCGCCGTGTAATGGCGCTAGATCCTCCATTTTCCTAGCTAATTTCTCTAATTCCTCTCTATCAACTATTATAGTGGATACTATGTTATCTACGCCACGTGCTTTAGGAGCTGTTTTAGCAGATATAATCATCAACTCAGCTACTCTAATAACGCCATTTCTCAATGCTTCTTTCTCATCTATCATGTGAAACCACCCATTGAACAACTACGACTAGTTCTCAATATAAACCTAGCATCAACAACTAATGAACCATCCGGGTATGCTACCACGGGGTTTAAATCAGCTGACTCTATTTCAGGGTGATCCTCCATTAATTTACCGAACTTAAATATAATGTCAACTATGCTTTCAACGCTGACAGGAGGCATGCCTCGGAAACCTTTGAGTAGAGGAGCTCCTTTCACCTCGCTCAACATCTCCAAAGCATCCTGCTTAGTGAATGGCCAAACTCTGAAAGTCACGTCTCTTAATACCTCTGTGAATACTCCTCCCAAACCAAACATTACTACAACGCCGAAGGTTTGATCCCTTAAACCACCAATAATTACCTCTAACCCCTTTGGAACCATCTTCTGAACCAGTACCCCCTCTACTCTAGCGCTTGGAACTCTTCTACGAATGTTTCCAATTATCTCCTCGAATGCTTTAACAGCGTTCTCAGGTGAGTTTACACCTAGGATTACTCCACCAACATCTGTTTTGTGACTGATATCGGGTGATATTATTTTGAGAACAACTGGAAAACCGATCTTAGAGGATATCTTCCCCGCTTCCTCTGGGGTTCTAGCTACACCGTAGGGTGGGTAAGGTATATTGTATTGCTCTAGCAGCTGGAAAGCCTCGTGTTCAAGTAACTTATAACTAGTTAATTCCTTTACTTGACCTAGTTGTTCCCCGCTCATATAGCCCTTGTATAATATTATAACTACTTAGAGCTTATAAGCTAATTGGTTGAGGGTTTAAACTTGAGTGAAAAAGAGGTTTTAGGAGTAATACACCTACCTAGACTACCTAGCATTAATCTCAAGGCTGAAACCCCGTTTGAACACATAGTTGAGCAAGCAGTATTAGAAGCAAGGATTCTAAGTGAACTAGGATTCACAGGAGTAATAGTGGAAAACTTCGGGGATTCACCATTCCATAAGAGAGTCAAGGATCCACTCACAATTGCCTCAATGTCTATAATCGTGAGAGAAGTAGTTAAAAACTCGGGGTACAAAGTCGGCGTTAACTTGCTGAGAAACTCTGGTAGAGAAGCATATAGTATAGCGGTTGCGGCAGGAGCAAAGTTCATAAGGGTTAATGCCCTAGTAGAAACCATAGTATCCGACTCCGGGGTAATTGAACCAGAGGCACCTAGACTGAGATCAATTAGATTCAACTATCCCAGCGTAGAAGTATACGCTGATATACTAGTGAAACATTCCGCGAGCTTAAGAGCATCCCTGAGTATGATGGAGGCTACAAGTACTCTCCTAGCGAAAGGCTTCATTGAAGACTACGTGAGGGAACTAGTTGAAGAGTACGTGGATAGAGGTAAAGCAAACGCTTTGATCGTCACAGGATTAAAAACAGGTGAACCACCTCCACTCCAACTAGTTAGACTAATTAAGAAGTACTCACCTATCCCAGTACTAGTTGGTAGTGGAGTTACACTAGAAAACCTTGAATTAGTATTAAAGCACTCTGATGGAGTAATAGTTGGATCATACATAAAGAAGAATGGAAAAGCTGGGAATCCGCTAGATCAAGCCAGAGCCAAGATGTTCATAGATAAAGTAAGAGAGATCAAAAATAAAGTATTACAGTGAAACCCCGAGAGTAAATTAAACTATAGAACATGTTTCGAGACAAGACCTAAAACCAGGATTAAATACACTGTTCCAGGCTCCCCGGCGACATGGTGATCTAGTCTAGTTAGTCTATGTCCAGTATGTAATACCGTAGATGCGGGTGCTTCATTGCTGAGACTTAATGTTATATATATTATACGCGTTTAACACTCCAAGATCAACTCTAATCAATAATACCTACGTGAACAAATATAGTTGTTATTTAATACTAAAAAAAGTTAAAAATAAAGTAAAATCTAAACATGATGTGAATAATCATGATTTATTATTTTATAGTTTTACATCATCCTAAAAGTATTACTAATTAAACTCGATCATGGGTGATTATTTCAACATGATATAGCTAATATGTAAGAGTAGGTGGTTTAGTAGGCTTAATCAGTAATACCATGAATATTGTGAATTACAGTCAACATTGCTATGTATCATTGTATTTAATTAAATCAGAGTTTAATGCCTAATTATATGTATTACTCATGAGGGTTGATCATGTGTTATTGGTTGAAAGTTATCTATGTGTTTTATGAACCTAGGTTCACTTGGTCTCATTTACAAGTATTACCGCATTGGATCATGCTTAGTGTTTGTTTTTATTTTAGGTTGTTACATTTTATGAATATAAATGTGTTTGTATAATTGAGAAGACCCTCCGCGCCCCACTCGCGGTTGATCTCTCGGAGTCTCATTAGATCAGGGCTCCACTGTGGGGTTCCAGGTTAACTATACCCCTCTATAGTTAATTCGCGATTAACTCAACCAACTGCTCAAGTAAACAATGTCAAGTGAACACCAATAATGCAATGAAATTAAACTGTTTAATTACTTATTGCAGAGTAAGAAGCCCTCCATAATGGATGAATACTCCATTACTCTAACTTTGAGAACCCCTCTTCTGGCTCGAGTAGAGACGCAGTCTAGCGTTATAAACTGGGTCTGGGCCAATGGTCTCCATTACTTTATCGACTGCTTCTTCGAGATTAAATCCATTTCTCACAAATGCTTTTATGAGCTCCAAGGTAGCTTTATCAGAGTGCTCTACGCTAACGTAGCCATCCCAAGCAATATACGCAGATACCCCTTTCCCGAGGAGGTAATCTATGAAGACTTGGTCTTCTGTACCAACGCAACCCATTAATATTACAATGGATCCAGTTAAGTTCAGCGCGGAATCCCTACCCAAGAACCTAGCATTAAGAGCAAAATACGTTTTATTCTCGAAACGCGCTTCACCCCTTGCTACAACACCAGTCAACTTTAACGCGAAATAATCGTTTTCATTATAGGGTTCACCAGTAAACAAGTAGAGTTCCCCATCGATCGATATCGCGCTATGAAGCCTTAATACAATGATGTCGTAACGCTTTAATCCCAGTAGAAAAACCACTGTCACGTTTCCACCTTGCACAACGTCCACTGTAAACCCGGATTCCTCTAGAATATTCTTGGCTACGTTAATGAAGTAGTCACCTGGATAAATAACGCTCAAACCATCAACTAGTAATGCTCGTCGAACAACATTGTTTTCACTGGGGTACGTGCTCAGAGTATTAGTTCTTTCATGTAATAAGTAATCATAAGTCATCAGTAGTAGTAGTAAAGAAGCCGCGAGTACCGTGAAAACAATGACTAATACAGTGTTTTTCTTCAAGTTGAATACCATTATAGTAAATTAAAACTTTTTGTTAAAAATTTATTTACTCCTTAAATAATAATAGTACCAAGGTAATATTTATGATGAAACATGCAATTACTCTACTCTTTATTCCACTAATAATACTAGCAGCACTTACACCATGGATCAATCCTTCAAACGCGCTCAAACAACCCGGAAACCCTATTATAATTGCGCAGACATCAACTACGTACACGGTTGAAGCACCCTACATTGTTCCGCTAGTAATGGGCTCAACTAATATACCAATAGGTTTCATTAAAGTATAGAATAATGAGGAGTACCTCTACGTATTGTTCGAGATAGACCTGGATAGCTACCCTAACTACAGGATCTATCAGACCCACCTCTACGTATCTAAGTCTCAGCCAGAGTGGAGTGCGCCGGGCCTGTGGCCATATAGTAACACGTACCCAACCTACGTGACTTCAGACCTCTACAAGATACCATTAGCGGATATTGATGGAGGCGCCAGAGTAAATGATACTATTTACTTAATGGCGCACACCACGATATATGAGGATAATGTACAAGTCGGTAGCGCTTATGGATTATACTTCAAGGGCTTTTTCACATACACAATACAAGAAGTGCCCACGCCTACACCATCACTCTCAATAGTGAAAACAGGGCCTATAGAAGCATATCCAGGAGGCGTATACAACTACGTTATAACGATTAGTAATTCTGGTAGCGTAGTAGTAAACAATACAGTAGTAGTAGACACTTTGCCGAGTGGAGTAGAGTTCATTAATGCTACTCCAACACCCAGTGAAATCAATGGCAACACAATCAAATGGAACCTTGGGACAATGAGCGTGAGTGGATACGTAGTTATCTCACTACTAGTTATGTTCTCCCCTAATCTCTCGCCGGGTACCTACTTGACTAATAACGCTACTGCGTCTGGTGATAATGTAACGCCTGTAACCGCGAGCTTCACAACGAAGGTCATAGCGGGGCCCTCTCTATCAATAGAGAAAAATGGGCCAAGCATAAGCTACCCGGGTAGCATAATAAGATACACTCTCAAAGTAACCAATATTGGAAATGAAACCGCGTACAATGTAACAGTCAAAGACTACATAAACCTAACTAACGTGGAATACGTATCTTCAACTCCAGCCGGGAGCATAACTGGCAACCTTGTAACGTGGAGCCTTGGATCACTTAGTGCAGGGGCAACGGTTTACATAGAGCTAGTTGTAAGAGTGCGCGATACTGTTTCAAACGGCACAATAATAAAGGACCAAGCTGAAGTAGCCTGGTATGATAACACTGGACAACTATATGGCCCCATCACAGACGAGTACTCGACCACGGTATTATCGAACCCGTCTCTGAGAATAACTAAAACTGGGCCGCTCACTGCTTTACCAGGAGAAGTCGTCGAGTACAATATCACTGTTTTCAACGCTGGTGGCTCGGCAGCCTACAATGTAACAGTAGTGGATCAACTGCCGCCGGAAGTAACATTCATTAACGCTACTCCAACACCCAGTGAGGTATTAAACAGTAAACTCGTATTCAAGAAAAGCCAACTAGGTCCCGGAGAATACTTCACTATGATTATACGCGTCAACATGACCGTTACCGTGAGCACTGAGTACAAGGATTACGAAAACACAGTTAACGCTACTTGGAGCGACATAGAGGGAAGAAGCTATGGCCCCATACAAGACGCTCTCATAACACGTGTTTACTCGAAACCATTCATTGCACTCGGTAAAACCGGGGACAGTGTGGGCTACATGAATAAATCAGTGTCATTCACTGTAAGTGTAACTAACACTGGTGGAAGCACAGCGTACAATGTCACTGTCTGGGATGACCTCCCATACGGAATAAGCTTTGTCTCATCTAACTACACGTGTCTATACAATAATGAGACTAGGAGAATTACGTGGAACATAAGTCAACTAGGTCCAGGGGAGACTATCACTATTCTAATAGAGGCCCAAGTATACGGTGTCGAATACGATGGCGTACTAGTACTGAACAATGTATATGCTAACTGGACAGATGAGAATGGTTCCACATATGGACCCGTCACTGATTTCCACCCATTGAAACTATACGTTAACCCATACGTAGAAGTCGATAAGATAGCGCCACTGCAATCAGAACCAGGTAAACAGCTCGTGTTCAATATTACGCTATTAAACCCCACTGAGACAATGATCTCGAACGTCACACTAGTTGACTACCTTCCATCCAGAGTAACATACGTTTCAAGCACGCATGGCGGCGTATACGATAACACAACGCATACTATCACGTGGAGCAACTTAAGCATAGAGCCTAAGGGAACCACTGTAATCCAGGTAACAGTAAGCGTTGACCCCGCTTTACCTAATGGTTCAATCATATTAAATGAAGTTACAGCATACTGGGCCAATGGCTCGGCAACGGATACTTCTGCAACAACGATCATAACACCAGTAACACCAACTACTCCCATAACCACTCCCGAGATAACACCAACTACGACTCCAACTGCAACACCGACAACGCCTACAACCACGCGCACGTTCCCACCGATAACTTTCACGAAGCCGCCACCAGTAGGTGGAGAAGTAGTGTATGATTACACACCATTAGTGAGGTTATTAACGATAGTATTAGCTGTGGTTGCAATACTGGTAGTGATTTCTATACTGAAGAGAAGTCGTTTAAGTTAAACACATTTTTACCCTAATCCATAAGTCAATTTTTTAAGAAATAATGTTTATTTTCTCGAGTAATTCAAGCAGTTTTCTAAGCATGATTCGTAGTCAACTATGCGAGAATAAGAGATCCGATCAATGATACTGTTGTTGGGCCCATTAAGTCAACGAAAGTAGTCATAATTGGAAATACTACGTTGTCTGGATCCCAGCCGTGCTTGAATGTTGCCATGGTTAACATGTAGGTGACAAGAGTGGATAATGAGTAGACTATGGTGCATGAAACCGATATTACTCCCGCTACTACTGCGACTTTTAAGTAACTAGTTGCAAGGGGAATGGTTGATAAAGCTAGAGCTATCATTATTGATGAATACGTCGCGATGAAGCCCCCAATGGCTTCATCGCGATAAGATTTCTCGGGGGTTTCGGCTCCAATGTGGAGATCTATATTCAGCTCGTTACCCAAGTGCCCCATCGCTGCTCCTATTACAGCGTTGAATGCTGGTAGAACCCCCAGTACCTCGGGATTCCTGCTTATGAATATCGTTGATAGTGCTAACACGAAGCCGCCTAAGCTACTGCCAGTTGATGCAACCACTGATGACGCTAAGTTTTCGAGGAGATCTCTAGTTTGTTTTTCCCGCACAAGGAGAACCGTGAATAATAGCGTCAAAGCGGTTAAAGCTATGATTGTAGAGAACCTTAGGGTATAAGAGAATTCCTCATAAATGCAAGCTACTAAGAGTAAAACTGCTGGTGTAGCGTAGTCACCTATACCTGTTACAATCGTTGCAACAAACGATGATGGATCATAACCATGCCTAAAAATAATTATGATGAGTAGAATTACAATGGGAGTGAGTATAAGGTAAACTACTAGCGTTGAAATCAACGATATAAATAAGAGTGAGAAAAAGTCCGGTGCACGTAAACCAGTTAACAGCGACAAAAACACACCAATCAAGCATAAAAAAATGGTTGCTATACTTGAAACCACGTAGCCTATAAGTGCGTTCAACATGTTGAATCTGGAACGTATACTTGGAGGAGTTAAACCAAGGTGAAGAGCCTTAGTTAAGCGGTAGCCAATGGCACCGTACACGTCTCCCCTTAGATCCATGAGCCCGGGTGTAAGTATGAGTAGAACCGGGTAAGACACTAGCAAGTCTACGTTAAATCTCAGCGTTAGACCAGCTAACACCTCCGCTACCGCTAATGTAACCAGTGGCATTAACCAACTCTTTAACCTCGACTTCATTATCGTTGCAATTATCTCTACCCATATTAATCCTTGATAACTTAACTACGCAGAGTTTATATATATAAGTTCAGCAAACAATTATTTCCGTGAGGAGTCAGTGTTGTCGTGGTTGACGCCCGATATCCATAGGAAGTTCCACATAAAACCAACCGTTATAAAGTATAAACCGGACTCAGTGAGGAATATACTAGACCAGATATGGAAGTTAACGAATGTCTCCATTGACTTAGCTTTCTATGCTTACTTCTCGAGAGATAACGAATTAGCCCTCAAAATACTCGACTTAGATAAACGCGTAACAGAGTACATTGGTCAATTCATAGTGCACAACGCCATGGCTTACGGTAGATCCAAGGAAGGAGGATACGCTGGTTTACTCTCCTTCTACTACGGGTCAGCGATGGATATGATATCGGATTCTGTTAAAGACATGGTTTACACTCTCCTAGTAGGTTACACTCCCAGATTAAACTACAACCAGGTTTTAACATACGCTGAGGGAGAAGTAGTAGCCAAGTTGAAAGCAGACAAGGAATTTGATGTTATAGAGTTAACTGACAAATACCCGGTGGATGTACTACTAGTAGTTGAGAATGAAAAATACAAGTTTAGCCCTGAGCCACGTGACCGAGTCAAGAAGAACTCCACAATTTACGTGAGGGGATTCAAGGAGATTGTCCTCAGATTACTCAGCGATCTCAGCATTGAGTTTAAATTAGAAGATGTCGAGACAAGGGGATTAGACCGAGTCCTGAGAAACCTTATAGACATAAAGGATTGCACAGTTCTAATGCTTGACCTAGCTCACTATGTTTTAATGGAGTTTAGTCGCGAACTAATGGAGGAAGTCGAAGACCTAGAAGTACAAATGGATTGGATGCACATGGAGACGATAAACTTACTTAACAACCTCGCGGGGAAAATAGATCCCAGTACATTCATAGGCATAATAACGATACTAAAAGAACTAGAAGACATAGCGGATGCAAGTAACACCATAAGCCGTATACCAAGCCTTGAAGAAGAGTTCCCAGAGGAGTATAAGATACTTTTCAGCAGAGTATTCGAAAGCATAGATGAAAAAGTGAAAACCATTACATTAAGTAAACCAATAGATTTACACAATTTAGACCATTACCTCAGAAAATATGGAGGCCAAGTCTTAGCAGTTAAAACAAAGGAGTCATGGATAGCTTACCCCTTTGCCAGGGAGATATCCCTAAACCCAGGGGATAAACTCATAGTTGTTTACCAGGAGGAATTCGCAGATGAAGTAGAAAAACTCCTAGGCTCAAAAACATGACAAAGATAAATTATTAAACATGGAATACGCGTTACGCGTGTAAAACCCAAGCCATGAAGATCAAAAATATATTAAACCCCCCTTAAATAATAAAGTTTTTAAATAAAACCATTAAGGGGTTTCTCATGTCAACGAGCAAAGTTTACGCGTTAGATACAAGTACCTTAATCACAGTTCTAAGAAACATCCTTGAAGTTATGAAAGCTAATGAGAAATACCTTACCAAGCTAGACGCTGATATAGGTGACGCTGACCACGGAATAAACATGGTTAGAGGATTCCAGAAAGTCATGGAACTAATCAATAAGGAGAACCCGTCTAAACTAGATGCTGGGAGAGCACTACAGTTAACTGGTATGGGTTTACTACAAGTCGTTGGCGGAGCAGCTGGCCCACTCTACGGTATGTTTTTCCTAGAAGCATCCAAGAAAGTTCAAGGAAAAAAGGAGATTACGGTTAAAGACTTCGCGGATGTCCTAGAAGCAGGGTTAAAAGCAGTTAAAATGGTTGGTGGAGGCACAGTCGTAGGAGACAAAACAATGGTTGATGTACTTGAACCCGTTGTAGCTAAAGCGAAAGAGATTATATCTAAGAGAGACAACGTTGACTTCATAGAACTATTAGAGGAAATAGTTCCATTCGCTAAGGAATGCGTTCTGAACACTATACCGCTTCAAGCTAGAAAAGGAAGAGCAAGCTACCTGGGTGAACGAAGCAAAAACCACCAAGACCCTGGTGCAACATCAACGTATTTAATCATAAGAACATTCTACGATACTTTGAAGGGAACCACGGGCGTTAAGATAAGCGAGTATGATCAGGCGACGGGGAAGCTGCTTAAAGAGGAGCCCCTGTAAACTCGGTCTTCGAGTATTTTTATGACCCCGTGATCACCAGGTATTTTTATATTTTTATAATCTTCACGTATTTCACTTTAATAGGTAAACATGGTGCAGCATCGTGGTCGGAATAGTGGTGGTTTCCCACAGTAAGAAAGTGAGTGAAGGAGTTAGAGATATCATTGAAGGCATGGTGGGATCAGGTAAAGTGAAAATAGAGTGCGTAGGAGGCGAATCAACTCTTGGAGTCAGCGCACAGGAAGTTGCTGAAGCAATCATGAAAGTCTACGATGAGGAAGGAGTAATAGTGTTCGTGGATTTCGGTAGCAGTATAACAGGGAGCAAAGCTGCTCTAGAGATTTTACCTGAGAACATGAAGCAAAAAGTACATATAACCAATGCTCCTCTCGTAGAAGGCGCCTTCGTAGCAGCAGTTGAAGCTAGTTTAGGTAAAAGTTTAGAGGAAGTAATTAAATCAGTGAAAGACGCATTAAGCATTAAGAGAATATTGTGAAAAAAGTGAAAATAAATTACTAAGGCGAAAATTCTCTTAGTTGATCACGGTTAGAGGCGGTATTCTTATAGCTGGCGTGATGGCGGGTGCTGCAAGTAGTCTCTTTAACTCCTCGTCAACGCGGAGTAACGCTATTCTACCACCCTGCATTTCAAGAGATGTCATGAATTCACCAATCCAGCTCGCAAATACCTTTAATCCAAGTGATTCAACGTACTGCCTTGCATCTCTGTAGAATAAAAACTTCTCCATGTATGGTGTTCCACCAGTACCCTGTGCAACTAATACTACTTCGTCGCCTTTCTGGAGCTTTAAGTCTTCAACTATTTTATCAACCATTAACTTAACTAGTTCCTTAGATGGCATGTACTTCATTCTCTTAACGCCTGCTTCACCATGTATCCCAATACCGAACTCTATTTCATCCGGACCCAGCTCGAATGTTGGTTTACCAGCTGCTGGGACAGTGCACGGTGTTAATGCAACACCTATGTCTCTACCATTATCAATTACTTTCTGAGCAACTCTCTTAACTTCCTCGAGTGGCCATCCCTCTTCAGCAGCTGCTCCAGCTATTTTGTGAACTAGCACAGTTATAGTTGTTCCTCTCCTACGCTCTTTCTCTGGAATAGATACATCGTCGTTTACGATCACGTAATCCGTTTTAATTCCCTCAGCTGCAGCTAACTCAGCTGCGGTCTTAAAGTTCATTACGTCGCCTGCATAATTCTTAATTATAACAAGTACTCCCGCGTCTGTTGCAATCTCCTTGATAGCGGCTTGTATTTGGGGTACTGTGGGAGAAGTGAAAGTGAAGCCAGCGCATGCACCATCCAGCATACCGTATCCAACATAACCCGCGTGTGCAGGCTCGTGGCCGCTTCCTCCACCCGATACTAGTGCTACTTTATACGAGGGTTTCTTATATCTCCTGTAAATATTGTTCCAGACGGGGTCTAGTCTCACGAGGTCTGGAACAGCTAGCGCTAATCCTTCCAGCATTTCTCTAACTTCTTCTCCTGGAACATTTATTAGTTTCTTCAAGACATAACTCACCCTTACAAATATTTAGGATACTAACAAAGCATATAAATTTTCCTGAGTCTAAGTAACCATTAGTTATACATAGAACTAGGTATTTAAAACGTGCCTGAGTAAACACTAACTCTTTGCAATCAATATTCACTTAATCAGCGTGAGTTGAACCACGTATTAAAAGCTTAAAAACACAGAGTAAAACATATAGTTATAAGCAATCAATAAACTATGGATTCCCCTAAACCGGATTAACGGTGTTTTAATTGAAAACCGCTGAAGTAAAACTATTAAATAAATCGGGTTTACATGCGAGACCAGCAGTTAAATTCGTTCAACTAGCATCAAAATTTAAATCAACCATAGAAGTATGTAAGAAGGATAAATGCGTTAATGCTAAGAATATCCTGCAAATACTCTCCCTCGGCATAGACTTCGGGGACATAATAATGCTTAAAATAAATGGAGACGATGAGGAATCAGCCTACAACGAGATCTTAAATCTCCTGTTGAAAGTTTTACCCGAGGAGGATCGATAATTTACTTCACCCGCTCTTCAACTACCTTCCTTAGGAAAAAATACTTCTCACTTAAGCATGGATTCAAACATTATTCAATAATTCAACATTGCTTCTTAATCATGGAATAAGCTTTCTTAACGATCTCAATTAAATATCCCTCCTCCCCAGGAACCCCCATGCCGACTAGGAATCCATCTACGTAGAGCTCGGGGTCTTCGCTTAAACCATCAATGACCTCTATTTCTACTTCTTCACCTACTTCTTTCTCCAAAATATCTTTGACTTCAAGTAACCAGGTGTGAACTGTTAATCTCCAATAATTATTCCTACCTTTCACCGTGATCTTCACTGATGCCACCTCGGTAATCATGCTGTTTCCGAGAAGCTCTCTTTAAATCGATGAATATATTGCTTTTAAACTATGGATACGGGAGGTAATCAAGTTTAATTTTTGACCTAGGATTCAGTTCAATTGGTGAGATGTATTTGGCCTCAATTCTCCTAGTTGGATTAGGGAGGGTTGGATATAGAACCTTCAGGTATCTACGCGAGCTTTTGCCTCAATCGAATTTTATCGTGGTAGATGCTGATAAAAGAAAACTCGAATCTTTGAAACACCTCGAGGGAACAGAGTCATACGTATATGAACCTGGATTACTGAGTAGGTTAAGCGAGAAAGCCGATGTAGTTGTTACAGCTTTGCCTTCAACTACCGCGTTTAGATCAATACTTGAACTCGTAGGTCACTGCGTAAGCATCGTGGATGTATCATTCTTCCGGGAGGACCCATATGTTTTAGATAAGATCCTCAAAGATTGCAGAAACACATTGATCATAGATGCGGGTTTCGCCCCAGGATACAGTAACATCGTTGCTAGCTACGCTTACCACATGTATGGGTTAACCGATGAGTTAGAAATAGCTGTTGGTGGAATACCAGAATCCCCTATCCCCCCAATAGGTTATGCTGTGACCTGGAATCCAAGGGATTTACTCGAAGAGTACATTAGACCAGCAAGATACATTGAAAACTACGAGGTCAAAGTAGCTAGGCCCATAGATTCCGTGAAAACACTGGAGATAAGTGAGTTGGGGTTGTTTGAAGGATTCATTAGCGATGGACTTAGAACAATGCTTAGAAATATTAAAGCTAGAAACATGCGTGAACTCACTATAAGGTGGCCTGGTCACATGAATGCAATTAAATTACTTTACGAACTAGGTTTCCTAGATGATAGCGAGGTAGAAGTGAACGAGGTTAAAGTGAAACCAATAGATTTCACGGCTAGAATTCTCGAGGAAAAACTCTCAGTGAAAACAAGTGATATCGCGGTACTACAGGTAACAGCTACTGATAAAACTTCAGGCACATACAGAGAGATAGCGTATCTAAAGGGAACCCCAGAGAACCCAGCTACACCAGTATTTACTGCACTCATACACGCGTATACAACTAAGATCCTATTGGAGAAAAAAGTAAAACACGGAGTAATTGCACCCGAGGAACTCTACGAGTTCAAAGAAGAATATGAAGAATACTTGAGAAAACACGGAGTAAAAATAAGAAGAGAACTAAGAGCATAAACAACTACTCAACTGTAACCGTTTTAGCTAAATTCCTCGGTTTATCCGGGTCGTAACCTCTTCTAACCGCTAAGTAGTAAGCCAGTAACTGGAGTGGCGGAGTATGTGTTAACGGGGTTGAAACCCAGTGAACAGCAGGGACCTCTAGTGCAATATCCACCGCGTCCTTTAAGTTAGAGTTCTTGTATAGGATACCAATAGTGAGTGCTCCACGTGCTTTCATCTCCTCTACGTTACCGAGGATCTTCCGTTCAATGGAGTCATCGTGGGGCACCACGAATACCACGGGAAACCCATCCTCAACTAATGCTATGGGACCATGCTTCGACTCTCCCGCGGGATAAGCCTCGGCGTGAACATACGCTATTTCCTTTATTTTAAGAGCTCCTTCACGAGCAACCGGTAATCCTACTCCTCGACTAAGATAATACATGCTTTTAACTTGCAGTAGTTTCTCGGATAAATCGTTGATCATTTTATTTAATTCTCTCAGTGTCGAGTCAACTAATGAACTAGCTTTCTCTAAAGTAGAAGTGATCTCACGGTGTTCCCTGTGATCAATTGAGCCGGATGCGAGAGCTAGATCGCATGCAAGCCAAGACAATACTAGTGATTGAGCCAGAAAAGTCTTAGTTGCAGCGACACCTATCTCTGGTCCTGCACGAGTATAAATTGTTACATTGCTTTCTCTGGGTATAGCTGAGTCTACGACGTTTGAAACAGATAACACTTTAACTCTCTTCTTCTTGAATGCTCTAACCGCTTTAAGGACATCTATTGTTTCACCACTCTGACTTACCGCTACTAATACGTCTCCCTCCCTAGCTGTGTTCTCGTATAACTCATACTCGCTCGCGATAAATGGTATAACGCTTCTGCCAGTTAACTTCATGACCACGTAGGCGAAGTGCTCGGAGGCATGATAACTTGTACCAGCAGCTGTTACGAACACTTTACCGGCTTCGAGAAGAATTTTAACTGCTTCTCTCAATGAAGTATCGCTTCGTAAACCACTCAGAGTCTGAGATAATGCACGAGGTTGCTCGAATATCTCCTTCAACATGAAGTGTTCATATCCCTCGCGAGAAGCATCTTCCACACTCCACTCTATTAATCTAACGTAGTCTTCTGGTTTCACCTCTACTTCATTCAGTGAGTCCTCTATGTAAACCTCGCTTGGAGTTATGTACCCAATCCAGTAGTCTCTTAAAACTATGATTCTTCTAGTGTAATCCAGTAGAGCGGGAATATCGCTTGCGAGAACATTATACCCATTGCCTAACCCCACTATTAGTGGACTATCCTTCTTAGCGAAGTAGATCTTATTCTGCTCCATGGGTGTAATCATCAGGATCGCGAATGCGCCATGAAGCAATTTAACTGCTCTTCTAAACGCACCATAGACGTCCCCGATCTCATCGTAGAATTCTTCGACTAGGTGAACAAACACCTCGGTATCAGTCTCGGATTTAAATACGTGGCCTTTACGTTCAAGCTTCCTCTTCAACTCATAGTAGTTTTCAATTATTCCATTGTGAACAACCGCGAACAAGTTTTTACAATCAGTGTGAGGATGAGCATTAACATCGGTTGGTGGACCATGAGTAGCCCACCTAGTGTGACCAATACCCGTTACCCCGAGGAGCCTCGTGAAACCATATTTCTCCTCCAGCTCCCTTAATTTACCTTTTCCTTTAACTATTAGCAGTGCGCCATGATCTATGACAGCTAAGCCCGCTGAGTCATACCCACGGTACTCTAATCTGAGAAGGCTCTTGTATATTGCTTCCCCCATCCTCATACGGTTTCTGTCACTTAGGCATATACCAATGATTCCGCACAATTAACTGCACCAATAGTAAAACCTTGGTAGTAATTAATGCTTACTCAGAAAATTAAATGATGGGAAACTTATAAATACGAGCAATTATAAGTCTATTCAACGTAGAAACATTGTCTAACGGTGTTACTTCATGTATAATAATGCGGACACTATTGCTCTAAAGATAACTGGGAAAGCTTTTGAGGACTCCTCTCTATTGAAGAAGTATGTTAATGTACTAGAGGAGCTCCTAGTTAAACACAAAGTAGTAGCAGTAACTGGAGGAGGGAATAGTGCACGTAAATACATTGAGCTAGCACAGAGTATAGGAATAGAATCAAACTACTGGCTTGACTTGGTGGGAATATGGGTTTCCAGAATCAATGGGTTACTGTTGATTTCGGCTTTAAGCAACTACGCTTACCCTTTTACACCATTAACAATCGAAGAAGCTTTAACCGCGTTGAAGAGTTGTAGGCTCATAGTAATGGGTGGATTAATGCCGGGGCAGTCAACTGCCTCTGTGTTGTTACAAGTAGCAGAAGCGCTTGGATCTAGAAAAGTATACTATTATTCAGCAATAGGTAGAGTATATGATAAAGACCCAACAAAACACGCTGATGCAAAACCATTAAACATCGTGACCGCTAGCGAGCTGAAATCCCTACTTGAACAAAGGACTCTCCCAGGTGAGTATGCGTTAATAGATGTAAAGGCGCTCAATATCGCGATCAGAAGCAATATAGAAATACAGGTATTAAACTATAAGGAACCAGTACAAATATTCAGAGCAATGGAGGGAGAAAACCCTGGTACAATTATTATTCCAAAGTAGAAGAGCACGATGCACTCTACTGAGTAATTCTTACTCTTCTCTCAACTCTTCGAGCCCAGTACAGTAGTACTTTTACCTCATATACTGATGGAAGAGACTTGTAAACCAAGCGTCTAAGTACTATATTGCATCTTCTCACTTTATCCTCGGAGGGTACTACTAAGGACGTAACATCCTTCAGTACTCTAAGAACTTTCTCAACATCTTCTCGACTTGCCCGAGGAGGTATGTTAGGGGTCTTTAACCCCATTCTCCTCCATATTTCCCACAGGAAGATTGCAACTGCTTGACTTATATTTAAAACAGGGTAATCAGGGTTAGCCGGTATGGTTACTAAGAAATCAGCTTTTAGTAACTCCTCTCTCGTTAACCCAGTGCTTTCTCTACCGAAGATCAAAGCTATTTTCCCTGCTTTAAACGCTAATTGCTCAACGAAGTCCGTTATGGAGATAGCCTGTCTAATTACATCTCCACTTGAAAAACCAATAGCACTAGTTGCCGCAGATACATCAACACCTTCAAGCGCTTTCTCCAAGTTATCGACTATTACAGCGTTAGATAGTAGTTCTCGTCCTCTAGCAGAATACCTCAGAGCCTCGTCTAAGCTCGCAACGGGGTTTACTAAATAGAGTTCTTTGACACCGAAGTTTACGCAGGTTCTAGCTATGACTCCAAGATTTACTGCACCCTCCACGCCTACAAGTACTACTCTCACATCTACCAAGATCGAACACACTCAGCTACGTATATTGTTTCAAAAAAGAAATGTTTACTCTTAACAATATTAATTTTAAAACCAGATTTCTCGAGGTAATTTACCACGATATCCGGTTTAGATAGCGAAGAGTAAACCAAGTACAGTAATCCATTTCTCTTCAATGAAATCTTAGCGTAATCTATGAAATACAGTATTGTCTCGTAACCCTCTAATCCCCCCTCAGTTGCCGTATCAATTCTCACTGGATCATGCGCTGGTAAATAAGGAGGATTAGCGAAAACTGTTTCAAAACATTCACCTCTAACACAAACTCCATCGGATTGCACTATGATGCCCTGGTAAGTGATATCGTTGAGCTGAGTGTTTAAACTAGTGGATTTCACTGCATCTTCATCAATGTCAACAAATACCACTCTATCACAAAAACCGTTCAGTAGAGCGTAAAGCCCTATTATCCCTGAACCAGAGCCTAAATCGAGACATATATTTCCACTTGGTTTCCTCTCACTTAGTAAACTGACTAGAAGCCATGAGTCCTCGCCGGGTCTGTATACTTCTCCGATGTATTTCAACAGAGGGTACTTAGACACTAGATAACACCCTGCTCACTGAGAATCCTAGTTAACGCAAACCATGTTTCAGGGTCAACCATGAATACTCTCCTACCCATTATTTTTCTCCCAAGATCGCCTAGCTGTGTGAGCCTCGTGTTAAATTTGTCTAGTAATATTTTTTCTACGAGCCTCTTACGCTGAGAGAAAAATACGCGTGTTATTAATTCGAGTTTCTCAAAATCCCGTGAGTAATGTCTCCTACGAGTTAGAACAATAACTTGGTGATAGACCTCGGGTCTAGGATAGAAACTCCGGGGAGAGTAAACACCTCCTTCCCTAATTGAAAACAAGTTGTTTAATAGAACAGATATCTTACCGTAACTCCTACTACCCGGTCTGGCTGTAATTCTCTCTGCTACTTCTCTCTGTAGTGTTAAAACAGCTTTTTCAACCGTATTCTCCCTGGAGACTTTTAGCAAAATATCGGTTGTAATATGGTAAGGTATATTTGAAACCAGTAGTTTACGGTTAAACGGTAGTTTTAAAGCATCACCATTGACTACTATTAAGTCTTTACTGAGTAAATTCCACCCGATGACCTCGCATAATCTTTGATCAATTTCAATACATAGAACTGTTCTAGCTTTACGAAGAATAACTGACGTGAGTGTTCCTATTCCACAACCAACTTCTATTACGTCACTATTCTCGTCTACATACGATGAGATTTCTCTTAGAAGAACTGGATCAATGATGAAGTTCTGACTAAGCTTCCTCCTCGGTTTGATTCCATTATCCCTTAAAACTCTAATAGTCCATTGTAGTAATTGTTTCCTGCTCACCTCGAATGTGTTAAAAAACTTCTCCATATAATCTCTCCAAGTAACCCAGGTAAAGCCCGCTCTTATCCCTCGGTTTAATAAACAAGTAGTACTTCTCGTTTCCAGCTAGTTCTCTTACTATGCGTTCCACTATTGTCTTAACCGGATCTAATCCCACGCGTTCCTTGATGTCATTGAAGCTTGTAAACTTCTTTTGTCTCCGCGCATCGAGAATAGCGTTCATTGTTTTCTTACCCACGTCTGGGAGTAGTTCAAGGGAATGTAATCTTATGTTAATGGGTTCAGCTATGTTAAAGAACTCCACGAATATTTTCTCGCCTTCAACTATTGTTCTCTTAATGGCTTCAGGTAAATTCGCTCTAGCAACTGAGGTTAAGTCGCTGTAAGTTATGTGGATAATTCTTTTAAGTTTACTTGGGTAACCCAAGTCCACTTTTTCGAGAACCTCTATTTTAACGCCTATTAGTGGAGTCGCCTCTAGAAGCGAGAAGTACTTTGTGCCAATGCATTGAACAAATGGTTGACTTCTATGCTCATAGTGTACATCTGAGGGATTACCCATTTCAAGGTAATCTAGAATATAGACGTGTGGTTCGTAGCGTGAACCTCCAGGATGAGTTCTCCTGGGAGATTGGTGTTTAAACAATATTATACCCTCTTATGTGTATTAATCACTCTCTTTAATGAAAAATTATTGTTTCTCAACACAGTATTCTTTCAGTAAGTTTACTATTTTTTCTAGTTGCTCGCTCTCAAGTACTTTTTCCTCTAAAACCAGGAGAGTCCTCAATTCATCTATTGTTCCAGGACAAACATTCATGATCATGACTATGGATTCTTCCTTTAAACCCATTGATACAAGTTTTTCTCTTAACTCTTCAACTTTCTCGGGCGGGATTTTGGAGAACTTGCGTAAATAGTCTAATACACGTTGAACAAGAAGAGAGACTGTACCAGTTGTTTCTTTCTCGTGCTTATGGTATTCCTCCAGGATCTTCAGGGCTTCACTATTTGTTATAAGTATAACTTTCTCAGCTTTAATCCTGGTAGGAGAACTCAATAATGCTCACCTTAAAACAAACTACTCTTATTTAACCTGCTTGGTAACCTGGGTAGAAGCAATCTTGGAAACTACTGGTTTTAGGTGCTCCGGACGCAGGAATAATATCTTCTCCTTATCGCCGAGCACTACTTTGACAACATAGCATTTACCTCTCTTTCCAACTATTTCGCCGGTTTTACCAATGTATCTTCTATGAGGCATTCCTTTATGAATAGATGGGTTCACAACTATGTGGACTTTATCACCTACCTTGTACTCTATCATCAATGAACTCAGCTTCGGGATTGCTCCTCTTTCTCTAATACTCTTTCGCATAAGCTTCCTTGTTTTATGCCTGTATCCTTTTGGCGCTTTAACCAAGCTTTATCACCATTTAATAAAATTTACCCTAGCATATGAACTAGTATAGTTTAGCCTTTTATTTTTATTCCTCCACATATAGTACATCTAGTTCTATTGGAACAGCTTTCTTAGCCAGGATCTCGGAGAAACATGGTTTCGTTCTCCCCTCATCGCAGTGCACCAGTTCCTTCACGTATAATCCCCCATCACAGTATACTAGTGCCTCGAAAATCCTACTAGAGATCCTGTGTGTTTTCACTGAGTACACTTTGCGCCTCCGTTCACGGTCCTTTTTACGTCTAAGTATTCTTATAGGTGTTCTTTGAACAATCTCCCTATTAGCGAAGTATTCTTCGATTTTTCTAAGGTCTTCTTCTCCGAATTCCCCGTTGACGTAAACCGTTAACCTGTATACTTTTCTCTTATGTTTCGAGTACTCTTTTATGAGTGCTGCACTACTCCTCGTAGTCTGTGAATCTATGTGCAATACTACCGGTGTATTCACGAGTGATCGCATTACAGAGCTCCTTAGTTCATTTAGCTCTACTTTCCTCCTCTTAGGGGCCTTAACCTCAACCACTAATGGCCTCCCAGATCCCAGCATTCTAGCATCTACGTCTTCTCGCCCCGCTGCATGTATGATTACTTTTTCAGCGTTGAACACCTCCTTGAATATTTTTTCCACTGCTTCCTGTATACTTAACGGGTACTTTTTTGAACCATTCTTAGTGTACCATGGGATGTGAGAAATGTTCCTACCTAGTTTCCAGTAACGTCCAATGTAGAGTAACGGGTTGACCTGTATTTTCACGTCATAGTTGAAGTCATCACGCAATTTAATCATTAGAACAACATCGGGTTTCTCGAAATCCGGTACGGCACTACACGTTGCCGCAATGGTTTTACCGATCTCTCTCTTTAATTCTCTCTTAATAGATTCCGAGCTCTCTAACCCGTATTTCACCATGATCTCGAGTTCTCGCTCCAACAGTCTCTTATCAACAATAACTCCAACTATGAATGATCCAGCATCATAATTTCTCAGAATGTTACATGCTTTCCACGCTACTTCGCTGAGGAAATCGCTTGTCAACTTGTTTCCACATATGAAGCAACTACGTGGCTTCAAGTCCTCGCCGTAGAGTTTCCTATACATTGATGCTAACTCTTCGCCAGCGTTTAATGCTAATCTATGAACATATTCTCTACTAGTTAATCCTCGCATGTGATCCTCGTGTAATTTAATGACTAAAAGAGTCTTGATTGCTTGTCCTCTCTCATAGTTACTGAGCCCCATACCATACTTCGCAAAGAATCTTCCGAGGCAACTATTGCATAGCGGGTACTCGTACAGCATCTTCTCCGAGTTATCGAGTATTCTACGAAGAGCTTCCAGGAACTCGGAGTTCATCCTGATTCCTCTTTCTTATTCCTTATTCCTCGATTCCCTCAGGCAACCCAGGGAGCTTTATTCCCAGTTTTTTCGCTAAGTCTTTTCTTCTAAGGCTTTTCATGAGTTTTTTAACTGCTTCATACTGTTTAATTAGTTCTCTTACTTCTTCTACACTTACACCTGCACCATACGCTATTCTCTTCATTCTCGAGCGATCAATTATTTCAGGGTTATCGAGTTCCTCGTACGTCATAGAGTTTATGGCGGCAATCCACTTATTCATCTTCTTCTCTAGTTCCCTGTGGTCTATTTCCATGGGTACTTTTAGCTCGAACCCTGGGATCATTTGAAGAACTTTTCTCAATGGACCTAGTTTCCGTAGACTAACTAGTTGTTTATATATTATCCTCATGTTGAGTTTGCCCTCTAGGAGTTGCTTAGCATCCTCCTCAGTGAACTCTAATTGCATTCTTTTAACTGATTCAACGAGGCTTTCTATATCGCCTAAACCCAGTATTCTCGAAATAAGCCTCTGAGGTCTAAATACCTCTAAGTCCTCTATTTTTTCTCCAACTCCAATGAACTTTATTCTCGCACCAGTAGCTGCGACAGCTGATAATGCGCCTCCACCTTTAGCTGTACCATCTAGTTTAGTTATCACTATTGAACCTATAGGGGTAGCCTCATGGAATTTCTTCGCAATGTTGTAGGCTTGTTGACCTATTGATGCATCCACTACTAACATTATTTCATCAGGGTTCACTGCTTTATAGATCTCCTTCATTTCCTCCAGTAGTGACTCCTCTTTATGGTGTCTACCAGCAGTATCTATTACAACTATATCGAACCCCTTCTGCACGAAGTATTCAACTCCTCTTCTAGCTATTTTCACGGCATCGCTCTCACCTGGTTCCCCGTAGACTGGTATGCCTACTTTATCACCTAACTGCTTGAGTTGCTCGTAGGCAGCTGGTCTATACGTGTCAGCTGCGACAAGGCCTACTCTGAAGCCTTCTAGTTTATAGAAGTATGCTATCTTAGCCGCAGTAGTTGTTTTACCGCTACCCTGCAATCCCACGAGCAGAATGATCCACGGTTTTTTAGGTGGTTTTATAGATGGTTTTTTATCATCACCTAGGAGTTTGAGGAGTTCCTCGTACACTATGGTTATGAACCAGTTCTTCCTTGAAACTCCTGGCGGCGGTTTCTCGCTGAGTGCTCTCTGCTTTATCCTATTAGAGATCTCGGAGACTAATTTGAGGTTTACATCAGATTTTATTAACTCTTTCTGTAAATCCCTGAGGAACTCGTTAACCGCTTCCTCGTACTTTTCCTGGCCCAAAAACTTTTTTAGTGCTTCTTTAATACCCTCGAAAACCATTCTCAACCACTTACATTATTTTATACTGCATCCACCTATTAACAGTTGAGAATACTAATACTATTTGAATCAGCTCATTAATCCTCCTAGCCCTTAAAAGCGGGGCTTTCAGTTGTAATAGAGTTATTGCCTAGTGCTGGCTCCCCCGATTACATGGGTTGATATAGGGAACGAAGTAGTCGAGAAGCTTAAAGACTACGTGGTACTCGATGAGGAGAGATTCTACGATGTTATGGCATCCTACGCGGTAATGACGTACTTCCACGATGTTTTCACGGCCGTCCCATTCCTGTGGCTGCATGGTCCTCCTGGCTCAGGTAAGACTAGGGCAAATATAACACTATCATAACACTATCATATATGTGTAGGCGAGGCATATTCGTGGCCGATCCCTCGTAGGTAACACTGTATAGAATGGTTGAGGCATTGAAGCTCACTAGGCAAGTGATTATCTCAAATGCCCCGTTAGATGATGTAGTTAAATCACTTAGAAAGCTTTTTCTGCAATAGCGTTGAACATTATTGATAAGAAAGTTGAGACACAGTTGAGGAGTATTCAAAAGAGTTTAAAAAAACTCATATACCTCTATATTGAGAAACAAGAGGAAACAAGCGAGGCCAGGCAAATCCTCGAAGAGATAGAAAAGCAGCTCTTCCAGCTAAAAGACTACCTCGCAGACAAATACCCGTGTTCTAGTGTTTCCCCAGCCACTTGAAGGAATATAAGTCGATCTATGGTGGTAGAAACGGTCTTCTACAGAGTTAGATGCATAAACGGACGCTACTACTTGATTAAAGAATAGTATGACTCAAGCACAAGTAAAAAGAAGACTACCTCGATAGGATCATGCGATAGAATAGAGGAGGTAGTGGAAAAATGCGGGGGGTGGGATTTGAACCCACGCAGGCCTACGCCATCGGGTTCTGAGCCCGACCCCTTTGACCAAGCTCGGGCACCCCCGCACTATTCATAGTTAAATTTGCATGATGCTTTAAATTCTTTGTAGTGAATTTTCTAATTTAGTGTACTTTAGGGTGTTTGTATTGTATAAAACCATAGATTCAAGGGATTACCATGTACTTCACCCAAGACCAGTTTACCTCATCGTCTCTCGGAGTAAAAATGGCTCTGTAAACGTTATGTCTGCTTCATGGGTTTCACCTGTCTCAGATGAACCATTCCTCGTAGCTGTATCTATATGGAAAGGTAGTTTAACACACCAGAATATAAGGGAAACAGGTGAATTCACTGTAAATATTCCTAGCGATAAGCACTTGAACACAGTGTATAAAGCAGGTGTAGTTAGTGGAAGAGAGGTAGATAAAATTAGTAGCCTTGGGCTTCGCTTACTTAAATCCAGCGTTATTGAAACACCTGGTTTAGAGGATATGCTGGGGTTCATTGAGTGCAAAGTAGTGAATGAAGTAGAAGTTGGTGAGTCAACACTATTCATAGCTGAAGTAAAAGCAGTACACGTCGTTGAAGAAGCATACACTAGGTATGGTTGGGACTTAAATAAAGCGAAAATACTCCTACATCATGGAGGCAGAGGATTCACGACACCATCTAAACTTATTCTAGCTCATAGATAGCGAATAGTGCAATGTTTTAAAAACAAGAAGTATATATATTAATGTGAGATAATGGTGCGCGTTAACACAAAGCTAGTTTCATGGGATGAAATAGTAGATTGGTCTATTCATCTAGCAGATATCATTAAGAAAGACGGGTTTAAACCAGATTTAATCGTGGCAGTAGCCCGTGGAGGATTTGTCCCCGCGAGATTACTGTGCGACTTCCTAGGCATAGACAACATGCTAAGTATTCAAAGTCAACACTGGACGGAAGCAGCTAAAATGGAGGAGAGAGCCATTATAAAGTTCCCATACTATATAGATGCTAAGAACTTGAAGATACTAGTGGTAGATGATATTGTTGACACTGGGGACACACTTAAATTAGCGAAGATATACATTGAGGAGAACTGGAAACCCTTAAGCGTGAAAACCGCTGCATTACAGTGGATAAGCCCTGTTGCGAAATTTAAACCAGACTACTATTATATCGAAGTCAAGGAGTGGATCTGGTTCCAGTACCCGTGGACTAGGCTAGAGGACACATATCAATTCATTAAGAGAATGATGATGGAAACATTCAAGGAAACAGGTAAAAGAGAGTGGACTTATGAAGAGATCCTAAGAGGGTTCCATGAATGGTATGGTATAGATGTTGGAGAAGCATACTATAAACGCGCCATGGAAATCCTAGTCGAGAAAGAAATCGTTGAATTTGATCCTGACAGAAAAATCTACAAATTAAGAGTAACTTAGAGGAATGAGCAATGCTGGTACAACCACCCGTAAAGATCGACATAGGGATCATAGGTGGAAGCGGGTTATACGAATTACCAGGCATTCAGAAACTACAAGAACTAAAAGTTTATACTCCCTATGGAATGCCAAGCGATAACGTGGTCGTTGGAGAATTAAGAGGTAGAAGAATCGGGTTCCTAGCTAGACACGGCAAAGGCCACAAGATACCACCACATAGAGTTAACTATAGAGCAAACATATGGGCTTTAAAAACGCTTGGAGCAAAGTGGGTGATATCTGTTTCAGCCGTCGGTAGCTTACGGGAAGACTATGCCCCAGGAGATTTCGTTGTACCAGATCAATACATAGATATGACTAAAGGATTCAGACCACAAACATTCTTCGAGGGAGGAGTTGTAGCACATGTAAGTATGGCTGACCCCTTCTGCGAGCACTTGAGAAAAATCATCATTGAAGCTGCCAGAGAATTCCCCGATATAAGGTTACATAGTAGAGGAACATACATCTGCATAGAGGGGCCGAGATTCAGCACTAGAGCTGAAAGCAGAGTTTGGAAAGAAGTATTCAAGGCGGACATTATAGGTATGACTCTAATACCAGAAGTAAACTTAGCGTGCGAGGCACAATTATGTTATGCAACCATCGCGATGATAACAGATTACGATGTATGGGCTGAGAAACCAGTAACAGCTGAAGAAGTAATTAAAACAATGAATGAAAACGTGAGTAAAGTTAAGAGGCTCCTACCGCGTATTATAGAGCTTATACCAAGTGAACCGGATGAAAAACAATGCAGTTGCTGCAAAAGCTTAGAGACAGCTCTACTATAGAAGAGTTTACTAGTGAAATATTCGAGATAGAGAACAAAGCACGTGTTTTCTCCAGGAAGATACTGGATTTTTTGACGCAGAGCAGAGGAAACATTATACTATACTCGTATACAGGTTATGGTTACACCCCAGCTAGTTTAATGTACTGGTATTCACTAACCTTCCAGAGCACAAAACACCCCTTACTCACCGAGGCCGAGGAATCCTCAATATATCTCCTCCCATATAGAGACGACTTATCAATACTAGTATTTAGTACTGGCGAGTACTCTAAACTCGTTGCAACTCTACAGGTAGCGAGAGTTCTAGGAGTAGATTACTTAGCTATTGCCCCAGAGCCTCCCACAGATAACCTTAAGTCTATTGCTAAGTTCTACGGAGTTGAGCAGGTCCCATTACAAGGAAAAGTTGAAACAGCTTTATTCGCAACGCTGGCATCATTCTTCGCTATCTCTGAGTTATATAAAAGCGGGTTGGAAGCTAGGGGTCGTAGACTATTCACACATGGACAAGAGGGGTTCGCAGTTACAGCGAGATCCTTCATTGAAAAATACATCGATGAACTAGATAAAATAATGAAACACGACGACATATACATTACATCAACGAGGTTTCTAGAAGCATCTACAATTCTACTAACCCACGCGATCAGAGAGCTCGGTAAATCAGCTAAGTACGTACCTCTCGAAGAAGCAGTAAACTTGGATGCACATCTACTCGCTGTATTTCTAACCACAGAGGAGCGCGTTAGAAGAGAATTCAAAGCCTTAAAACATGGTTCAATGATCGAGTTTCTATTGAACGTAGATCCTCTTGAGGGAATAGTGTACCTAACATTGCTCTCCTACATTATCGCGAGGTCAAAGGACACGTAAAGTTATAAGCCTTTCAACGTAAAATGACGCTTGGTGCAAACATGTCGGCGACGAGTAGGATTCTGGTTGGAATCATGATTATGGTAATAGTATCAACAGCATTGTTAACTTACACCAAGGAATCATTGATGGTTTTACTAGGGGTAGTAATATTAGTTGCAGCACTCCTTGCTTCAGCTAGGTTAATAGATAAGCAACTAGAATGGCGTGAAGCATTGAATTTATTCATTCTTCTACTGCTATCAGCATCCATAGGTTCATTCATAGGCGGCATTGTTTCAAGTACCTTGTACTCAGCTCTAGTCGCGTTCAGTATTTTGATGATTTCCCTTATTTACCTATTTATTGCGATGAAGGTGTATAAGCATTGAAGATCGCGGTAGTAGAGTATAGAAAAATTCCTCCTGTAACAACGAGAGAGCTCATTGAAGCAATTGAGAGAAGAGGCCATAACTCAGTTTACTTGAAAGCTCACTTACTAGACGCTAGGATAACCAGCGACGACGTCAAGATCTACCACGGTAGTGAACTGGTAGAAATAGATGCAGCATTGCTAAGAAACTTTGGGTTATTTTTAAATATTGATACTTTTCTCAAGAGACTAGGAGTGCTTGAAGCCCTAGCAAGTAAGGTACCAGTAATAAATAATCCTTCAGCGACACTAGTGACGAGAGATAAATGGAGATGTCTTCTTAGACTACATTTAAATAAACTACCTGTACCCGAAACCATTGTCACGGAGAACCCGTTCTCAGCTATGCGTTTTACCATGGAGAAAAAAGCCGTGGTATATAAACCAATTATGGGAAGCCTCGGATTGGGAAGCACTCTCATAAAAGACCCTGATCTATCTTTCCAGGTAACACGTAGTTTAAAGAACCTTGGATTACCAAGCTACTACCAAATCTACCTCGAGAAACCAGGATACGATTACAGAGTATTCGTAGTCGGAGAAAACGTTATCGGAGCAATGAAAAGAATTAGTAATAGTTGGAAAACAAATATCGCGCAAGGAGCCACTGGCGTCCCCATTAAAGAAGCCGAGGACCCCGAACCATTCAAATTAGCGTTAAGGGCTATAAAAGTTCTTGGATTAGATTACGCCGGCGTAGACGTAGCTTACGATGCTAAAACCAGCAAGTACTATGTTTTGGAAGTAAACGCGTTTCCACATTGGGAAGGCCTAAGAAAAGCTACTGGTGTTAATCCACCAGACATTATAGTGGATTACTTGGTAAGTAAAGTTAAAAAGTAGAAGTTAAATATGGTCTCTAAGTACAAAGATAATTAGTGATGAGTAGTAAACCGTCTGAAACGTGACGAAGAGCTCTCATCCTGATTTCCCATGATTTACAGCTAGGAGATCAATGTAGGGGGATCAATGCTTGGAAATAAGTGGAAACGAGGAAATAATAAAAGAAGGGTTAGCAAGACTAGCAGTACCGAAACTGGAATACTACAAGAGATCCGATGGCGCCATCGAACCTGCATGGATGCCTGTCTTCTATAATCCTCAAGCAGTTGTTAGTAGGGATTTCACAATAATTTTTCTAAAGATAGCTATGCGTAATAAAGAATTCTTTTTCGTTGATGCATTATCGGGTACAGGCATACGGGGCATAAGGATAGCTTTAGAGTCGAGTGGTCGCGGAATCGTTAACGATGTTGATCCTCGGGCACACTACTACATCAAGAAAAACATTGAATTAAACGATCTAAGTAGTAAACTCGAAGCATATAATCACGAGGCAAACACGTTACTGAATACACTGGTTTTCACAGGGGTTTTAGTAGACTACGTAGACGTAGATCCCTACGGTTCTCCTGTTCCTTACATAGATTCCGCACTTAAACCTCTCGGTAAAGAAGCATATCTAGGTGTAACAGCAACCGACACAGGGCCTCTTACATGTACGTATCCTCGTAAAGCACTGATAAGATACTGGAATAAATGCGTGAAGTTAGATTTCGAAAAAGAATATGCTGCTAGGCTATTAATATCGAACATAGTGCTAAGAGCTTCCGCGCTCGAAATTGAAGCTACACCTTTGCTGACGCTACTACATAAGTACTACATTAGGGTATTCTTCAGAACAAGGAGAAGCGCTACAAGAGCTCATAGTACACTGAGTGAATGCATAGGGTACATATGGTACTGTGATAAAACACTCGAACGCGGGTTCGTGAGAAACGTTGAAGACCTAGAAGACGCTAAGTGTAGCGATGGTTCAAAACCCATCCCACTAGGTAAAACATGGATATGTAGCTTATACGATCAAGACACTATTTCGCGTTCACTAGCGATTTCCAAGGATACCTATTGGGTGAGTAGAGAATCCTTGAAAATCCTAGAGTTAATAAATAGTGAAAAAGACATAAACACACCCTACATTAGACTCGATAAACTTTGCGCAGCTCTGAAAACAAATATGCCAAGTATTACTACATTACTATCCAGGCTCAAGGAGGCTGGAATAAAGTGTTCTAGGACACACATGGATCCACGGGGCATCAAGGCCGAAGCAGATCATGAGACACTAAGCAAGTTCATACTGGATCTCGCGCGTTAGCTACGCTTTTAATCGCTGATTTCACGTAGCATTTATTATCTACGGTTACAGAAAAATAACAGGTGGACGAGTTTTGGGAGTTGAGGAGTTCCGGGAATCTCTCCTAAGAGTAATTAGGAAAAATATCGAGGAATCAAGCAATGGAGTAATTTTAACTATTAGATTAGGGGAAGACTCCAGCGAGAACTACTTAGTTATCGACGGTGATGAACTGGTTTTCAAAACAAGGGATTTCAATAACGCTAATAGATCTAATTCTAGCTTGATTGGGTATTTGTCGAGAACGTTGAAAATACCCTCTTCGAAAATAGACATTATTCATGGATCCCGGGGAGGCGTAGTCAAGAGAGTGTTAATTAAAGACATTAAACCCGATGAACTCGTTGAGAAACTACTCAGGATCGCGAGGTTGATTTAAGTTCTTTCAGAATCTTCTCTGGAATAGTTTTCCTCATATACTCCCTGTTTTCAACTGATACTACTATTCTTTCACTAGTTTCAAGTTTCAATAAGATCTCTCTATCGCTTAACCGGTAGTGTATCACTGCGATCACCGGTTTCCCGGAGTCCAGTGCCTTTAACAGTAATGGTTTAAATGAAGGTAATTTAAGCTCCATGGGACCGACTTCATCTATTGCGATAACATCAGCTTCCCCCAGAGCATTCAAGATAGCCTTCTTTACTAATTCATTCGCCTCGTGAACTAATACCCCATAAGATCCTACTTTAACATGGCTACTGAAGTCTTTCCTAGCTAGCCATGTTTCTTCACTGGTAAGGAGATTAATTACTTTAAAGCCTACTCTAACCCCGTTTTCACGTACCTCTGGAGCTATTATGCCTCCAACATTAAATCCATTTTTCTTTAAAACTTCAATTATGGCATTAAATAATGTTGACTTACCTACTCCTGGTTTCCCGGTTATTACGTATTTCACTTAATCCACCAAAGCAACCCTACTAAATTAATTCTCCATGTTCAATCTGAGCTTCGATAGCGTTTTTCTAATCTCATTTAGGTCTCTTAGTGATCCCACTACGAATATTCTAGTATTCACGTTTTCCGCTAGTTTCTCAGCGTTCTCAATTTTTTCATTCTCATTGCTATCAACGCTTCTCTTAACGATTGTGACCACGAATTTACCCTTAATAGCTACATCGATGGGCGCCCTGAAAAAGTTCACGAACAACTGTTTCAGGTTACTAGCTAACCTGTACAGTGCTTCCTCGATTTGATCCCGTGGTAAGCTCTCCTCACGGCCTTGATCCTCGCTAATGTTTTCCTTCAAAACATCTTCATCTAGGAGATCTATCTCCTCGAATATGTCTTCTCCGAGTATAGAGGCTAGCTTTAATCCTTTTTCCAGCGAGATATACATTTCTCCTCTCTCATACATATATATTGCTTTTTTACTTGTACCTAGAATATCTGCTAATACCCCTCTACTACATTTAAGTTCCTCTCTTTTCGCATAGAATTTACTTGGGTTTATTTTTAGGACATAGTTTCCACGTATACATGCAACCATTGGTTTCTCGTTTCTAATCAGGTAGTTTTCAAGTGTTTTCGGTGTAACAACTATGTTATTGTGCTTTACGTATACGACGTCATCCTCTAAGAGAACACCGCGTTGTTCTCTAGCAACGACTATAGTGGGGGTTTGATACGCTAACCTAATTTTACGTAAATCGGATGCCTCCTGCTTAGTTAAGTCTGTTGAATCCTCGACTGTTTTCAACACTATTGCTTTGTTTTGAGAGTGAGATCTAGCTACAATATCAACACTTCTACTGTCCTTTGGGTACAGTATCAAGTCTGCTTTATAATCCGCTCTTTTAACTATCCCTAGGATTTCTTCAACTAGATCAGTTTCTCTCTCCAAATCACCGTACCCACTATGAATATATTCACCGAAAAACTTTTAATTTATACCTACATCTCCTCAATGTTTCAGGGGTTATTTACATTTTCAAACTACTTTTTGCCATGAAATCTAGCGTAAATCATCGCGTGATCTTTATCGTATGGCTCCAAGTGCACTACATCCACGATCTCGAATCCGCGTTCTTTTAGAACGTTTACTTCTCTACGATAAATCTCGCTAGGTTCTTTTGTTACATCAATGCTTCTAGCTTTTATAGCCATCAATAAGTATCCATCATTTCTCAGAAACATATTTGCATTATCGGCTACTATTGCTGCTTGCTCGGGTTGAGCGATGTCAGCGTAAATTCCATCAACTGTTTCAACTACATGCCTGTACTCTTGGGGTTTTCTCGCATCACCCAGAATGGGGAATAGATTCTTCCTAACCTCAGCCACCATGATGAACTCTCTTAGTACTCTGGGAGCTATATCTAATCCATATATTCTACCTTTCAATCCAACTATATCTGATACATGGCTCGCAGTTGTACCTGATGCGACGCCAAGGTACAGTATTCTGTCTCCCTCCGAAATAGGTTGCTCAACGAGGCCGTTCATTAATGCTCCCGCAAGTTTGCTTCTAAACGCATTCCACTCCCTGTACTCCACGTTCTCGTACTTGAATAATCTCTCACCGTAGACTCTATGTCCCGGTACTAGGTTTTTAGTAGCTAATCTTATACTTCCATCATCTAACTCTACTACATATACTCCACGGTACTTCTCATGTGGATTTATGGATACAACCATACTCATTGCTTCACCACCCTACCATATTATCTTCTCTTTTCGCGCCTTTTCTTCTCTCTTTCCGGCGGCCTAGGTTTCTCAACTCTTGGTGGTGGCTTCGGGTAAAGCTTCTTGATTTCTTCAACTCTCTGCTCGAATTCTTGTATCAACTTATCACCTATATATCTACCCGTGAAGAGGTCGACTTTAGCCGCAATCGCTAGTTTTGCAGCGAGTGCTCTAGCGATTTTTCCTCTCTGCCACCTCGGACTCTTATGTATTGCTGGGTGCTGGAATATTACGCCATGTTTAGGTGGTTTACCACCCGTCCTAAGGGCCCTGAATAATGCTTTCTCAGCTCCTAAAACCTGTATTGTACTAGCTGGGAGCTTAGCTAATTTCTCTAGTCCTCCAGCCAAGCTCAGTAGTCTTGCGCCTAGTTTTGAACCAACTAATGCACATATATTGGGTGCAACTTCTTTCATAACAGTATCAATATATCCGTCAAGCGTGCTCCTGAGTTTGTATAGGTTCAATATTATCTCTGCTAGTATTGCAATGTACTCTAAGTCGAAGTCACTTAATTCCGCACCTATACTATTAGTTGATGCTGTAGCTATTTTCTCAGCTCTATCCTCCGGTAACCCTAGTTTAACTAAATTCTCTTTCGTGAAGTTGGATCTATCCCTTAGCTCATACGCTAATCTCGCGTATTCCTCGTGGTCTCTCACGAGTTCATCCAGCTCCGGGAAGTGGACGCTATACCATTCCCTAAGTCTAGCCACGTATAGATTAATTGTTCTATCGATATCGTCTATTGCTCTGATTGCTTGAACAGCTAATAGGTCTCTTTTCTGTGCTTCTCTTCTAAGTTTTCTCCTAGCATACTCCAACATTATTTCATGTAATTTACTAAAATACTCATCCATGCTACTCGCGAAACCATACTTTACCGCTAAATCAGGTAAAATGCTTCTAATGTATACAGCTTTACTGTTACCTGCTGCAACTTCAGGCATTAAACCTTTCTGAGAAGCGGCCTTAGCTGTTCCATAGTGTTCCACGACGACAACAGTGTAACCTTTCTCTTTGAGCTTCGACATTATTGATTCATGTTGAGGTACAACTTCCCCCTTCTCAACACTAATTAAGTATTCAACAAGGTCGTCAAGTCTACTCGGTGCTTCAACATACTCGATGATCTCGTTGTTATCGTTCACAGCGAATACTCCAAGTAAGGTTTCAACTATATACGCTCGATTTTGTAATGACATGTTTTACCCAGCCTATTAGAGTTAAATTAAAAAGCTATTTTTAAATATCACTTTAGAGAAATAAGACAAAGGTGCATAATATGCCTACACACGGTTCGCTTACGAAAGCTGGGAAAGTGAGAAGCCAAACCCCTAAGATACCGCCGAAACCTAAAAAGAATAAACCACCTAGAGTTAGAAACAGAGTAGAGTACGTTAGGCGGTTCCTAAAGCCGAAAACAGCTGAGACGACTCCAGCTTAGTGGACTCTTAGTTTAGAGACTATTCTTTCAGCGTTCAAGGATCATGAGTGTATTTTGTCATCAAAGTATTCAATGTATTTCAATACTACTTGATTTAAACAATTTTTGCTGGGAATAGAATTATTAGAGTTATATTTCCTAAGTTATAGATGACTTAGCAAAATTGGGGGTAGAATTTGATAATTTACCACGGGTACACTGGGGACGCGGCTGCATATTTATCTTCAAGGAACTTGGAACCGGGGGATAATGTACTAGTTAAATTAAAGGATGGAACAGTTTTCAAGGGAATACTAATGCCTAGACCTCAACTATACGCTAATCCCTCAATAATAGTCATCAAGCTAGATAACGGGTACAATGTTGGCATAAGCATAGATAAAATAGATAGCATCGAGAAAATGGGGAGAATTCAACCCCGCACATTGACGCCTACACACTATCAAAGAGAACAACTAAGTGTAGCAATGCCGCGTGCAACCCTACTCAGCACAGGGGGAACAATAGCGTCTAAAGTAGATTATGAAACAGGTGCTGTTACACCAGCTCTTAGACCCGAGGAAATAGTTGAGTGGATACCTGAACTACGCGACGTAGCCGTTATCTCCACGAGGGAAATAATGAGTGTTTTCAGCGAAGACATTGAGCCAAAAACCTGGGAGATCATTGCACGCGAAGCATACCGTGAAATGGAGAACGGCGTAAACGGCGTCGTCATAGCACACGGAACAGATACTATGTCATACACTGCTTCAGCACTAGCCTTCGGTATTCGTAATAAACCAGTACCAATAGTGTTCGTGGGAGCTCAGAGAAGTAGCGATAGGCCTAGCACAGATGCTGTCTTCAACCTAATAGCTGCTTTCACAGTAGCAGTGAAAGCTCCGTTCGCTGAATCCGTTGTATCAATGCATGGATCAACATCCGACCATGTGAACCTCGTCCACCGGGGAGTTAAAGTGAGAAAAATGCATACAAGTAGGAGAGATGCTTTTCAATCAGTAAACGATAATCCGCTTGCAATAGTTGACGTCATAACACGCGAGATCAAGGTCACGGGGAAAATATATGAGTACCGAGGCGATAAAAACCCGGTTTTGGAAGCAAAATTCGATGACAAAGTTGTATTGGTTAAAGTATACCCGGGTCTACAACAGGAAATATTGGATTTCCTCATAGATAAAGGCTTCCACGGCATAGTGGTTGAAGGCACTGGACTCGGCCACATGCCTAATAAATTAATTGACTCTGTTAAAAGATCTATTGAAAACGGTATACCAGTGGTTATGACTAGCCAGTGCTTATTCGGCCACGTGAACTTAAATGTTTATAGTACGGGTAGAAGACTACTTGAAGTAGGAGTGATCCCCGCACTAGACATGTTGCCGGAAACAGCTTACGTTAAACTATCATGGATCCTGGGTTCTATGACACGTGATCTCGTGGAAGTTAGGAAACTGTTCACCACTAACTTACTCGGAGAAATCAACATTAGACACCCGCTCGAACTATATCCGAGGTGGTTTTATGAGTAAATCCTCTCTGAGAGATACTGGTTTGAAAGTAGGGTTAGAGATACATGTACAGTTAAACACTAAGAGAAAACTATTCTGCCATTGTCCAACAGAGAGTACGAGTGAGTTAAATCAAACAATGTTTCACAGGTATTTGAGGCCCGCGAGAAGCGAAGTAGGAGAAGTAGATCCAGCGGCCTTACTCGAGTGGAGGAGAAATAGAGCATATGTATACATGGCTCCATCAAACTCATCATGCTTAGTTGAAGCAGATGAAGAGCCTCCACACCCTCTTGATGAGGAATCATTAATGGTCGCGTTAGCTGTAGCAAGAGCATTAAATATGAACATAGTTGACGAAATACACGTTATGAGGAAAATAGTTATAGATGGAAGTAACGTTAGTGGTTTCCAGAGAACATCCCTGATCGCACTTAATGGATACATAGAGGTTGAAGGTCGGAAAATAGGTGTACAAACACTTTGCCTAGAAGAAGATGCTGCTAGGAAAATCGAGGAAAAAGAACTAGAAGTAACATATTCCCTAGATAGGTTGGGAATACCATTAGTAGAAATAGCTACTGCACCCGACATAGATACACCAGATCTCGCCTTGAAAACCGCGCTTAAAATAGGTCAATTAGTTAGGTTAACAGGTAAAGCTAAGCGGGGTTTAGGAAGCATTAGGCAGGACATTAACGTCAGCATTAAGAACGGAGCAAAAATAGAGATCAAGGGTATACAGCACTTATATCTAATTCCCCGAGTAGTCGAGTACGAGGTCATGAGGCAACTTAAATTACTGGAAATAAGAGAAGAACTAGCTAATAGAAGCATTGAGCCCAATCAACTCAAACCAGACATTGTTGATATAACGAGATTATTCCAGAATTCTTCATCGAAAATAATTAGAAAAGCTCTCTCCAACCCTGAAGGAGCAGTATTAGCGGTTAAATTACCTGGATTCAAGGGCCTACTTGGAAGAGAAATACAACCCGGGAGGAGATTTGGAACAGAGCTAAGTGATTACGCGAAAGTATGGGGAGGAGTTGGAGGAATAATTCACACAGATGAACTACCAGCCTATGGTATAACATCAGATGATGTTGCTAGAATATACTCGGAAATTGGCGCGGAACCCGGGAGAGACGCTATTGTAATAGTGGCTGATCTAAGGTATAAGGGAGAAAAAGCACTATTAGCGGTCGTTGAGCGAGCGAAGTACGCTTTTAAAGGTGTTCCAGAAGAGACTCGCGCTGCAAACCCTGATGGAACAACCAGGTACATGAGACCCAGGCCTGGAGCTGCCAGAATGTATCCTGAGACGGATATTCCACCCATTGTTGTGACTACCGATCTATTAGCTAAAGCTGAGAAATACGTACCTGAACACCCGGATCTAAAGTATAAAAAACTCGTTGAGCTACATGGTTTGAGTAGTAGTTTAGCTCAAGCTCTATTGAATGACCTTAGATTAGATTTCTACGAGTACTTAGCCGAGAAATATGGGAACAGTGTCCCATACACTGTGATTGCGAGCATACTAGTCAACATTATACCCGCACTTAGAAGAGAGGGTTTACCAGTTGATGAAATCGGCGACGAGGTACTAGAGGATATTGTTAAAGCTCTCTCGGAAGGTATCATAGTGAAAGAAGCTATTCCCGATGTTTTATCGTATCTAGTGAAAAACCCAGGGGCAAGTGTAGCTAAAGCTGTAGAGGATCTAGGGTTAAAGAAGCCTGGAATCAGTGAACTCGACGACTTAATAGTGAGCGTGATCAATGCTAATAAGGATAAACTACTTTCCAGGAGCGATAAAGCATTTACAATTGTTATGAGTGAAGTAATGAAAACTGTGAGAGGAAAAGTAGATGGAAAAATCGTTGCAGAGAGGGTTAAAACTAAATTAAGGGAGATACTAAATATCACATAATAGCGATGAGGATTACTCCCGACAATGATTGATGATTAAAAGGCATTTGACCGAGCTAACTATTTGAATGATGAAAATAATTCAATGAACTAAGATGATGTAGCACGAGCGTGCTGACAAGTACCGTGGTGACATAGCCATACTGGGCTCCGACTCTTTAACTCCATGGATGATCGTTTCACTATTAAATACTTACAAGAAACTGAGCACTATATGCAATAATATTAAGTGTGAGAGCAAACAGAGAATTGCTCGCATTATACGAAGATATATTTCGAAAGGAGTCATCGCGAAACACTTTATTTTCCCACTTGAATTAATGCCTGTACCATGCTCAATTGCAATAGTTAGTAAACATCAAAAAACCAGGACACAGTGCTTCAAAAAACCACCAAGAGCGATCTCAAAGTACACATCCTATGCAGGAGTCCCCGTTGAAGTACATTACTTACTGGAAGATCACGAGTTCGTTGAGAACAACGTTGATACAACTACATGTAGGCTCGAAGTGTGCGAGGAAATAGTTGAAACCATCATACCTCGAGAGAAAATCGACGCCTACGAAATAGAATTAACTAGTACAAATTACTCCTCTAAAGTCAACTTAGATAGCGTTGACATCAACATAATCTCAGAGTTATTTAGAATCTCTAATCCACCTCTGGAAAGATCTCCTAATAGTAGAGTAATTAAGATTTTGAATAACGTGTTGGGATTAAAGAGCTCGAAACACCACTACTACAACCACGTATATAAGTACGTATTGGAGCATTACTCTCTCAAAAACAGCGCAGAGTACCTGCTCATCTTGGCAACTACTCCTAGTAGAAAAGAACTAGAAAACTTGCTGAACGCTATGATCAAAGCCGGGCTTCTCACCGGGGTTTGGCAAATACATTGCCTAAGCAAGATACCTATAACCGCATTGGTACACGCATGGGGATACTTCGAGAGGTTTCTCGACGAGAAATATGAACACCCAATGATAAAAAACACTTCTTACACTATATACCCTGTCCTAGGTGTTAAGCATGGACATTAGCGGAGTTAGCCCAACGCTTAAAAAACTACACGAGGATACAATTAATTTAAGTTCTGCTCCTAGTTCATTTAGATCGCTGATTGAGGATTCAATTAAGTGCGTTAAACACCCCCCGCGCGGAGGAATCTATCATGAACCCGGCGTTATTGAACTACGTGACGAAGGAAACTACATCTTCATCGGAGATCTACATGGAGACTACTATACACTAATACATCTTCTAGATAAATTATGGAGCAACATGGAGAAATATACATTAATATTTCTAGGAGACTATATCGATCGAGGATATATGCAAATAGAAACACTTGTCTTCCTACTCAACTTGAAGAGGAATTATGGTGATAGAATAGTTCTTCTCAGAGGTAACCACGAGCCTCCTCAGTGGTTAACGCCTTACCCGCACGATTACCCATATAACCTACAGGAAAGATTTAGTGATGAAGCACAAGAACTATACTTCTTAAATCTTGAATTATTTGAAAATCTCCCTCTAGCTTTATTGAAAGAGAATCACTTCATTGCATTACATGGAGGACCACCTCTAAAGGTTCTAAGAGCAAGGAATTGGGAAGAGTCTTTCACAGCGATCAACGGTGAGGAGAAACGTAGAATGATCGAGGAAATCTTGTGGAGCGATCCCGCCGAGATAAGCGAGGAATACACCTACTCTCCTCGAGGTGCAGGAGTACTATATGGTCCAATTGTGTCTCAACGAGCACTACAATTAGTTAAAGGTAAATTCATTATAAGAGGACATGAAGCCGTTAATGGTATTCGTTTATCGCATGAGAAACGAGTAATCACAGTGTTCACATCGCCTCTAGTATATGGATTCAAATGCGGAGGTGTCGCCCTATATGAGTACTCGGAGAAGGCGGGAAACCACGAGTTAAGAACAATGTGTTTCGACACCAGAAAAAGAGAATTGATAACACTTAATAACACCCCTACCAAATAGAGAAAACCATGGAGGCAGAAAACATGAAAGCACAGTATAGGCGAAAACTCATTGACAGCATTGAAAACACTATAGGAGATATCGTAAACGAGCTCATAGATAAATACTATGGTGATAGAATAGAGACCGAGTATGACTACGAGAAAATCCTTTACTCAATAGCTCACCAAGTGAAACAAGAAGTATTCGATAACAAGGCTGCTCTTAACGACGTCATAGAGTATTTAAACAAGTTGCGAAACAAGAAAAGCATAGCTAAGTTAATAATCAGTTACATGATCAGCCGCGCTTTAGAAGAACCTGAATAATAATTAATTCATGTTCGCTCCTTACTTCATTTAAATACCCTACATAATAAGCGGAGTAAAAGAAATTTAGTCAATTAGGGGATGCATATTTCCAAGAAAAGAAAACAATCACTCAAAGACACCTCACCTAGAACTGAGCAATTAGAGGACAAATTGAAAAATAAGTCGTCGAAAAAACAAAAGGGAAGTCTAAAGCTCGAAACCACTAAAACAGGTGAATCCCTCGAGGAAAAAACGACTCATAGAAGCGTGAAAAAGAGGGCAACCAGTATCAACATAGATAAACTCCTAGATGAGGTCTTCGAACAAGTAGACTCTATGTTCGCGTTAACTAGTGACTTACAACTACCACTAGAAAGAGCAAGAGAAATAGTTAAAGAACTGGTAGAAAACATAGCGGCAGGATACAGTAGCAAACCCTCAGGTGAAGCAATAGTGAAGAAAATAAAAAAGAACCAGAACATTATCTCCGAGTACATAGCGTCAAAAATACTAAGTGAATCAGATAAGTTGACACCTTCTCAACTCGAATTCGCTATCATGAGGGGTGGTCGTGCAGTTCTCTCAGAGGTAGATAGACTATATAAATTAGCTACTCATCAAGGTAGAGAGGATCTTGCGAGTTTGCTTCGACACGCTTGGAACACTTACGGCCCTAAAGGTATGATCGAGTGCCCTATGTGCGGGTTTAACGCGGTTTCACCTGATAGGAACTGCTTAACGTGTGGTGCAACTGTTTCAGAAGAGTATGTTAGGAAAACTCTTGGATTCGATGAAAAATTCGAGTTGTATTTGAAAACAGCTAGTGTCGCTGAATTAAATGAATTACTACAGTTAGGACAAGTACTAGTAGGCGAGAAAGGAGTTTATAGCCCTCGATCACGTAAAGCCCGTTTAGAGAACCCAGTTGTGTATGTAGTATACTTGAAGAACAGTGAGATATCGAGAATTATTGAGGAAATAAATTCAAGGGATCTACCAATATAGGAACATGGACGCTGATTAAACCCAGTGCTGCATTTACTCAAGGGAATAGTGAATGTAATCCTTTAAATTCTTACATATATATTACGCTTGGTGAAAACCTCCCTTATGCTCCTACGTATAACTTTCAAATTTAATCCAACTGTGCTTAAAGCCCCAAGTTGCTCGAAGACCAATTCTCCTCTATAATATACTCTTATTGCTGGAATCTCATCTACATCCGCGATCTCGGGGTGTTCTTTGACGTTGACTCTACAGAACAATATTACTTTATCTGCGTACTTTGAGAGTTCCTTCATGGATTCATACATGATTTGGCAATCCTTATTGCCTGATTCATAGTACTCTATTAAAACTATCTCATTGCCTTTGACAGCTCTCACTAGTTCTTCTCTCGATTTGAGTTCATACATTTTATTACCTCGGATTATTCTCAACGTTAAAATAATTTTTCTTTTCTAATAAACATGCCTTGATAAAATACCGAGAACATTTATTTGGTTATGGCAAGAAAATTTATATAGAACCCGTTTAGATAACGAAATAAACGGGCTTATCAGGTGGTACCATGGCACTATACGGTATCCCAGTTTTAGTGTTAAAAGAAGGAACAAAAAGAACTGTTGGTAGAGACGCATTAAGGTCTAATATTGCAGCTGCTAAAGCACTTGCAGAAGTATTAAAGACTAGTCTAGGTCCCCGTGGCTTAGATAAAATGCTAGTGGATAGTTTCGGAGATGTAACTGTTACGAATGACGGAGCCACTATAGTTAAAGAAATGGAGGTTCAACACCCTGCAGCTAAACTACTAGTAGAAGTAGCAAAAGCCCAAGATGCTGAGGTCGGAGATGGTACTACTAGCGCTGTTGTATTAGCTGGTACTTTGCTAGCGAAAGCGGAGGAGTTATTAGACCAAGATATTCACCCCAGCATAATCATTGATGGTTACACTAAAGCACTTAGAGAAGCCATAAGAATACTACGCGAAGTAGCAACACCAGTTGATATAAACGATAGAGAATCACTTAGAAAAGTAGTAAAAACATCCATAGCGAGCAAGTACATTGGAGGAGACACCATAGCGAGCAAGTTAACTGAGATCTCCATAGATGCTGCATTAGCAGTAGCTGAACCTAAACCCGATGGAACAAAAGACTTCAAAGTAGATGATGTTAAAATAGAGAAGAAAAAAGGCGGCAACGTTTTAGACACGCAGTTAATATATGGAATAGTCTTAGATAAAGAAGTTGTTCACCCAGGTATGCCTAGGAGAGTTGAGAAAGCTAGAATAGCATTACTAGATGCACCACTAGAGGTTGAGAAACCAGAGATAACGGCTAAGATAAACATTACAAGTCCCGAAATGATCAAAGCGTTTCTAGACGAAGAATCAAAAATGCTTAAGGAAATGGTTGATAAGATAGCTGAGGTGGGTGCAAACGTCGTTGTTTGCCAGAAGGGAATTGATGAGGTTGCTCAGCACTTCTTAGCTAAGAAGGGTATTTTAGCTGTTAGGAGAGTTAAGAGAAGCGACTTAGAGAAACTCGAAAGAGCGTCAGGAGGAAAAATAGTTAGTAGCATTCGTGACCTGAAACCAGAGGACTTAGGATACGCTGAACTAGTAGAAGAGAGAAAAGTTGGAAACGATAAAATGGTGTTCATAGAGGGATGCAAGAACCCGAAAGCTGTCACAATACTAGTGCGTGGAGCAAGCGACATGGTGCTTGACGAGATTGAAAGAAGCTTGAAAGACGCATTAAATGTCCTAAGAAACGTTATGAGAGTACCCTACATAGTAGCTGGAGGTGGCGCAGCTGAAATAGAGATCGCAATGAGGTTAAGAGATTACGCTGCGAAAATTGGTGGTAAAGAACAATTAGCAATAGAAGCGTTTGCAAGTGCGCTCGAAGAGATACCAATGATACTTGCTTCATCATGCGGTAAAGACCCACTGGAAATACTAATGGAGCTTAGAAAACTCCACGCTGAGGGCAAAAAGAACGCGGGCATAGATGTAATATCAGGCGAAGTAATTGAAGACATGACGGGTAAGAACGTTATTGAGCCTTTACTCGTCAAGGAATCCATGATAAAAACAGCAGCGGAAGCTGCCTTAACAGTAATGAAGATCGACGACATAATAGCAGCGAGTCCAACAAAGAAAGAGAAGGAGAAAGAAAAAGAGAAGAAGGAGCCGGAGGAGTTCTCTAAACCCGAGTTCTAGGAGGCCGCGGACTAGATACACCTATTAAATTAAATTTTTATTTTTAAACTCTTATACTCTATACTCTTTTTGATTGATTAACTGGGTGTTTATAGATTGACAAACACGTTACTAGATGTTTATCGAAAAGTAATAAGTCAGAGATTAACAAGGTTTGAAATAGCTCGAGTCATAGGAGTTAGAGCACTACAGTTATCGATGGGTGCTCCACCATTAATAGATTTATCCAATGTAGAAATACATGACACAGTATACATTGCAACACTAGAAATTATTAATGGAATACTACCAATGTCTATCCTAAGGCCCGGAGAAAAAGGTGGATATGAACTTGTCCCAGTCAACAGATTACTTACACCAGAAGTTAAAGGATATCTTAGCTCTATTCTCGAAAGCTGGGATATCAGTAATAGAGTATAGGGAATACGTTAACTTCGTCGACTTAGTAATCGATCGCCCTGTCGACGAAAACACGTTTAGAACAATATATGTAGAACTCCTGAGTACACATAAAGTCCTAGCATTACAGTTGAAATCCATAACACCGATAATAAGGCTCACTCCATACACTGCTCGAACGCACCCCATACAGAAATATAGAACGATACTTACTCTTACAACGTTCATAACAGTGTTCTTAACCGGCTATGGACTCGCGCAAAGTTTATACAGTGCACTAGGGGAAATAGCGGAAACACCTAAGTTAATCCTAAACGCCCTTCTTTACACAGTAGTATTCCTCGTAATCCTAGTTTCACACGAGCTTGGACACTTGTTTATAAGCAAGAAAAGCCACATTGAAGCAGAAGGCCCAATACTAATACCTGCACCACCAATACAGCTAGGTTTCATTGGAACACTGGGTGCAGTTATTTTCACTAAAACACCGCCATCTACGAGAAAGGATCTCGCGAAACTAGGATTATCCGGCCCTCTCATGGGATTCATAATTGCTACCTTAGCTGGAGTAATTGGATTATATGTTTCACCCGTTATTCCACCAGATATTGCTGAAAAACTAGTTCAAGCTGGACAAGTGGAGATGATCTCCTTCGGTAGCTTAGTATTCAATTTACTACTATTAATTAGACCAGTCAACGGGGTACTATTCATACATCCAATTCTCTTCGCTTCGTACATCATGTACATGGTAACATTCTTAAACTTGCTACCAATAGGTCAACTTGACGGAGGCCATGTTGTAAGAAGCTTCACTGAGCATAAAACATACAAGTACATAAGCACTATTATCCCATTCACACTAATAGCAACAGGGTTTATTCTAAGTATTTTTAACATTGAAGGAACAATATACTTGAGCCTAGGATTTGTATCATTACTTCTATACATAATAATCGGTAGACAAGGGCATCCAGGAGTAGCTAATCAATATGATGAATCAAAGTGCTTGTCTTGCTTACTTACATACTTAATACTATTTGTTCTAACCATGCCTATTCCAATGATGTAATCCCCAAAGCATTTTTCCACTGTGAAACATTCTTATTAATTAATCCAATTGTTTAGAATAAAGGGTGCTTACAGTATTGAAGAAAAACGTATTACCTACGAGAAACCCCCTTGTTTCACATAGTGTTAGCGTGTGGAGTTTAAAGGGAAAAACTCTCATTATAGCTGAGAAACCTAAAGCCGCTAAGAAAATCGCTGAAGCATTATCAAGTAAATACACTGTTAGGAGATATCATGACATACCATACTATGAAATAAAATTAAATGATTCCACGATAATAATCGCTAGCGCGGTTGGACACTTATACGAGTTACACACGAATGTGCGTGGATACCCAGTATTTGAGTATAAATGGGTTCCCGCCTACATAGCTAATATGAAGAAAAAGTACGTTAAACCCTACATTGAATTACTCGACATGTTGTTCAAGAACTGTGATTACTACGTGAATGCATGCGATTACGATATTGAAGGAAGCGTTATAGGATATATACTTATAAAATTCCACGGAGACTTATCAAGAGCTTTTAGAGCAAAATTCTCTAGTCTAATGGCACAAGAGATTAAGGGATCATTTAACCAATTAACATCACTAGACTACAACATGATCGAGGCAGGACTTAGCAGGCATGAACTGGACTGGATGTGGGGTATCAATATAAGCAGAGCATTAATGCAAGCAATCTACACTAACACAAAGAAGAAGATAGTCCTGAGCGCGGGTAGAGTTCAAACACCAACTCTTAAACACGTAGTTGACTACGAGATACAGCGAAAACTCTTCATACCGATACCCCAATACTCAGTGAGCGTAGTCGCTAAAAAAGACTCCCATTTAATAACAGCTGATTATTCCTATAACCCAGTTGCGAGGGTTGAAGATGCAAGAATAATTAAGGATAAACTGGAGAAAACAAAGTATTTACTCGTTAAATCATATACAGCGAGTAGGCAAAAATACAATCCTCCCCCACCCTTTAACTTAAGCGATCTCCAAGAAGAAGCTGCCAAAATATATGGTTTCAGCCCGATGAAAACTCAGGAGATAGCTGAGCAGTTATACCTTGAAGCTCTCATTAGTTACCCTAGAACTAATAGTCAAAAACTTCCACCAACACTAAATTACAGAGACATCCTAGACAAGATTTCGAATATTCCAGAGTATCGTGGGTTAGTCTCAAAGCTTCTTAGTGAAACAAAGGGTTTACTAAAACCTGTTGAAGGAGAGAAAGAGGATCCAGCTCACCCAGCGATCTACCCTACTGGAGTTTTACCTAGAAAACTCACTCGTGAACAATTCTTGATATACGATTTAATTGTTCGAAGGTTCCTTGCTGTTTTCGCGCCTCAAGCAGTCTTTCGCTTGATTAAAGCAGAGTTTACCACGCTTGATTACAAGTATAGCTTTGAAACCAGTGGATTAAGCGTTGAGTACCCGGGTTGGGTGACATACTATCATTTTCACACTCCATCATCTAAACTGCTCCCCTCAATGACCCCGGGTGAGAAACTCGAAGTAGTCAAAGTCATGATCAGAGAATCCTACACGAAGCCTCCTCCTAAATTAAAAAAGATAGATATATTGAGGTGGATGGAGAACGTTGGCATAGGGACAGAGTCAACGAGAGCCATAATAATTGAAAAATTATTCGAGAGAGGGTATTTGAAGAACACTAAAGCAGGTGTAGATTTATCTGATCTAGGTATTGGAATCATAGAAGTAATAGAGAAGTTCTTTCCAGACTTAATTAGCGTTGAATTAACCAGGAAGTTTGAAGTACTCATGGAAGATGTAATGAAGGGTTTGAGAACCAGGGAACAAGTTTTAAATGAAGCAAAGAAAGTCATTAGTGATCTATTAGCAAAGTTCAATGAACGCATTAACGATGTGGGTTTTCACTTAGCTAAAAAACTTTCATTAACAAACGATTACAGTAAATGCGTAATCCCGGAATGCAGAGGAGATAGCTTCACTAAAGGCTTTTGTAGAATCCACTATCTCGCATATGAAAACTTGTTAAAGAACTATGAAGAGTGGAGAGTACGTAAAGGGATGTCCTTTAATGATTATTTATCGAAAATCGCTAAATTGAAGTCCACGGGGACTTTCGTGAAGGAAGTAATAAGGTATCAACTAGAAGCTGGAAAAACCAATTAGTTCTCCTTTCTAGCCATTAACGCTAAATTACCTAGATACGGGATTTTAAAGACAGCATTATTGAAACCCATTACTTTTCCAACCACTCGTTCATATGGAACACCTTTCCCGTCCACAAAGTGCGTGAAATCCGGGAATGGATTGTTGTCTCCTTTAGTCACGTAGTAGTATTTGCCGTCTTCCACAGTAATGCCAATTACTCTATGTATAACCAGGGTTCCCGTGAAGGTTTTAAATACGATTACATCCCCTGTATTTATTTCACTTGGTTTAACATTCATGATTATCACGATGTCTCCTTCTCTTAGTAAAGGTAGCATGCTGTTTCCCTTTACAACAGCCACCACTGGTTCCCCAATTAATCCCGAGTAGATTAAAACCAGTGTAGCAACTATTAGTGAAGCGAGTACTGCATAGGATATAATTCTCCTCGCTGAAAGTTCACTAATCATTTCCAGTGAACCAGAGCAGTTATTCTTCTCTCAGAATTTCATCTAGGTCCAGAATGATCTCCTTAGGAGGCCTCTCTTCAGCTATTTCCTGTTTCCCCTCTATTTCCACGCCTCCACCAACCTTGATCTTACTTACCGTGCTCTTCCAAGTGTAACCACAATTTCTACACTTTAACACCCCCATGATCGTCACAGTGATACGTCCAGCTTTGTCTGGTAACGGTGAAACAAGGTTCCAAGTTTTCACAACATCCACGTTCGTTGACCCGCATTTTGGACATTTCCTAGTGTTCTTTGAACTCAATTCGCGCTCACCAGCAATTCATATACAATATCCATTATTAAAGGCAATGGTATAAAAACAGCTATTATTCGACTATACTTAGTGAACCTGAAGAAAACTATTGACACCACTGCAAATACTAGTAATATGACATGAAGGATTCTTCGCGGACTAACATATATGAAAAACAATGATGGCACAGCGTAAAGAACTATTGGAAACAATACATATATGAACTTATTCTTAATTTTACCATATAAGGCAAGTGTTACTGTTACCCATAAAGCATAAGACATCACTATATTAACTGTAATCAAATAATTATACATGACTCACACCTGTGTGTGGTGAAGCATGTCGTTAATTGATATATACTGGGAATCTTTAATAATAAGAGATGTAAAAGGAAGAATGATCTTAGATAGTAGAGGTAATCCAACAGTCCAAGTTAAAGTAATCACAGAGGGATACGGCGTAGGCGTAGCAAATGCTCCTAGTGGTGCATCAACCGGTACGCATGAAGCAGTAGAACTAAGAGATGGTGATAAAGAGTTCTTCGGTAAAGGGGTCAAAAAAGCTGTTGAAAACGTTAACAAGATCATCGCTCCAGCTCTTATAGGGATGAATGCTGCGAAACAACGCGAAATCGATAATAAGATGATCGAGATAGATGGAACAGAGAACAAGAGCAGACTTGGAGGAAACGCTATTGTAGCAACTAGCTTAGCAGTAGCTAAAGCAGCTGCTGCCACCATTGGTTTACCGCTATACATGTATTTAGGTGGTAAAGTAGCTGATACGCTTCCAGTGCCATTACTAAATATAATTAATGGAGGCGTCCACGCTGGCAACAAACTTGACTTCCAGGAATTCATGATTGTTCCAGCAGGGTTCAACCACTTCCTGGATGCTATTAGAGCATCCGTTGAAACATATCATGCATTGAAAACCATACTAAAGGATAAATATGGTCCATTGGCGATCAACGTTGGAGATGAGGGAGGTTACGCTCCTCCACTTGAAAAAGCAAGAGACGCTCTCGATTTACTTGTTAAAGCCATAGAAAAAGCCGGATATGAACCCGGTAAAAACATTGCTCTAGCTCTAGATGCTGCGAGCTCAAGGTTGTTTAGAGAAGATAGAAAGATATATGTTTTAACCGGGGAAAACAAAGAGTTATCGCGAGAGGAACTAATTGCTTTCTATGAGGAACTCGTGAGAGATTACCCCATTGTCAGCATAGAGGACCCATTACACGAGGAGGACTTCGAAGGCTACGCGGTTATAACTAAGGAGCTTGGTTCAAAAGTACTCATAGTGGGAGATGACCTATTCACTACTAATTACAAGAGATTAGCGCGTGGAATAGAGCTAGGGGCAAGTAACGCTATATTGGTGAAAGTGAACCAAATAGGTACTTTAACCGAGACAATGGATGTAGTGAAACTAGCTCATGAAAACAACTATAGAACAATAATAAGTCATAGAAGCGGCGAAACAGAGGATACCTCGATAGCTGACATAGTAGTGGGATTAAACGCCAAGCTGATTAAAACAGGAGCTCCAGCGAGAAGTGAAAGAACCGCAAAGTATAATAGACTACTAGAAATATTCGAAGAACTAGAAAACCCCAGATACCCTGGTTTCTCAGTTTTTCCACGTAAACCCTAAGTTTTTATTCCTACGGCATAAATATTCCTACAATTATCAGGGCTATCGATAATGCTAATATGAATTTAATGAACTGACTAATAGTCATGTTTGGTATGGCCTTCAAAGCTACCACCAAGAGTTTCACCACCACCACTATTACTAGTAATAGTAGTAGAGCGAAACCAACCACGAATAACCAAAATCCTATTCCACTAAACCCTGATAATAGTTCAATGAACTTACTCATGAATTCACCTACTTTACTAATAGTTGATGCATTCATATTCAACCCCTTCTAATGACTCGTCTTAGAATCGGTTTTAAAGGAGGGGATACATTGTATCATTGTATCAGGGAATGATGATGGTTAAAAGCGTGTAGCCCTATACAGGGCTATGACAGGTGCCAGGCTACTGATTCCTGTGGTTTTTAAACATTTCAACCATATATACTTGAATTGGTGGAACCAATGTGTACAACTGTGGAAACAGTTGGTGAATGCCTAGGAAAACCAGTATTTGACCCTTATGGCAGAAAACTCGGCCATATAGTGAGCTTCTATAGCGATATCGATGGGAAAATACGCGCACTTGAAGTAAATCTAGGAGACCTAGGGTACAAGGAAGTCCCCGTTGAAAGAATCAGGTTAACAGCAGAGGGTGTAATCTTAGTACCTGAACATGAGTACGATGCTCTACTCGTTGAAAACAGGTTAAAATTAATTAAGGCACGCTTAGCATCCATCGAGGAACTGTATTCAAGGAAAGAATTAGCTACGCACGTATACGAGAACCTCAAGAAGAAACTAGAAGAAGAATTGACAACTATTAAATCTAGGTCCAAAGAGGTAAAAGAAAACCTGAGAAAGAGACTTCACGAGATTGAAGAACAAATTGCAGAGGTTGAAAAAGCAATGGGTGCATTGAAGACTAGTTATCTAGCGGGTGAAATACAGGAGAAACCGTATCTCACGGCTCTCGACATAATGAAAAAGAGCCTTGAGACATTCCTGAAAGAGAAAGATGAGGTTAAAAAACACCTTGATAAAATAGAGTCCTTGGAAGCTCTACCATTAGCACCAGCTATTACACTTCAACAATCCAAAGAACCCACGCAGGATGCATCTAAGCAACCAATGAACGTAGTAGTGGTAGGTTAAAGATAAAAAAGCAATATTTTTGAATTTAGACCTCGGGTTTAGTTACAGGTATATTTTGTATTAGTATGAAGGGGGCTCTAGTAGGTGTTCTAACCTCCCACCATGATATATCGAATCTTTCCCTAGTAGCACCAATAACGTTGTTCATTAAATTAGGGAAACTAGTGGCAATTCTTATTCTACCTCCATGACCAGTTAACTCGCCGTTTTTAATCACTAAAACCACGTCGCGTGAAACTGTTGAGAAATATCCTTCATAGTAGTTTTGAAGCCTAGTATACCAGTTGTTTAAAACCAGTAATCCATTTCTTACCTCCGATATCAACTCGGATTCTCTTAACTCTCCTCCATTAATTTCCAGGTTCCAAGGTGTTGGTCTAATCCATCCGGCGTTCCCCGTGGTTTTAACTCTCATTTTATTAGCTGTTCCACTGTTATGTAAAATGTTTCTAACAACTCCGTTCTCTATGATTGGTTTATCGTATGTTTCAACGCCCTCATCGTCAAAACTACGCGTGAACGGGAGAGTTGAATCTCTTGGCCTATCATATAGTGATAGTGACTCTGCTCCAATCTTCTCCCCTGGTTTATATTTAGCGAAAACAGAGAACCCTGTCATAACGGAGAAAGCTGATGCCATTGAAGCCACATAGTTGAATAAATTGCCCGCTACAAGTGGAGATATTATAACATTATATGTGCCTGGAGTTACATCTGCTTTATCACTGGTCAATGCTGCATAATAACCAGCTCTCTCTCCTACTTCTTTTATATTATTGATGGATAACCTGGTTGAACCATAAGCCCAGTGACCGCTGAACTCTCCTTTAAATACTCTCGCGTAAGCTTCTACTCCTGTTGATTTTTCCTCGCACTGAAAGCCCTTACTGTTTACTAGAGTAAGATTTGTTTTTGTCAACGTTAGTGTACCAGCAACACGGTCAACGGGATGAGTCATTGCGGCGTTAATTAACTCCTCAACGATCTCGCTTGGATCATCCATGTAACTAACGATTTTAGGGTCATAGGCTTCACTAATCGGAGAACACTTACCTGGTTCTGGAAGCGGGGCGTATATTTCAGATTCCTCAACTTTGTCAGCTAGCTTCACTATTTCCTCAGCGTTCTTAATAATGTAAAGTGGGTCTTTCACATCGAACTGTAAAATCCACAGCCTACTGGATTTAGCTAATCTTAGTTTGATACTTGTTTCGAGCCAAGTCTGAGTAATAGAGGGCTCTGTGTTCCATAGTTTAACCATGGTACTTTCTCTCTCTGTTACTATCACGGCTACTTCATCAAAGTATTTGTATAGGGTTTTCATAATGGTTTGAGCTAGCTCCATACTGCTCATTTCAACACACCTACATTCATTTTATTTAATCTAACGTTTGGTCCACCAAACCATACTGGTACACCTTGTGAAGGTTCGCCTTTACCGCATGTTCCAGGGTAGAACTCGAGGTTTCTATCTACTCCCACTATATTTCCATAGAACCAACCCGTTGTAAACTCCAATACAGGGTTTAATACGGGTTCAGCTAATTCCCCATTTCTTATAATATATGATTCCAAACCAACGTATCTTTGATTCCATCTCGCATCGTCAATATTCCACTCCATGTAGGATTTAACGTAGATTCCTAAGTGAATATCCTCTATCAATTCTTCGAACTTCATTGAACCCGGAGCCAAGTAGGTATTACTCATCCTTATAATGGGTTCAGATTCGTAGTTCATAGCTCTTGAAGCTCCATTACTGTTTGAGCCAAATAACTTAGCTGTTTGCCTGTTATGAAGAGGTTCATGTAAAACGCCTTCTTTATATAGATAGCGTGGTCTTGCCCTCACGCATTCATCATCGTATAGGTAGAATCCATAGCTTCCAGGTATGGTTGGATCCTCGATAACGGTCGCGTATTTATTCCCTACTTTGAATTTCCCGATCATGTCTGGTTTAACGTAGGATTCTCCGGCTTGCGCTGCTTCGCGACCAAGTATTCTGTCTGCTTCCATGGGGTGACCCGCTGATTCATGAACTATTAATCCAACAACCTCTGATCCTAGTACGATGTCAACTTTCTCCTCGGGGGGAGTTTTGCCCTCGACTAGAATTTTCTCTAAGTTTAAAAGTTCATCTACTACTGCTTTACTAATACTCCATTCATCAACTAATTCTCTGCCTCCAGAGCCTCCGAACTCTCTGATCCTCTGTAATGTCTTACTTTGATAAAACAGCGTACTACCTATGGATACATATAATCTAGGTACTCTAGATTCCACTATGCCTCCTTCAGATGTAACTATTTTCTTTTCTTGAATAGAGACTCTCAGGGAATTGAACATTGATGGCATCTTAGCTTGCTTCAAAGCTCCAGAAGAAGATCTATAGGTATCTTTCAGTATTTGAACAGCTTCCTCTAATTCGAGATCCATTAGAGGCTTTCTTTCTAAAACAGAGTACCTTGCTTTACCTACTCTCTCATCAGAGAACTCAACTGGTTTTCTCTTAATTCCACTTAGTGCTTTGGCCCTCACAACTGCTTTTTCCACTGCTTTAATCACGCCTTCAAGTGTTAAATTATCTGTTGACGCGAATCCCAGTGAACCATCCACAATAACTCTTATCCCAACACCTCTTGATCTACCTTGCGAGACCCCGATTAATTTATCGTTTCTCACCGTTACAGAGTATCCGTAGTCGTCTTGCACTCTCGCTTCAACGTATTTAGCACCTAGATCTAGTCCTCTATCAATAGCTTTCAGTAATAGGCTTTCATCTAGTGCCAACACACCACCTAGACTTAAAAACACTCATGAATTAAAAACACTTTCTAAATTAACTGACCTCCTCCCCGCCATGAATGGCGAGGGTTCTTGCTATTGCGGGGGGTTTGGGATTACATTCCCTCTTCCTGAGGCTTCAATCCCGGGCTGGGTCTCCAGCCCATTACCCCTATCCCAGGCGGGACTCGGGGTTATGCGTAGGCTATTTATCATCGCTAATTGCTCAAAGAATTTAATGCTCATCACCAAGAACAATTAAACAAAGAGAATTCATAAGCTTTCCCTCTCATCCCCGCTTAAAAGGCGAGGCTTTCAGTTGTAAATCACTAGACTCCAATTAGTTTCAACAAGAGACTTATTAAAGCAGCTGATGCGATCACCAATGCTGGGTGCAATTTTAAAGTCAATAATAGAACAGTGAACGCTGCGAATATTACAATTGAAACCCAGTCGATAACTCCGCTTTTAATTAACGCATTATTAGCTAACTTAATTAACGCGTAGAGAATGATTGCTAAGACAGCTGCGTTGATTCCTCTAAATATGGCTTTTGCCATCCAGTGATCCATGTAAGGTCTCAGAGACATTACTATACCTAGTATTACTACGTAGCAAGGTATAATTACACCCAGCGTTGCTACAATTGAACCAGGGACTCCTTTCAAAACATAACCAACCCATGTAGCAGCGTTAATCGCTATAGGTCCGGGAGTGCTCTCAGCTATCCCTATTATACTTAAAAATTCATCTTCACTTATCCACTTTTTCTCCTCGACTAGAACCCTGTAGTAAATCCCTATTCCACCATATCCTCCTCCAAACATTATGAAACCTATTTTTAAAAACTCTAGAAATAACTCTAAGTAAGTCACCATTAATCTCACCTACACCCTGTATATTTAGTACACCAATATTTTAGGGGGAGCATAGTTTTATAATCTTAGCTCTTATAGTTGAGGTGCTTTAATTGAACTCTGAAAAAATAACTAAGTTCTTTCAGCCTGAAAGCGTGGCAATAATAGGTGCTACGCCGAAAGAGGAAAAAGTTGGAAAAGCTATATTGGAGAACTTTATCTCGAAGTTTAAGGGTAGAATATACCCAGTGAATCCACAATATGATGAAGTACTTGGTTTAAAATGCTATAAGAGCATTAAGGACCTACCTGAGCCACCTGATCTAGCTGTTATAGCTATTCCAGCTCCACTTGTACCTTCAGCTCTTAAGGAACTAGGCGAAAAAGGCTGCAAGTCAGTTGTAATCATTAGTGGAGGATTTAGGGAAACAGGGACTCCTGAGGGAATAAGACTAGAAAACGAGTTAGTGAAAATATCGAAGGAGTATGATATAAGAGTAATAGGGCCAAACTGTATAGGAATATTCGATAACTGGAGTGGTGTAGATACCTTCTTCACGGCTAAAATGAGAAAACCTCCTCGAGGACACGTAGGTTTCATTAGTCAGAGTGGTGCTTTTGCAACTGCATTAATGGATTGGATGGCTTACCATGGAATAGGTGTATCTAGAGCTATAAGCTACGGTAATAAAATCGATGTAGATGATGTAGATCTCTTGGAGTTCCTCGGCGCGGATGATAAGACCAAAGTTATACTAATGTACATAGAGGGGCTCAGGGAAGGAAGAGGTAAGCTATTCATTGAAACAGCTGGAAAGGTCGCGTGTAGGAAACCAGTAGTCGTATACAAAGCTGGGAAAACAACGAGAGGAGGCCGCGCTGCTTCAAGTCACACAGCTGCCATGGCCGGAGATTACTCCGTGTACAGAGCTGCATTTAAGCAAGCTGGAATAATTGAAGCTGAAAGCTTTGACGAAATGATGGATATCGTGAGAATATTCCTAGATCAACCGTTGATGAAGGGAAATAGAGTGTTCATTGTTACAGATGCAGGCGGAGTTGGAGTAATGTTAACCGATGCTTTAACTAGTGAAGGATTTGATGTACCAGTCACCCCGAGGGATCTAAGGGAGAAACTTAGAAATATACTACCACCTCACTGCATCGTGGAAAACCCCATTGACCTAACAGGGGATACTGATGACGAGAGATACATAAGAGTTTTAGAATTACTAGCGAAAAGAGACGATGTAGATGCTATAGCAGTAGTGGCTTTACCGCAGATACCGGGGTTAAAAGGCACATTTATCGACTACTTAGGTGATTTAAAGAGAGAGTGCGATAAGCCCTTGGTTGCTCTCACTATAGGGAGCGAGGTATCCATGAAAACAGCTGAGAAACTGCGGGAAAAGGGGATTACTGTATTTGAGTCACCCGAAAGACTTGCAAAGGCCTTAAAAGCTCTTAGAAATTATAGCTTATATGTGATTAAGCACATGGTTGATTAAAATGACACCTAGGGAAATAATTGAAAATGCTTTAAATGAAAACAGGAATAAGCTATTAGAACACGAGGCTTTTGAAGTAGCTAAATACTATGGTATTCCGACACCCACAGCTGTACTGGTAAGAACGCCGGAAGAAGCATATGACCTCGCTGATAAAATAGGTTATCCCATAGTATTGAAAATAGTGTCTCCCGACATCACTCATAAAAGCGATGTAGGAGGAGTAAAACTTGGTTTGAAGAGCAAAGAGGAGGTATCTGAAGGAGTAAAAGAAATCTTGAAAAACGTGCAAAATAGGGCTCCAGATGCGAAAATTGTTGGAGTAATAATGTATAAGATGGCTCCACCGGGATTAGAAGTAATTGTTGGAGGAGTTAGAGACGATGTCTTCGGTTCAGTAGTAATGTTCGGCCTTGGAGGTATATTCGTTGAGGTTCTCAGGGATGTTTCATTTAGGGTATCACCAGTATCCATGGAAGATGCCCTCGAGATGATCAGTGAAATAAAATCCTCAAAAATACTCAGCGGTTTCCGCGGACAACCCCCAGCTGATAAAGAAGCCATAGCTGATATCATTGTTAAAACATCGAAACTACTCATGGAGAACCAAGAAATAGAATCTATTGACTTAAACCCAGTGATAGTGTACCCGCAGGGTGCACTAGCAGTCGACGTGAGAATAATACTGAAAAGGGGCAATAAATGAGCAATATAGGCAACATTGACGAACTCTCGAAGAAAGCAGAGGAAGTATCACGAGAAATCTACGAGATAAGAGAACACATAAAACAATTAAAAGAGAAAAAAGAAAAACTTTTTAATGAATTAAGTAAACTAAGAGAAGAGAAAAATAAACTTCTCGAGGAGATAAGGCGAATTAAACTCGATATAAGGGCCATTCGTGAAGAGAGAGGTAAACTCATAGATGAGTACAAGAAGATCTCCGAGGTACGGAGAGAGGAGCTCGCGCAAGCTAATCTCCTAAGAGAACTCATACAGAGTAAAACAACGGAGCTACAAGAACTAAGTGAGGAAAATAAGATACCGATTAGTGTTTTAAAGCGAAAAATAGAGGAATTAGAGTGGACTATACAAACAAATGTTCTCCCACAGGAGAAAGAAAACGAGTTAATTAGAAAACTAAAAGCATATCATCAATTATTAAACCGCGCATTAAGCACTAATGAAAGAAAAGAAGAATTACTTGAGTTGCGAGCTACATATATTTCAACTAGGGCGAGAATTAAGGATTTATCATCTAAGCTTAATAAACTGAGAGAAGAAATCAATGAAAAAACTAACAAAATGAAATCATTAAAGGATAAACTGGGAGAAACAATAGCCAGATACACTGCAATAAAGAACGATATCGAGAAAAAGAAGAAAGAATTAGATGAGTGCAACAATGAAATCGTTGATAGCACATCTAAGCTTAATGCCCTCCGAGAACAATACCAGAAACTACTAGATGAAATCGAGAAAGCGAAAACACTAACAGCTCTTAGCGAGAAGAGATCAAAGATCGCTAAAAACATCGAGCAACGCTCCAAGAAACGCGTAACTCTCGAGGAATTTAAGATAATGTATGGGAACCCAGAGGATCTAGAGGAAAATTAGCGCCCAAACCTCCTTTCTCTCATCTGATAGCTTCTTATAGCTCTCCAGAAATCTATTTTCCTGAAGTCAGGCCAGTATACGTCGCAGAAGTATAATTCACTGTAGGCTGAGTGCCACAGCAGGAAATTGCTTATTCTCTCCTCACCACTGGTTCTAATAATTAAATCCAAGTCAGGTATTTCACCAGTATACAGGTATTTAGCGAAAACATCCTCATTAATATCGCATGGCTTCAATATACCTTTTCCAACATCTTCAGCAATGGATCTTACTGCATCAATTATTTCCTGGCGACCTCCATAACATAAAGCTATAGTTAAAACGTATTCGCCGTAGTTTGCAGTAGACTCCATTACCTTCTTGGCTAGATCCCTTAATTTCTCCGGCACATATTCCAGTTTCCCCACTACGAGGATCTTCACTTTGTTCTCATAGACCTCGGGCATGTTTAATAGTTCGTTTAAACCATTTTCTATGATTTTGAACAGGTTTTCGCGTTCAACCGGGTTTCTATGCAGGCAATTCTCCGTACTCATTGCAAAGATCGTCACATAGGGTATTTTTAAGTCCCAGATCCATTTTAGTACTTCTCTTACTTTCTCATATCCATAATAGTGTCCATTAATTGTCTCTAATCCTCTCTCCCTCGCCCATCTCCTGTTTCCATCCGGTATTATTCCAATGTGTCTTGGGAACGGCCCATTCTTTATCTGTAGCCATAACCATTTCTCATACAATCTATATACTGGTTTACCAAGTTTAAACCCTATACTCAATAGTGCTGATTCGTACACATGTCTACGAGGTCTACTCATCGCACAAAACCATGAATATGCATATTTATATAGGTCTTAGTGTAGCTATATTTTAAAGCCTGTAAATAAGTGTTTAATCCCTGGGGTTAGTCCATGGCTTACTATCAGGGAAATGATTTAGTGAAACCAACTGGTGGACTTAAGGGTAAATATAGAAAGAAAAGAAAATATGAACTAGGTTCACCTCCAACGAAGACAGTAATGTCTAGTGAAGAAGAGAGAAAAATAGAGAGAGGTAGGGGAGGCAACCTTAAGGTAAAACTTAAGAAAGCAACTTACGTAAACGTGGCATTAACCGATGGTTCCACTAAGAAAGTGCGAATACTGGACGTGGTTGAAACACCGGAGAATCCCCAGAACTCGAAGTTCAAGATCATTTCAAAGGGATCAGTAGTTAAAACAGAACTTGGACTTGTAAAGATCACATCGAGACCCGGTCAAGACGGTGTTTTAAATGGAGTTATAGTCCAGAAGAGTTAATGAAAGTAAACCCATGGGATTTTAAGTGAGTAGAGATCATGGGGGCTCCCGTATAGTCATATATCCCTCCTACTTCAACTCGAGTTTATCTAGGAGCAAGGGTCGTAGAGTGCCATTACGATTATCTGTACCAAACCCCGCCCTAAGTGATATCGAGAAGATATGTAGACAACTAGGTTTAAACCCAGTAGTAGAGCAAGATAGATCTCACCCTAGAAACACGTTTCAGAAAGGTAGAATAATAGTAGATAAGCGAGAAAGCAAGTTGAAAACCCTATACCTGGTAGCGAGTGAGTTAAAGAAATATTACCAGAAACCTCGATGAAGTCCTATAAATACTAAATATTACCAGTTATTACATTTCTAATTCTCCTCATATTAGCGTATTACGGACTTCTCTCATTTATAAGAAACACCATGTGGATAAAATCTCGTGGAAACAGGCGAATATATTGTTCTAATTCACGTAGTGTTAGTATTGGTAAACACATTGTTTCCTGGCTTAATAAGTAGATTATCAGTGCATTGTATTATTCGATCTTATATTCATGTATTTAAAGAAGCCTGTAACATAAATACGCTAACTCATTGAATTAAAATTTGAAAGATACCTTTTATTATCAAGTGTTCTAAGCTATTAATTGGTCCTAGTGGTGGCAGTATGCGACTACTTGGTATAACCGATATTTATAGTAGAGGAGGATATCTCATAGTTAAACCATATGTAAACCAGGTTCTAAGGTGCGTGGGGGCAATAGTTCACGATAGCGTGGGGCGTAAAGTAGGTGTGGTCGTAGATGTTATTGGGCGCGTCAATGATCCAAGATTAGTTGTTAAAATAGAGAACCATGAACTAGGAGAACTACTTGCTCATAGGAAAGAAAAATTGTACTTTACTTTTCAGCGGAAACCTAAGAGGATCAGGAAATAGAGGTGTAGAACTTGAAGTGCACGTACTGTGGATCCACTAATATTCTATTTGATGCGGAGTTCCAAATATATGTTTGTCAACAATGTGGTAGCGTAGTAGAGGATAGGCCTATTTACCAGGGTCAGGAAGTATTTGATAAGGATGGTTCTGTATCTAGGTATAGTGGTGCATTCACGCACCGTGTACATGACCACGGTGTTGGAAGCACTGAGATCTCTGGGAGTCTACGTAGACATATTAAACAGGGTAGAACATGGGTTGCTAGAAACCTTGATGCTAGAGTAAGTAAAGAAGATAAAAAACTAGTTAAAGCACTTAAAGAGTTAAATGAGCTCATAAAACAAATTAAACCACCCAAATCCGTTGGTGAAACAGCAGCTGAGATCCTGCAAAGAGTAATAAAAGAGCTAAACATAAAAGAGCAGACATTAAAAAGAGTCGTCATAGCATCGCTCTATCTCGCATATAAAATGTGCGGTATTCCTCGACCAGCGAAAATATACGCTAGAGAACTTGGAATTAAGGAAAGTGATTTATGGGAGGGAGTCAGGAAGATTAGAGAAGTATGCGGCGACGTTAAAATAGCACCAGAGGTATTTGAACCAAGGTATTACGTGAACTACATTACGAATAAACTAGAACTACCTCCAGAAGTAGCTGCTCTTGCAAGCGAGTTATTAGCTCACACTAGAACAAATAGTTCATTAAGCGGTAAAAGCCCAGCGAGCTTAGCAGCTGCAGCAGTATACTTAGCAGGCATTTTAACAAATAATAGAAAGAACCAGCTTGAAGTAGGAAGCGTTATCGGTCAAACAGATGTTGCTGTTAGGAGCTCATATGATTTATTGATTAAAAACCTCGATATCGAGGTTTTACTCTGAAAAATGAACAATCAATTAGATGCTTCCACATTAATCATTGCCGAGGTCCCCGATTAAGTATTACTGTGAAAATATAATACGCTATTTTAGCTAAGAATATTTACGGTACTAGATAATGGTGCATTTAAATGTCAAAATCACTCAACAAGTACGATATTACCTTATTGAAATGGCTATCAAAGTTGAGTAAACCAGTATACCAAAATGACATACCAAAACTTACAGGGTTAGACTTAAAGATCGTCACTAAATCCCTATATAAGCTCGAGAAAATGAACCTAGTTGAAAGGAAACCAGCTGTTCACAATAAAAGGAGAACATATATTGTCAGCGTAGACGTAGATAAAGTATCGAAAATGCTCGAAGAATATGGTGAATCTCTTTTAACATTATCAGAGTTGTTTAAGCAGATTGAGGAAATTCCATGTATATCTTGTCAATTCATTCATAAATGCTATGAAGGAGGCTTCTATGACCCAATCTACTGCTCACTACTCAGCGGTTATCTATCGCGATACTCCTTATCGAGGAAAACGCTGCAACAAGTATCTAAGCATTAATATTCCCGTAGAGAGTACTATATATGAATGGGATGACTCAGAATCCCTAGCTGATAAATGATGAAACCGGGCGCTTAGGACCTCTTCTTGGAAGAATAACGTTGTTTTCATGTAGTCTCATGATCCTTCGGGAAAGTTGCTCTTGATTAAGCCAATCCCCGTAACCTTTACCTGAACCAATGATTCTAGCCAGTTCTCTCTTTACTTCTGGGGGGACTATTGAAGGAGCCTTCATACAAAACGGTGTTCCCGGCAAAGGCAAGTAGTAGTGAAGGTGAATTCTCCCACCTTTCTCAATGATTCTCTTAGCTAAATTCACTGTTTCCCACATTTCATCTACTTCTTCTCCGGGAAAACCTATTATTAAATCGACGTCTGGAATGAATCCCTGCTTGATCGCTATATCAACAGCCAATAATACATCCTCAGCGCTGTGTCTTCTATTAATAAGACGTAGAATTCTCTCGCTTCCGGATTGAGCCCCTATTATTATTGATTTATTTGCAACATATTTCCTTAGAGTCTTAAGGGCTTCTTCGGTTACGTGCTCTGGTCTTATCTCACTTGGAAAACTCCCAAGAAATATTCTTCCATGATGCTTCGATACTACTTCTCTAAGTGTGGAAAGCAAATTCTCGATCTCATCGAGTTTTATTTCTCTACTGATATTGTTTAATCCATAGGCTAGACCGTTGGGCGATATGAAGCGTATATCTTTAACTCCTCGATTAAGCATTTGTTCAGCGTAAAAGACAACTCTATTCAGGCTTCTATGTCTATACTTAAATCCATGCATATATGAAACCTGGCAATAGAAGCAACCATAGGGACAACCCCTGGTGATCTCGATGGGGTTCACTATGCCCCTCCAGTATGGAAATGGATCATAATTATCAAGGTTAATTAATGATCTACGGCCTGTGAATGCTAAGCTGTGATCAGAATCCAAGTAAGCCAGGCCTTTAACGCTTAAAACGTCTCCTTTATCCCTAAAGGATAATATGAAGTCCCTAATGGATTCCTCAGCTTCACCAATGAATACGTAGTCAAATCCAAAGTACAAAAGAGAACCATAAGGATCTCCTGATACGTGGGGGCCTCCACATATAGTTATACACCCGATTCTCTTCGCTTCATTAATGAACTCCTTTAATTCACTGTAATAATTGTTTTGAGCAAGCATTGTTGTCATCAAACTCAGAGCTATGATACATTTCTCCTCTTTCTCTTTAAGCTTCAAAGCGTACTCTAGAATATTGTTAAAGTTTTCGAGTAGCCTAATTTCAACTCCGTTAATTAGATCTACGGAGGCTATTACGGCGTTTAAACTATACCTAACTCTCTTATCGTATAAAAACAAGATATTATATTTCAATGTATTCAACCCTGAAACGTTTAAATTTCACTTTATATTTTATTGTATATCAGCTCTAATGAGTAAGAAAAGAGGTGCTTTAATTGAAGACAAGTAATGAATTAGACCCGGTGGAGATACAAGAACTTGCACGCAGGGTTAGGCTTAGAATTCTCCATGAGGATGACGATGTTGTTCTTTTAACAGCACCAAACGATGAGGAACTCGCAAGTATTGTTAGAGAATTGTTGAGTTATAAACCAATGAACTTGAAGGAAATCCATCAAATTCTTTCAGGTATTGCAAGCGAAGATAAAATTAGAAAAGCTCTCAATATGCTACTAGATCGAGGAGAAATATATATAAGCAATGACGGTAAGTATGTTACAACAGTACTATAATTAATGACCTACCTGAGTAAACCATTTTCAAACATCAATACCAGAACCTCATAGAAATCTCTAGCAAGAATTTTAACACCAGCTTTTTCGAGATCTATGTTTCTCTCAGAGAAAACATTTACACCTATAAATATGCCATTTATCTTCCTGCAACTATAGTAATCAGCTATGTAGTCACCTATGCACACTACGTCTCCGCTTACTCCATGCTTCTTTTTCACATAGTTCATCAACTCGGATTTATCGAACAAAAATTCCTCCTTGTAGCCGAGTAGCTCTAAGTCATGGAAAGTTAATACATCATCAATATATGAGTCTAATCCATGTCTTCTTAGATCCCAGAATATGTACCATGGGGAGGTTTCTCTACCTGAGATCACCACTACTTTAACGTTGAAATTCTTCAAGGAGAGGAGGAATTCTCTTAAACCATTTAAGGGCCTAGAGTGCCTTGATATATACACGCGCCTAAAAATTCTCCAGAATTCATCGTGATCCACTTCTCTCGGAATTTTCTCGCCTAGCCTGTTCTCTTTGAGCAGAGTCATGAAATCCGGAAAAGCTACGCAATCAGCTCCATTCAATCTAAGTGCTTGGCAATACGCTTCGTAAAAATCTATAATGTTCTCCACGGTCGTTTGATCATAATCCAATATTACAAGTCCCACTCTAGGCATTTTAAAACCCTCAGGTTTCGGGAGACTCTTCACAACTCCGTCTTCGGCAAAATCATCATCAGGTTTCCGGGTTAAAAAACTATAAATTCATAATACATAATACCTCGGCAAACCCATTTTTTACATAGGTTTAACTGCTTAATTAGCGCGTGGAATTAATGAATGTCGCTAAATGCGTAAAGAATGAAAATGAGTTGAATTGCCAGGGAATCAGTGTTTTAAACAAGGAGCAAAACTTACTTAAATTAACTCTCAGTGATACAACAGGTGTTCTATTTACTCATGAACTAGGAGAATTCATTGCATGCACTGGTAGCTATTTCCAAGTCTACGTATGGGGGAAAACAAAGCACACGATATGGCTCCTGGAACCAGGGGAAAATACATGCATAATATTTAAAAATGTTTTCCTCGACGAGTGCGCTGACGCTCTATACGTGGTTTCAGGGTCTCCTAACGCCTGTAATGGATTCACCTTAAATACATGCGAGAAAGAACTACTCGAAAGAATAAAACTAGTTGGGAACATGCCGTTGTTTATATTGAGGGGTTTAAGCTTCAATCACGATGTTTTAAACTTAGTTAATCACGATGATCTTGAAGCATGTCATCAAAAATTATTAGTGTTCATGAATAAAACACGTCCCCTGAGGTGAAAGAGAATCGAGTAAAAAAATCCACTTATTGGGGGATGCTGGAATGATTGTAGATGCCCATGTTCACTGCGCTGAGTTAGAGAATATTGAAAACTATGCCAATAACTCAGAGTTCGTTTTAGTGTGCGTTGCTGATAATCCTCAATCCAGCTATGATGTGATAAAGCTATCTGAGAATTACAAGAACATTTTTCCATGCGTTGGTGTTCACCCATGGGTCATACATGAGTACAGTATCTCCAACATAGAGTCGTTACTAGAAGATGCCGTTAAGAACCATAACATTAAATGCCTTGGTGAGGTAGGCTTAGACAAGAGGTTTAAACCATATACATTTTATAAGCAATTAGAGGCGTTTTCTCTATTCATTAAATACGCTAAAGAATACGATCTCGTAGTAAACCTACACGCTGCAGATGCGTGGAGAGATGTATTTGAACTAATATATAGAAACAACGTTAACAGAGCTTATTTCCACTGGTATACAGGGCCCCTAGACCTACTTAGACAAATTGAAGATGTTGGTTTCTACGTAGGGTTTAATCCAGCGTGGCAACTGCAGGAAAAACATAGAGCAATTGTTAATCAAGCTAGGTTAGAATCCCTGATCACGGAAAGCGATGCACCATACAATTACCGTGGTTTGACAATGACGCCTGATCTCATAAAGAAAAGCATAGAGTATATTTCAAACGTGAAGAATATTAGTATATGCGAAGTTGAAAAAACTATTTACTCTAATTTCAGAAAACTTTTTAAGATGTAGTTAACTTATCTAACGATGCCACCGTATCCAGCAAGGTTTGTTTAATTTTCTTTATTTCTTCGAGGATCATGTCTTTCTTCTTTACTAGTTCTTCTCTTTCTTTAATCAAGTTTTCTCGTTCTCTTCTAATGCTCTCCAATTCATTATCTTTCTCGCTCAGTAGCGTTCTCAACTTAGTGTTTTCTTGGTTTAATTCATTTACCTGTTGCTCTAGTGCTCTTATTTGTTCCCTCAGCTTCGCTATCTCTGCGTTAAGAGCCTTTAACTCCTCTTCAGTTCCTGCAACTGGGGCTTTAATAAATGGAACAACTAGTTTCAATTCACCTTTCTTGATTTTATCATATGTTTCAGCGATGAGTTTACCAGCTTTAGTTTTTTGATTAAGATGGCTCCTAATAGTGGTTTCTGATCTACCTAGTTCCTCAGCTATTTCAGATGTAGTTAAACCCGCTTTATACCTAGCTAATGCAGCTGCAGCTACGGCTAAGCTATCTATCCAAGTGGATCTTTCAACGGGGTCTCTTATTAGCTCTAAAACTTCAGGCCTGTATAAAGTGCCAATAATTAAGGCTATTTCAAGTTGACTAATCTCTTTTTTACCAATTGGTTTAAGCGGTACATTAGTTAAGTCTATGTAGATTTCTTCGCTCATGTAATTCACCAGGACGAGCACATACTACATCACATATTATTATTTATTAAGTGACTTAAAAACATGAAGTTTAGTTGTCAAGTAGGAAATAAAAGTTTTACACGACACGTAAACTTTATATTTATCTAGGCGAGTTCTCTGAAATAAATTTAATGAACTCATGGAATACCGGGCTGGGTTTCAGCGGCCTGCTCTTAAACTCTGGGTGTGCTTGTAAACCAAGGTAGAATAGTTCACTGCTCTTATATTCTATTATTTCCGCGTGTTCATCTTCACTGTAACCTGAAATTTTTATTCCTGAAGTCTCTAATACGTCAACGTATTTTGGATTAACAACATATCGGTGTCTATGCCTCTCATATACTTCTCTAGCACCATAGATCCTCCATGCCAGCGTACCCGGCACTATTATTATTTTCTTCGCGCCTAAGCGTAGGGTTCCCCCCATTTCTCTAACATTGACCTGTTCTGGTGCAAGAGTTATAACTGGGTGAGGCGTATTAGGATCTAGTTCAGAGCTATTAGCATCTTTTAATCCAACTAGGTTTCTCGCGGCCTCCACAACCATTAATTGCATTCCGAAACATATACCTAGTGTTGGTTTATCTTCTTCTCGCAAGTACTTTATTGCTTCGATTTTCCCTTCAGCTCCTCTTCTACCGAACCCTGGTAAAATAATTGCTCCATCGACATTGCTTAACTCGTTGATTAGGCCCGGGTTTTTCTCAATATCAGTTGATTCCATCCACGTCAATTCTGGTTTCACGTTGTTCCATGCAGACGCGTGGTTTAACGCCTCAATTATGCTAACGTAACTGTCCCTGAGCTTCGTGTATTTCCCGATCATAGCTATTCTAACTGGTTTACTGCGATTCTTTAATTTCTCGACGAATAGAGCCCATTCAGATAAATCAGGTTGCCTTGCATCTAAATCCAGTTTCTCGAGCAGGTACTTTGTGAACCCTTGATCATTGAGCATTAAGGGTATCTCGTAAGAGGTTTCTAGGAATGGGCAGCTGAAAACACCATGAGGTGGTATATTACTGTGAAGTGCTAATTTATGTCTTGCTTCCTCGTCGAGATGCCTCATAGACCTAGCAATTAATGCATCGGGTTGAATTCCTATTCTCCGCAATTCTTGGACACTATGCTGTATTGGTTTAGTCTTCAACTCTCCCGACGGAAGAATAGGTGCTAATCCTACGTGGACGTAAAAAGTACTCTTAACACCCTCTTCAAATCTCATTTGTCTAGCTGCTTCTTGGAATGGAAGACCCTCAATATCTCCAACCGTTCCCCCGATCTCAACTATTACTATATCCGAATTGTTCTCCTTTGCGATATTCCTAATTTCCTGCTTGATTTCACTAACAACGTGAGGTATTATTTGAACACATTGCCCAAGGTATTCTCCACGTCTCTCCTTCATGATGACGGAGTAATAGATTTGGCCTGAAGTAATATTGTTTCTCTTCGATAGATTCACATGTAGAAATCTCTCATAGTGACCGATATCCATGTCTGTTTCTCCGCCATCATCTGTTACGAATACTTCCCCATGAGCGTATGGACTCATTGTACCAGCATCTACGTTTAAGTATGGATCTATTTTTATAACTGTTACCGTATAACCCGCGCTCTTAACTAGTAAACCTATAGATGCTGTAATAATGCCCTTACCAAGCCCTGATAAAACACCGCCAGTAACAAACACGTACTTAGTCAACGTGCCCGCGGTTAAAATATTAGAAACTAAGTTTAAATAATGTTTCCCATGTAGGTTTTACACATGAATGAGCAGAATTCACGCAAAAAAGTAAAATACGTGTCATGGCGAGAAGTCCACGAAGTAATAGGTTTACTTGCAAAACGCTTGATTAAAGACTACGCGCCGGAAATCATAGTAGCTGTTGCTAAGGGAGGATTAATTCCAGCCAGAATACTATCAGATATACTCGGAGTTGAGGAAATGGGCTTTATCGAAGTAAAATTCTACAAGAGCATTGGCATTAGAGCTGAGAAACCGTTCATTAAACACGTTGCTATCCCATTAATTAAGGATAGAAACGTCCTAGTTGTAGACGATGTCGTTGATAGTGGTAGAACAATACAACTAGTCGTGGATACACTGGCTGATCATGCTCCAAAACAGCTCAGGACGCTTGCTCTCTACTTAAAACCCTGGAGTACATATATTCCGGATTACTACTTCGATGTTACAGACGATTGGATTGTTTATCCATGGGAAACATGCGAAGCAAAAAAGGAAAAAGTAGAATTAGCTAACGTAGAGTTTAAAGAGTTCAGCGAGTACTGCGTTCTCTAAAATCTACTTGTTTTAAGGACTTTGTCAGGGTAAACAATAATCCCTTTATCCGTTATATCAAATATGTGTCTCTTCATGCTATGACTTGTACCCCTCATTTTCCAGATTACTAGACTCCTAACGAGTTCACCATCTATTTCATCTAGATCCAACCTAATTATGCCGTCTGCAGCGTGTTCAACGCCGGGGCCTCCGAAACCCCTCTCAGTGACAGAAACCTGTGATACCAGAATACTCGTTGTACCCATTCCAGATAGTACTTTCTTTAATTGAAGAACTATGCTTCTCGCAACCGATGGCTTACTCAAGTAAAGTGTTGACACACTATCCACTACCACCCTCTGCGCGTTTACTTCTCTTATAGCTGCTCTGAGTACATCAACGAGTTCCTCGACACTATCAGGGTCTCTCACAACGTATTTTTCTCGCTTAGCGGCTTCACCAACACCGCCGGTGAACGCATCTATGATTGAAAATTTCCCCTCTTGCTCGTATTGTCTAACATCCCACCCGAAGTTCTTCATGTTGATTCGTACTTGAACCGGGTGTTCTTCTAAGGCAACATATATACCGGGTTCACCAATCTGTAATCCATTCCAGAGGAACTGTGCCGAGAAAATGCTCTTCCCCGTTCCAGGTCCACCACTTAATAATACCACGTTTCTTTTCGGTATTCCTCCATTCAATATCTCGTCGAAACCCGGTATATTTGTCTTAACTCTTTCAACCATAGTAAAACACCTATGGCTTTATTTAATTATTAGACAAAACATATAAGTATTTTCAGCTTCTATAATTTCACGATTTTATTACCCTTTATATTAGTTTTAAACATTGAAAGCAGGAGGTTATATGGATGACAACCGGGCCAAATAAAGCTGAAAAATCAATTAAATTACGCGTCGCTGAAGCTCGATCACGCGATGTAGGTAGAAAAATCGCTAGAGTTGATAGAGAGACCATGAAAAAACTGGGAATAGAAGTAGGAGATTTCGTTGAGGTTATAGGTCCAAAGGGAAGAGAAGTAGTAAAGATCTGGCCTGCTTACTCAGAGGATGAAGGTCAGGGACTTATAAGAGTTGATGGAACAGTCAGAAAGTCCATTGGCGTATCGCCTGGAGACTATGTCACGATTAGACCGATAAAAGTAGATCCCGCAACTAGGATAGTGGTTGCACCAGCTGAAAACATGCCTCGAATAAACGCTGACCCCGATTACTTTGCTCAAATAATCAAAAAATACTTACAAGGTAACCCCGTGAAACGTGGAGATGTTCTAGATATACCATTCTATGGGATGCTACTGAGATTCATAATTACTAGCGTTCAGCCCTCCGCAGTAGTTTACGTCACAGATGATACAAATATAGAGGTTAGATTACAACCATTGAGGCCCGGAGTAGTTGGTGAAGGAGTTCCCTTAGTTACTTGGGAGGATATCGGTGACCTCGAGGAAGTAAAGCAAAGAATAAGGGAAATAGTTGAACTCCCCCTTAAACACCCCGAGTTATTTGAACGCTTAGGAATTGAACCACCGAAGGGTATCCTATTATTTGGGCCGCCCGGAACAGGTAAAACACTACTAGCAAAAGCGTTAGCTAATGAGATCGGCGCATACTTCATAACTATCAATGGCCCCGAGATCATGAGTAAATTCTACGGTGAATCAGAGGAAAGACTAAGAAGAATATTCGATGAAGCTCAAGCCAATGCTCCAGCCATAATATTTATCGATGAAATAGACAGCATAGCTCCTAAGAGGGAAGAAGTAGTGGGTGAAGTAGAGAAAAGAGTTGTTTCACAGCTACTTACACTTATGGACGGTCTCAAGGAACGCGGAAAAGTCATCGTTATAGGAGCGACTAATAGACCAGAAGCCCTTGATCCAGCCTTAAGAAGACCAGGTAGATTCGATAGAGAGATAGAAATTCCGCCTCCTGATAGGAGAGCTAGAAGAGAAATACTAGCTGTACACACTAGAAACATGCCTCTATTAGAAGATGTCGACTTAGATAAAATAGCTGAAATGACGCATGGTTACACAGGTGCCGATATAGCCGCCCTCGTGAAAGAAGCAGCTATGAATGCTCTCAGGAGATTCATACAGCAAGAGAACATTGACTTAAATCAACCAATACCAGCAGAGAAACTGGAAAAACTTAGAGTAACAATGGAAGACTTCCTGGTTGCTATGAAGTCCATTCAACCTTCTCTCATGAGAGAAGTAATTGTCGAGATACCAGAGGTGCGTTGGACGGATATCGGTGGATTAGAGGATATTAAACAAGAACTACGTGAAAGCATTGAGTGGCCAATGAAATACCCCCATGTATTCGAGAAAATGGGCGTTGAACCACCGAAGGGTATCCTATTATTTGGGCCGCCCGGAACAGGTAAAACACTACTAGCAAAAGCTGTCGCAACAGAGAGTGGTGCAAACTTCATTGCTATCAGAGGTCCCGAAGTACTCAGTAAATGGGTTGGTGAATCAGAAAAAGCAATACGTCAAATATTCAGAAGAGCTCGCATGGTTGCACCAACCGTGGTATTCTTCGACGAAATAGATAGCATTGCTGGTGTGCGTGGAAGCGACCCCAGCGGAGTAATCGATCGTATAGTGAACCAGTTACTAACAGAGCTGGATGGTATACAATCTCTACGTAGAGTAGTCGTAATCGCTGCAACCAATAGACCTGACTTACTTGACCCTGCACTACTGAGACCTGGAAGATTCGATAAACTAGTCTATGTTCCTCCGCCAGATCAAAAAGCGCGTTTAGAGATATTCAAAGTACACACTAGAAAGCTTCCTCTAGCTGAAGACGTTAATCTAGAGGAGCTCTCCAGAAGAACCGAAGGTTACACAGGTGCAGATATAGCTGCTGTTTGCAAAGAAGCAGCTATGCTTGCTCTCAGAGAAGTATTCACTAAATCAGGGTCTCTACAAGTAACAAGGATTGAAATGAGGCACTTCGCTGAAGCTCTGAACAGGATTCCGCCGAGTTTAAGTAAAACAGATGTTGAAATGTATGATAGATTAGCTAAAGAGCTTAAAAGAGTTAGCACTAGTGGTGGGTTTAGAAGAATACAGTTACCATATGCTTAATAGTGAAACCTCGAAGAGCATGCTCTTAAACGGTGCTAATCATTTGGTTAACATGCAGAACTCCTCCGAAGTGGTTATCCCAGCTTCTTTCACGCGTTTTTTACGTGATCTAGGTAAATTATCTGAGACATTAATAAAGGGTAGAATTAGAGCTCTAATAGTGATCTCTGGTTTGAACCCAGTTAAACTGGGTGTTCTCGCGGCAAAAACCGTGGATTATTATGTGACGAAGTGGTTGAAGCACTGTGACAAAAAAGAACTTAAAGGATTATACGTGCTACATGATGAATTCCAAGACGCCGTTGAAATGAAGGAAGTATTTAGAAACAAGGTATCGAAGATAAGCAAGAAAATAGATTTCGAATACGCTGTCTACGAGAAAAGCGAGAAGTACTTGGGGACAACAGTACAAGTACTAGTAATGGATTTAACTAAGGATCTAAAACCAAATGATTTAGGTAGATTAGTGGGAATAGTTGAAGGTGGAGGAATAATAATATTTCTCACGCCAAGTTGGAGTACATGGGATACGTTTAAAACCATTTTCAAGGAGACTTTGACGGTTCCACAGTTTCCAGAGCCTAGACACGTATTCATAACTTGGATCAAGAGGAAACTACTAACTCACGACGGCATAGGTATATTCGATGCAGACAATGACAAAATCATAAAGAAGCTTACACTTAGAGGAGAAGTAAGAGAATACGTGAAGAACATTACAATTCCGCGAGAAAAACTCTTCCCCGCAGAAGTATACGAGCATACTTTAACTATGGATCAAGTTAACGTGATTAAAATGATGGAGTACTTCTATGAGAAACCGGAAAAGGGTAAGAAAAAAGTACTCGTATTAACCGCTGACCGTGGTCGAGGAAAAAGCTGCGCGATAGGTATAGGGCTAGTAGGGCTTCTTCACCTCTTTCGCAAAATAAAACCAAGGTTCAGAGCACTAATAACATCGCCTTCTCCCAGCAACATTCAATCACTGATGCTCTTAGCGAGCAAAGTCCTTGATAGTTTAAGTTACAAGTATGAAGTTGTAAAGAGGGGAGGAAACATAATCGAGATACGTGGAGATCGATTCAGTATCGAGTACTGGGAACCTGTTGTAATACCCAAAATCAAAGGAGACATAGTGGTTGTAGATGAAGCAGCTGGAATACATGTGCCTCTACTATACAAAATCCTCGAGGTTTATAACAGATTGATTTTCTCATCTACAATTCACGGTTACGAGGGAGCTGGCAGAGGATTCTCGGTGAGGTTCCTTAAGAGATTGAAAACAATGGAGAACATTGAACTATACCAATACGAGATGACTGAACCTATAAGATACAACTATAATGACCCGGTGGAGGAGTGGCAGTTTAAATCACTGCTACTAGATGCCGAGCCAGCTGAGCTCGATGAAAAAGACCTTGAAGACATTGAAAACAAGAGATTAATTTACGTTAAATATGATCCCAAGGAACTATTCGAAAACGAAGAAGAGCTAAGACAGTTGTTCGGTATATACGTGCTCGCTCACTACAGAAACGAACCAGACGATCTCGGTATGCTAGCTGATGCACCACACCACATGATAAGAGCAGTTAAAACAACCACGGGTAAAGTAGTTTGCGCAATTCAAATAGCTCAGGAAGGTCCCATAGAATCTAATATAGTGGAAGAACTACTTAAAGGCGGAAAAATACCTGGAAACATTATACCAGATAGGTTTCTCAAACATACAAGACTCATAGACTTCGCTTCCACAGTAGGGTGGCGTATAGTTAGAATAGCAACACACCCCGCTGTTCAAAGTAAGGGTATTGGTAGCTGGGCCATGGAGAAAATTTTCGAAGAAGTAAAAGAAAGAGGGCTTGATTGGCTTGGATCAGGGTTCGGGGTAACAGAAGAATTACTCCGTTTCTGGATTAAGAACGGGTTCAGCGTTATTCACATAAGTCCCGATAGAAACCCCGTTAGCGGAGAATACACCGTCTTGGTTTTAAAACCAGCTAATGAGAAAACCGCTAAACTCATAGAAATAGCTCAACTAGAGTTCAAAATGAAAATTCTGAATAGTCTTCCAATAAACTATAGGGAGCTAGAACCCGAAGTAGCTCTCTTACTGCTTGATAATCAACCATACATATACAATGATAAGCCATTAAATGTTTTCTCGACAATAGCGCTTGATAGACTTTGGACGTATTGTAAGGGGCCTATGACGTTTGAAGCCGCAGCTGACTTAATGTACGGTATTAGTAGAGTACATTGGTTAACAAAGAAAGAATCACGGCCAAACCTGGATAAGATACAAGAGTTGCTTTTAATTACAAAAGCACTCCAAGGACTTACGTGGGATGAAGCATCAGAGTTATTGAAGAAACCAGTGAAAACACTCCAGGAAATGGGTCACGAGATAGCCTGTATTTACTTCAGGTACTTAACGAGAATTGAACCAGATGAGTATACTCCAGGCGTAAATATAGGTACATATAAAACTGGGATATTATAATGGGTTTCACTACTCCAGCGGGTACCCTGAATGACGATCATTTTAAGAACAGATGCTTTTAGGCCTGACCTGCAGGTGATAAAGCAAGCTGCACAAATACTACTAGGTGGAGGCATAGTAGCTTTCCCAACGGAAACAGTCTATGGACTAGGCGCAGTGGTGTTTAACGAAGAAGCCGTTAACAAGATCTTCTGGGCTAAGAGGAGGCCACCGGATAATCCCTTAATAATCCATATATCGAAGATATCTATGCTCGATGAAGTAGCTGTGGACATCCCCGAGGAAGCATTTAGGTTAATACGCGTGTTTTGGCCTGGTCCACTAACACTGATCCTGAATAGGAATCCCAAAGTACCTAAACTGGTTACAGGCGGATTAGACACCGTTGCTGTAAGAATGCCCGCGCACCCTGTTGCATTAAGCTTAATCGATGAAACTGGTTTCCCTCTCGCTGCACCCAGTGCAAACATCGCTGGTAGACCAAGTCCTACTACAGCTGAGCACGTGATAAGGGATCTACATGGAAGAGTGGATGCAGTAATAGACGCTGGTGAAACTATCTATGGTGTTGAATCAACTATAGTAAACATTCTATCTAAACCACCTGTTTTACTTAGACCAGGAGCGTACTTGGTTGAAGACATTGAGAGGGTCTTAGGTACGAGGATCATTGTTCCAGATTATGCCAGAGGATTAAGGGAGTCAGATACAGCGTTAGCACCTGGGTTGAAATACCGGCACTACTCGCCTGAAACCCCGTTAATTCTAGTTGAACCTCTTTCAAGCGATTTATCCAAGCTCGTGGATACCGTGAAAGAACTATCACTGAAATACATTAAGAACGGGTTTAAAGTATGCGTTATTGCATCAAAAGAAACTCTCAGTAATTACGCGTTTAATTCACATAACGTGATTGTTTTAAGCATTGGTTCACGACTCAACTTATTTGAAGTTGCTAAGAACCTTTTCAAGGTTCTTAGGAGCTTAGACGACTTAGGTTGCAGTGTTGCAATAGTGGAGGGATTCGAAGAACGAGGACTTGGATTAACAATAATGAACAGGTTGAGAAAAGCCTCTACGCTTAAGATACAAGCCTAGATTATCCCTATAACCTATAGTTTAACTTCTATATGCGTTGTTTCGAGAACATAGTTTGGTAGATACTTTGAAAACAGAGATTTCACTGCATTTAATACTGCTTCATTGGATTCCCTGCTCCCATATAGTCTTAGAACAGCTTCATTGAATCCAGGATATAAATGTAGGCTTGCTGTGAACTTACCATTATACATGATTCTTATGCTATAAGAGTGCCTTTCAGCCCATAATCCACTCTTCCTGAGCTCGCTTACTATTTCATTCAGTAACTTCACGTTTAAACCAACTGGTAGCATTACTTTATCCCATGAACCACGGTTACATCAATGTATTATAAAAATTTTATTAGATTAAATCATCATAGCCTAAGTGCGAACACGGGATGATAAGGCTCTAAAGGACTGAAAAATGATGAACCCGCGCAGGGATGACTGTGCTTCTAATCTAATAGTTGCTTTAACTGGTGCAAGTGGTATATCTTATGGTTTACAGTTGCTTAAACACATTGGGACTGCGAGAAACAAATATGAATTCGTTTACGTTGTCTACACTGAGAACGCATTAAGAGTTGCCCGCGTTGAGGAAAACGTTGATCTAGGAAATCTTTTATCACTATATAAAATAGATGCTGTTTACTCCGAGAAGGACATAGATGCACCTATTGCTAGTTCCAGTAACTTAATATGCTCCGATATGGTTATTATACCTGCTTCCCTGAACACTATTGCTAAAGTAGCTAATGGAGTACAGGATAATTTAGTGACTAGAACTGCCTGCAATATACTACGTTTGAAAAGAAAACTCATAGTAGTGTTTAGGGAAACACCATTATCCACTATTGATCTAAGAAATCTCCTTAGATTAGCAACTGCTGGGGCCACTATTTTACCGGCTTCACCAGCATTTTATCCAAGACCTAAATCCGTTGAGGATATGTTGAATTTTATTGCGGGCAAAGTCTTCGATGTACTTGGTATATATCACAATATATATCCTAGATGGAATAGTTTTTCCTCGGGGCAATCGTAAAGATATATTAGGAGACAGACATAGATTTTTATGAGAATCCGATAACGGCTAGGTGCCTATTAATGAAAAACACCACTAGCGATAGTTTTAGAAGTCGCCCTTACTCTCATGCTCATAAACAATATAAACCAATACATCACGAAGAAGCAGAGAGAGAAAAGAAAATAGCCCCGCAGCCAATTGGTGAAAAATGTAATCCCCTTTGCCCATTATTCATGTGCACTAGAAACGCGTTATTTGTCGCTAATAAACCAATCAAGGGAAGAGTAATTAAAGTAGCTCAATGTAGATTAATTGGCGGCGATTGCATAGGAGGAGAGTGCCAGTATGCCTCATGTAGGTTAAATAGTCTTTTACCAAACAACAAGTGCGCTAAAGCATTAGAGAAAAAGTTCTCTAGGCCGCCGGATGAGGAAATATTTAGAGAAATGATGAGAGTAGAAGAATACGATATAAGTGACTTAAAGTAAGTAACGGGGTCTGTGAGCAATCCTTTTTCACGGTTTCCACCAGTTAAAGACAAGGTATTTTACGTCGCTTCCATCTTCCTTAACAATGGCTATTACTAGTTTCTTTCTAACGGAATGCAGTAATCTACCGGCTCTAACTAGTTCTACTGGGTCAATTATCTCGCTATTAGTATATACTAGGACCCCGAATGGGGCGTGATCTATTCCCGGCCCATGCCTATATATCATGTAATCGCACCCGAATTTTAATCCTCGTCTAACTACGAATCCTCTTTTCTTTAAGTCAACGTATACACGGTATAAGGCTGAGAACTTGTTTACTCTTAATTCACCAATCTCCAGTAATTCCTTCCAACTCAGTATTTTTCCATTCTCAATTACGTTGATGAGATTTTTCTCGGCTAGGTATACTGCTTCTATAATTGAAAGCTCTAAAGGAGATTTTATGTCCCTGCTTCTTGGTTTATTTACTCCGAGAAAAGTTCCATGATATCCTTTCCAGTATAATTCGTTTCCACACTCATAGTCGAATACTACTACTCTATTTCCGAGTAGAAACCCGTAGCAACTCTTATTTTCTTTTTCTATGTTGCCGACCTCGCTATTGCGAGATACCGTACCTCCTCACCGACGTTTTTCAGGAAATCGCTTATTTCCTCTAAGTGTTCAAATATGTCTTTAAGTATTAGTAGAGCTGTAATGTATCCCGAGTACCTAGCATATATTTCAAACAAGCTCTTCCTGTATATTGTGTCTATTTTCTCCTCTGTTTCGAAGACACTACTTATTATTCCTAGTACTGCTTTAGGTGAGAGCCTTATTTTCATGAACGCGTCTTCTAGGTCCTGTACTTGTTTCTTCTCAATTTCAATTATATTTATGAAAGTGTCTAATACGTCTTTGTCTAATAACACCTTATTCTCGTGTGCCAAGTATACTCTGTACGCTACACCATCTATTTGTTGAAGGACTCTATCAAGAGTTCTTATAATGTTTATAAAGCTAGATGAGTAGAATACTACCTCACTGCTTTTAATAAGGTACTCCATTATGAGAACAACTAGTTCCTCGCCTTTGTTCTTGATGTTTCTTACTTTTTCATATATTTTCCCTAGGTCTCCCCCTCCTTTTCCTTCCTGGTAAACTTTCAGCATTAAGTTTAATTCGCTCATTTCATCTCTAACTATTCTACACATGTTGACAATGTGTTCTATCGCTGTCATTTCCACGAGTGATTCTCGCCTCTCTTCAATCATCTCAATCACTCTGATTCATAAATAATCAGCTAAGAGGCTTTAAAATATAATTTGAGCATGGAGAGGTGCTTGCCCTGAGAGTTGCAGTTGTAGATGCTCTTGCAAGAGCTAGGGGCAAAAGATACTCTACCTTTGATGTCGTGGGAGCAGGGCCTAGAGTAGTTGCGGGAATCGTTGAAAAATACGCTGAAGTAGAATTCTACACGTATGAAAATGCCCCTGCATTATTATCAAAAGCAGCTGACATAGACGTAGTCATGATCTCAGCTATGTCTACCGATATTTATGCGGTGAAGAAGCTAGTTAACCGCTTACGGGAATCAGAATACCGTGGATTAATTATTCTAGGAGGACCCATTAGTTTTGAATACGTCAAAGTTCTCAATGAAGTACCAGTCGACTACGTGGTCGTAGGTGAAGCGGAAATCCCTTTAACTAAATTGATGCCGGCATTAAAGAATTCATCAAATGATCTCGTATCAGTCCCCGGGTTAGCTTATAGGGATCGCGGAAAAATTAAATTAACTTCCAGCCACGTATATACACCAATAGAGGTCATGGAATCAATCAAACCTTGGACAAGAGTAAACGAAGCATTCAAATATCCTCAAATATATAGATTCTATGTAGAAGTCGTCAGGGGATGCAGCAACTATAATAGGCCAACCATAAGTCTTCCTGGAAGAGAATGCATTAACTGCGAGAAGTGTAGAAGCCCGGTGCTTGAGGAAAGATTAAGTTGCCCCATGAATATTCCACCTGGCTGCGGCTTCTGCAGTGTTCCATACATGTTTGGCTCACCTAGAAGCAGAAGCGTAAAATCAGTACTTAATGAAGTATTAGAATTACTGCAACATGGAGCTAGAAGAATCGTGTTAAGTGCACCGGATTTCCTTGATTATATGAGGGAGAAAACGGTTAAAGGCCCATTAACTGATCCATGCTATCCTCCAGCTAATATTGATGCCATTGAAGAATTACTGAATACCCTTACTTCTATCGAAGAAGTAAAAAACGGTAAAGCTGTTGTAATGATTGAGAACATTAAAGCATGCTTAGTTAATGAAGATGTAGGAGCTATACTAGGAAAATACTTGAAAGACACAACAGTTCACATAGGACTCGAAACGGGTTGCGATTGGTTTAATGAGAAATTTCTCGGTAAACCAATTAAACTTAAACACGTGGTGAATGCAGCGAGGATCCTGAGAAAGTATGGATTGAGACCTTACGTCTATTTAATGACAGGGCTACCGTTCGCAACCAGCGAAGTCTACGCTGAAACCTTAACTGCAGTTAATTCTCTAAGAGAGTGTGGTGTGGAAAAAATAACTTTATATAAGTACATAAATCTACCTGCTACAGCATTCGAGAACCTTAAACCAGTAATGGTTAAAAACATGAACATAGTAAGTAAGCTGAAGAAGTCTATTGACCTATATAATTTAGCGACTAAAAGACGCTTCCTAGGTGAGAAAATTGAAGTATGGTTCCTTGAATTTCATGGAAAAACCTATGGATACCCTGTTAAGCATGGACCAGTAGTATTTGTTGAGGATTCATATAATAGAAGACTAAGTGGTTGCAGAGGCTTAGTTAAAATTACAGACATTGAGACAAGGTTCATGAAGGGGCGTCTTGTTTCAGTTTTAGAGTGCCCAGAAAGATCTCAAAGTTCTTAATGAGCTCGTCTACCTCTATGGCTTTGCTCTCATATCCTTGCTTGTACAGTATTCTAGACATGTCTCTCAAAATACTGATCATGTAGGGTATCGAGATCAAGGTTAGCATTCTATAGTATGTGCTAATGTACTTTATTAACTTATCCTCCCCCGCGCGTGATTCAACCACGTCTCTAGCTTCACGTAGAATTGAGGGTGCTCTCATGAAAATAGCCTTGACGGCTTCTACGTATTTAAACATCTCGTCAACATTACTAGATGATGCAGCTAACTTGCCATCATTAATCACGTCTTCGCAGTCATCTACGAGCTGTTTAATAGATGATAAAAGGTCATGGAACACCATTAAATCTACCTAGCTTTCCTAATGGTGGCTATACTGTTGTCTGCTACACCTTGTTTTTCAAGCTCAACGGGATAAACTACGACTGCGTTGTCCTTGGATTCCACAACCTCTGCTGTAAATAGTACCTTTTTCTTACCTGCTACAACTACCTCTACAGTATCACCTGTTTTAATGCCTAGCTCGCTGGCAATGTGAGATGGTAGTTTCGCAATGGGTTTATTTAGTGTTCTATCGTACTTAATTCTTATTCTTTTCTCGCCTAGGTGTTTTTTCTCGCCTTTTAGTTCTGATGCTGACGGTATTATCGCTATTAACTTAGATACATCTATTTTTTGTTTTTCTTCTTGACTCGGTGTTTCAGGTTTCTCGTTCTCCATTTGTTTAACACCTATACATTATTTACTATCAAAAATAAGTTAATTTAGCTTTAAACAAGCGCGTTTAAGCCAAGTCTTGTAACTAGGAATTTGCTTATTTCATTTATTTCTACTCGAACTTGCTCTGTTGTATCTCTATCTCGTATGGTAACAGTATTGTCTTCAAGTGTCTGATGATCAACTGTTACAGCGTATGGTACCCCTATTTCATCGGCTCTAGCGTATCTTCTCCCAATGCTTCCCTCTTCGTCATAAATCGCTCTGAATCCCTTCTTAATTAAATCCTTGTAAATACTTCTCGCAATACTAACCATTTTCGCGTGCTCGGCTTTCCTACCAGCTAGTAATGGGAATACTGCAACGTGGTATGGTGCTAACTGAGGCAGTAGTTTTAACACTACCTTGTCTTCTCTTTCGTGATACGCGTACTCTAAGACAACATAGAGTAGTCTTTCTAGTCCGAAGGATGGTTCAACAACATGAGGATATATTTTCTTCCCATGCAATTTAACTTCTTCTCTCCTTAACTGGAAGCATTCGGGCGGCAATTTGAAGCTTTCTACTTCGATAAACCCTTTTGCATGTAGTTCTCTTACTATTTCTTCCTGTTTCATTTGAGATAGTGTTCTCATAACTCGTCCAAAGTTCTCTTTACCCACAGTCCTCTCTATTATAGTGGGATTTGGAACAGCTTTCTCAACTGTTACAGTCAATGGTTCCTCATATTTCTTAAAAACAGTGAAATCGTTTCCACTGTACTCAGCGTGTCTTTCAATATCATAGCTTGTTCTATAAGCGTAACCAGCAACCTCTACCCAGTCGAACCTTTGAGTATAAACCTCTTGATCAAATGTTTGCTGAGAGTAGTGTGCTCTCTCATGGGGTAGTTTCTCCACGAACCTTATTTTATCCAGTGGTATCCCTAAGTTTTTAACGAACATGTTTCCGATGCCCATCCAGTATGCTAACCACGGTGTTTTAACGATTTTTTTATCTATGAGTTCGTGGACTGTGAATTCAGCGGGTTCCTCAATATTGTTCATTCTCATATTCGCAGTGATTATCCTTAATTTTTCATTACTTACTTCATCGATTAGTTCTTGAACTTCTTTCTCTGCTTCCTCGGGGTCGAAGAAGAATTCGACTTCCATAATGTTGAATTCTCGCAGCCTAATTAAACCTTGTCTTGGAGAGATTTCGTTTCTACTCACTCTACCTATCTGTGCTACTCCTAGTGGTAGTTTACTTCTCGAGATTTTGAATACTTGGGGGAAATTAATGAACATCCCTTGCGCGTGCTCGGGTCTGAGATAAGCGGTTTCCCCTCTGTATGGACCTATTTGCGTTGCAAACAAGAGGAGCGCATTGAATACTGGGCCTAATTCTCCTCCGCAATCTGGACACTTCAAATTATGTTCTTTAATTAACTTACTCATGTTTTCCGTGCTCCAGCCTTCTACGTTTATTTTAAGCAGGTCTTTAATTAAGTGATCTGCTCTATACACTCTTTTACACTTCGAACACTCAACAACGGGATCTGTGAAGTGTTCCTCGTGGCCACTAGCCTTGAAAACTATTCTCGGATTAATAATGGGTGTTTCTATTTCGACCACGTTTTCTCTAGTGTACACAAAGTACTTTAACCATTGATTAGCTATATTTCTCTTTATTAGTACACCTACTGATCCAAAGTCATAGAATCCAGCTACACCTCCATATATTTCAAATGATGTCCAGAATATTCCTCTTCTCCTCGCTAGATCAACTATTTTCTCGTAGAGGTCTTGACTTTTGTTAACCAAATTAATACCCCTTTAGCTCATTAATCATTGCTAAGTAATTTGGGTTAAATATTATTTTTCACTATTAAGCTATTAAGTTGAAGTTCGAAGTGGTGGGCAATTGTGTGGAAAACTTTGCTCATGAAACCAACATTCGCGTGCTTGGAGAATGTAAAATCCCGAGTAGCAGTTATAGGCATTCCATTGGATAATACCGGTACATATAGGCCTGGGACAAGATTTGCACCACAGAAAATAAGAGATGCTGCGTGTAACCTAGAGTTATACAGTATCATGGCAAACAAGTCAATAGAAGATGTTGGCTTCAAAGACTACGGGGATATTGTACTACCACCTGGAGATACTGTGAGATCCCTTCAAAGAATAGAGCTTATAACTAGGAACATCTCCGGGGAACATAATGGCTTATTAGTCATACTTGGAGGAGAACACCTCTTGACTTATTCAACAGTACGTGCGTTAGAAGATAGAATTGATACTCTTATTGTCTTTGATGCTCATCTTGATTCACGTTTAGAGTACCTTGATTCAAACGTGAATCATGCCACTTTTTTACGTAAATTGATTGAAGAAGGAGTAAATGTTTTACATATTGGATCAAGAGCATACACTGAAGACGAGGTCAATTATGTTAAGAGTAAGAGTAACGTTAAAGTATTCAACATATTAGATGTCTACAATAACAAACTAGAGTTCAGTGATCTTGGCAGAACATATGTTAGCGTTGATTTAGATGTCTTTGACCCAGCCATAGCACCAGGCGTATCTAATCCTGAACCTTTAGGATTAAACACGTACATGTTCCTAAACATATTGAAGAACGTCTTCAATAAATCTACGAGTATAGTAGCCATCGATGTTGTTGAAGTTAACCCATTAGTAGATTACAGCGACGTAACCAGTATTCTCGCTGCAAAAGTAGTTATTGAGTCCGTGGGCTTATACTTGAGTAAGACGACAGAGTATAATGTTAAATAGCTTTAACAATCCTATACGTTTTAGCTACTTTGAAAACTATTTCGTAAGTGCATTTAGGACATCTAACTTGTCTACCATAGGTTCTTACCATTTCTTCGTAGTCAAAAACATAACCACATCTTCCACACTTATATTTAACCATGCTTATTCACCTAAGAGTACCTTGCCCATTATTTCTGAAATAGGTTTTTAAGTTTTTAATATGTAAATAAAATATTGGCAGTCCCGGTGATGCAAAAACACATGTCTGGTCAAGTATGTGGAGGCGAAATACCGGAGGAACTATGTGAGAGATTAATTGTGGAACAACCATTACTGAAGATCCGGCTAGATACAAGGAAATTCGGGAAAGCTGTAACAGTTGTTGACGGGTTTCCAAGCGATAAAGAATTACTTAAACATTTAGCGAGGTACCTTAAAACCAAGTTAGCTGCTGGAGGAACATACAGAGAGGAGGAGGGTAGAATAGAGTTACAGGGTGATCATAGACAACGTGTAAAACAGATTCTAATAGAAGAACTAGGCATTAATCCAGAAAACATATTAGTAATGAGTTAGAGATTAGAGTGAAAGAATAAAATATTCAGTGTTTTTCCTACTCTTCAACTTCCATACTTAGAACTTTCATTAGTTCTCTGCATCTATTTCTAACTGTAACCTCTGTTACGCCTGCGACATTGGCTATTTCCTTCTGTGATCTTTCTTCACCTAGTTTCTCGCACGCTAAGTACACGGCGGCTGCCGCTAAGCCGATGGGGTCTTTTCCACCTAATACACCCGTTTCTCTTGCTTTATTTAATATCTCGATCGCCGTTCTTACAACAGCGCCTGATAAACCGAGTGCGTGAGCTATTCTTGGAACAAAGTCCGCTGGTTCACTTGTTGTGACCTTAATGCTTAGCTCGCGTAGTAGTAATCTATAACACCTAGCTATTTCCTTCCTACTAACACGTGAATACTCCTCTATTTCATCAAGTGTTCTCGGTAGTTTCCTCAATCTGCACGCAAGGTATATAGCGGCTGCAATAACGCTCTCAATGCTTCTACCTCTAACTAACCCCTTCTCAACTGCTTCTCTATAGATCTTCGCGGCTTCCTCCCTTATATAAGTTGGAAGATTGAGTAGATCGCTTAATCTATCGAGTTCATTCATTGCTTGAGCTAGATTCCTCTCAACACTAGTTAAAATACGTGTCCTAGCTTGCCATTTACGTAGTTTATACAACTGGTACTTCTTATTTATCAGTGTGTGGCCAGACGCGTCTCTATCAGAGTAATCAATCGCCGTGGTAAACCCCATGTCATGAACCGTTGGAGTTATTGGGCCACCTGTTCTCGCTCTTTTCTCTCTTTCCTCTGGAGTAAATGCACGCCACTCAGCTCTATCATCTATTACTCTGTCCTCTATTACTTCCCCTGTTTCAAGGCAAATATACTCCGCTCTCGCTACCTCATAAACTACCTTATCTGGTGGGCACTTTGACTTGTTTTCCTTAACTTGTTCTTGAGGAGATGTATTTGTTCCAGTATTATTACTATTTACGGATTCTTCATTAAACATAAGAAACTCACCAAGCACCTATTGTTCTGTGTTTTACCCCCTTATAAATTTAACGCAAAGTTTAAAAACCCTAGTGTGAAATGGCCTTATAAATCCTTTATAAATAATGAGTTAAAACTTAATAAACTCTATGTAAAGATAAAGATAGAATCGGGAAAGTAGCCGGGTCGTCTAGCGGCCAAGGATGCGGGGCTTTGGCCGAACACGGAGGAAACCCCGTGACCGGGGTTCGAATCCCCGCCCGGCTACTTTATATTGACCACTTAGTTTTTACCTCTCAATGATCCCCATGAAAACAACTCATTGATCTACACAAAGCCGAGTCTACTTGAAGAAAGCTTGGACAGTGCTGATGCTAATTTATCCGCTATTCTCAAGGGTTCGGGTATAGGGCTATATATGCATGTACTTTTCAATAAGTGAAAAACTTTCCTTAACTCAATGTTTTTAGCATATACTCTAATAGTTCTCCAGGGCGTATTGAAATAAACCATTTTTAAGTATACTTCCTCTATTACACTATATCTCTCCCTCCAGTCAGTGAAGTGTTTTTGTAGCGCGATTTTAATTCTATTGAGATCAAGGGGGTACAGTTGAATAACTATTATTCCTTTACCCGTTAACTCCGACAATTGATCGGGATCCACGACGTCGAAGCCTGCATAAGTTATACCATCCAGTATTAAAACCTCTCCTCCAAGGAATTTTGATAACTCAGAAATTATTTGAGTTGATGTGTTAAGATCAACTCTAACTGTAGACCACGCGATTTTCGTTACTTTATGAGATTCTACTGTTTCAACGCCAACTATGAAAGTTAATCCTTTCCCACTCTTATACGTGGGAGGAAAGAATCCATCATCGTACGCTTCCATAACAATATTAGACAATGCTCTTCGTAACCTCTCTTACTACTTTTATAACTTCATCTTTGACCTTGATTATTTTAGTTAATCCATGTCTACCCATGCTTCTAACATCTGCAATTATAATGCCCATCATGTCTAATTGCGAGATCACTTGGCTAACACTGCGCATTGACAGTGGTTCTAAACCATGTTTCCTAGCGATGTCAACGTATAGTGAGTACACTTCGCCCGTAGTAGTTGATCCCTTCTTGGAAACTAAGTCGACTATTGCTTTCAATACGAGTTTTTGTTGGAGAGGCAGTGTTACGATGCTCTGGTATAGTCTACCCTCCTCGATCTCTAATACTGCTTTCTTAACGTGTTCAATTGTTACCTCGCTCGCACCCTCTCTCTCGGCCACCTCCCCTGATACTCTAAGTAGATCTAACGCTCTCCTAGCATCACCGTGTTCTCTTGCAGCTAATGCTGCGCAATAAGAGATCACACTATCGCTTATCACACCTGGATGAAAAGCTTTCTCGGATCTCTGTTTAAGTATTGTGAATAATTGTTCAGCATTATAGGGCGGGAAAAATATCTCTTCTTCACCTAGGCTTGATTTCACTCTTGGGTCAAGGTTCTCGACGAAATACAAGTTATTCGTAATACCTATTACTGAGACCTTTGATCTCGATAAATCCTCGTTAACTCTTAGAAGTTTATATAGTAAGTCGTCTCCGTTGCGTTTAACGAAGTAATCTATTTCATCGAGTATAACTATGTGTAACCCGCTCCAACTATCTAGGGCATTAACGTATTTCCTATATACCTCGCTTAGCGCTAAACCTGTGTATGGTATCCTTAATCCAATACTAGAAGCTATAGTGGCTAAGACCTTGTATGGAGTATCTATTTTCCTAGTATTCACGTATGCGTAATTTAGCTTTATACCTATAGATGATGCTTTTTCCGCTAGTTTTTTAACAACATACTTAGCTACAACGGTTTTACCTGTTCCAGTTAACCCGTACAGTAGTATATTACTCGGGCGTTCACCCTTAGCTGAAACCACAAGTATATCTGCGAGTTTCCTTATCTCGGTTTCCCTGTGCGGCAAAGATTCAGGAACATAGTCCGGGTGCAATACTTCTCTATTAATGAATATCCTTGAAGCTAACCCGCGCTTCTTTATGATTTCCTCAATTATATCTAGCTCTTCGGCATTAAACAAGTTAAAGCACCCCATGTATTGGTTCAGCAAAAGAGCTTTAACATAAACCCCAGTCAGTATAGTATCCTTAATTAAAGCTATAAAAACACTTTTAAACCTGGATAATCAATACTAATGAAGTGAAACGGGCCGGTAGCTCAGCCCGGAAGAGCGCCCGGTTGGCAACAGCGCGCCGAAATCCGGGAGGTCCCGGGTTCAAATCCCGGCCGGTCCACTAACTTGTTCGCCTGTTTCATTGAGTAAAGTCAAAGGTTTATACTATAAAAGCCCCTGTAACCTTGGAGATATAAAGGTTGGAGTGCTTTGGTAGTTGATACGTATGAATGAGGAAATAAACATCCTTGAACACGAGTTAGTGCCGAAGCATGAAATAGTGCCTCCAGAAGAGGCAATCCAGTTATTGAAGAAACTTGGAATAGAGCCCTGGCAACTACCATGGATGTCCATGGATGACCCAGTTGCTAAAGCAATAGGTGCAAAACCTGGAGACATAGTAAGAATTATTAGGAAGAGCCCCACTGCAGGAGTATTTGTTGCTTACAGATATGTAGTTGTAGAGGTGACTAAGAAGTCTTGACACAGCGCTTAACACCCGAGGATCTATGGGTTGTATCTAGGAGATACATTGAGGAAAAAGGATTAGTTAGACAACACTTAGATAGCTATGATAGATTCATCCGGGAGATCCTCCCAGCTATTATCGAGGAATTTAAAGTTGTTCCAATAACAGATACCGTGAAACTATACATTGAAAAACCAAGAATCGAGAAACCTCAATGGATAGAAATCGATGGCACCCCTCAATACAAGACGCCTCTCGAGTGTAGAATCAGGAATTTAACATACATGGCTCCCGTAATTGTAACCGTAAGACTTGAAGGAGACGGTGTGTACCGTGAGCTAAGTTTAAAGCTAATGGATCTCCCCGTAATGCTTAAATCGGAAATCGACCCATTAAGCAAAGCGAGCCCAGAGGAATTAATACAGTACGGGGAGGATCCGAGAGATCCAGGCGGTTACTTCATCATTAATGGAAGCGAGAGAGTCTTAGTTGCACAAGAAGACCTAGCGAGTAACACTATTCTCGTAGATTACGGACAGGAGGGTACAGGGATAACACATACAGCGAAAGTAGTTAGCGCAGCCAGAGGTAGAAGATCGCAACTAATAATAGATCGTAGGAAAGACGGCATATTCTACGCTAATTTCCAAGGACATAAAATACCAGCCGTAATATTAATGATAGCGCTAGGTCTGGATACTCGTGAAGTACTCTACGCTGTTAGCCCGGATCCAACATACCATAACTACGTATTACCATCTATACTCCAAGTAGAGCAGGTTCTCCCGAAAATAGAGGTTCCACAAGAAATTAGTGAGGAAGAGCTAAAACAGTACATGGAGGAATATAGGAAGAAGCTGGTTGAGGAAGCATTGGACTTCATAGGTTCACGATTCGCCATTGGTAGACCGCGAGAAGAGAGAATTGAGAGAGCTCGTAGACTTTTAGATGAAAGACTTCTCCCCCATATAGGAACAGATTCCAGTAGGGAAACAAGAATTCTTAAAGCCATGTTTATTGGACAAATGATTGCTAGAATAATAGAGTTAATGCTTGGCCGACGTGAACCCGACGATAAAGATCATTATAGAAACAAGAGGTTAAAGCTAGCAGGTGACCTCCTCGCCACGCTTGTGAGAGCTGCACTAGTATCATTTACTCGGGAAGTACGTGAAGAACTAGAGAAACAGCTATCTAAAACCAGGAAACTCGAGATAAAAGCAGCGTTCAAACACAGCATAATAACAGATAGAATACTACATGCTATGGCTACAGGTAACTGGCCTGGTGGAAGAACAGGCGTAAGCCAGTTACTAGATAGAACCAATATGTTAAGCACACTTAGCCACTTGAGACGTGTTGTCTCACCACTCGCCCGTGGACAACCACACTTTGAAGCAAGAGAACTTCACGGAACTCAATGGGGTAGAATTTGTCCATTTGAAACACCAGAAGGAGCTAATATTGGTTTAGTTAAGAACCTCGCTTTACTAGTTAACGTGAGTGTTGGAATAGAAGATAAACCCGTAGAGGAGCTCCTATACGAACTAGGCACAATACCAATTGTAACTAAGAGAATTAAAGGTAAAGTAGTTAAAGGCTATTTAGATGACATCATAGAAAAACTCGAGAAAGGAGAAGTAAGAGGAGACGAGTACTCGGGATGGAGTAGAGTATTCCTGAACGGGAAGCTCATAGGGTATCATCCTGATGGTGAAACCTTAACGAAAACCATTAGGAAACTTAGGAGACAAGGTAAACTGAGTCCAGAAGTCAACGTAGCACATATTCAAACCAATTACTTAAACGAAGTCATAGTAAACACTGACGCTGGTAGAATCAGGAGACCATTAATAGTTGTTGAAAACGGAGTACCTAGACTCACGAAGGATCACGTTGAGAAATTAAAGAAAGGAGAAATCTCGTTCGAAGACCTAGTTAAAGAGGGAATCATAGAGTACCTAGACCCTGATGAAGAGGAAAACGCTTATGTTGCTTTAACAATGGATCAAGTAACAAAGGAGCACACTCACCTCGAACTATGGATACCTGGAATATTCGGTATAACAGCGTCTATAATACCATACCCTGAACATAATCAAAGCCCAAGAAACATGTATGAAGCAGCAATGGCTAAACAAGCACTTGGATTAAACGCCGCTAACTTCCAGAACAGAGTTGATACACGTGGTCACTTATTGCATTATCCACAAAAACCATTAGTTACAACTAAGGCTATTGATGTTATTGGTTACAATGAAAGACCGGCTGGACAAAACTTCGTGGCAGCTGTTTTAACGCTCACAGGGTACAATATCGAAGACGCCGTTATATTAAATAAGAGTAGTGTTGAAAGAGGTCTCGCTAGGTCAACTTTCTTTAGGTTATATACGACAGTAGAGTATAAGTACCCTGGAGGAATACAAGATGAGATAACTAAACCATCACCTAGTGCGAAAGGTTACAGAGGACAACGCTCATACGAGCTCCTCGAAGAAGACGGCATTGTTCCACCCGAAACAGAAGTAGTTGGCGGTGAAGTACTAATAGGTAAAGTTAGTCCACCGAGATTCATTAGTGCACAAGAATACGCTGTCGGTGGGATAACTAGGCAAGACACCAGCATCGCTGTTAGACACGGTGAAAAAGGCGTAGTTGATGTAGTAATATTGACGATGGATGACGAAGGCAATAAACTCGTTAAAGCGAGAGTAAGAGATCTAAGAATACCTGAACTAGGCGATAAGTTCGCATCAAGACATGGTCAAAAAGGCGTAGTGGGCTTGCTAATACCACAGTATGATATGCCTTTCACGGAGGAAGGAGTAACACCAGACTTAATAATAAATCCACACGCTTTCCCAAGTAGAATGACTGTTGGACAATTACTTGAAAGCATAGCTGGAAAAGCGGCTGCTTTAAGAGGAGAATATGTTGATGCAACACCATTCTACAAAGAAGACGTTGAAAACATTAAGCTAGTACTCAAGAAGCATGGATACTCGCCAACAGGTGAAGAAGTTATGTATGATGGTAGAACCGGTGAAATGCTGGAAGGACCAGTCTTCATAGGGATAGTATATTATCAGAAACTACACCACATGGTGAGCGATAAAATACATGCAAGAGCCAGAGGCCCTGTTCAGATCTTAACGAGGCAACCAACTCAGGGAAGATCCAGAGCAGGTGGACTAAGATGGGGTGAAATGGAGGTTGACTGCTTAGTTGGACACGGCGCAGCTTTATTATTGAGGGAAACTATGCGTGAGAGAAGCGATCTTTCAAGAATATATGTATGTGAAGAGTGCGGATTCATAGGTTACTTCGATAAAAACAAGGGTAAACTCATATGTCCAATACACAAGGATAAGACTACCCTGAAACCCGTTGATGTCAGTTATGCCTTTAAACTACTAATACAGGAGCTAATGAGCATGGGTATTAAGCCAAGGTTAATAATCCAGGACCTGCTTAAAGGGTGATACACGTGGATAGCGTCCTTACTACTCGCATATCTAAAATAAGACTCGGCTTAATGTCACCGGATGAGATAAGAAGAATGAGCGTTACAACAATAGCTACAACCGACGTATACGATAATGATGGTTTACCAATAGATGGAGGAGTAATGGATAAACGCATGGGCGCCATAGAACCCGGTGAAGTATGCCCAGTTTGCGGAAACACACGTGATAGCTGCCCGGGACACTTTGGTCACATTGAGCTAGCTAAACCAGTTATCCACGTTAGTTTCGTGAAATATATTTTAATGTATCTAAAGGCCACTTGCGAAGCATGCGGTAGAATCAAAATACCCGAGGATGAAAGACAAGAGTACTTGAAACTCCTCCGAGATCTCGAAGACTTGGGGCTTGTTTACCTGAAGAAAAGGTTCCACGAGTACATTAGGAAGAAAGCATCAGCCACCACCACGTGCCCCCACTGTGGAACAGCATCACATAAAGTTAAGTTAGATAGACCATACACGTTCTATGTTCAAACAGAGAAAGGACTTAGAAAAATCACTCCCAGTGAAATAAGGGAGAGACTGGAGAAAATACCCGATGAAGATGTAAGATTGCTTGGCGGAGACCCCAAGGAGGCTAGACCTGAATGGATGATTCTAACAGTTCTACCCGTTCCACCGAGAAGCGTCAGACCCTCCATTACTTTGGAAACAGGTATTAGAAGCGAAGATGACTTAACTCATAAATTAGTTGATATTGTCAGAGTAAACAACAGGTTGAGAGAACACATTGAAAGCGGTGCCCCAAGCGCTATTATCGAGGAGGAATGGGAGCTTCTACAGTACCACGTTGCAACCTATATAGATAACGAAGTTTCAGGCATACCCGTAGCGAAGCACAGAAGCGGCAAAGTCTTGAAAGGAATTGCGCAGAGATTAAAGGGTAAAGAGGGCAGATTCCGAGGTGATTTAAGGGGTAAACGCGTTGATTACTCAGCGAGAACTGTTGTAAGCCCAGATCCAAGTTTAAGCATCAATGAAGTAGGGGTTCCAGAGGAAGTAGCGAAAACGCTAACTATTCCAGAGAGAGTTACTCCATGGAACATCGAGTTTCTAAGAAAACTAGTATTAAATGGCCCAGATAAATGGCCTGGTGCAAACTACATTGTTAGACCAGATGGTAGAAAAATAAGCTTAAAGTACGTAGATAGAAAAGTAGTCGCGGAGTCCCTGGAACCAGGGTTCATTGTTGAAAGACACCTTTTAAATGGAGACATCGTTCTCTTCAACAGGCAACCATCCCTTCACAGAATATCAGTAATGGCTCACGTTGTTAGAGTGTTACCATATAAGACGCTTAGGTTAAACCCGCTCGTTTGCCCACCATACAACGCTGATTTCGATGGAGATGAAATGAACTTACACATACCACAGGGAGAGGAAGCTCGAGCTGAAGCAAGAATACTAATGCTGGTTGAGAAACATATATTGACTCCAAGGTATGGAGGACCAATCATTGGAGGTCTACAGGACTATATTAGTGGAGCATATTTGTTAACAGTAAAATCAACGGTTCTAACGAAGGAGAAAGCTGCTACAATTCTATCAGCTAGTGGGTACAGAGGTTCCTTACCGGAGCCAGCTATACTTAAACCAAGAGAGTTCTGGACTGGGAAACAGTTAGTATCACTATTCCTACCGAAAGATTTCAACTATAGAAGAAACTCGAAGATTGGGAGTGCATCGGTTCTGAGATGCTTAGATGAAGATTGCCCTCACGATAGCTTGGTAATAATTAGAAATGGTGTACTACTCGAAGGAGTCCTAGATAAAGCTAGTATAGGTAGAGAAGAACCAGAGAGTCTAATGCACTGGTTAATCAAAGACTACGGTGAAAACTACGGCAGATTCTTCATGGATAAAGTATACAAGATGTTCGTTAGAGTCTGTGAAATGTATGGCCTCACAATGAGTTACGATCAACTGGTTCTCAGTGAATATGCCAAGAAATCCATTGAGGACACAATTAGAGAAGAGCTCAGGGAAATAGATGAATTAATTCAACTATATAGAGAAGGAAAACTAACACCTAGACCTGGTAAAACACTTGAAGAAAGTCTCGAAGACGAAATAGTTGATGCTCTCTCCAAAAAACTACTCGACAAAGTAGCAGATGTTATTACACAATACTTTAAGCTAACGAACCCCGTGGTAGTAATGGCGAGAACTGGTGCACGTGGAAACCCCGTCAACTTAACACAAATGTCAGGGTTACTGGGTCAACAGACTGTTAGAGGTAAGAGATTAACCCGTGGATTCCACGGGAGAATGCTAACGCATTTCAAACCGGGGGACATCGGGGCTGAAGCCAGAGGCTTCATTAAATCCGGTTTCGTAGATGGTTTAAACCCATTAGAATTATTCTTCCACGCAGCTGCGGGTAGAGAGGGATTAATTGATACAGCTGTTAGAACGAGTCAATCAGGTTACATGCAAAGAAGACTGATTAACGCATTGCAGGATCTAAGAGTGTACTATGATGGAACAGTTAGAACAGCGACTGGTGAAATAGTTCAATTAGTTTACGGAGAAGACGGTGTTGACCCCATGAAGAGTGATCACGGTAAAGCAGTTAACATTGATAGATTAATTAATAGATACATGGGTTGATCCAGCATGAATGCCCCGAGAAATGTAGAAGAAGAAATAAACCTTCTTTTAGAGAAAGTGAAGCAGGAGTTAACTCCCCAATTGTTTGAAGAATTATCAAATAAGTTAAAGGAAGCCGTTAAAAAACATAGGATAACAATGGAGCAGGCTTCTAAAGTAATCGAGGAAATAGTGAGAAACTACCATAGATCGCTCATAGATCCGGGAGAAGCAGTTGGGACAATAACAGCACAGAGCCTTGGTGAACCATCAACTCAAATGACCCTGAGAGTATTCCACTACGCTGGAGTAAGAGAGTACAACGTGACGCTGGGTCTCCCGCGACTCATAGAGATCGTCGACGCTAGGAAGTCCCCGGAAACACCTATAATGGAGATTTACCTAACGGAAGACGTTAAACATGATCTTGAAAAAGTTAAAGAGATAGCGCGACATATAGAGTTAACGTATATTGAGAACATTACTGAAGAATTCGCAATAGATTACACTGAAGGAGCAGCGATTATAAAGCTAGATCGGGAGATGCTCGCAGATAAAGGAGTAACAGTGGAAAAAGTTGTAGAGGTATTAAATGAATTAGAATTAGGCGAAGTAAGTGTTTCACCGGAGGATCCATACGAAGTTAGAGTATACCTCAGTGAAGAGTACTTAGATCCGGTGAAAATCGAGAAACTTAGAACCAAGATTCTACAAGCACGAGTTAAAGGAGTACGAAACATTAAGAAAACAATTATTCAGAAACGTGGAGATGAATACGTTATTATCGCTGAAGGAAGCAATCTCGAAGAAGTCATGAAGATCCCTGGTGTGAATTGGAGAAAAGTCTACACAAACAATATACATGAGATCGAGCGCATTCTTGGAATAGAGGCAGCTAGAGCAGCTATTATAAAAGAAATTAAAAACACTTTAGATGATCAAGGTTTAGATGTTGACATAAGACATATAATGCTACTCGCTGATATGATGACTTGGACTGGTCACGTGAGACAAGTAGGGAGAATGGGTATTGCGGGAGAAAAACCAAGTGTGCTAGCACGAGCAACATTTGAAACCACGGTTCAGAAGCTAGTGGAGAGCGCCGTCATGGGTGAAGAAGATGCTTTGCCGAGTATAACAGAAAATATTATAATTGGTCAAATGATACCTGTAGGTACGGGACTCGTCCGTGTATATATGAATCCAAGTATTATTAAGAAAGAAGAAGTCAAGCCGCAAGGTGAAGAAAGTGAGTAGCTCTATACCAAAACCTGAACTAATTAAAGCTATACAAACGGCTTCAAGGACAGGCCAAGTAGTTTACGGAGCGAGAGAAGTAACGAAACTAGTTCTACACGGGAAAGCCAAATTAGTGGTTTTAGCCGCTAATGCACCGCCAGAGATAAAGCGTGACATCTCATACTACGCTAAGTTAAGCAAAGTCCCAGTACTCATATTTGAGGGAACAAACATCGAATTAGGGAACATTATTGGTAGACCACATAGCATCGCTGTATTAGCGGTCATAGATCCCGGTCAGTCGAGGATTTTAGAGTTAGTAACAGGTGAATAATGAGTGAGCAACGGGGAAAAAGCTCAAGCAAAAATAACTCCCGAGGAATTCAGGTACATGGCTCTTCTCAGTGAATTAACTAATGCAACGGTAAGAGACTGCATAATAGATGAAGATAACAACCGCATCATTTTCCTAGTTAATCCCGAGGAAGTCGGAAAAGCTATTGGTCCACGTGGATTCTACGTACAGCAATTAAGGAGAATTCTCAATAAAAACATAGAAATAGTAGGGTACAGCGACAAAATGGAGGAACAAGTGAAACTAGCGTTAGTTCCAGCTAGGGTTACAGATATGAAGCTTGTGAATAGACCTGATGGAACCAAAGTACTATATGTCGCTGTTCACCCAGCAGATAAAGCCATAGCTATTGGTAAAGGAGGCAGAAACATTCAGAGACTCAAGTTAATACTGAAAAGACATTTCGGAATAGACTCAGCGATAATTGCTTAGAAAACGGTTTTTAAGTAGGTTTAAAAGCTCATTATACATACAGAGTAAAAACAGGTGCTTACAAAGTGCCAGGTAAAAAAGGCCCCAATGGATTATACGCTGCGAGAACATTATATAAGAAAAGAAAGAAGTTTAAGTGGTATCAGAGAGAGTATAAGTGGAGAATGCTGAGAAAGCTTGGATTGAGAACAGATCCTCTTGAAGGAGCCCCAATGGCGCGTGGAATAGTTCTAGAGAAGGTTGGAGTAGAATCCCGTAAACCCAACTCGGCTTTAAGAAAATGTGTGAGAGTGCAGCTAGTTAAAAACGGTAAAGTAGTAACAGCGTTCGTTCCATGGGATGGAGGCGTTAATTACATTGATGAACACGATGAAGTCATCATAGAGGGAATAGGTGGTACTCTCGGCGGAGCTATGGGAGATATCCCGGGAGTAAAGTATAAGGTTGTCATGGTTAACGGTGTTTCACTAAAAGCTTTATGGCTTGGCAAGAAACAGAAACCAGTTAGATAGGTGCATTAGATTTGGCTACGCAAACTGCACGTACACTCGAAGTTAAAGAAGTAAAATTATTTGGTAAATGGAGCTATGATTGGATTGACATCAAGGACCCTAGCTTAAAGAAATACATGTGCTTAAAACCAGTTCGCCTACCGCACAGTAGTGGGAGACATGAGCACAGGAAATTCGGTAAAGCTGAAGTACCAATAGTTGAACGATTAATTAATAAACTAATGTTTCCGGGTAGAAACACTGGGAAAAAACACCTAGCATACAATATCGTTAAAAAAGCCTTTGAACTAATATACTTGAAGACGGGAGAGAACCCGCTGCAAATCCTAGTAAGAGCTATTGAGAACTCTGCACCAAGAGAAGACACTACGAGAATAATGTACGGTGGAATAGTATACCACGTATCAGTCGACATCTCGCCACTAAGAAGAATTGATGTAGCATTAAAACACCTCACAGAGGGAGCTAGATTAAAAGCATTTAATAATCCATTACCAATAGAGGAGGCGCTGGCTGAAGAAATAGTGTTAGCTGCAAATAATGATCCCAAGAGCTACGCTATACAGAAGAAAGACGAAATAGAAAGAATAGCATTAAGTAGCAGATAGATATCAACAGAAGATTGTATCCCTGTTTTTACGCTCACATAATTTCGTACATGTTCCGAGATTTAGTTTTCCCTAGTTATTAACACGATTCTGAGACCCTGCGTAGTGAAAGTTTAAATTATTAGACCGGGATCAAGCCATCTATTAGTAAACTTTATAAGCATAGTTTGTAATCATCGGAGTAGAAGGTGAAGGTGTTTAAAAATGAGTGCGCCGCAAAAACCCCACTTGAACTTAATAATAATTGGGCACGTAGACCATGGAAAAAGCACGATGACTGGCCACATGTTATACCGTCTAGGTTACTTCGACGAAAAAACGCTAAAAGATCTAGAAGCTCAAGCACAGAAAATGGGTAAAGAAAGCTTCAAATTCGCGTGGCTACTTGACAGGCTAAAGGAGGAGAGAGAGCGCGGATTAACCATTAGCTTATCATACATGAAGTTCGAGACGAAGAAGTACTTCTTCACCATTATTGATGCGCCAGGACACAGAGACTTCGTTAAAAACATGATTACTGGAGCAAGTCAAGCGGATGCAGCAATACTAGTTGTGAGTGCGAGAAAAGGTGAATTTGAGGCAGGTATGAGCGCTGAGGGTCAGACAAGAGAGCACGCTTTACTTGCAAGAACTATGGGTATAAACCAACTAATAGTAGCAATAAACAAAATGGATGCTACTGAACCACCTTACAGCGAGAAGAGGTACAAGGAAGTAGTTGAAATTCTAGGCAAGTTCTTGAAGAGCATTGGTTTCGACGTAAGCAAGATACCGTTCATACCAGTGTCTGCATGGACAGGCGAGAACCTCATAGAGAGATCGCCTAATATGCCATGGTACAATGGTCCAACCTTAGTTGAAGCACTGGACATGTTGCAGGTTCCACCTAAACCAATTGATAAACCCCTAAGACTACCAATACAAGACGTCTACAGTATATCCGGTGTAGGTACAGTAGCGGTAGGTAGAGTTGAATCAGGAGTATTAAAGGTGGGCGACAGAGTAGCCATAACTCCACCAGCATTAGTTGCAGAAGTAAAATCCATTGAAACACACCACGTTAGAATAGAGAAAGCTGAACCAGGAGACAATATTGGCTTCAACTTAAAAGGCGTAGAGAAGAAGGATATTAAACGCGGAGACGTAATAGGACCAGTTGATAATCCACCAACAGTAGCAGACGAGTTCACGGCAAGAATAATGGTTGTTTGGCACCCAACAGCTATAGCTGTAGGTTACACACCAGTAATTCACATACACACGGCCAGCATAGCATGCAGAATAACGGAGATCGTGGCAAAAATCGACCCTAGAACCGGTAAGGAACTTGAGAAGAATCCGCAGTTTATTAAACAAGGAGATATCGCCATTGTGAAATTCAAACCGATTAAACCACTAGTAGCGGAGAAATACTCGGACTTCCCAGGACTTGGAAGATTCGCAATGAGAGACATGGGTAAAACCGTTGGAATCGGTCAAGTAATCGAAGTTAAACCAGTTCAAGTAACAATTAAGAAATAGTTTTAGTAAATCATGAAGAAATAAAAACAATTTTTTAATACCATATGCACGAGAACATGCTTATTAAACTATAGAAACGGGGAAAACCTTTGTCTACGCCGAGAATGGTTAAGATAAAAATGTGGAGCACTAATATAAGAGTGCTTGAGGACTTTGTATCAAAACTAGTAGATATAGCGAAGAAGAGCGGTGTGAAAATCAGCGGCCCAGTTCCTTTACCGACGAAAAAACTAACCATTAGAACACTTAAACTACCACACGGTGAAGGCAAAAAGAAGTACGAGAAATGGGAAATGCGAGTACATAAAAGACTATTATATATAGCTGAAGATGAGAGAGTTATGAAGCAACTAATAAGAGTTAGAGTACCACCAGAAGTATGGATAGAAATAGAGCTTTAGCAACGAGTTGGAATAAGCAATTTAAACCTAAATATTATAATATTTTTCTGAGAGCCGGGGTGCCCGAGCGGCCTAAGGGGCTGGCCTGGAGTGATAAGCATCATAGATAGCCAGTGGGGGTTCACCTCCCGCGCGGGTTCGAATCCCGCCCCCGGCGCTCAACAGCTTAGAAATCTCTCCGTAGATCAAGTGAATTAGCTAAACTTAACACTGAGTAATTTAAAAACCCTTTTCACAGTAGTTTTTAAAAGCTTGTTAAAGTCTAAGTATGATGGGCGAGGATTAAATTAAGATTATTGCTTATGGTGGGGGATAATTGGACAGGGAGTTTAGGAGAATAATTAGAATTTTGGAAACAGATATAGATGGAGAACTACCAGTAATTTATGGTTTATCTGCAGTTAAGGGTGTTGGATACAACTATGCTTTAGCTACTTGTAGAGTGCTGGGATTAGATCCAGCGATGAAAATCGGTTACCTAACAGATGACGAAATTAAGAACATTGAGAGTGTTGTAAAAGAACCACGTAAATACAATATACCATCCTGGTATTACAATAGGAGAAAAGACTATGCTACAGGAGAAGACTCTCACCTAGTGGGTTCTACTCTCTTATTTTACGTCAAGGAAGACATAGAGCACGAAAAAAGAATCAAGAGCTGGCGTGGAATAAGACACGCGCTTGGATTAAAAGTCCGAGGACAAAGAACGAGGACTACAGGTAGAGCAGGTATCACTGTTGGAGTCAAGAGGAAGAAAGCTGGTCAACCTCAACAGCAGAAAAAGCAATAGGTGAACAAAGATGGGTGATCCAAAGAAATCCCGTAGGTTATGGATGGGGCCAAGGCATCCATGGCGTAAAGATAGATTAATGGATGAATCCAGGTTACTTGGTGTTTACGGTCTTAGAAGTAAAAGAGAATTATGGAAAGCATCAACGATTGTAAGGTACTTTAGGCACAGAGCTCGTACACTGTTAGCTGCTCCAGAGGAAATACGTGAAAAAGAGGAAAAAGTTCTAGTTGAGAAACTCGTGAAACTAGGTTTACTAAACGAGGGCGCGAAATTAGATGACATTTTAAACCTACGCGCTGAAGATCTTCTGGAACGTAGGCTTCAAACAATTGTATATAAGAAGGGGCTCGCCAGAACTATCCATGAAGCAAGACAATTAATAATTCACGGCCACATTTCGATTGGTGGGAGAAGGATTAGATCCCCTGGTTACATAGTATCCCGCGATGAAGAACAAGCAATTCAATACTATTATAAGAGCCCCTATCTTAAGAAGAAAGAGGCTTCATTAGAGGCTAGTGCTTAGTTTGAGCTAGGTGATTCAATATGGCTTTCGCGTTTAGAGAATTAAAGTGGGGGATTGCTCACATATACAGTAGTTCAAACAATACAATTATACACATAACGGATCTCTCCGGCGCTGAAACTGTAAGCTTATGGAGTGGTGGAAGAGTCGTTAAAGCCGACAGAGAGAAACCCAGCCCCTACGCCGCTATGTTAGCTGCTTCAAAAGCTGCTTCTGAAACCATGGAAAAAGGCATAATGGCTCTACACATTAAAGTTAGAGCTCCAGGTGGACATGGCCCCAAAACACCGGGTCCAGGAGCTCAAGCCTCTATTCGAGCACTTGCAAGATCAGGATTTATAATTGGTAGAATAGAGGATGTTACACCCATACCACACGACACTACGAGGAGACCCGGTGGAAGAAGAGGTAGAAGACTGTAAGCTAGGTGCATAGTGCTTGAACATAGAGATCTTGGAAAAAACTCCCTTTACGTTAAAACTGTATGTTAAAGACCTACCTATCCATGTTCTAAACGCTATTAGAAGAGCTGTAATGAGCGAGGTTCCCGTAATGGCTATAGATTACGTTATCTTCATTGAGAACTCCAGCGTGTTCTACGATGAGTACATTGCACATAGACTCGGTTTAATACCCTTAACCAGCGAAAACGCTAGCGATAAGTATAAGTCACCCGAGGAGTGTGCTGAAGCCGGTGAGAAAAAAGTTTTCTCAACAGATTGCTTCGTGAAATTAGATTTAGAAGCCGAAGGCCCTGAAAACGGAATGTTAACTATTTATAGTAGAGATTTGGCTTCAAGCGATTCAGACGTAAAACCCGTATTCGACAATATTCCACTAGCTAAGCTTGTGAAAGGACAAAAAATAAAGCTAGAAGCATTTGCTAGGCTTGGACGAGGTAAGGAGCATATTAAGTGGAGCCCTGTTTCAGCTGCAACACACAAGTATGTCCCAAATATCATAATTAACTCTGAGAACTGTAATGGCTGCGGGAAATGCATTGATGCTTGCCCACGTGGGGTTTTAAAGCTAGTTGATGGTAAAGCAGTAATCAATGAATCTAACTTATTGCTATGCAGTTTTTGTAGATTATGCGAACAAGTTTGCGAACCTCGGGCAATTAGAGTTTCACATAGAGAGGACGAGTACGTTTTATACCTTGATTTTACTGGTGCTTTAAGTCCCCGTAAAACTCTTATTGAAGCTTCAAATATCCTAATTAAGAAGCTTGATGAATTTGAAGAGAAGTTAAAGAACTTGGGTGTTATACAATGAGAAACCTTGGAAAGAAAACAAATTTAGTGCTAAGAGAACTCGTTGAAACACTACATAAGTACTCGAGAGAAAACAAAGCTGAAATATGGAGTACTGTTGCTGAGGAGCTTTTGAAGCCATCGAGTAAAAGGAGAGCAGTTAATGTAAGCAAAATAAATAGGTACACGAACCCTGGTGACTGGGTTATTGTACCCGGTAAAGTGCTCGGCGCAGGTAATCTAGATCACTCCGTTGTAGTTGCCGCTCTCTCATTCTCAAAGACCGCTCTCGATAAAATTCAGAGAGCCGGGGGTAGAGCAATAAGTATACTTGAGCTTTTACGAGAGAACCCTAAAGGGTCGAACGTTAAAATCATGGGGTGATAACATGCAACAGCCACAAATACTCTACATAGATGCGAGTGATCATATATTAGGTAGACTCGCAAGCATTGTTGCGAAGAAGCTTCTAGAGGGATATAAAGTCTATGTCTTCAACGTGGAGAAATCAATAATAAGTGGGGAAAAACAACGTGTTATAGAAGGATACAAGTTACTATTGAAAGTTAAATCCCACCTCAACTTGGAAAAATCCGGACTAAGAAGACCCAGAAACCCCGTAAACCTATTTAAACGCGCAGTCCGGGGAATGCTACCCATGGATAAACCACATGGCAGAGACGCATATAAGAGGCTCAGAGTATATATAGGTATACCAAAAGACTACTCAAACATCGAGTTAGCGAGGTTCCCTGATGCAATGAACATTAGACTACGAGGTAGATATGTAACACTAGAAGAAGTATCAAGAGCCCTAGGTTGGAGAGGTGTAAGTAGATGAGCCAAGAGTTAAAAACAAAGTACAAAATCGTTATATCTACAGGTAAGAGAAAAACAAGCGTAGCTAGAGCTATAGTAAAGCAAGGCGAGGGAAGAGTTTGGATAAACAGTATCCCACTCGAAATATACCCAATAGAAATGGTTCGAGAGAAGATAGCTGAACCCTTAGTATTAATTGGGAATTTAGCGAAACAAGTTGATATAAAAGTAAACGTTAGAGGGGGCGGTGTAATGAGCCAAGCCTATGCCTGCAGAGTTGCGATTGCGAGGGGGCTAGTGGAGTATTTCTCCGAACACCGCGAAGAATTAATGAGGATATTTAAGGAGTACGATAAACACATGTTAAGCGGGGATCCTCGTCAAACCGAGCCCAAGAAATGGGGCAGATATAGCGCTAGGAGAAGATGGCAAAAGAGCTACAGGTGAAAGCAATATGCTTTTCCCAGTGAGATGTTTCACGTGTGGAGCACCAATAGGTCACTTATGGGAAGAGTATATTAAGAGAGTGAAACAAGGAGAACCACCAGCTAAAGTGCTAGATGAGTTAGGCGTTAAGAGGTATTGTTGCAGGAGAATGTTTTTATCACATGTAGAAATAGCAGATGAAGTATTACACTTCCCTAAGGTCTCGTGAGGTGATTAGATGGCAGAAGACATGAAGCAACAAATAACAATAGAATTACTCGTGCCAATTGATAAATACCTATCCGCTGGCGTACACATCGGTACACATATTTGTACAAAGTTTGCTGAACCATTTGTATACAGAATAAGATCTGATGGAGTATACATTCTTGATGTTAGAAAAATTGATGAAAGACTAAGAGTTGCAGGCAAGTTCCTAGCATCCTTTGACCCAACGAAAATAGCGGTTGTCTCAGTTAGATTATACGGTAGAAAACCAGTCGAGAAAATGTGCCAGTACTTGCAATGTAAACCTTTCACCGAGAGATTCCTCCCAGGTACGTTCACTAATCCATCGCTTAAATGGTACTTTGAACCCGAGGTATTAGTAGTAACAGATCCTAGGGCTGATTCCCAAGCACTCAAAGAAGCCGCTGAAATCGGCATACCAGTTGTCGGCTTCGTTGATACAGACAACAAAACAGAGTTCATAGACTTAGTAATACCAGGCAATAATAAAGGCAGAAAAAGTCTCGCGCTATTATACTGGGTATTAACTAGACAAGTGCTACGCGAGAGAGGTTTAATACCTCCAAATGCTGATTTACCTGAACAACCATCAGAGTTTGAAACATCTGTTTAAAGTATTCCATTAAGTTTAAATCATTTCAACTAAATCCTTCAAATTGAAACATTGTGATGACTTTCTCCTGCCCTGAAGGGACTTGGCTCCTTAAACTAGTTACCTGCTTTTTACTCGGGTTTAGACTTGTCATCTGCGGGGTAGTCGAAGTGGTTGAAGAACACGGTTTCAACTAGTTTAAGCGTTTCACTCCCCGAATTCCCTTGAAGGACTTAGAGGCAACCATATTCAACGCAGCCACATCACCAAGAACAATTAAACAAAGAAAACCTACATAAGGCCCTTCTACTCATCCTCATCTTAAAACAGTGTTTTCAGCTGTAATGTTGGTTATAGAGAACGAGTAGTCAAAACATCTATAACAATTCACGGTTGATTACCATTAATTATAGATCGTAATCTCTAACAATATTAGATAGAGTGCAATTAATTTATAATCAAGAGAGGTGTACTCACTTGAAGAAAACTCGAAGACCCATTGTAGCCGGGTACTTTTACCCCGATAATAGAGATAAGTTAATTGAAACCATTGAGTGGTCATTTAAACATGCTCTTGGTCCAGGTAATTTACCGACTTTATCAAGCGAGAGGAGAAAGAATGTTATTGGATACGTTGTACCACATGCTGGCTACATATACAGTGGGCCTATAGCTGCTCATGCATACTACGACATGGCTATGCATGGGGTACCCGAAACTGTTATTGTAATTGGTACAAATCACACGGGAGTAGGTAAACCAGTCTCTATTTACCCGGAAGGTACATGGGAGACTCCGTTGGGGGCTCTAAAAGTAGATTCTGAGCTAGCAAGAGACATCGTTAAACGAAGCGATATAGCTGACCTAGATACATATGCTCACTTAGAGGAACACTCCGTGGAAGTTCAACTGCCGTTCCTTCAATACATTTACGGTGAGAAAGTAATGTTTCTACCGATAGTTGTAGGAGTTCACACGCCCGAGACTGCAAAGGATCTGGCATCAGCCATCCTTAGTTCCGTGAGAAACTTAAATCGCGATACAATAATATTGTCTAGTAGCGACTTCAACCACTATGAGCCACACAACGCAACAATAGAAAAAGATATGTTAGCTATAAGTAAAATACTTGAACTAAACACGGAGGAATTCTACAAGGTCATATTGGAGAAAGATATAAGTATATGTGGACCAGGCGGAATAATGACGCTAATGGAGATCACTAAGTCACTTAATGGGAAAGCTTCACTATTAAAACACGCTACCAGCGGTGATGTATGGGGAGATAAATCAGCTGTTGTAGGCTACGCGAGCATAAAGTTTTACCTATAAATTCTTTTATTTTATTTTACCACAAAGGTGCCATTATATTGGATAATGCGAAGAGAAAGATAGAGCACATAGAACTATGTTTGAGAAATGACGTTGTTTTTGAAAACAATTGCGAAGACTATTTTGAAGAAATAATTCTAATACATCAAGCATTACCGGGAATTAACTACAGCGACATAGATCTCACAACCAGGTTCTTAGGATGCGATCTGAGAGCGCCGATCCTAATAGAGGCTATGACGGGGGGTCATCCCAAGCTAAAGAACATCAATGAAAACCTAGCTAAACTCGCCGAGGAATTTAAAATAGCTATAGGTCTTGGTAGTCAAAAACCAATTGTTAAATCAAACTTTGACCCGGAAGTAATTGAAACATATAAAGTTGTTCGCAGTATTGCACAGAGCGTCCCAGTCATAGGTAACATTGGGATAACGCTACTGCACGAGCTGGAAATAAATAGTATCATGAAGCTCTTAGAACTCGTTGAAGTTGATGCACTCGCAATACATTTAAACCCCGCACAGGAAATAATTCAACCAGAGGGAGATCACAACTTCGGTAACATATTACTGAATAAGTTCTCGGATTTAATTAAAGAGCTGAAAATACCCATAATCGTGAAGGAAGTTGGTCATGGATTATCCATGGAAGTAGTTAAATCTTTTAGAGCAATTGGAGTAAAGTTCTTCGACGTGGCTGGAGCTTGTGGAACAAACTGGATTAAAGTAGAAGCACTTAGAAACCCTGAAAACAGTGTTAAACGAGATGTAGGGCTACTATTGTCGAAGATGAAGTGGGGTATCCCGACACCAATATCACTAATAGAGTCTAGATGGATAGCCCCCGACGCATACATTGTAGCTAGTGGAGGAGTATGGAATGGTATTTATGCAGCCAAATTAATAGCTCTCGGAAGCGACCTAGTGGGAGTAGCTAGGCCCATTTTAAAAACCCTTATTGAGCACGGATACAGTGGTGCTAGAAAATACGTGGAGAAGTACCTTGAGGAATTAAAGACAACTATGTTTCTAACGGGCGCAAGTACATTGCGTGAATTACGTGTTAAACCAGTTATTTTAGGGCCAAATATTAGGTACTACATAGAGTCCAGAGGAATAAGTGTGCGGGAATACTTGGATAAATCTAGGTGTGCACATATTGACTGAGGAATACGCGTTTCCGGAAGCATATGTTGAAGATGTAGAGGGCCAAAGATACCTATGCTTAGAGAACGATGTTTTCACTGTAATCAGCAGTGCTATTAATTTTGATCGATGCGTTAGGAGATTTGGATTAATACCATACGAACAAGTTCTAAACTACATAGACTTAGTTGACGCAAAAACAAAGTCATCAATAGCTGTTCTCAGGGAAAATATGCGTGAAAAAATCTACCAGGGATACATAATTGAAAAGGACACACATGTGTGCATACAGGAAATCACAGGTAACACTATATTCGTATTAGCGAAAGAAGGTATAAGTATTAAAAAAGACGCCAGTATTGCTTATGTTGTAACAAATAAACTCGAAGTTAGAAACATTAAATCCATGTGTGAAGGTTTAATTACTCTCATCGTGGATTTACCATGGGAGGAACCAAGAAAAACAATTCTGGTGGTACCAAGTGTCTATAGATCAATCACTGCAAGAAAAAGTACGTGAAGTTGCTTATAAACATGCATTACTGAATGCCATCAAACACGGTGGAAAAGCCGATTTAAAAGCCGTTGTATCTAAAGTAGCCGCTGAACTACCGGAAGCTCGTAAAAACATGAAGCTATACATGGACGTAATTAAAAACGTCGTCGAAACCGTTAATAAACTTGGGTTCAGTGAACAAGTTAAGATAGTGAAGAGTAATTGGCCAGAGTTACTTGAGGAGAAACCACAAGAATACAAGAAGGAGTTACCGCCTCTACCCGGTGCCCTTGAAGGTAAGGTTGTTACAAGACTGGCTCCAAACCCGGATTTTTCATTACACTTAGGTAATGCAAGACCTGCTCTGCTAAACTACTGGTATGCTAAGATGTATAATGGGAAAATGATCCTTAGGTTCGAGGATACCGATCCCCGAATAAAAGCACCTTACCCAGATACTTATGAATCCATCAAGAGAGACCTAGCCTGGTTAGATGTACATTGGGATGAAGAATATATCCAGAGTTTACGTCTACCAATATTTTACGATGTAGTAAGAGATTTACTTAAACGAGGAGGAGCCTACGTTGATTTATGCAACGATAAGATCTTTAAAACCTACAGGAATCAAGGCAAAGCTTGTCCCCATAGAGATAAACCAGTTGAAACTCAGTTGGAAGAATTCGACAAAATGCTGGGAGGTTTTTATAGAGAAGGAGAAGCAGTTGTTAGAGTAAAAACAGATTTACAGCACCCAGATATAAGTGTCAGAGACTGGGTTGCCTTCAGAATAATTGATACAACAAAAACCCCTCATCCTGTAACAGGTGAAAAATACATTGTTTGGCCCACATATAATTTCGCTGCTGCAGTTGATGACCATTTGATGGGGGTTACACATATTTTACGCGCGAAGGAACACGTAACGAATACCGTTAAACAAAAGTTTCTGTACGACCATATGGAGTGGAGGTACCCGGAGACTGTGCACTTCGGTCGTTTATCACTCGAAGGCGTTGTCTTGAGTAAATCTAAAACAAAGAAACTAATCGTAGAGAAAGGCATAGAATCTTACTCTGATCCGAGATTAGGCACTATACAGGGTTTACGTAGACGCGGAATAGTTAAAGAAACAATATGGAGGTTAATTAAAGATGTCGGTGTTAAAGGCATAGACGCCAAGATAAGTTTAGCTAATTTACATGCGATCAATAGAATAATAATAGACCCCATTGCTAACAGGTATATGGCTGTTGAATCTCCTATCCCACTCGTACTTAAAGGAGTAAAAGATGAGCTAAAAGCCATGATACCTATTCATCCATCAAGAAAAGATCATTACACCTATAGAGTGAGTGAAGGAACAAGAGTATTGATATCCGAAAGCGACTTCAAATTAGTTAAAGACAAGGCATTTAGATTAATGGGGCTCGCGAACTTCACTATTAAAGGCATAGAGGAAGTGAATGGAAAACCATATTACGTTGCAGAATTACATAGTATCGAGTACGATGCCGTTAAAAAACAGGATATCCCGATAATTCAATGGGTCCATGGAGACGAGAAAATGGAAGCAATAATGCTTAAACCCGTGGGTTTGACTATCGAGGAGAGGAGAATATTCATTGAAAAAAGAATACTTGGTGAAAAAGCGGATTCAATTATTCAATTATATAGATTAGGTTTCGCGAGAGTAGACTCGATTAGCGAGAACAAAATCGTACTGATTTTTGCACACGAGTAACTTTTCAATTTAACTATTTCAATTTAGAGTCATACTTAAGATACTTTGATCAATAAAGCTTTATAAGACCTAAATAACGTAAATCACAATACGCGGGACGACCGCAGGAGGAGGATGACCATGTCTAAACCATTTTACGTAAAATTCGATGTACCTCAGGAGTTAGCGGAAAAAACATATGATGCAATAAAAAAAGCTCGTGAAACAGGTGGAAAAATAAAGAAGGGAACAAATGAAACAACTAAAGCTGTTGAACGCGGTCTCGCGAAGCTGGTAATAATAGCTACAGATGTTGATCCACCGGAAATAGTTGCACATCTACCAATACTATGTGATGAAAAGAGAATACCATATACATATGTACCCAGCAAAAAGAAGCTTGGCGAAGCGGCGGGAATCGAGGTTTCAGCTGCTTCTGTAGCGATAATAGACCCAGGCGGTGCTAAGGACTTAGTAGATGAAGTAATAAAGAAGGTTCAAGAAATACGTGCACAAACCGGTGCCTAAAATAAACCTTAGAATTTTAGTGATGTTTTTTACTAATAAACTCTTAATACACCTTATTTATCACTCCACTTAAGATAGTGCAGGAATTAAAACTCGGAATTAAAATTAAATCTCGCTTACGCTGAGGGTTACGTACTTATTTTTACCTTCTTGTTGTTAGTTTCCTTGCTTCTCTCTCGGTTTCTCTCAATATAACTATATCTCCTACTCTCACCGGGCCCTTAATGTTCCTGGTAATAACTCTCCCCTTATCTCTTCCTTCAAGTATTCTAACTCGAACCTGGGTTATTTCACCCGTTACACCTGTTCTACCAAGTATTTGAATAACCTCAGCTGGAAAACCTATTTCCTCAATTATATTCATCTTAGGTGGTTCGAAAACTACTTTTTTAACTCCACTAGTTTCCTCGCTCATCGCAGTCACCGTAGTCAACTACACCGTGAAAAATAATTTTTAAGGCTTTTAAAAATCTAGTGTTAGGTCGGAAAAAGAGTGGTGTATATGCCAAGGCAATCTAATTGCACGTTTTGCGGAAGCAGCATAGAACCTGGAACAGGGTTAATGTATGTTTTAAATGATGGGACAATACTATGGTTCTGTAGTAGGAAATGCTTTAAAAGCTACCAAATGAAGAGAGACCCGAGAAGATTGAAGTGGACCAGGAAATATGGACAAGAAACTAAGTAAACTCAGCTAGTGGAATACTGCGGAAACACCATACCATACAGTGGATCAATTTTTCGTTTGATCTTGACTATCTCGTTGAGAATCGCTCTCTCATCTTCACGTAATTCGCCACTATATTTCGTTAGCCAAAGAACCACGTGTTCTTTAGGGATATCAGTGTATAATATATCTCCTTCATCTATATGTCTACCAACCATCACTTTGCCCTTAATACTAATTGCAACCCTTTGCCCGATCGTTGCTTGTTTCAGCACATTATCCCTATCTCTGATCTGCATAATTGCTCCTACTTCTGCACAGTCCTCTCTAATTAATTGATAACCTGGTTTTATTGTTCCCCCAACTACTTCGACCCCAATTATAGCTGGATCGCTTCTGCGGAAAACGTACCCGGGTAAAATACGGATTTTGCCGGGTCTAACGAGGGTTTCGAGTTCTCTTAGTTTCATTTGTTCCCTGTACTCTTTGAGCCACTTCGAGTAATCCTCTAAGAGCTGATATATGATGTTGTTAACGAATACCTTAATTCCCTCTGTCTCAATTAATTCCTCTGCTTCTTTAAGTATTTTCGTGTTAAATACGAGGATTACCCCGTACTCTGGTTTAGATTTCTTCACTACTGATGCTTCTATGACATCGTTTTTTGTGACGGGCCCCACATCAGCTAATTTTACAGGAATGTTCTCTTTCGTTAAAGCTGCTATTAGAGCTTCAAGTGATCCTAGAGTATCCGCTTTTACTACAACACCATCACTTTCCCTTTTAACTCTAATTTGTTTAATTTCCTCCATTACTAGTTTAACATATTCGTCTACTGGTTTACCTTGAGGTATTACATATAGAGGTGTTCCAGCTATTACATTGCTTAAATCGGGTGCTGCTATTTTAACACCTGCAGCAGCTATTACTTCATCTACTTGCATGAATCTTCCTTCATGCATTCTCATGTCTTGTAAAGGCCTTGGCAGTAATAGAGCTCTTACATGTGAAATTTTATATCCGTCTCTAGAAGCCACTATGAACATGTCGTTTTTTCTAATGATGCCATCGTAAATTATTGCGTCAAGCGTTGTACCCAACCCCTCTTCTTCTTTGACTTCTAATACTATTCCTTTAGCTGGTTCATCGCTTGTTATTAGTTTCTTCTTCATGAACTGCTGTGCTAAACCAGCAATCAATGCCAATAACTCTGGTACGCCTTCACCTGTTTTAGCTGAAACAGGTATTATTGCGACTGTTTTTCTGAAGTCTTTTACTCGATCAAACCTATCTGATTCAAACCCGAATTCATATAACTGAGCAACTAAAGCATATATTCTTTCCTCGAGTTTACTCAGCGCCTTGGGATTCTGTTTCCTTATAGATTCCAAAAATGGTATATCTTGCTGAGGAATCCATCCCTCAATCCTGTCTATTTTATTTGCAGCTACTACGAAGGGAACTCTTCTTTCTTTAAGTAACATTATTGATTCACGAGTTTGAGGCATTATACCCTCTAAGATATCGACTACTAGAATAGCCATATCTGCAACGCTTCCTCCTCTTCTACGTAAACTCGCGAATAATTCGTGTCCAGGAGTATCTATGAACAATAAGCCGGGTATCTCTATTTTTAACTTAGGAAAGTGTTTTCTAAGGGGCTCAGCGATTTTCTCTAGAACGCTTGCTGGAACAACGCTTGCTCCAATATGCTGAGTTATTTCCCCTGGTTCTTTTCTAGCAACAGCGGTTCCCCTTATCTTATCAAGTAAAGTTGTTTTACCGTGGTCTACGTGTCCAAGAACCGTAATAATTGGTTGCCTTATCCATGTCTTACCGTGAGATTCCATGATGCCACCTAGGCATTAGGATATATAAATGCCTTAATTAATTGGGAATACATGCCACCGGGGAACTGGTGGCGATAACCATGCCGGATTATAAAATAGTTATAAGTGATCCAGAAGCCCCAAAGAAGATGAAAAGTATTAAAGTGAAAGTAATAGGAGACCCTGATTTACCGTTCACTGATAAAATGAAGGATCAACTCGAGTTACCAATCGCCAAATTAAACTCTAAGCTAGTAGGAGAGATCGATGCTAAACACGGTGTCATAGTTGTAAGAATGCGTCGCCCAGACACCGGGGACAAAGTAAAAATGTTTTGTAAAGTACTAGTAGATGATTCGGTTCCAGAAAACACCGTTAAAGTTAGTTTAGCGAGACTAATAGATTTAACAGGAACACAGGAACTAGATGGAGAAGTTTTTAGAGCACCAGCGTGGCAAATAAGAGTAAACGATGAGAGAACAAGCGCCTTCATAGGGTTAAAAATAGGCGACGAAGTCTCAGGGGAGATTGTTGGATTAAAAAACGTTAAACTAGTGATCACAGGAGGTAGCGACATAAGCGGTTTCCCAATGAGACCAGATATACCTGGACCAGTGAAAAAGAAAGCACTATTATCTAACCCTCCAGGATTTCATCCAAGAGAAAATGGTGAAAGACGGAGAAAAACAGTTAGAGGAAACACCATAGCCCCTGACATAGTTCAAATTAATACTAGAATAAAGTATGAGTAATTCGATTAATATTCACTAATTATGATTCATACTAGTAGGTGGTTTTTTGAGCTCAAGTAAAATTAAACCCCCAGAAGTAAATGTTGGTGTTGTTGGGCACGTAGACCACGGTAAAACAACGCTTGTTCAAGCATTAACGGGGATATGGACAGCTAAACACAGCAAAGAATTAGAGAGAGGAATGACCATATTCTTGGGTTACGCTGACGGGAACATTGCGTACTGCTCTAACCTTAACCCACCGGATGCTTACACAACAGATCTCATGTGCCCTGATGGTAGCGAAGCTCAACTCTTACGTAGAGTTAGTTATGTTGATGCACCTGGACACGAAGCATATATGACGACGATGCTTAGTGGAGCCATGATCGTCGACGGCGCGATACTCGTTGTCGCAGCGAATGAGCCATGCCCACAACCTCAAACAGTGGAACACTTAATGGCTCTAGAAGTACTAGGAGTAAGAAACATCATAATAGTTCAGAACAAAATAGATGTGGTATCCAAGGATAAAGCTATTAAAAACTACCAAGAAATACTCAGCTTCATTAGGGGAACAATAGCGGAAAATGCCCCCATAATACCAGTAAGTGCACTACACAAAGTCAATATAGATGTATTACTTCAAGCTATTCAAGACATTATTCCAACTCCGCAGAGAGACCTATCTAAACCCCCAATAATGTACATTGTTAGAAGCTTCGACATAAATAGACCGGGTACACCTTACAACATGATTCAAGGCGGCGTAATAGGTGGAACACTGCTTCAAGGCAAACTCAGACTTGGAGAAGAAATAGTTATTCTACCGGGAGTAAAAATACCGAGAGAAAGCGGTAAAGCCAAGACATACACTTACGAACCCGTGATCACCACGATAGAGGAAATACGATATGGAGATCTAGCCGTTGAGGAAGCGACACCAAGCGGATTAGTAGCTATAAGAACAAATCTTGACCCATCGTTAACTAAAGCAGATCAACTAGTTGGTTCAGTGGTCACGAAGCCAGACAATAAAATACCTGTCGCCACATCTATGTCCATACTATACCATGAACTTGAAAGAGTAGTTGGCGTAAGAGGTCAACCCACAAAATTACCGCCCCTCCAAGTCAACGAAAAAGTAATCGTGGCCGCTGGTTCAGCGACACGAGTAGCTACAGTTAAAAATGTTAGAAAAGAACGAGTGGAACTTAAGTTAGATGAACCAGTAGCAATGTGGAAGGGTTCTCGCGTAGCTATTGGTAGAAGAGTCATGGCTCGTTGGAGACTTGCAGGGTGGGGCATCGTCGAAGATGTATACGAGTAAGAAGCCAATTGTGGTGTTAGATACAAACATGTTAATGCTTATGGCTGAGGGCATACCAGTCTTAGATCACATTAGAGAAGAGCTTGAATCTGAACCTAGATTCATTGTGATTAAACCTGTTTACAATGAACTACTAAAATTAGCGAACACTAGTGGTAATAAAACAAGGAGAAAAGCATTATTCGCCATTGAGATAGTTGAGAAATTCTGTGAAATTGTCGAGTACGATTTGAGAAACGGTGAAAAAGTTGATGACGCCATATTAAGATACGCCCTCGAAAACAGAGCAATAGTTGCAACCAATGACAAAACGTTGAGAGCAAGACTCCGCGAGGTAGGCGTGCCTGAGGCATACTTTAGAGAAGAAGCTAGAAGAATAAAAATCGAAGGCTATAACTGAAACCCTCGTTCCGGGGAACAGTAGGTCAGTATAAATAACCCTATTTTTTATAAAATCTCCCGGTTTAATTAATCAAGGTGCTTTTCAAAATGTTCGCCATTGTTAAAATAAACGACTATGTAAGAATCCCACCTTCAAAATTCGGTAAACCATTAGATATCGCGGTATTCGAGGAACTTAAGGCAAAGTATGAAGGAGTACTAGTTAGCATCGAATTCCAAAAGGAGAAACCTGGACTAGGTATAATTATAGCTATTGTGAGAGCCGAATCAGATCCACTCGGAGTAATTGTACCAGGTGATGGAGCATCCTACCATAAGGTTGTATTTGATGCATTAGTTTTCATGCCTTTCGAGAGAGAAGTAGTTGAAGGAGAAGTAGTGTCTGTTACGCGAGCAGGGTTATATGTAAATCTAGGAGCACTAGATGGATTTATACACATAAACCAAGTGGCAGAAGAACATGTAACATTTGATACAGCACGTGGTTCACTATTACTCGAGGAGTCGAGAAGATACGTGGATAAAGGAGACATCGTGAGAGCACGAGTATACGTAGTAAGCACTATGCCGGGTAAGGGTCTAAGAATACATATGACTATGCGTCAACCAGGGCTTGGCAAAATAGAGTGGATCACTAAATCCTAGAGGCGACTTTTAAATGAGTGCTAAATCTAAGAGTAAGCCGTTTAAAGCATGTAGATCCTGCAAATCACTCGTAGATAAGGACGCCCAAGTATGCCCGGTATGTGGCTCAAAGGAGTTTAGTGACGAATGGGATGGAGTAATAATCATATTAAACCCCGATTCCTCGGAAATAGCGAAAGCCATGGACATTAAGAACAGGGGCAGGTTCGTTGTCAAAATCGAGTAGTACACTTAGAGTACCATCACTGAGTTTAATCCATGATTTTCGACAAGACTTATGGATCCCACTTGGTACTCTATATGTTAACCCAGATAAAGGCCCTGTCTTAAACCTAAGCGTCGATGTCACTGTTGGAGACATTGTTTCAGAGAGACATATTAGCGATGTAAAGGTAGTTGATTTCAAGACAAAAAGGACAACTATGGGGTACCGTGGTGATTTCAGCGAGTGCAATTACTTGATTATAAACCCACCTGGTAGTATTAGTTTACACAGTTTCACGATAATAAATTCAACTGAAAGAGGCGCGATCTGCGTAATGGGTGAGGAAGATTTACTCACGATACCTTTCCTACTTAAACCAGGTGAGAAGATAGCATATGGTCAACCAGATACGGGAGTTGTAGTAGTTGAATCGAGTACGGAAACAGCTATAAAGGTGTTTAAAATACTTAAAGCAACTGTTATACAGTATGGGATATAACCAAGTCAAGTGGTGTTTATAATGAGTAAACACGTGAAAATACTGGATAAGTACGATGCTGAAGTAGTTGAGGAGAAATACAATAAGTTAATTGGTAGACGCGAGTTAACTATAAGGATATTACACTTAGGAGAAGGAACACCAAGCCGTGGCTCGTTGAAAATAGGTATCGGCAAATTATACAATAAGGAACCAGAGTTAGTTTACATTAGAAAAGTCGAATCGAAATTTGGGCTCTCTGAAACAATCATTGAAGCACACATATATGATAGTATTGATAGAGCTAAGTTATTTGAACCCGAACACATAGTTAAAAGAGATGAGGACTCACTCAAGAAAGTAACAACCACCCAGTAGGTGATAGCGTTGCCTTACATACATAAACTATATGAAGTCGACTACAAGACAGGAACTATAAAGAGGAAAAACAAGAAATGCCCTAGATGTGGTTCATTCATGGCTTTTCACAAGCAACCTACGCCCAGATGGCACTGTGGAAAATGCAGCTATGTTGAATACGTTAAATAGTTTTTATAACAACGGAGTGTTTACATGTCTATATTTGAAAAAACCTATGAACTTAAATTAAAAACACCTTATCAAGAGAAAGTAGTCCGAGTTCTCGGAATTGAATCCACGAGTCACACTTTCGGAGCCGGAATAGTAGAACTCCGCGATAATAAAGTATATTTCCTAGCGAACGCGTCGAGTCAGTATAAACCAGCTCGTGGAGGTATTCATCCACGTGAATCTTTCACTCATCACGTTAACAATGCCCCTAAAATAATATCTAAAGCACTCCGTGATAGTGGCCTCGAAATAAAAGATATTGATGTAATAGCAGTTGCTGTTGGACCAGGTTTAGGACCATGTTTAAGAGTTGGGGCGAGCGTTGCAAGGTTTCTAGCCTCCTACTATGGTAAACCAGTTGCTCCAGTAAATCACGCAGTTGCTCACGTTGAAATAGGTAAACTTGTCAGCGGTTTACAGGATCCAGTGATAATTTACGTATCAGGCGGAAACACGATGATCCTGGTGCAGAAGAATAACAGGTACAGAGTCATGGGTGAAACCCTTGATATACCACTAGGCAACTTACTTGACACTTTCGCTAGAGAAATAGGAATAGCTCCCCCCTACGTAGTCGATGGAAATCACGCGGTTGACGTCTGCGCAGAGTGGAGCAATGAGTTCATCTCTCTACCATATACCATTAAGGGATGTGACCTAAGTTTCTCTGGTTTATTAACTGCTGCATTGAAAACAGCTAAAGAACACCTACATGATAAAAAACACATAGGCAGAGTCTGTAGAAGCCTGCGTGAAGTAGCGTTCAATATGTTAATCGAGGTTGCAGAAAGAACTCTCATGTTGACAGATAAAAATAGCATATTACTAGTAGGAGGGGTTGCTGCAAATAAAGTGCTCCGAGAAAAAATGGAAACAGTAGCCAAACAGTATGGAGTAGAATACTACGGTACACCACCTGAAGTAGCTGGAGATAATGGACTCATGATCGCGTACACTGGTTTACTCCACTACCTGTTTGGAAAAATAACGAAGCCTGACTCAGTTCTAGTTAGACAACGATATAGATTAGATGAGGAGAATTATCCATGGTTGCCATGATGCTTAACCTATTATCAAGAGGCGCGGAGGCCGAAATCTACCTATTAGACTTTTTCGGATTTAAAGCCGTTGCGAAAAAAAGGATTAGTAAAAAATATAGAAATCCAGACTTCGACCAATTATTTATCAGGAATAGAACAAAGATTGAAGGTAAAGTTTTATCTGAGCTATATATGGCTGGACTACGCGTCCCAAGAGCCTATCTAGTGGATGAAGAGTATGGCGTTATTATAATGGAGTATATTGAGGGAGATAGATTATCGAACATTATAAATAGCCTCGAAGAAGAAAGAGTCTTCGCGATTGCCCGAGAAATTGGGAGATTTGCAGCTCATATGCACAGCTTAAAAATATATCACGGGGACTATACGTTAGCAAACATACTAATCAACGGAGAAAACATCGTTGTTATTGATTTTGGTCTCTCCGGGTTCAGCGACGACATAGAAGAGTACGCTATAGACTTACATTTAATTGTTAGAAGCGTTAACGCGACGATACCTCACATTGCAGATGAATTCGTGAACCAAATGTTACATGAATATAAATTACATTTCAAAGGTAACTCCGAAGATGTAATTCGTAGAATGATGGAAATAAGAGTTCGAGGACGCTACATAGATAGAGAGCTGAGAAAAACAATTATGCGTGAGAAATATGTTGCCTAAAATATGTGTTGTTACAAGTAATACTCATAAATTCGATGAAATAAGTGATGTTTCACGCGAATACGGAGTAGAAGTTGAAATGTGCCCCGGTTTAAAGCTGGAAATTCAATCCGATAACCTTGAAGACATCGTTTTAAAATCAGCTTTATTAGCGTACCTATACTTAAATAAACCAATCCTAGTAGAGGATGCTGGATTATTCATTAACGCGTTAAACGGCTTCCCTGGACCCTATAGTAGTTACGTTTATAAAACACTGGGGGTTAACGGAATACTAAAACTCATGGATGGCGTAACTAATCGAAGAGCATGTTTTAAATCCGCGGTTGCACTCGTAGTGAATAATAGAGTTCTCTCCGCACAAGGCGAAGTATGCGGAGTAATAACAACTTATCCACGGGGACAAGGAGGATTCGGCTTTGACCCTATATTTATTCCAGATGGAGAGTCCAGGACTTTTGCAGAAATGAGTGTGAGTGAGAAAAATAAGCATAGTCATAGAGCAAAAGCTATTAGAAAAATCTTTGAGTTGTTGTTAAACGTAAATCATAACGCTACATATTTATAAACCTAAAACAAAATTTCTAGTGAAATGACTAGGTGCTTACAATGAACAAGAGACGGGATAAAGGACAATCTCACCCAACGAGACCCGCTAGAGCTGGTTCACCTAGGTGGCTTAAACTAGACATGAGTCCAAGCGACATAGAGTTATTGGTAGTAGAGTTAGCTAAGAAGGGTTATACACCATCCATGATAGGTGTTATTCTAAGAGATCAGTTCGGTATACCGTTAGTTAAACAAGTAATTGGGAGAAAAGTAGAGGAAATACTGGAAAAACACGGCATTAAATTAGTTATACCCGAAGATTTATTCAACTTGATTAAGAGAGCCGTTAACTTAAGAAGACACTTAGAAGAGCACCCAAAGGACTACCATAGCCAGAGAGGATTAATAGAAATTGAGTCAAAGATACATAGATTAGTAAAGTACTATAAGCGAGTAGGCAAGATTCCGCCTGATTGGAAGTATGATCCAGAGGCAGCTAAATTAATTGTTTCCACGGGAATCTATAGGTTCCAGGAAGCGATTCAATATTGATTTTTCTTAAACTCATACACCTGGTGATTAATTGAGTGAAAAACTCTTAGCGGATTTCATAGAGAAATATAAAAGCTTCACAATAATACCTGAAACTTCTCTCGATTCATTACTATGTGCAGGTGTACTTTTCAAGAAACTTGTTGAACACGGATTCAACGTTAAACTCTCCATTGATTCCAAGATATTAATTGATTACCCGGAAGATCCCGCATTAACAATAGGGTTACCTACTGTTAACAAAGACAAACAGTTAGCAATACTACCAGGGGAAGATGAAAACAGCTCTATAACCGGGTTAATTGTAATGAAACTAGATAAGTTAGTTGGAGTTGATAAATGGGATAAACTAGTAGCTATAATAGCTGGTTTATACAGAGGGTTCTACGATTTCAAGTCAGGAGGCTTCAAGGGAGTAGAGAACACTTTTCTAAAAGACCTCATTAATGAGAAAACCCTAACGGAGGTTGCGGGACTAAGATTATGGGGTTCTAGAAGACTTAATTTAGCTACAGCGTTATCGAGAACCCTTATGCCGTTTATACCCGGGATAACTGGCAATATTGATAAGTCTCTGAAAATCGTATCAGAGGTATTTAAGACAACTGATCCCTTGAGCATTAAGCAAAAAGAATTAAAAATGAATGAAGCCAAGGATTCAATACTACTATTTCTAAAAACGCTCACAGAGACAACTAAAGATCCCCAATTAGCATTCAAACTGCTTGGAGATTTCTATATAAACTTACCCGAGCAAAGCGTTCTTGGAGAAATCGAGGCAAACGAATTAATGGGATCACTAGTAGTCTTGGAGAGTATTTGCAGAGAATGCCCTACTTATATTCCCATATCAATAATTGAAAAAACAATATTATTACAGTCGATTGCAGTTTACGATGAGGTAATAGATGATCTTTCACGCCAATTATCTAGTCAAGTAGATAAAGCAAGAAAAGGTGAACCTATAGAAGGAGGGAAATTAATTAAGCGACCCGATATCGTTGTAGATGTTTTACATTACATTAATGCGTTACCGAGAGACAGAGTTGTTAAAGTAACTGGTGATCAAGGCACCTTTACGGTATTAAGGGAGTTGATAAGAGTGGGCGTTAAACCCGAGGAGGCATATTCCCAGTGCGAAGATGATCAATTATGTCCAGTGAAGTAGAAGTCAAAGTGAGGATTGCTTCGGAGAACTGCAATCTCGTGAAATCCATTAAAGCATCTTTAAGCCCCGATAATTTAATAACTCCGAGCAATATGCGCTTAGATGAAGTGTTTGAATCACGTGAAACGAACGAATGCATGTATGAGATCAACATATTGGTAAGAGGAGATCTCGCCTATTCACTGAAAAGAGCACGCTCCACAGTCGACGAGGTCTTAGCTATTGTTAAAATGTTGCAGAAATTGCTGATCATCATAAGTGGATCTCCGCTTGAAAAATCTTAATAAAGCATTTATTAAGGTAAGTTTTAAAAGGTAAAAACTAGTTCAAGTAAAGAGTCTAGTAGAGGTGCTTAATTAACTTGTCATCTAGACCAGTGGTAAAAGACAAGTGGAAGATTAAGAAGTGGTATGAGGTACTAACACCTGAATCATTTGGCAGTATAAGCCTAGGGACTATTCCCGCGGATGACCCAGATAAATTGATTGGAAGAGTTCTTGAAACAACGCTGTACGACTTAACGGGTGATATTTCGCAAGTACATGTAAAACTATATTTCCAAGTCATCAAAGTAGAAGGAGACAGAGCGTATACTAGGTTTAAAGGACATGAACTGGCACGTGATTACATGAAAAGCCTTGTTAGGAGAAAGAGTAGCAAAATACAAGGAATATTCGATGTCCAAACCAAAGACGGATACATTATTCGAATAACCATTGTTGCTCTAACAAGTTACAGGTGTAAAACAAGCCAAAGAAGAGCCATTAGAAGAATAATGAGAGAATACATAATGCAGAAGGCAAGCGAGCTCACATTGGATGAATTAATACAAGAAGTACTTAAAGGAACTATTTCAAACGATGTATCTGAAAAAGCGAGGAAGATTTACCCGATTAGAAGAGTAGAAGTGTATAAAACAAAACTATTAATGGTGCCAACGCCGGAGGGGTTAAAACCAGCAGTTGTTATATCACCCATTCAGCTTAAACAAGCACAAAAATAGAATTCACACTATGTATTTTTAGGAAAATCACGTGTTTGAGTCAATTTTATAATATATCCTGTATTGTTTACAAATACGGGTTATTTTAACTCTTAGTACATTAAAAAATAGTGTTACTGTGAAAGGGTACGTGAATGAAAGGCATAATTCTTGCTGCCGGTGAAGGCACAAGACTTAGACCCATCACTGAAACTAGACCTAAAGCCATGATCCCAGTTCTATGTAAACCTCTATTGGAGTGGCACATTGGTTCCATGTTGAATGCTGGAGTGGAAGAAGTAGTTGTAGTCGTTGGATATCTTAAAGAACACATCATTAATTTCCTTGAAACTCGTGGTTATTTTAATGGTAGAGTCAAAACGATTGATCAAAAGGAATTACGTGGGTCCGGGGACGCTATTCTGAAAGCGAGTGAATACATTGGTTTAGATGAAGATGTTCTCATCGCTTACTCCGATCTCTTCTTAGAAGATTGGAGTATATATGAAAAACTAGCTAGAGAAAACCATAGCGCCATCGTTGGGGTGAACGTTAATGTTCCCAGAAATTACGGGGTACTGTACTTAAACGGCCCATATTTAAGCAAGATAATAGAGAAACCCGAGAAACCTGAATTCAACGTTGTAAACGCGGGGATATATAAACTTAATACCAAGGATATCTTAGAAAATAGAGATGTGCCGCTGAGCCCACGTGGAGAAATAGAAGCCACCGACATAGTCAACAGAATTGCGTCTAAGAAACCAGTAAAGGTTTTAATGTATGATAAAGGCTGGCTAGATGTAGGAAAGCCCTGGCATGTAATAGAGGCTAATAAAATAGCTCTACTAAATATAGACACTGTGATTAAAGGTAAAATAATTGAACCAGTGCACATTACTGGAAAAGTTTACATCGACGAAGAAAGCACAATACATCCTTTCACAGTCATCGAAGGCCCCGTTTACGTTGGAAAACGCGTTGATATAGGGCCGAATTCTTATATTCGACCTTGGAGCGTTATTTGTGACTACTCTAAGATAGGTTTTACCGTGGAAGTAAAAGAAAGCGTTTTATTTGAAAACGTTCACGCTCATCACTTATCATATATTGGTGACAGCGTAATATGCGAAAACGTTAACCTCGGCGCTGGAACAGTTCTAGCGAACCTAAGGCATGATGGTAAACCAGTTAAAATCATGATCAAGGGTGTTCTCGAAGATACTGGTAGAAGAAAACTGGGGGCAATTATAGGGGCAAACTCTAAAACAGGTGTAAATGTCTCAGTTAATCCCGGCGTTAAAATAGGTTCTAATAGTTGGATTCTACCTGGAACAGTTCTCTATAGAGATGTACCAAGTAATACTATATATCCCCCTAAGCCTATAATATCTTATGAGTGAAATACATGGTACCTGAGTATGATGTAGAGGATTTTAAGAAGAAGTTTCCGAGGTTAGCCGATGAAATGTTCTCCGGTAACCCAAAGCAACTTAAACTAAGAATGCGAAATATTGATCCTTGGAGAGGCTATGTCCCAACCGTCGTAGATTACATAAGGAGATGTAAAAGCGTCGAGGAGGCTTTTGAAGTAATCGAGTACCTTGTTCGAAGAAACGAGCTCTCAACGAAAGAAGCTGATGAGTTAAAGGAGAAACTAAGAAACGGTGGCATAGAGGCTTTTGGAGGTAGGAAAGAAGACGACTATTACTACAGGTATGCGAGACGATACTGGGCTAGCCTAGTTTCATATCAACGCAGTTTTGAGGAAGAAGAAGTAGAGGAATCTACTTAGACTTAGTAGCAACTATTTTGATGACATCATCGTCTTCCAGTACATGAGATTCACCTATACGCCTCTTCCTCTTAGCATCTATAGCGTATAGAAAACTATTACCTAAATCAGTGTGCACCATGTACGCCAGTTCTCTCGCAGTAGTACCTTGCTCGACTAAATATGCGTCCGGTAAAATGTTTCCATAGTGATCCGTGTATTTGTTCTCATCTTCAACGGGATACACTGTTATTAACTTGAGTTTATCGTAGATGGTTTTCCTCAATAATTCCTGGACACCTGTTGTTTTAAATACTTTGAACACGTTTCTCTCTATTAATTCCAGTACTTTAGCTTGGTCTTTCGGGAGAGTTTCCCTAGGTGATTTTAACCTGAATTCCTCATCTCCCGGAAGGTAATCAATTACCCCTGCTTGATTAGCTTTTCTCAGTATTAGCTCAGCTAAAGCGCTAACAGGTACAATGTTTTCTTCACCAAACGTTTCAATGAGTTTTTTAACGTTGTCTATTGCTTCGGGGTAATCTATTTTATTTGCAGCTATAATGATCGGTTTTGATACCTCTCGTAGTTTGACCGCGAAGTTTTCTATATCGTTTTGATTCCATGTTTTAGGGTGTTTGTTATCTAATCCAGCTAAATTAATTGCATCTAATACTTGTCTTCTCTTAATGCTCAACCCTGATAAGTTTTGAAATATTATGTCAACGGGGTTTTGAGCTGTCACAATAGTTCTCGCTATTTTCGTGCTCCATACGCGTAGAACTACGCTCTTAAACCACTCATTTATCTCTAGAATAATTAACTTCGCTTCTTCAACGGGATCGTTTGTGCCTGGTTTACTCTTGTTTCCCTCCAGGTCTGTTGAGCCAGAGGCGTCAACTACGTGTATTAGTACATCGGCTTGCCTTAGATCATCCATGAACTTATTGCCTAGACCTCGGCCTTTACTAGCTCCCGGTATCAAGCCAGCTACATCTATTATTTTTACTGGTATAAACCTGTATCCTTTTACACAGTATCCACTTCTAGGGTTGCATCCCATTAAGTTTAGTTCTACATGTACGCATTTTTTCCTAAGATACGTAACTCCTATGTTCGGCTCAATTGTGGTAAAGGGGTGATCAGCTATCTTCACGGGCACCATGGTCATAGCTGAGAACAGCGTTGATTTCCCAACATTAGTTTTACCTACTATTCCAATTATTTTTTCAGGTGGTGGCATTTTTAATAACCTATCATATAAAAACCCTTTAGTAACTTAAGTAGATTTGGCATGGTGTTTACGATGTCTAAAAGCATGTATCATTATCTATCTGAGACATGGCAAAGAATATATGAAGGAGAGTGGAGGCACTTACTGAGAGAGAAGCTAGTTGAGTGGAGGAGAGAACCAGCAGTTGTTAGAGTTGAAAAACCAACGAGGTTAGATAGAGCTAGAGCTCTTGGATACAAAGCTAAAATTGGTTTCATCGTCGTGAGAGTTAGAGTACGTAAGGGAGGTCAAAGAAAACCTAGACCTCGAACAGGTAGAAGGCCGAAGAGAATGGGGGTCTACGGGTATGCTCCAGCCAAGAGCCTACGGTTAATTGCCGAGGAGAGAGCTGCTAGGAAATTCAGAAATATGGAGGTTCTAAATAGCTACTATGTTGGTGAAGACGGTAAATACAAATGGTTCGAAGTTATACTAGTTGACAGAAGTCACCCTGCTATATGCAGGGACCCTGAGATTAAGTGGATTTGTGAACCCCAGAACCGGGGAAGAGTATTTAGAGGTCTCACTGGAGCCGGTAAAAAGATGAGAGGGTTGAGGAAGAGTAGAGGTCTACGTGGAACTATTTACTATAAGTGGAAGAAGAAGCAGAAGGAGCGAGAACTTAGGAAACGCCATGAAGCTAGTAGAGGAGCTCGCGAACCATGGCAAGTAGCAGACAAGTTAAAAGAAGAAAAGTAGAAGCTTCTCAAGTAGAGATAAGTACTTTTTGCCATGCAACAGAGGATTGTTCACGCGTAGAAGAATCCATTAGAACCCTTTTACCCAGCGAACTACAATCACAATCCTTAAAAATAATTGAAGATGAAAAGGAAGGATACTATGGAAACCCTATAAGGATATTAACGCTGAAAATTACGAGTAAACAACAAGTAGAGATATTACTTAATTATTTAGCCTCAAAAATGAGCTCCACTGAGAAAAGCATTCTGGGAGCAACATTCGACCTGAGATATGATTCGAAAACTGGTAGGTTCATTGCTAGGTTTTCTAAGCAAGACCTATATTTAGGTAGTGTAAAAGTTTCAGACATAGATGATGTAGTTAAGGTGACTGTTTATCTTAAAAACACTAAGAAAAGCGAAGACGTATTCGAATATTTAAAGAACATTGGATTAATTTATTGAGATCGCGTCTAGAGGAGATCTCGCCCTGTCCCCGAGGATCTTCGTGGATACATACGTGAAGACTTGCAATGAACACTTACTAAAGATAGCTCGAACCATGGGTTACAGAGTACTCGTTTGCGAGGAGATCGAAGGAGCTCTCTTGGGGAAAAACTCTAGTTTAACTCCTATGTTGATAAAGAAAGTAATTATTGAGGCGAAAAATGTTTCAGAGTTAAGGAAAACGCTCGCAGGAATCAACCATAAACAGCAATTCATAACAGTGCACCCTTTCGATAAAGAAGCGGCTAGATGGGCTTCACATGACGGCAGAGTTGACAGCATATTGTTAACTACTGAGAACATCAATCTTTTCGATAAAAAACAGCAGAATGTCATGAAGTACTATTCTAAACCATTAGAAATCACCCTTAGAACCTTGATTTCAGATAACCTAGATCTCAGAGGAGTGATCTATAGGCGGATGCGGTCATATGTTAGCAGAAAAGCCCCCCTCATAGTGTCATCTATGGCTAATAAATGGTACGAGTTGTATCCTCCCCTATCTATTGTCAAGTTTCTGCTCACCCAGTACGATGTACCCGAGAAAATTGGTTTGCAAGCGATTACTCATGTTCCATGGTTTATTGTATCCAGAAAAGAGGTGAAGTAGTTTTGCTCGAGTATGTTTCCATAGTACTATTATTTACTGCGGTAATCATGCTTTCATTATCTCTGTTTTTACTGCGTAAATCTCTAAGGATTTATAAAGGCGTGAAAGCGCTTCTAGAGCCCCATGTAAAAAGCGTTAAAAAACCAAGGAAAAGGTATGTCGTGTTTGTTGCATTATGCGAGGATAAAGTTTACTTAAACAACGTGGAGGAAGCCGTGAAGAAAGCATTTATTGAGTACTATGGTAAAAGCATGTATCATAAGGCATCCCCGCAATTAATACTATATGATGAAAACAGTGGACGAGGCGTGATTCGAGTTCTCCACACATGCACAGATCATTTACTAGCAACACTTGGTCTCGTTAAGAAAATCAATGATAAGAATTGCTTATTACTCCCATTGAGAACAACTGGAACTCTCAAGAAAGCACGCGAATACCTTGAGAAATTAAGAATATAATCATCGTAAATTACTAATGTATACTGGATGATGATGCCGCTCCAGAATGAGTAGTGATTAATTCGCGACGAACTGATTAAATTTAAATCCCCTATATTTAGTAGAAATAAATGGGAATGCGGGGGTGCCCGAGCCTGGTCAAAGGGGGCGGACTTAAGATCCGCTGGCGTAGGCCTGCGTGGGTTCAAATCCCACCCCCCGCACTCTAGTATTTCACTTAACTACTGATCCTCCTACACAGGAAATCGGAGGGGACACTGGTAATGAAGTGCGTAATGTTAGAGATTGAAAGCAAGGGTTGTTCAAGTTGTGTTGCAACAATAATACCTCACTTACTTAGATTAAAAGGAGTAATAGGAGCGAAAACTTTAGGTAAAACAATTGTTGTTTTATTAGAAGATAGCATCGACGTAGAATCTCTACTAGAGAACTCTCATATTAAAGATTACTACAGAGTAAGGAAATTAACACTACTGAGTAATGTAGAGGAGTGCTTAAGTAGAAGAATATATAAATTCCCTTAGTGCTAAATTAAATAAGGTTAGTTTTTATTCCTTCATCAGTATATCAAAAATTAGCATGGTGATAAAAATGGGTTTATCAATGGCTGCAGCATATGATAGAGCAATTACGATATTTTCACCTGATGGTAGGATATACCAAGTAGAATACGCATTTGAAGCTGTTAGGAGAGGATGGGCAACCTTAGGATTGAAAACTAAAACAGCAGTCGTGATAGCAGCTGAGAAGAAAAAAATCTCTAGTCTTCAAGATGAGAAATCTGTTCAAAAAATATTCAAAATAGATGATCACGTGGGAGCGAGTTACGCTGGAATGGCTGGAGATGGGAGAATTTTGCTTGATTACGCTATACAGAAAGCTCTTCTCCACAGATTCTACTATGATGAACCTATTCCCGTTGAATATTTGGCGAAGCTCGTTTGTGATGTAAAACAAATGTACACACAGCATGCTGGTGTAAGACCTTTCGGTGTTTCAATAATATTCGCTGGTATAGATGACCGAGGCCCCCAAGTATACATGACTGAGCCAAGTGGTAGATATGTTGGGTACTACGTTGCAGCTATAGGAGAAAAAAGCAACAATATATTAGAGTACCTCGAGAAAACATACAAGTACGAACTTGATCCAAGGGATTCAATTAAATTAGCCGTGGAAGCCCTTGCAAACATTCTCGAGAGTAAACCCTACGAGAATTTCATAGAATTAGGCTACGCCGACGTAGAGACCCGTAGATTTAGAATACTCACACCAGAAGAAATTAAGGTTTACGTTGACGAGCTCGTAAAAGAAGGCAAAATAAAAGCCTAGTAAAGAAAATTATAGACGTGTATCATGACGAATAACATGTATTTTTCATAGGTGTCTTTATTGAAGGAAAAATATGTCATTGCACGCTTCGAAGCTAAAGGACATAGATTCGAGATCCTAGTTGACCCTGATCGTGCGCTTGAACTTAAATCAGGTAAAAGTATTAGCATAGACGATGTTTTAATAAGTGACACAGTATACAAAGACGCTAAAAAAGGTTTAAAGGCTTCACCTGAAGCCATGAGAGAAATATTTGGCACAGATGATCCAAGGACGGTGGCACTCGAGATAATTAAGCATGGAGAAATACAATTAACAGCCGAGCAACGTAGAAAATTAATTGAGGAGAAAAAAGCTCAGATAATTAATTTAATCGCGAAAAACGTCGTTGACCCTAAAACAAAGCTCCCTATACCACAGAAAAGAATAGAGCTAGCAATGGAGCAAGCACGCGTCACCATAGATCCATTTAAATCAGCTGAGCAACAATTCGAAGAAATAGTTTCACAACTAGCAAGAATTATCCCAATAAAAGTTGCTAAAGCATATGTTGCAATAAGAATACCTCCTGAATACGCGAGTCGAGGCATTAAAACTCTTCAAAGTATGGGTACTGTTAAGAAAAGTAGATGGCTAAGCGATGGTAGTTTGGAACTTGAAATCGAGATACCGGCTGGGTTGCAGCAGGAACTAATTGATAAAGTTAATGCTTTGACGAAAGGATCAGGGGATATTAAGATCTTAAGCGTGGGGTAAAGCATGAAGATCCTTGTTGCAGATAGACAAATCGTCAGACCTGGAGACTGCTTAGCAATACTGGATAAAGAAGAAGCTTTACCAGAGAAAGAGCTCCGATATTTCCCCGATAAGCACATCTATATTTACAATAACCGGGTTTTCAGCGACATTATTGGAATCGTGAGTTTAAGCGAGGGATCTCTATCTGTTATACCGCTGGAAGGAGTGTATTTTCCACGCAAAGACGATATTGTAATAGGCGTTATCAGCGATGTGGGTTTATCATATTGGGAAGTCGACATAAAAGCACCATACAAGGCGATTCTACCAGCAAACGATGTCATAGAGGGATTTAATCCATCAATTCATAATTTAAGGAGCTACCTCAATATAGGGGATTACGTCTTAGCTAAAGTAGCCGTGTTCGACCGCTTAAGGGACCCCGTTCTTACAACCAAGGGTAAGGGCTTGGGGAAAATTATTGATGGTTTCGTTATTGATATTAAGCCAAGTAAAGTTGCCCGAGTCATAGGTAAAAAAGGAAGCATGCACAACTTGTTAACAACTATGACTAAATGCGAGATCGTGATAGGATTAAATGGGTATGTTTGGGCTAAGTGCCCTGATGAAGCCAAGCTCGAGGTCTTAATAAAGGCCATTAAGTTAATAGAAGCAAAAGCCCATATGAAAGGATTAACGGAGGAGGTAAGAATGTTTTTAGAATCAATGCTGGGTGTAAAACATGAGCAGTAAACCCATACTAATAAGAGAAGATGGGAAAAGAGTAGATGGGAGAAAACCAGATGAGATTAGACCGGTGAAGATAACTGTAGGAGTCCTAAAGAATGCAAATGGAAGCACATTAGTAGAATATGGGGGAACAAGAGTTATAGCAGCGGTATATGGACCTCGCGAAGCTCTACCGAGACATATAAGCATGCCTGATAGAGCAGTATTAAGAGTTAGGTATCATATGGCGCCTTTCTCCACCGATGAGAGAAAATCACCTGCACCTACGAGGAGGGAAATAGAGTTATCAAAAGTTATAAGGGAAGCGTTAGAAGCAGTTGTATTCACGCAGTTATTTCCGAGAGCGGGAATAGATGTCTTCATAGAGGTTCTCCAAGCCGATGGTGGGACACGAACTGCTGGTTTAACTGCGGCTTCCATAGCATTAGCTGATGCTGGAATACCAATGAAGGATCTTGTGATAGGTGTAGCCATAGGTAAAATAAATGGAACAATTGTTGTCGATGTGAATGAGCTCGAAGACCAATATGGTGAAGCCGATTTACCTATTGGAATAGCGCCGAACCTCGGTGAAATAGTTCTATTCCAGTTAAATGGAGTATTAACGAGAGAAGAACTAAAAACCAGTATGGAATTAGCATTTAAGGCAGTAGATCAAATATACAGGGTGGCTAAAGATGCTTTACACTATAAGTACATGAAGCTACTTGAAGAGGTGAAAGCACAATGAGTGTTACACCGGAGCGTGAATTATATCCTAGAATGTACATAGAGTACATAGTGAAGCTGCTTAAACGCGGTGAAAGAATAGACAATAGAGGTTTACTTGACTATAGACCTATAAGTGTAATACTAAACCCTATTGAAAAAGCGGAAGGAAGCGCATTAGTGAGACTCGGTAAAACACAGGTATTAGTCGGAGTAAAATTAGATCTCGGCGCACCCTTCAGGGATAGACCCAGTGAGGGTGTTTTACAAGTTCACGCAGAGTTTGTTCCACTAGCTTCACCCTCCTTCGAACCAGGTCCACCAGATGAAAACGCAATAGAGTTGGCTAGAGTAGTAGATCGCTCCATTAGAGAACCAAAAGTCATAAAACTCGACGAACTCGTGATTGAGCCGGAGAGAACAGTGTGGGTGGTTTATAACGACATATACCTAGTGGATCACGCCGGTAACGCCATTGATGCAAGTATGTTAGCGTCTATGCTAGCACTTGCAACAACAAAAATACCTAGTTTAACCAAGACAGAGCAAGGATACAGAATTGATAAGAAAATTAAGGAGCGAAATCTACCAATATCAACTCTTGTTGCAACCGTCACTATGGCTATCATAGGCGACGTTATAATCGTTGATCCAACCCTAGAGGAAGAAACTATTTCGGACTCAATATTAACCATAGCTGTTGATGAAAAGGAAAGAGTATGCGGTGCACAGAAGAAAGGTGAAAAAGGAATATCTAGGATTACACTGGAGAAAGCTGTAGATATAGCGATCGATAAGAGTAAATGGTTAATAAGTTACATGAAAAACGTATTAAATAACCCCCAAGAATACACTAAACCATTATCGGAGATGGGTGCATAACTATGGGTAGAACAAAAATAGTTGGAATAGCGGGAAGATATGGAGCTAGATATGGTTCAACCCTACGTAAGAAAGTAAGAGATGTGTTAACGCGTAGATATGCGCCACACGTTTGCCCATTCTGCGCCCATAGAGGAAAAGTAGTTAGATTAAGCACAGGCATATGGATGTGCAAGAAATGCGGAGCGAAATGGGCTGGAGGAGCATATACACCGAAAACCGAGGTATCAAAGACTTTTCCGAGCATTATAATTAGGGATTAAATTTTTGTTACTAGTAACAACTTCTCGGAGACCGTCTCCTCGAACCAGGAGTTTTATTAAAGACCTGGTTTCAATTATTCCTAGTGCAAGTAAAATAAATAGAGGACATAAGTCACTAGTGGAATTAGCAATTGAGGCTAATAGACTTGGATACCAATATATTCTCATAGTATCAGATTGCGGAGGAAACCCATCCTCAATAGCAATATACGAGGTCACAGAGGATACCTCGGGTCATTTAGCGTTGAAAAACCTCGCTGTAATAAAGGTACGTGGCGTAAAGCTATCCAGGGAAAACCCTGAGTCCTCTAAAACATATGGCGCTAGCTCATTATCCATAAATTACTCTAACTGTGTTTCAAGCGATTGTTTTTACATCGCCGATTTATTAACTAAAATATTCGAGAAGATTCTCAGCGAGAAACCGGATATTATTATACATTTGAGTGAAAGCAAGTACATTGAGTTAAAGTTCACAAATATACATGGAAAACCAGTTGGACCAGTTCTAAGAATAATCCGTGTTGAAAAAAGGCAATGAAAAATGAGTGTCTGCGTAGAATACAGGTTGAAATTGAACTCTGAGAGAACTCTTAGATCTCTACTGGAATCGCTTTCACCAGAACTAAGAAATCTACCGAGCGATTGCAGTGGTCAAATGTACTTGGAGAAAGATAACTACTTAGTCATTAAACTAGAATGCGTTAACGCTGGGAAAATAAGAGCATTAAACAATAGTTTTATAGGTGTTATGTTAATGTTATTGGAATTAGCAGGTGAAATTAAGAATGTCTGAGAAAACGCTTCCACCGGAAGTTCAACAATTATTGATTCAGTATCAAACTCTAAGAGAACACCATTCAAGAATCGATGCCGAGTTAAGAATTATTGAAGCAGAGTTGAGTGAAATAGAAAACATCATGGATACCTTGAAAAACCTTGGTGCTGATGCAGAGTTATATAAAGCTGTTGGCCACATACTCGTGAAGAAATCAAAAGCAGAAGTAACAAAAGAGCTTGAAGAGAGAAAAGAGCTACTAATCATTAAGAGAGACAAGTACAAGAAACAACTCGATTTCTTAACCAAGCAGATTAATGACATAGAAAATAAGCTTAGGGAAACACTCGCTAAGTACGGTATAACTGCTCCTCGGTGAGTAAACGCTGAGTAAACACGGTAGAGAAAAAGAATACTTAGAAATACTCAAGAATATGTCGGATGATGAACTCGAAGAACTAGTCACTATTGTAGAAAAAGAGACTAGTGAGTACTTGAAACAATTGCTTCCACCGAAAACAGATTTCAACGTTTCCGTTAGTATTGAGAAAACCGGTGAAGCTGTTAACGTATCAATCGATGTAACAATAAGAGGTAGACTACAAGAGTACCGTGAAGAAGCTAGAGACGCTGTAAATTACGCTAAGAGAAAACTAGTTAAAGTACTTGAATCAATGAGAAATAAGTTTATAAAATATGATTGAAAACACAGGGATTTTTTATAAGGTATAAATTGCTATTTTGAATATAACACATAATGATATGCTTAAACCGGTGTTGAATAATGGTTAAATATAAGCAAACTGCAGATGTACTCAAAATAATGAAGAATGTGGAGTATATTAGAAATATTGGAATAACAGCTCACGTAGACCACGGTAAAACAACGCTATCTGATTCCCTACTAAGCGCTGCAGGACTCCTCTCGGAGAAATTGGCTGGGCAAGTACTAGCATTAGACTACCTTGATATCGAGCAGAAAAGGCAAATGACTGTTAAAGCAGCAAACGTGAGCTTATACCACGAATACCATGGAAAACCATACGTTATTAACTTAATTGATACACCTGGACACGTAGACTTCCAGTCGAGAACCCTTAGAGCTCTTAGAGCAATAGATGGTGCTATAGTAGTTGTTGACTCCGTGGAAGGCGTAATGACTCAAACTGAAATGTACCTTAGAGTTGCACTAGAGGAACGCGTTAAACCAATATTATTCATAAATAAGATCGATAGGTTGATAAAAGAACTAAAGCTCTCGCCAACGGAAATTCAGCAAAGACTGGTTCAAATAGTTAAAGACATTAACACACTCATCGCTAACTACGCTGATAAAGAGTTTCAGAAAGCATGGTTACTGGATCCAGCGAAAGGCCAAGTAGCATTCGGCTCAGCTAGAGATCGATGGGGTCTCACGATTCCACTTGCCGCACAGAAAGGCATAAAGATCAGCGATATCATAGACATCTATAACAGAGGAAAAGATGCCGTAGCAGAGTTACAGAAAGCTGCACCACTACATGAAGCAATATTAGATATGGTCGTAAAGTTTACACCCAACCCGAAAGAAGCACAGAAGTATAGAATCCCGAAGATATGGCATGGTGACATGAATAGTGAAGTAGCGAAATACATGATGGAGTGCGATCCTAATGGACCATTGGTAATTATGGTTACAGATGTAAAGGTGGATCCTCACGCAGGCATAGTAGCTACAGGGAGAGTATTCTCAGGTACACTTAAACCCGGTGAAGAAGTATACCTTGTAAACGCTAAAACGCTTCAAAGAGTACTCCAAGTAAGTCTCTACATGGGTCCATACAGAGAGCTCGCTGATGAAATACCAGCAGGAAACATTGCCGCCGCTCTAGGTTTAGATAAAGCGAGATCGGGTGAAACAATAGTATCAAGTATACTGAAAGACTCTGTGGTTCCATTCGAGAAAATGAGAATGATTACTGAATCCGTTGTAACAGTTGCTCTTGAACCAAAGAATCCCCAGCAACTCACGAAACTCATCGATTCACTCTATAAACTCCACTTAGAAGACCCAAGTCTCATTGTTAAGATAAACGAAGAGACTGGCGAGTACTTGTTAAGCGGTGTAGGCACGTTACACATTGAAATAGCTCTCACATTACTTAAAGACATCTATGGATTAGATGTAGTTGCATCTCCACCTGTAATAGTCTACCGTGAAACTGTGAGAAACGAGAGCCAGATATTTGAAGGGAAATCACCCAATAAGCACAATAAATTCTACATTAGCGTGAAGCCGCTCGATGAAACTACAATTAAGTTAATACAGGAAGGACTAGTAAGCGAGGACATGGATCCACGCGAGAGAGCTAAGATCCTTAGAGATCACGCTGGCTGGGATACTGATATGGCTAGAAGAATAATGACTATTGATGAAAATATAAACATATTCGTAGACTTAACTACGGGTGTACAGTATCTTAGAGAAGTAAGAGATACCGTTATACAAGGATTCAGACTAGCTATGAGAGAAGGGCCATTAGCACAAGAACCAGTAAGAGGGCTCTTAGTTGTTTTACATGACGCGGTGATACACGAGGATCCAGCTCACAGAGGACCTGCGCAAATATATCCAGCAGTGAGAAACGCTATATTCGCTGGAATGTTGACGTCGAACCCCACGCTACTAGAACCCATATTAAAACTCGACATTAGAACCCCATTGGAATATGTTGGAAACCTATCAGTTGTGATTACTAAGAAGCGTGGCAAAATCCTAGATATACAGCAATCAGAAAACCTAGCTAGAGTCATGGCCGAAGTTCCAGTAGCAGAATCATTCGACGTAGCAGACATGTTAAGAAACGCTACAGCCGGTAAAGCCATCTGGGGCCAAGACTTCAGTAGATGGGCTCCTGTTCCAGACTCTCTACTCATGGATCTAATAGCTAAGATCAGGCAGAGAAAAGGATTAAAACCAGAACCACCAAAGCCGGAGGACTTTCTAGGGCCTTAAACCATAGTACAGAGTTTTTAAACTTCTCACTCATTATTTAACCTACACGTATTACCATTTTAGTTTACAATAAAACTATTCTTCACCAAGGTAACATTATTTTCACTGAGAACATCTCCATTGGCAAAGTTAGTTAAATCCATGGCAGAGAGCAATGAAACCCGTGAATAACTCGGTTAATCAAAGACTCGAACAGAGATCCCTCTAGTTCTCAGAATTATATGTGGGGGAATATGGTTTTTTACTAGGGAACTAAGTTAAAAGCGCCGGGGCGGGGATTTGAACCCCGGTCCACCGGGTGACTGCCAGGCTCGAACCCGCGAGGTTAACAGCCCGGCGCTCTTCCAGGCTGAGCTACCCCGGCGCCCTTTAATTCTAATTGTTTAAAGGGATTTAAAAACACTGCAATAACTCTATCTTGCATTATAGTTTATCACTCTATGTTGATTGCGTCTCCATTTGATGGAATGTGTATATTTATATCTTCGCCTAGTTTACCTCTTAGTGAGCTCGAGAGATCGGATGCTTCTTCCAAGTTTCCATGAATGATCACAATGTTCCTTAAGCTTCCCTTGTATCGGCTGACGAATTTAACTATTTCATCTCTACCCGCGTGGCTAGAAAGATCAAGCCATATTATTCTAGCTGATATTTGATCTATGGATTGTTCTTCTAGTTTTCCTTGTTCCAATATTTTGTGCCCATTGCTGTTCACTGCTTGATAACTTACTAATACAACCGTGTTGCGTGGATCACTGTATATTTGTTTGAGATAATATAAACTGGGTCCACCTTTAAGCATTCCAGCAGATGCAATAATTACGCATGGTTTTTTCAGTATTTTTTTCCTCATGGATACATCTTTCACAAAATCTACGTTTTCAACAACTTTACTGAATAAATCCGAGTCCCTTAGGAATTTCTTATGTCTCAAGTATAAATCAGTGATATCTCTGCTCATGCCATCAATGTAAATATCCAAGTATGGGGCTTGAGTATAAAGCATTGTCATTACTTCCTGTGTTCTACCGACACTAAAAGCAGGTATTAACACAATGCCTCCTCTATCAATAGTGTCTTCAACCACCTCCAGTAATTTTTTCTCAACAAGGTGTCTAGGCGGGTGGTTTCTACCACCATAAGTTGATTCTATTATAATCGTGGATGGTTCCACGGGAGGCGTTTCAGCGCTACTTAGAGTCCAAGTCTGTATAGTGTTGAAGTCACCTGTATACAGTACTCTCTCCCCTTGAGGAGTCTCAACGTAAACCATTGAGCTACCAATGATGTGACCAGCGTTGAATAACTTGATGTTAAATCCATCTATTTCCACGCTTTCACCGTAATTGAGAAAAACCGAATTATTGTACATTTTATCGAATTCTCTTAACTCGTAATCTATGTAGTAGGAGTTTAGCCTCAAGAAGTCTACTGTGAGTAATTTAGCTACATCTAGTGTCGGCCTAGTAGCAATTGATTTTGGGCTACCAGTAATGTATAAGTATGGTGCAGCTCCGACATGATCTAAGTGTGCATGCGATATAACCAGAGCTGATATGTCAATTGGCCGAACATGTATAGGTAACTGCGGAATATCTTTCTCGTCAAAGTTAACTCCATAATCCAGTAACACTGACCTATTGGACTCCTTGAGTAAAACGGCTGATCTACCTACTTCTCTGCCTCCGCCTAGAATTCTTAATTCCATTAGATCACCATCTAATTCGCGATGAATAAGCATGGTTGTTTTTAAACATTATAAGAATTAACCTTTATAAGTAGAATAGGAGGTGTGCTTAATTGGCGTTTTTGAACCCCCACGAGTTAAGGAAACTCCTCAGAAGATACGGAATAGAGGTAGAAGAACTACGTGGAGTTGAAAAAGTCGAATTATACATGGGTAATAAGAAAATCGTAGTTTCATCTCCTCAAGTCGTGGCTTTCAAAATGCAGGGTCAAGTAATATATCAGGTAACGGGGCAAGAAGAAGTAGTTAAAGAGCAACAGGAAAAAGAAGAAGTACAAGTGCCGGTATCTGAAGACGATATAAAGTTCATCATTGATTACACAGGTGTTACAAGGGAGAAAGCTGTTGAAGCACTATTAAAAGCTAAAGGGGATTTAGCTAAAGCCATTATGATTATTCGTGGAGAGGAGAAACCGTGAATACCATGAAAACTAGCAATGGGGAATTTTCGCTTCTCCAGTCACGTGATCTCCACGTGCTTCCATATAAGAGGAGCTTCGAAAAAATCATTAAGTCACCCTGTTATCTCCTCAATGTATATTATGATGGAAAAATTGGAAAAGCAGTAATGGAGTTCCTAAGTGAAGACGGCTCGAGGATCATTAAGGTACCTGATCCCTATGGACATAAACCCTATTTTCTAACCGATGAAAACCCAGATGAGTTGAAAAAGAAAATCACAGATGATAGTTTAGAAGGTTTCGAGGAAGTCGAGAAAATTAACCCGTTAACAATGCAAAGGATAAAATTAACTAAAGTAGTCACGAAAGATCCTCTCGCTGTTAGAAAACTGAGGAGTAAAGTCGGTAACGCGTGGGAAGCGAAGATCAAGTATCATGCTAACTACATATATGACATGGATCTCATCCCGGGAATGCGCTACGTTATCTCAAATAATGAGTCAAAAAAACCTATACTCGTTGAACCAGTAATACCCGAGGAAGTCATTAAAACCATTGAAAAAATCTTCGAGAAGGAACCTGATTTAACCAGAGCGCTAGCAAAGGAGTTCGCGAAACTCTTCGAGGAACCACCGCCTAAGGCTAAGAGAGCATCCATAGATATCGAGGTGTATACTCCATTTAGAGGTAGGGTTCCAAACCCGAAGCTCGCAGAGTACCCTGTTATAAGCTTAGCTATCGCAGGGAACGATGGATTCAGGAAAGTGTTTATGTTTTCACGGCCATTCAAGAACTCATTTCTCTACGCGAGTGAGGAGGTTTACCCTGCGAACGCTGAAATAGAGATCTTTGACTCCGAGAAAGCAATGCTCTTAGAGTTCTATAAAGCTGTTTCCAGGTATCCAATCATTTTAACATATAATGGAGATAAATTCGACTTGATATATCTATACACAAGATCACTTAAACTAGGTATACCGAGGTACCTTATTCCCATACAAATAAAGGAGGATTTGGCGAGATTTGAGTCGAGCATACACTTAGACCTATACAGGTTTTTCTCAAATAAAGCGATTAAGAACTATGCTTTCGGGGGGAAATACCAGGAGGATAAACTAGATGCTGTATCACATGCTCTACTAGGTGTAACTAAAATAGGGTTCGAGGAAACTGTGAGCGATGTTTCAGCTGGATTACTAGCTGCTTATAACCTACGCGACGCTGAAATAACTTTAACACTAACTACTTTCAGCGATGAACTCGTGTGGAAACTAATGATCCTCATGGCTCGTATATCGAAAACAAGTATCGAGGAACTGTGCAGGAGGCAGATATCTGGGTGGATTCAAAATCTATTCTTCTGGGAGCACAGGAGACTAAACTACCTGGTACCCAATAAAGAAGATATAGCTAAACACGTTAGAGCCTCGACTAGAGCTGTTATAGATGGTAAAAAGTATGCAGGAGCACTAGTAATTATACCTCCTCAAGGTGTTTTCTTCAACGTAGTAGTTCTCGATATCGCATCTCTGTATCCAAGCGTTATCAAGAACTATAATTTAAGTTATGAAACAGTTGACGTTGATTGGTGCAGTAGGAAATCCGGTGTAGTTGATGAAACAGGGAAAACTATCCACGTTGTATGCACAGATTTCCCTGGTTTAACCGCACAAATAACTGGTATACTGAGAGATTTTAGAGTAGAAATTTACAAGAAGAGAGGCAAGGATAAAACGTTGCCTAGTGATCTAAGAACTTGGTACGATGTCGTTCAAAGAGCTATTAAAGTATTCATTAATGCAAGTTACGGAGTCTTTGGCGATGAGCGGTTCTCCCTTTACTCACCAGCAGTCGCCGAGAGCGTTACAGCTCTTGGCAGAAGATCCTTCATGAGCATTGTACTGAAAGCAGCTGAAATGGGGGTTAAAACTCTCTACGGGGACACAGACTCCATTTTTGTATGGTCTCCTACACAGAAACAACTAGAACTATTACAGAAGTGGATACAGCAAAGCCTTGGATTAGATATCGAAGTGGATAAAGAATTCTCATTCGTGGTTTTCACGGGGCTTAGAAAGAATTACCTTGGTAGAACGAAAAACGGAGATATCGAAGTAAAAGGACTCGTAGCTAAGAAGAGAAACACGCCTGAGTTCGTTAAACTGCTTTTCACTGATTTACTCGATAAATTGAAAAGCGTTGAAAGCCCAGAGGACTTCGTGGAGTTCATACATTGGCTTGAAAAAGAAATAAGGAGATACTACCACGGCTTAAAACACAAAGAGATACCTTTAGACATGTTAGCAATTAAAATGGCCATGACGAAGAATCCATCTGCTTACACTAAGAATAAACCACCCCACGTGAAGGCCGCTATGCAATTACTGAAATACGGTGTAAACGTACAAGAAGGAGATGTGATATTAGTGGTGAAAGTTAAAGGAGGAGACGGATATAAGGCTATACAGTTAGCTAAACAATACGAAATCGACCCTGAAAAATACATTGACACAATGAAATCCGGGCTAGAGCAACTCTTACTAGCACTAGGTATTAAATGGGAGGATATAACTGGTGGAAGCGAGTTACATAGATTCATGGATAATAAATCTCCCCTGAAAGCAAATATATAAGTAATAGACTTACTTGCTCTCAGTGCTTCTAGGTCCCTTGTTGGTTCCAAATATAAAATTATAAAAATAAAAGAGGCTATTCTAACCATAGTACTAGGTAAGGGTGATCTGCTTGCCTAAGAAAAGAGAAAGTCGTGGACGTAGAAAAGGCGATAAAGGCTCTGTGGAAAGAATCATGTGTGATAATTGCGGCGCATTAGTACCAGCCGATAAAGCTATCTGTGTAACAAGAATGTATAGTCCGGTTCCGCCGGGCTTAGCTGAGGAACTCGAGAAGAAGGGCGCGGTTATAATGAAATATCCCGTGGAGAAATGTTACTGTATATCGTGCGCAATACACTTTGGAATAATCAAAGTGAGACCAGAAGAAGAGAGAAAGCCAAAGCAGCTTCCAATATAAAATTAGATTTTTAAGTCGAAGTCCACATAGGTGGAATAAAAAGAGTTACATGGTTGATCTAGATGAAAGCGAGGAAAGTGGTTGTAGTAACGGCTGAACACCACCCCTATCATAAATTATGGTTAAAACTAGCAGAGGAACTTAGCAAAGCTCTAAATGTACCACTGGAAGTTAAAGTCGAAGATTACGTGTACCTTGTCGACTATGGAGATAAAGACGAGTTCGGTATGAGTTGGTTACCGCAAATACTAGTTGAACTAGAAGATAACAGTGTTCACTGGCTTCTATCAAGGCTTCCATTAAATGATGCTTTGCAACCGGATGAAGGGAAAGCTATTAGCGAAATGATTGAAAAACTTAAATCACTCGGAGTAGAAGTTCCTACATCTCAGTCAACTTAAATCACCATTAATACCCCCTTATTTTTAAACTCTTATATGATATGGGTTGTAGTGTATGGTGTTTGTTCCATTTGTACCTACACCTTATCCTGTTGTTCGAGCAATGCTTAAAGCTGCGAATGCTGGCCCTGAAGACGTTGTCTATGATCTCGGTTGCGGTGATGGAAGAATACTCGTAGTAGCTGTTAAAGAATTCAACGTGAAGAAAGCGGTGGGAATAGAGATAGATCGTGAAAAGTACAAGCTAGCTCTACTTAGAATAAAGGATGAAGGAATAGAGGGTAAAGCGGATGTCATTCATGGGGATTTTTTCGAAGTAGATATAAGTGATGCAACAGTTGTAACAATGTTTCTCCTAACATCTGTTAATGAGATGCTGAGACCTAAGCTTGAGAAAGAACTTAGAGACGGTGCTAGAGTCGTTAGTCACGAGTTTAGGATACCTGGTTGGCGACCAGAGAAGATCATTGATGTAAGAGACGATAATGGATTACTTCACACTGTTATCTTGTACGTTAAGGGTAGACACTTGTGAGATCCTTCTAGCAAATATAATGTACCCTGTATGCCCAATCATACGTGTTAAGGGTCTTACTGCGCCTGGTTCAACTTGGTACTCTCTCAGCAGTAACTCATATACACGTACATCTCTGAATAAACCAGTGTTCTGCAAAGCTATTACTGTTCTCTCGACCTGGTTAATTGTTGGAGTATAGATCAGTATTGTTGAAGACGGTTTCAAAACCTTACTTACGTTCACCAAAGCGTTCCAAGGATCAGGTATATCTAGGAAGAATGAATCTAAGGGCTCCACGTTCAAATCCATCCTAACATCTTGCTCTTTTAAGATAACTCGATGCAGTAAACCAGCTTTTTCAAGGTTTTCTCTGGCGCATTCTAGTGCTTTCTTCGATACATCGAAACCATATAATATGCCGTTGTCACCTATAATGGATGCGATTGCAACCGTTAATGCGCCTGACCCAACACCAGCTTCTCCAACTCTACTACCCGGATTTATCCCTGAGAGATAAATCATGAGAGCTGCATCTTTAGGGTAAATAATTTGCGTAACTCTTCGAATACTCGTAACGTAGTCTTGTCTCAATGGTTTAAGCAGTAAAGCTGTGTAACCTCTGCTTGTTTTTATAAACGAACCGTAGGGTTGCCCTATGAGTTGATCATGTAGAATATATCCTTTGTCTGTGCCAAGTATTTTGCCTCTCTGAACTTTCACCACAAATTTTCTTTTCTCATCTATGTATATTAATACTCCATCTCCTTCACGCACTACCTCCAAAGTTAAGAAACCTCCTAAGCCCCGGTATCACTCATCACTAATCAGATATACCAGCTGTCAGCACCAATATTTTTAATTTAATTCTAAACTTTATAATTTATTTCTCTCCATGATGCCCCGCTCTGAAGATTTCTGGAGTAAAGTAACTTTATTGAAATACGCGTCTTCAATTTTTCCCACAAGTCAATACTGTGTTTTCTAGATGGAGATAACTAGGGCTTAGCGAGTTTCTCAGCGAAGAACAGATCTCGGGAATACCTTATTAAGCAGGTATCATGTACTCTTTAATAGTAAACTACGTGGTTTCAAGTAATGACGGTAATAGTGATCCCAATAAAACCGGTTTTTGCATATAAAATTTTTACTCGTAAAAAGAAATTTGAATTGCGAAAGCTTCCTCATAAGACTTCTCCCGTGAAAACTGGAGATAGAGTGGTCTTGTATGTATCGGGCAGCATTAAGGCTTTCATGGGAGAATACGTTGTAGGAGAAGTATTGATGGGTACGCCTGAGTACATTATAAGGATTTTATCCATGAGACCTGATAGTGGCGTAGGTGAACAAGATTTCGCTTACATTAGAGGAGCTAAGTATGCTTTCGCTATGGAGATATTAAATCCATTAATTTACAAAACCCCCATCGAGATGAAGGAGGTTTTAAGAATTATTCCAGATTATTATCCGCCGCAAGGAATACAAAAACTAGATGACTATGACCCAGTGGTTATCCTTTTATTTAATAAAGCGAGAAAAGAGACGTTGAGAGCTTAAAGGCGTGTTACTTCAACTTCTTTCATCCAAAGCTCTTTCCTTAAAAGTTCTCTAATAGCTACTCTGATGACTTCGCTTCTATTTCTGTATTTGCCTATTCTCACAAGTTCATCTATTCCCTCAATATATAGCTCTGGCATTTTAACGGTTACCAATTTAAGCCTCGGTCTATCGAACACTATATCACCACTATAAAATGGCCACGGTAATTATCTTAAAAAGACTTGGACATTATTCGTTAATCTGATCTCCTCCTTTAAGGTTAAGCTCGAGTTAAAGGATTTATCCGTGAAAAACCTTACCCTAATTAAAGCAGAGTTATCATTTAAAACCCTGTTCAAAATAATAAATAAATGAGCCGGGGTCGCCTAGCCTGGTAGGGCGCCGGCCTGCTAAGCCGGTGGGGGAAA
>ERZ1669248.16-NODE-16-length-158363-cov-40.069251_pt1 | contig 158363 bp, 146 predicted proteins | sample MGYA00579296_ERZ1669248 | MGnify/ENA primary metagenome ERZ1669248 (study PRJEB41166, sample SAMN08046057) | hot springs metagenome | biome: hot spring; feature: neutral hot spring; material: thermophilic sediment; isolation source: thermophilic sediment from...
TGGAGGGGGAGCGCGTGATCCTCACCGCGCCTGGGGAGTACGCCCGGCGAACCCGAGGGGCCTGCGGGGCCTTCTCCTCTTCCAAACTCAGTGACTTTCTAGACCATGGTCTAGAATTTAGTGACTGTTAAGACCAACCCGTGTGATGGGTTGGGGCGTTGGGACTTCCCATGACTACGGAAGAAGCTCCGCAGATTAGCCCATACTCCTCCCACGCTGGATTTAGTCGGTCCAAAAAGTGAGGGGGAACAATCCCACCGAGTCCGCTCCATTGACCCCAGGCCTGAGCTCGAGTGATCAGTCCCGGATGGGGCCTCTGAAGCTCCACTAGAGGGATTTCCAACGAGCAAGCAAAAGGTAGCTTGCGTCATAGGTAGTCAACCCCGTCTCCAAGGCGAGCTGGAAGGCGGCCAGATGGTCCACCACCTTCGCCCTAGCGGCCATTCCTTCCACTGCTTCCGGCTGAAGACCAAGCTCCCTCGATTTGCGATGGGCCCCTCCAATGTGAGGAGCTCCCCTTGAAGGGAGCGATGAAAAGGCGAAGGGAACGTTAGGGCTCGATCTATCCCCGGATCGTCGCGCACTGGGAGGCCAAATCTCACGCTCTACTTGCCTTCCTTCGCCATCCAAAGCCTATCAGGAGGTACCTCTACACCACAAACCAGTTGGAGCGCCTGAGCAAGGAAGTGAAGCGGCGGACGAAGGTGGTGGATTCTCTCGGGAGGAGGCGGTGGAGAAGCTCCTGTACTTGGTGCTGAGGAGCCTCCCCGAGAGGTTGGAAGGCCGCAGGCTGCGAGGGTTTGCGGAAGTGTCGATGGGAAGCGACCATGTCGCTCAGACACAATAAACGGGGCACTATGTCTTCCCAATCCGAGGCTTGTTTGATTCGTCAGGCCATTTCTATAACTCCTGGTGCCAGGCTTGAAGCTCTGCGAGCCCATGCATTATGTCAGATATGTTTGGGAAGACCTGGCGATAAAGCTTATATAGCTGATCGTAACGCAAATGCCATTCCTTACGAGGATGGAAAACCATTTTCCCCTGGATCCAATCGGCAATGACGCGATGGCTTGGAATTAAACCGGTGGCAAGCCCTGCCAAAAGCGCGTCGGCCAAGGGAGCTTCAACGTTGCCCCGGAGCACCACCACTGGCCGTCCAAGCACGTCGGCCAGGATTTGAGGCCATAACTGTGACTTCGCTGCACCACCAACGAGCCGAACCTCCTTTTTCACCTGAAGCCCGCACTCTTCACCGGCCTCGATGCTATGGCGAAGGCTATAGGCAGCGGCCTCCAAAAAAGCTCGATAAATGTGAGCTTTTGTGTGATAAAGCGTCAAACCAATGATGGTCCCACGGGCTTGGGGATCCCAAAGAGGCGCTCTTTCGCCCATGAAGTAGGGAAGGACAAGAAGTCCGTCGCTCCCAGGAGGCACCTTTTCCGCCTCAAGATCCAGAAGTTGGTAAGAATCAAGGCCCAGTTTTTGCGCTGCTTCCTTCTCCTCCTGCCCGAAGTTATCCCTAAACCACCGCACGATGGCCCCAGAGGTGGCCGCCCCAGCCCAGGTGTATATTTCCTCGTAGCAGTTCACCACATGCGGCATGGACACAAGATTTGGTGATAGCCCTTCGCCTCGATGAATCACACCCCAACAGGTGGAGGTGCCCATCATGGCCACGTTGTCGCCGGGCTCGATGGCTCCAGCGCTCAATGTGGCCATGGGCGCGTCGATCCCACCGGCTATCACAGGAATCCCTGGGATGAGGCCGCATTTCGCCGCAGGTTCAGGAAGAAGCTCTCCTACCACTTCGGTGGAGGGAATCAACCGCTCCGGCATGAGCTCGAGCGGGATTGCCAGGGCTTGGGCCATCTCCTCAGACCAGCGGCGATTATGCAAATCAAAAATTCCACCAAGGTTTCCCGCAGAGGAAAAATCAATTGCCAGTTTTCCCGTCAAACGATGCTCTATATAACTTGTAGGGGGCACAAATTTATATACTCTTTTCCAGATTTCGGGTTCGTGTCGTTGGATCCAGAGGATTTTAGTGTAGCCGAAGTACGTGTCCACGTAATTCCCCGTGATCCGGAAAAGTTTTTCAAGGTCGACGTTTTCTTTGATCCAGCGCACTTCTTCAATGGCTCGGCGGTCCATCCAGATAAGGCAAGGCCGCAGGGGCTGCATTTCTTTGTCCACTGGGACACCGGAGCCGCCATAGAGACCGCTTAAGCAAAGCCCGGCGATATTGCGTGGCGAGACCTTAGCGCGGGCCATTGCCTCCTTGACCGCGTTGTAAAAAGCTTCCTCCCAAACCTGGGGCCATTGCTCGGCCCAAGAAGGGAAAGGTTGCTCTACAGAATATTCCTGAAAACCGGTTCCCAAAATTTCACCCTCAAGGTTTACGAGGACAGCCTTTGTCCCCTGAGTGCCTATGTCAATCCCCAGCAGGTATTTTTCGGACATTGTTTGAGCTAAGCGAAGATCTTATAAGGTATGTCCAACATTTTCGCCACCCAGACCAGCTCTTCCACATAGTTTCCGTAAACGCCATGGATGTGGTTGGAATCGTACTCCGCTAGCAGTTCGTCCGGCGAAACCTTTAGTTTTGCGAAAGCGTGGGGCCAGTTGACCTGAATTTCCCGAGCTTTTCGCTCCGCTTCTTTCTCAGGCAGCTCGATGAACTCGCCAGGAACGATGGCAAGCCAATATTTTCCATTTTTGCGGGCAAGGCGAGCCAAAGTAACTTCTCCGGGTGCAGCGAAGTGGCGGACCGCTGCTCCGCCAGCCGGGAAATATAAACCCTGGGGATAAAGCTCCACTTTGGGAAGGTTCACGTCCGGATCATAAGAGCGGCCAGCAAAATAGGTGGGGTGTGTTCCGGAATTACAAAGATCGAAAAAGCCGTATTCATCATCATAATGACGCAGATCCGCAAAGAGGACGGGTTGACCGCTGATATGTTTGAGAATTTGCATGGTAAGAGCACCGTCCATGTCTGCTTCGGTTGCGGCAACAATGGGTTCTTTGGGCCCGTTCCAATCATAAGGATCATTCAAGAGGGCTTCGGTGACGTCCATGGTAACAAAGTTGTCCGTCAATTCCGGCTGAGCTTTGATCCCTACAAAATTTAAACGATATTTTTCGATCATTTTGCGAACGGCGATGTAGCTCTTGATTTGGAGCTTCAGTTTTTCTGGAGTGAGTTGTTTTCCGTCGTAACGGACTTTGCCAACCTTTGTAGTGAGCCAGCGAAAAGCGTGTTCAACCTCGTCTTCGGAAGCGTTTTCCGCCTGTCGGACGATTTCCCATTGATCAATGTGCTCCACGTCTATGCCAAACTCCCTCATCCACTGGTCGGGGTTGGCCACTGCGGTGTACATGCCCATGGGCCGGCCGCCGAACAGGCCGAACGTCTCGCCCTTAAGACGATGGAGCGCGGATCCAGCGCGGATGAACGCGAGGACCTTGCGCAGGACCTTGGGGTCGCGGATGTCCCCGAATAGACGCCCGTGAAAAGTGCCGATTTGGTCTAAAGCTCCTGCGGCGGCGAGCATCCCCACCATCCCGGGGTAGCGGGGGTTGATGTTGGAGAAGAGGAGGAACGGTCCGGGAGCAAACCGGGAAGCGATCACCGCAAGATGCGGAAAACTCCACACGGCGAAGTTGAAGATGGTAACTTCGCAGCCTTCATGGGCCAGGCGCCGGGCCTCGTGTCTGGCAAGCTCCGCGGTCCAGATGATCTCCTGGCCCACAATCGGCTCCACCTCGCCTGTGGCCAGGAGTGTCTCGGCCAACCGATCCTGAAATTCATTGTTTATTGCTTCCAAACCGCTATGGACCTGCTCTCTGCCATCAGAAAAAGTTAGGATGCCAACCCTTAGTTTGCGCATGGACCCTCCTTTACATTGTCTAGTCCCCTAGTGGCAAACGTTCCAGGACGTGCGGCAGAGGCGGAAATGGGGCATGGGGTTCTGTCTGATACCAAAAAGCAATAGAAGCGAGGTCGTCCCATCGATGGTTATCATGTCCATGCTCAATAGTCACTCTTATGGAACGCTGAAAGTAGATTGGGTCTTCAATATGAAAACGATAAAGTGTGATTTTCCCTGACCAATTTGGTCCACCGGGAAGTATTAAACCGTGATATAGTGCGGAATAGGGTTGCGTTGGACACCAGGCCATGTTAAAGTAGTCCTCGGTACCCGTGCCATGAAGCCGCGGAGGCCATTCTTCACCATCGACAAAAATCATGTCATCACCTTCACCGTACCAGTTCCAAAGCGGGGTTTCCCGAAGGTTATGTATGTATAATATCACACCGACATAATGTCCACGGCCTTGAGCCTCGAGAATTACATAATTGTTGGCCCCTGTGGTGTTCTTACCCTCGAACAGGAACAGATCGTTGAGTTGCTGCGGTGATAACTGTTGAGGGTTTGTGATACCAAGTAGCTCTCGGGCAACTTCTTCTTCACTCTTCCCTTGGCATATGGTACGTCTCCATTGCGCATGAAAATAAGCTATGTTCGGCAACGGACGTGGCCACAGCTCGTAGTCGATGTAGTAGTATAGGCGTACTTCGCACGTCTGGTTCTGATTCTCCAAAACTATACGTGCACTACGAGAGAAGGGCATTGGGAACCAGCAGTTGAAACCACGCCCATTTTCTGGACTCATTTGAATAGGCAGAGAAACAAAGTTTGCTGTTTTGCAATGGCCTGCTCCAAAGAAGTCGCCGATAGGAGTTTCCACGCTAGGATTCTCTTCTTCATCCCAAAACATCCGCAAGATCACCTTGCGAAGATAGTGCTTCTCAGTAGATTCCAGTGTCATCCATATGTGAGTAATCGCTCCGCTGCCTAATATTTCAGCGATGACCTTTGTCTCTCCTGGACCGATGTGAATCCGGTCATCGTTGCCACCTGAGCGGTCCCAACTCGAAATCCGTTCGCGCCTTGCCTCGCTTAGATGTATCAACTTCCCCAGTGGGCCAATAAGCATTTTAGACCACCTCCTTTTAACCCTTTATACATGTCATCGTTATTGATGACATTAGTTGACGCTGCAGGAGGAAGAATAGAATAAGCGCTGGAACCACTGCGATCACGTTCGCAGCCATCAAAGATCCCCACGGATTATCATAGGGCCCGACAAACCCAGCAAGCCCTAATTGAAGAGTTTTCATTTGCTGGCTTTGAACAACTAATAACGGCCAAAGGTAACTGTTCCAATTCGCCAGAAAGAAAAACACAGCCAGTGCAGCAAAGACCGAACGTGAAAGTGGCAACACTATTCTAAAAAAAACACCGGCTGGACTGCAGCCGTCAATCATCGCGGCCTCTTCCAACTCTCTCGGGAACTGAATGTAAAATTGATGCAACAAGAAAATGCCGAAAGCGTGTGGTATAGCTGGTATGATTAGTGCCCAATATGTGTCAATCCATTCGAAAGCACGGACGATAACAAACCGTGGAATGAGAACCGATGTAAACGGAATCATGAGCGTGCTGATCATTATATAAAAAATAAGACGTCGCCCAGGATACCGAAGCCTTGCAAGAGAGTAGGCAGCCATTGCATGGAGGAGGAGGGCTACCAAGGTTACTGTAGCAGACACAATCAATGTGTTTAAAACCCACCGGGGATAATAAGGTGCGATCGTAAATACGCGCGGGAAATTCTGCCACATAAGTTTTGAAGGAAGCCAAGCTGGAGGCACCTGAAAAACTTCGTGACCTTGTTTGAGTGCCGCAGTTATCATCCAAAATATAGGAAAGAGGAAACACACACTGATGATGATTAAAATTAAGTATCTACTGATCGCAATGAAGTAACGTCTCATACTTTGCCCCCTCTCATAACTTTGAACATGATCAGAGATATTAATAATTGAAGGATAAAAATAATAAAATTGATCGCGCTTGCGTAGCCGAAACGGTAAAACTGAAATGCCATTAAATATGCGTAAAATACCGTTGTAGTCGTAGCATAGAATGGACCGCCGCCAGTTAATATTTGAATCTGATCGAAGGTCTGAAAAGCGCCTAGCAAGCTCATAATAAAAACGAAAAAGCTAACAGGTTTTAGCAGAGGCAGGGTAACGAACCTCAGACGCTGGAGCCACGTGGCACCATCCACTTTAGCTGCTTCATATAATTCTTGTGGGATGTCATTCAGCCCAGCGATGAAAATAACCATGTAGTAGCCAGCCGATTGATAAAGCAATGTGCTCAACAAGACATAGAAAGCCTGACTCGTTGACCCTAGCAACGGCTGTGGTCGCATACCCATCGATATTAGCAAGGCGTTGATGATACCTTTTGGTTGGCACATGAATTTCCATATTAGACCGACAGAAACTGCCGAAATAGCTACTGGTGCGAAATATATTGTCCTAAACAATCCCACGCTCTTGCTAGAACGTTGCACTAGAAGAGCAAGGCTTAAACTTAAGAAAAAATTCAGGGGAACGAAAAGGGCGATGAGTTTGAACGTCGTCGTCAATGACTTTAGGAATAGAGGATCTTCAACCATTTTTCGAAAATTCTCTAGCCCAACATAGTGCATAGAGCCGACCCCAGGCCACTCATAAAGCCCAAGGTACAGACCCAAAAAGGCTGGGATGATTAGGAACACAAGTAATCCAAGGAAATCCGGTAATACAAACCCATAACCAGTAAAGGCCTCAAGCATCTTGAGACTTTTAACTGTTTTTCGCTTCATGGGACCCCCGTGAAACCAATATGATTTTGCGGGCTTTGTAAAGACCCCGTTCTTCGTCGAAAAAGCATAATAGACGGTGCAGAAGCCACTCAAGGAAGGCTACTCCGGCCTTCGCCGTCCGTTCCACGTTGTAGTAGTAGCGGCTGGTGTAGCTGCGGTCCCAACCAGTAGCATCTAAAGCAGCAACCCCCTTCCTATGAACAGGGAGGCACTGATCCGTTGCAATGCTCGCCGATCGCCCTCCAAGCCGGCAAAGGCCTTCTTTTCCGCGGTGAAGTGAGGCAAGCGCAAGAGAAAGACCTTCTCTGGGCGAGGCATCTCGGTCAGCCAGTCGATCAGCTTGTGGTAGGTCACTCCTAACTTGATCTTTAGGCGATAGAGCATAATCAGCTGGGGTTGGAAGGTGTGCTTGGAGAATTTCAAGCTGTAGGGCGGTACCTGTTGAGTTGGTAGTCGCATGTGTACCTCGGTAAACTCTCGTAGTTAAGGAGGAGTTTTTCGTTTTAGACCACCGCATTACCATAGGCAGTGACTCCTTACGGTTCAAGGCTTTCTACGAAGCCATTTTGCTGTAAGCATGGGCTGCGCACTGGCTACGTGCGCAGCCCATGCTCCAAGCGTTTCTTTAATACGAATACGCCCCGACGCGGCCCTTATAAGTATCCAAGAAAGCTTGGATCTGAGCGTTGGCAATTCTGGCAGCCTGTTCAGCTGGGACCCCACCGAACATTACCCCTGACAGTGCATCCATCAAGATCTTTGCTATATCTGGTGGGAAGCGTGGCTCTGGACGGGCGCTGGGCAAGATTCTTTCAACGAAAACTTGAGCGAGGGGATTTTGGGCGTATTGAGCTTTTCCAGCTTCCAGCACGCTAAGTCTGCTAGGAAGTTTAGCCATGCGGTCAACGCAAAACTCTTTTAGGAAGTCTGTCTTGAATATGATCCACTTGCAGAACTCAACGGCTTCTTTAGGGTGCGGGGTTTGCTTGTTTACCACAAACGTCCATCCACCAAACACCGAAATACTCGGCATGCCAGCTTTGAGAGGAGGCACCGGGAAAACACCGACTCTAAAGTCCGGAGGCTGGGCTGCTAATGCAGCGATCGCCCACATTCCACATACCTGCATCGCCCCAAGGCCGGCCGCAAAGTTGGAAAGAATATCGCTGGTTGAGGTAGGGGTACTTGAGGGACTCAACCCATTTCTAATCAAGTCGCCCCAAAGCTTCAGTGCGGCGATCGCTCCTTCTGTGTCCATGGTGGCCTTTTTCCAATCCGGAGTCATCACATCTGCTCCAGCGCTCCACAGGAATGGATACCATGTAAACAGTTGATAGTAAGAAGGTATCGTTTCAATTATAAGCCCATAGCGTTCCGGTGTGGTCAATTTCTTAGCTACGTCTAGAAGCTCATCCCAGTCTTTAGGAACTGCCAAGCCATATTGTTCGAATAGATCTACGTTGTAGTAAATGGCAACTGGTTCAATCTCAACTGGAAGTCCATACAATACCCCTTCTACTGTTGGTCGTTGACGAGCTGCGGGTACTAAATCATCAAGCTCATCTTTTGTCATATATTCGTCAAAGGGGAGCAACATTCCCTCGTTTACGTAGCGAAGAATATCGCCTGGGCTCAGCCAGAAGATGTCCGGACCTTGCCCCGCAGCAAAAGCCGCGGGCAACGCTAATCCTATGTAATCGCCCCAGGGCATTGTTGTGAACTCCACCTGCGTTTCGGGATGGAGCGAATTCCATTCATCCACATACTTAGCAATTATCGGATCGTCCACAGTGGCTGCGAATTTCCAGAAACTCAGCTTGACTTGCTGCCCTACTGCCACAAAGCAAAACACCCCACTTACAGCTATGCACGCAATTAACGCTAACCGCTTCATATTCTACCTCCTTTTCTTTTTGTCCTCGCTTTCTCTACCTTTTTGCCCTCACTCTTTTTTTAAAGCGCCCACTCTCATAGGCTATCACCCCCTTTAATTGAGCAGATTACAACGCAACGTCATTCGCATTAGAAAAACGTTGTACTGCCACCACTGAGACATAAGGAAGTAAACATATTCTCCATTATTCTCAGTCCATGCCGGCGTCATAAAAGCACCATATAGTCCAGGATATTCGAACCCTGATACGATTATGCTGGGGCTACTCCAGGGTCCCCATGGATAAGGTGCTGCTCGAACTTCTAGGGCATATTTGTGTTCATTAAGATACGTACAGATCCAACAGCTTAACCATTCATTCCATAGCAAAGATGCTTCCCCCATAGGCGGGGGAATAATGACTAGCGCATCTTTTTCATCACTGCTCCACCTCGGCGTCCCGTCTTCGGCGACGCCAGCAAAGTACTCATAACCTGATGAATCTGTTATTTTATCGGGAGCTACTCTAGCTAGTCTACCTCCGCCAAATCGTCCAGCTGGCGTGCCCAGAATCAACACATATCCATCTTCATTGCCTCTTCCGCGTTGTGTGCTTACCGCTAGCTGCACGAAACCACTTTTGGGCCCCCAAAACGGTGGCTCGACTACTCGCCAGGTATAACCACCATCATCCGAGTATGCCCATGTACTGTAATTAACATCCCATTGTCCCGGATCTCCCCAATGCTGTACCGACATGAATGCCATATATATGCGGTCGTTTAGGATTGTTAAAGCAGTGGGAATCTTGGTTACTTCACCCCGTGCCTCGTTCGGGTCTTTCTTCCCAGCTATAAGTTCCTTAGCACGGCCATGTCCATCAGTAATCCAGCCATCCAATGTAATTCCGTCAGCAGGGTTCCGGTCAAATGTAAACGCCATGACATTAGAGCGCCAATTTGAGCCCCCAGGGCCACGCTTGGGTCGCCCGACCCCGAAAGTATCTCCAAAAACGATGTAAATTTTGCCCGTTGGACTTTCTGCAATAATGCCAAGATCCGTTCCCCAAACATCAAATACATCGGTACGATTTGGTGAGTCTGCCCCAGTCAACTGCATAATTTTTTGGACATCCTCGACTTCTACTGAGCGGCACGCGCATGTCTCAGCATGCAAAGGAAAGGTGAGGACAATTATCAGCAGGGAAAACAACGTTGCTAGTTGGCCGCTAAACTTGCCCATCCTGTACAAATAGCTATTTAAAGCCTTCATGTTGAACTCCGAATTCGCAAATCTACCTGAATCCTTACTTCTTGATACTGTCCAACTGATCCCAAGCCGCCAAGTCTTTTCAATAACAAGTCCGCTGCTGTACGGCCGATTGTATAAGGTTTTTGGACCACTGCTGTAAGCGAAGGGCTGGCTATCTCCGCCCACTCCAGATCGTCAAAACCTACCACTGCTACTTGATCTGGGACGCGTATTCCCCGCGCGAAAAGTTGCTGCAGTACCCCCACCGTCATCAAGTTGTTTGTGCTGAAGATCGCGGTGGGGGGATCGCGAAGCGAAAGAAGCTCGCCTGCAGCCCGCCGCCCTCCCTCCATCCGATAGCCTCCCCATACTACAAGCTCCTCGGAAAACAGGATCCCCGCTTCCTTCAGGGCTTGGCGGTAGCCAGCAAACCGCTCTTCGGTCGTCGTCGCTCCCGGGATTCCCAGAACGATCCCGATCTTCTTGTGTCCCCTATCAATAAGGTGCTTCGTTGCCAGGTACGCTCCACCCACGTTGTCAGAAAGTACCGCGTCAGCCTCTATACCTTTGGCTTTACGATCAACAAATACAAACGGGATTTTCCTTTTTATCAGCTTTTGAATCGCTGGACTAGTCCCATCCTGCGTAGGGGCAATCAACAGCCCATCTACCCGGCGCTGCCAGAGGACCCGGATATAGTGATCTTCTTTCTCCGGATCCTCATCGCTGTTGCAGATGATCACCGAGTAACCCGCATCGCGAGCAGCATCCTCCACTCCTCGAACCAGTGTGGCGAAAAATGGGTTTGTGATGTCGGAGACCAACACTCCGATCACCTGGGTAACGCGAGTACGAAGGCCTCTAGCTAGGGAGTTAGGCTGATAACCAAGCTCTTCGATGGCTCGACACACGCGCTCTGCTGTGGAAGGCGCAACCTTGCGGGTTCCATTGATCACATGAGACACCGTGGCCACAGATACACCAGCCCGCGCCGCCACATCTCGAATGGTCACCATGATCAATCGTTTACCGTAAACGTTTTATACCACGAACGCCCTCCCTTGTCAAGAGGGTAGGGAGAGGCAAGAACTTGGCTTTGGAACACTGCTTAGCGAGAATAAACAGGAGTTTTTCCTAGCCAGATTTGTAATCGTGGCTTCTGGGTCGTTGAGTGGCTCCAAATGAGAAGGCTGCGGTCCACACAGACTTGAGACTGGACCTTCTTATGCAATTTTTCTTGGCCCTAGCGTTGAAAAGTGTTTCTAGCAGTGGGACTGAAAAAGTTCGTCCACTTCGCTAAAACCTATCCGGGAAGTAAATGTCTAGGGCTTCAGCCGCGTTTGGGAAAAGCTTCTCAGGCCTCTTATTCCCTGGAAACGCCTCTTGGGCCGCAACCTGCAGAAAGGCCGGCATTTATCAAAGGACAATCGCGCGTTCGGCGCAGTAGCGTTTCAGGCGGTCGGTGAAGGCTGCGCCCTTGTTCTTCTTTACCCTCCCCCGGCGGAAATCGTCCTTCACCTCCGAAAGCACCCGGTACTCACTACTGTCCTTTTCGCCCTGGCGGAAGCGGGAAAGGAAGAACACGGGGAGGAGGGAGAATGTTCACCTCGGCCTTAATGAGGCCATCCTCGCCAACCTTTTGAATCTCTTTTGCGGCCACGGACGCAGGGCACAGCAAATGGGGGGAGAAGAGGCAAGAGAGCTGGCGAAGTTTTCCATAGGAGGCATAAACGTTTACAAAAATACGTCTTCCTTAAAATCCGGACGGGCAAACATTGGAAAGAAATGATGTCATACATTAAAAGCCCCCGTTCTCTCAACCGGAGAAATCATCCTAGCCAAAACAGGAGAGGGGATACATGGTCCAAAAAGGGCGGGAGAGTATTACATAAAAGTCCCTCGCTCAACCTTTAGCATTATGATTTGGGTTAGGCATCGAAGGAAAGCGGCCTCAGGCCAAACGATTTTTACCGTCAGCTTCTAGAACCCAAGCGCAAAACGATAAAAGCCAAAAACTGCCCATACGGCTGCAAGGGGAGGGCCCAAACGCAAAGCCCATTCCCAGTCGGTGAAAGAAGCAACGAGGAAAGCAAGACCCGTGCCGAGGCTCGCCCCAAGGAAGCCAAGAACGGGATCGCCCGGCTCCCTAAGCCGCAACCCGGTCCAGGTGACGCCGAACCAGGCGCCTAAAGTGGAACCCGCGGCGTAGCCCACGTAAGAAAAAAGGATCGGGCCCAAAACACCATCCACGAGGCCCAGGCCGGCGAGGTTCGCCACCGCCGCCCCAATTTGCGCCCCGAGGAACCCCCCAAAATAGCCCAAAACCGTCCCGGCCAAAAACTCCAGGCCCGCGGTTTGCCAAGAGGCGCCCAAAAGGGGCACGGAAAAAGCCACACCCAAAAGCACCAAGAACCCTATGCGCAAGCTCATGGGAGCATGATACCGGAACTTGGCCGGGCGCAAGGAAAACGTCAAAATGACGGGGATGGAGCGGTTTTCGAGGCAGATCATCCTTCCCCAGATCGGCGAGGAGGGGCAAAGGAGGCTTTGGGAAAAGCGGGTGCTCGTGGCCGGTTGCGGGGCGTTGGGCACCCACACCGCGGAGGCCCTCCTGCGGGCCGGGGTGAAAAACCTCGCCCTCGTGGATCGGGACGTGGTGGAGATCCACAACCTCCACCGCGTGGCCCTCTTCCTTCCCGAGGATTTGGGCCGGCCCAAGGCCGAGGCCGCCGCGGAAAAACTCCGGAAAATCGAGCCCGAGGCGGAGATCACGGCCATCGCAGGCCACCTTGGCCCGAAACTCGTCGAGGAACTCGTCCCCAAGGTGGACCTCGTGGTCGATGGCCTGGATAACTTGGAGAGCCGCTATCTCCTAAACGATGCCTGCGTGAAGCACGGAAAACCTTGGATTTACACGGCCGTTTTGGCCACATACGGGATGAGCATGCCCATCCTTCCGGGGAAAGGGCCGTGTTTGCGTTGTCTTTTCCCCAACCCACCGGCGCCTGGCACGATCCCCACCTGCGCCGAGAGCGGGATCCTCGGACCGGTGCCGAAGGCCTTGGCGGCGATCCAGGCCGCCACCGCCCTGGCCCTCCTTCTGGAAAGCCCCGCGGTCAAGCCGGGCGAGCTCCTCTACCTTGATCTTTGGACCCGCAGGACCCAAACGGTCCAGGTGAAGCGGGCGGAGAATTGCCCCACCTGTGTAGGCCGGGATTTTTCGTTCCTCCGAGAGGCCTCGAGCACAACCGCGCTTTGCGGGGAGGCCATCCAAGTGCTTCCCCGGAAGTCAGGCTCCCTCGATCTTTCCGCCCTTGCCCAGCGTCTTTCCCGCCTGGGGAAAGCGGAGCTCCGGGGGAACGTGCTCTTCGCCGAAATAGAAGGGGCTTCCTTCATTGTTTTTCCCGACGGAAGGGCCCTCATAAAGGGGGTGGCCGATGAGGGAAGGGCCCAGGCCCTCTACGACCAATTCATCGCCCGCTGAGCCTCCCCACAAGCCAGGCTAAAAAGAAAACCAGGGCCAAAAGGCCCACGGGAACCAACATCATCGGCCAAGCCAGCCGCAAGATCGCCTTCTTCTGCGCGGGGGTGAGCTCCACCTTTTTGGGGTAACGGATCTCTAACCTTCGCGCTTTCTTCAGCATCTTCACGGATTCCGCGATCTTCCCCTGCTTTCGGTAGACCACGCCCAAATTGTGGTGGGCGGAGGCATGATGGGGATCCTCCTGGATGGCCCGCTGGTAGGCGTACTCCGCGCGGGAGAGGTCCCCGGCGTCGAAGTAGACGTTGCCCAAACGGAAGTAAATCGCGGCCTTCTCCTCGCCATAGCGGAGGAGATCCACCAAAAGATCGATGGCTTCTTTGTGGCGCTTTTGGCGGCGTAGCTCCTCCGCGTACCTTAAGGCGTCCTGGACCAACGCCCGGCGCTCGGAGGTCGTCAGCTCGCCGGGGTCAGGGAGCGGAGGGACGAAAGCCTTTCCTTCACCGCTTTGATATCCTGCCATGTCAGATATTTTGGGCTTCCCTTGGCCGAGCTGGGATTGCGCAGAAGATAGCTGGGATGGAACATGGGGAAGATTTCGATCCCGCCCTTCCAGGGGAAGAAGCGGCCCCGAAGATCATTGATCCCGTCGTTTCGGCCCAAAAGCCAGTGGGTGGGGGTGTTGCCCAAGGTCACGATGATCTTGGGCTGAACGAGGCCGATTTGGGCGGAAAGCCACTCCCAGCACGCGGCCATTTCATCCTTTGTGGGAACGCGGTTCCCCGGGGGCCGGCACTTCACCACGTTGGTGATGTACACCTCTTCCCGGGGGATCCCCGCGCTCTCCAGGATCTTGGTGAGGAGCTGGCCGGCTGGGCCCACGAACGGCCGGCCGGTCTGATCTTCCACCTCGCCGGGAGCTTCGCCGATAAACATCAAATCAGCAGGTACGCGGCCTTCGCCGAAGACCACCTGGGTGCGGTTCTCCCAGAGGGCACAGCGCCGACAGAAAAGGACACGCTCCCTTAAATCCGAAAGGGACGGAGAGAACTTGGGCAAGGGATGCACCTCCCGGACTGGAGCGGGCAACGGGAATCGAACCCGCGGCCTTCGGCTTGGGACGCCGACGCTCTACCAACTGAGCTATGCCCGCGTCCGGGGTAATTATACCTCAGGCGGCGCGGAGGGCCTCCAGGGCCGGCATGGGCTCACCCTGGAGGAAGCTCAAAGTGGCTCCCCCGCCGGTGGAGACGTAGCCGAACTTCTCGGTGAGGCCCAGCTTCTCCACGGCTTCCGCCGTCTCGCCCCCGCCCACCACGGTGAAAGCTTTGGAATTGATGAGGGCCCGGGCGATGGCCTCCGTGCCCTTCCCGAAGGGCGGGACCTCGAAAGCCCCCATGGGGCCGGTCCACACCACCGTTCCCGCCCGCTGGATCACCTCGGCAAACCTCCCCACCGTGGCCGGCCCGATATCCAGGCCCATCCACCCCTCCGGAATGGCTTGGACGGAAATGACCTTCACCTCCACGCCCTCCCTCAGCTCCGGTGCCACCACCACGTCCACGGGAAGATGCAATTCCTTCCCTTTCTCCTCGATCTGCTTCATGAGATCCTTGATGGTGGGGATGAGCTTTTCGTCGAGGACGGATTTCCCCACCTTGAGGCCCTGGGCCGCGAGGAAGGTGAAGGCCACTCCGCCGCCGATGAGGAACCCATCGACGTGCGGAAGGAGGCCGGTGAGGACCCCGAGCTTATCCTTGGCCTTTTTCCCGCCCACAAGCACATAAAACGGCCGGCGGGGATTGGCAAGGAGGCCGGAAAGGACCTCCACCTCCTTCTCCATGAGAAAGCCCGCATAGGCCGGAAGGTATTTTGTGACCCCCACCGTGGAGGCGTGGGCCCGATGAGCGGTGGCGAAGGCGTCGTTCACGAAAACATCGAAGGGTTCAGCGAGGGCTTTGGCAAATTTTGGATCATTCTCCTCCTCGCCGGGGTGGAACCGCACGTTCTCCAGCATCAGGATTTCCCCGTCCCTGAGGGAGGCCACGGCCTTGCGCACCTCCGGGCCGATGCAGTCGGAAAGGCAGGGCACGGGTTTCCCCAAGAGTTTGCTCAGCCTCTCCGCCACGGGCCGGAGCCTGAGCTCCTCCACCACCTTCCCCTCCGGCCGGCCGAGGTGCGAACACACCGCCACCCTGGCCCCCCGCTCCAAAAGCCATTTGAGGGTGGGAAGAACCGCGCGGATCCTGGAATCGTCCGCCACCTTACCATCGGAAAGGGGTACATTCAAATCCGCGCGAAAAAGAACCCGCTTTCCCGCCGGGTCCAGCTCCCGGACCGTGCGCAATTTCATGGCAATCACCGAACATAAATTCTATGCCATTCTCCCAATCAAGGCAAACGACGAAGGTTTCGAGTAGGATTGGGCGTGCCTTGGTGGACGGTCCTTTTGGTTTTGACCCTGGCCCTGCTGGGCGCGGCCTTCCTCTGGCCCTGGCTCGTCCCCGACGAAAACCAGCGGGCCCTGGAGCGCCTGAGCGAGGTGATCCGGACTTGGGCGGGGTTACGGGATATTCAAGCGGATTTGGTCCTCCTTAGACCGGGAGAGCCCGTCCTGCGCCTTGGGGTCCTCTACCTGGCCGGCTTGGCCGTGCGCCTGGAGATAAAGGAGCCCGCGGAGCTCGCGGGCGAGGTCTATGCTCTACGGGCCGTGCCGGAGGGCTGGCTTTTGGTCCATTCCCGGCCGAAACTCTCCTTGGGATTGGAGGCGCGCTTCCCTGAAGCGGTCCTGGGCAAGATCCTCGGGGAATTGGGAAACCCCTCTTGGGAAAAGCTCAGGGTGACCACACCGAAGGAGAACACCCTTGCCATTTCTGGCCTCACCGGCCCTTTCGCCGCCGTGGAGCTCGAGCTTGGTGAAACTTTTTCTCTACCGAACAGGATCGTCATCTTCACAAACGACGGGGAAAGGCTGGAGGTCCAGGTGCAAAACCTCCAAGTGAATAAAGGCCTGGAGCTTCGGGACCTGCTCCTTTTGGATCCCCTTCCTACTCGTTGGATCCCGATTCCGATTCCTGAAGGCGGCGCCTGATCTCCGCCAAGGAGAACTCCTGCTCCACGAATTTTTCGAACTGCTCCTCCTCGGCGAACGGGGATTCGATGGAAGCCTGTTCGAAGACCTCGTCGGCGATGAAGATGGGGGCCCGCACCCGCAAGGCCAAAGCGATGGCGTCGGACGGCCGGGAATCCAATTCCTTCACCTCGCCCTGGGCATCCCGCAGGACGAGCTTTGCGTAGAACACCCCATCCTTGATCTGGGTGATCACCACCTGAACCAAGGTGGCGCCCAAGGCGGCGAGGAGCTCCTTCATGAGGTCGTGGGGAAGGGGGCGGGGGAAGCGCTGACCCTGAAGCTCCAGGGCGATAGAGATCGCCTCCGGCTCAGCGATCCAAATGGGCATGGCCTTCGTGGAGTTGCGATCTTTAAGAAGGACCACGGGGCTCTTAGTAGCTGGGTCCATGAGCAGCGCCCGTACTTCCGCCTCCCGCATCTCCGCCTCCTTGCGCCACACCATTATACGACCCAAGGGCGAAGGTGAACATAGCGCACATCACCCTCGGGCTATAATGCCCAGCCATGTGCGGGATCATCGGGTATGTGGGGCCAAGAAGGGCTGAGGAACTCCTCCTTTCCGGCCTTTCCCGCTTGGAATACCGGGGCTACGATTCCGCCGGGATCGCCGTGCTCACAAGCCACGGCCTCTTCCTCCTCCGCCGCGTGGGGAAATTGGAGAATCTGCGGCAAGCGGTATTGGAAAGCGGTGTAAGCGGGAATTTGGGGATCGGCCACACCCGCTGGGCCACCCACGGCCTCCCCACCGAGGAAAACGCCCATCCTCATCTTGATTGCACTGGGAAGATCGCCCTTGTCCATAACGGGATCATCGAGAACCACCGGGCCCTGCGGGAAAAACTCCTCAAAAATGGCCATATCTTCCGCTCCCAAACGGACACCGAGACCTTGGTGCACCTTGTGGAGGAGAATTACGACGGGGACCTGGTGGAGGCGGTGCGAAAGGCTTTGGCTGAGGCCCGCGGGGCCTATGCCATCGCCGTGATCCACGCCGATCACCCCCAGGAGATCGTGGCCGCCCGCGAGGGAAGCCCCTTAGTGGCCGGTATCCTCCCGCAGGAGGGCTTCCTCGCCTCCGATGTCCCGGCCCTTCTCCCCTACACCAGGACCCTCCATTTCCTCGAGGATGGGGAAGTGGTGCGGCTCGCCCCGGGGAAACTAGAAATCTGGGATCGCCGGGGGATTCGAAAGGGGCCGAACTTCCGCACCGTTCCTTGGGACCCCCTTTCCGCGGAGAAGATGGGCTACCGGCATTTCATGGAAAAGGAGATCCACGAGCAGCCGCGGGCCGTGGCCGACACCCTGCGGAGCGAGCTCGCCACCCCTTGGGAGGAGGGCTTGGGGAAGCTCGATCTTTCCGAAATCGATCACGTTTACCTTGTGGCCTGCGGAACTTCCTATCATGCGGCGCTTGTCGCTGAATATCTGTGGGAGCCCCTTTTGGGGCTTCCCGTGGCCGCGGAGATCGCCTCAGAATTCCGTTATAAAGGCCCAGCGGTGGGGAGGAGTACCCTGGTGGTGGCCGTATCCCAATCGGGGGAGACCATCGACACCCTCATGGCCGTGCGGGGGGCGAAGGAGCGGGGAGCGAAGGTGATCGGGGTGGTGAACATCGTGGGCTCGGCCCTGGCCCGGGAGTCCCATGCGGTCCTCTACACCCGGGCGGGTTTGGAGATCGGGGTGGCGGCCACGAAGACCTTCACCGCCCAAATCGCGGCCTTGGCCCTTTTGGGGCTTTGGCTGGCCCGCAGCCGCGGTGTCCTCTCCGAAAACGATCTGCAAGAGCTAAAAGAGGAGCTGAGCCAGGCCCCAAGGCTCGTGGAAAGGGCTTTAGAGCTTGGGCCCGCCATCGAGGCCTTGGCCCAAAAGCTCTATAGCTTCCCCAATTTCCTCTACCTCGGCCGGGGGATCCTCTATCCCCTTGCCCTCGAGGGGGCTTTGAAGCTAAAAGAGATCTCCTACATCCACGCCGAGGGCTACGCCGCTGGGGAGATGAAGCACGGCCCCATCGCCCTCGTCCACGAGGGGATGCCGGTGGTGGTCCTCTACTCCCAGGAAGAGCTCCCGGACAAGGTTCTCTCCAACATCCAGGAGGTCAAGGCCCGGCGGGGGATCCTCGTGGTCTTCGCCGATGATGCCCCGCCCGAGCTCCGGGAATTGGGGGATCACCTCGTTCTACTGCCCAAGGCCTCCCGCCGCCTCCTCCCCTTCACCTTCACCCCGGCCTTGCAGCTTCTGGCTTACCATATCGCTCGCCTTCGGGGGACCGACGTGGATCAGCCCCGCAATTTGGCGAAGACGGTGACGGTGGAGTGATGGGGGAGCGCAAGATCGTGGCCCGGAACCGCCGAGCCCGCCGGGATTACCAGATCGAGGAGACCTACGAGGCCGGCCTGGTCCTCAAGGGTTCAGAAGTGAAATCCATCCGGGCCGGCAGGGTCTCCATCGAGGAGGCCTACGCCAAGGTGGAGGAAGGCGAGGTCTGGCTTTATGGGATGCACATTGCTCCTTACGAGCAAGCCGGGTTTTTCGGGCACGATCCCGATCGGCCCAAAAAGCTCCTCCTGAAAAAGCGGGAGATCGCCAGGCTCATCGGGAAGGTGGGCCGGGCTGGGTATACCTTGGTCCCCCTTTCCCTCTATTTCAACGAGCGGGGCTATGCCAAGGTGGAGCTGGCCCTGGCCAAGGGGCTTTCCAAGGCCGACAAGCGCCGCAGGCTCATCGAGGAGGAAGAGGAGCGCCGGGCCCGGGAGGCCATGAAACGCTATCTACCATAGCCAAAAAAGCCGGCCCTCCCCAAAGGAAGGGCCGGCCCAGGAAAACTCCAAAGATCAGCGCTGCACCACAGACGTGAGACAGGCTCGATTATTCACGGGGTTCACGTCTCCGGGAGCGCTCACGGTGGCACAGTTGGCAAGCTGGGTCCCGGCTTGGGCGAGAACCTTGACCCGTAGCGTCAACGTGAGCGTTCCTCCCGAGGGAAGAGGACCAGGATGAGTGCACGTTACCGTTTGCCCTAAAACCGTACAGGTCCAGCCCGCACCGGAGGCGGAGACAAAGGAAAGGCCCGCGGGCAAGGTGTCCACCACCTGAATGGGCCCCAACGCCGTGGCAGTACCCACGTTGCTCACCCGGATTACATAGATGGCCTCTTGACCCGTGCGAAGTTCGCCGTCCAGAAGTTTTTGGACCGCGAGATCCGGAGCGCCCACGGGCAGGGCCGGGCCCACCGTCCTCCCCGTGACCTCCAGCTTCGCACAAGCCCGGTTGTTCTGGGGGTTCGTATCGCTTGGGTTCGAAACGGTGGCGCAGTTCTCCAAAACGGTTCCGGCGGGCGCCGTCACCTGAAAGACGAAAGCCAGGGAGACGCTCCCGCCCGGAGGGATGGGAAGGGGATAGATGCAGGTGGCTCCCACACACAGCCAACCGAACCCGCTGGCGGAGACCAGGGTCAGCCCTGGGGGCACGGTTTCGGTCACCGTGGTCGGACCGGGACAGGCCACCGAACCCACGTTGGTGATGGTCAGGGTGAAGGTCACCTGCTGGCCGGAGGCCACGGAGGAGGGCTGGACCTCCTTCTTGATCGCCAGGTCGCACCGGCCCTCTTCTTTCTTGTTGCCAAAATTGAGGTTTGTGTGCGCCGGAGGAACGGTCACGGTGTAGGTCCCTGGAGGTGGTGGGGCTGTTTGCGTCCAGCCCACTTGCTGCTCCTCCGAGACGGTGTACGTCCCCGGCGAGGGCACGACGACGCAGTACCTTCCCTGCGCGTCGGTCACCGCGTAGCCCATGATGTTCCCGTTGGCATCTTTGACCTCGATCACCCAATCGGCTAGCCCCGGCTCGCCGGGGTCTTGCTGGCCGTTGCCGTTGAGATCGTGGAACTTGATCCCGCAGAGCTCCGAGTACGTAAGCCGCAAGAGATAGTCCTCGGTCTCGCCGAACGGGTAGCCACTAGCAGGGCCACTGCCGTCGGCGCCCTGGGCAGGGGCGATGGGCTGGTCGGTCAGCGTGATCCGCATCCACATGTCCGATCCCTTCGTGGGGTTGGCCGCCCCGAAGGGCGGGGTGGTGAAGGCGTAGGTGCCGGGCCCGGGCACGGTGATGAGTTCGTTCTGGACCGCCCATTCCGTGAACGAGCCCGTGACGGCCGGGCCGAGCGGACACTTTTGCATGGGGTCATCCCAGTCGCCATCGCGGTTGAAGTCGAACCAGACGTTCACGTAGAGTTTCGCCGCCGCGGTGCTCGTCACCACATATTGGAACTGGGTTTGTCCACAAAGAGGGATCGCGATAGGAAGGGCAACACCATCATCAAACTGATCCCGGTCCGCGGCGCCCGCAGCAGGATCGATGTTGGTGAGTCCATCCACATCCGGCAGGAGGTCGGCCTCGTTCTCGAAGCTCACGTCTTTGCCGAGCCAGGCGAGCTTCTTCGGGGCCAAATGTTTGGGCCCCTGAGGCGTACCCGTCGCAGGGTCGAAGACCGTGGGGAACTTTGCGGGCACGGTCGCATAGGCCGTCATCGGCTTGTTCGGGTGGTTGGTGCTGTCCGGGGCATCCCCCAAATCGGCGGTGACCTTGGGCTCCGGCTTGCACTTTCCTGCTGCACCCGCACCGTAAAGGGCCTGGATCTCCTGGGGACTGAGGGCTCGGTGGAAGAACTCCAACTCATCGAGGGCAATCTCGCCGATTAGATCGTAATTTCCGGGTGGAAGACCGATGAGGGTGCTTTTCCCAATCAGAAGATCGGCGTTGTTCGTGATATCCCCAAGGGGCGCGGCCCAACTGGAACTGCTGACCAAGATCCCATTGACGTAAAGGTTCAAGGTGTTCCCGGCCCGCTGGGCGACCACGAACTGCCAAACATTGTAGGTGATCGGTGCCCAAAGGATGTAATTGGCACATCCGAAGTGGGCAAGAAAGACGACGTTCCCGTTGTGGATGTAAAGTTGGTATCCCACGGGGCTGGGCGTGGTGCTGTTGAGGCAGTACGTCAACCCAACCTTTTCTACGATGGGTTGGATCCAGGTTGGTCCTACCGGAACGGGTTTCACCCAGACGTCGATGGTGAAGTCGCCGGTACCGAAGTTCAGTGCAGGGTTATCGGGGACGCGGATATAAGTGTTTGGCGAGGTGAAGTAAAGGGCGCCGTTCACCATCCCCGAGGTGGTTGTGGGACCGCCCCCGTCGATCGGCCCTGCCAAAGGTGTACCGGGATTTCCGCCGGCAATATCCGCGACGCTTGGGGCCCCAGTTCCTTCGTCCAGGGGCCACCAGGCCACGAGGCCCGGCGGAGGTGCCAAACAAGGCGCGCTTTGGGCCAAAACCGGACTTCCGAAAAGGGCGAGAACGGGCAAAAGGAGAACAGCGCGCATCAAGCGAGGCAAACGGCCAAAGATCCCGCGGTTCATGATCCTCTCCTTTTTGGGTGTTCCGGGCCATCTGCGGGGCGAGGTTGAAACCTAGTCCCGTAGCGGGAACGACCCAGGTGGCGGGGCCCGTTTACAACAGGACCGCCGCCATATTCATATATTGCAATACCGAAATATGGCCGTCAAGGAGAACCCCCGGGACATCCGTCACCCTTGCCGGCCACGTCCGCCAGGGTCGTGTTCGCCAGGTACGCGTGCACCGCCTTCCGCACCTCTTCCAAAAGGCCCCCGAACACGCATTTTTCGGAGATACACACAGGGGAGGCGAAAACGCAGCGATCCCGCCGAAGTTCTCCCTCGAAGACCTCGTAGATCTCCAGGAGACGGATCTCCTCCGCTGGACGGGCCAGGAAATAGCCGCCGGCCGGCCCCCGCTTGGCCTCCACCAGATTCGCCCGGGCCAAAATGCCCATGACCTTGGCCACATGGGCCCCGGAGGCCCGAAGCCTTCGCGCGATCTCCGCAACGGAAAGGGGACCTTCCGCCTCCGCAAGGAGAACCATGGCGTGCAAAGCCAACGCCGCCGCCTCCGACATCCGCACCAGCTCCGCCAGGGCTCTCACCCCCCGGAAAGGAGCCGGGCGGCTTCCTCCGCCAAAAGGGGCTCCACGATCAAATCCAAATCCCCCTCGAGGATGTCCTCCAGGCGATAAACGGTGAGATCGATGCGGTGATCGGTAACCCGGTTCTGGGGAAAGTTATAGGTCCGGATCTTTTCGGAGCGCTCCCCCGTCCCGATCTGGCGCCGCCTCTTTTCCCGAAGCTCCGCCTCCTTCTTTTGCTCCTCAAGCTCCCGGAGCTTTGTCCGCAAAACCCGCATGGCGAGCTCCTTATTCCGGTGCTGGGAGCGCTCCTCCTGACAGGTGACGACGATCCCAGTGGGGATGTGGGTGATGCGCACGGCCGTCTCGTTCTTCTGCATGTGCTGACCCCCAGGGCCGGAGGAGCGGAAGGTCTCGATCCGAAGATCCTCGGGCTTGATCTCCACCTCCACCTCCTCCGCTTCAGGGAGGACAGCCACGGTGGCGGTGGAGGTGTGGATGCGGCCGGAGGCCTCGGTTTCGGGAACCCGCTGCACCCGATGAACCCCGGATTCGTAACGGAAAAGGCCATAGGCGCCGGGGCCTTCCACGGCGAACACGATCTCTTTGTAGCCCCCAAGGTCGGTGGGATGGGAATCAAGTATCCGCACGTTGAAACCCTTCTTTTCCGCGTATTTGGTGTACATGCGGAAGAGGTCGGCGGCGAAGAGGGCGGCCTCCTCCCCACCGGCGCCGGCCCGGATCTCCACGATGGCGTTTTTGTGATCATCGGGATGGGGCGGGACCAGAAGCCTCCGCAATTCCTGGGCCACCTTCTCTGCCCGCTCCCTATCGCGCTCGAGTTCCTCCCGCAAAGCCCTCTCCAGTTCGGGGTCGCTTCCCTCGCTCAAAAGCTGCTCTTCTTCCGCGATGTTCTGCAATATTCGGCGGAGTTCCTCCCCTTTTTCCACGACGAGGCGCAGGCGGTTATAGCGCCGGGAAAGCTCGGGGAAATCCGGCCTCGAAGGCGCAGAAGGGTCGGAGAGGACCTTCTCCAATTCCCGCGCTTCCCGCTCAACCTCCGCCACTTTGGCCAAAAGTTTTTCCATCGAAAAAGCGTACCAAAGAAATTTTCTTAGGACTAGCGGCCCAGGCGGCGCAGGCCCGAGGGCCCAGCCACGAAAACCTCGTCCACAAGGCCCAAGAAAAGGCCATGGCCGAGGATCCCCGCGCGGAGGCCGAGTTCCCTCGCCAAGCCCTCCAAATCCTCGATCGGACCAAAAAAGCAGTCAAGAACATAATTCCCCTGGTCGGTGAGGAAAGGGGAGCCATCGGGATCGACCCGGAGCTTCACTTTCGCGCCCAAACTTTGAAGGAAACGGAGCTGTGTGCGCCAGCCGAAGGGGAGGACCTCCACGGGGACCGCGGCCTTCGTGCCGAGCCTCGGGGAGAGTTTTGTTGCATCGGCAACAATGACTTCAAATTTTGTGGCTTGGGCCACGATTTTCTCCCGCAGCATGGCCCCTCCCCCGCCTTTTATCACGTTGAGCTTTGGATCGATCTCGTCCGCCCCATCGATGGTGAGGTCCAGCTCGGGATGCTCCTCCAGCGTGGTGAGGGGTATCCCCAGGGCCTCCGCTTCCTCCGCCACTTTTTTCGAGCAGGGAACTCCTTTTATGTCCCAAAGTTTCCCCGCTCGCAGGAGTTCCGCGATTTTTAGGAGGGCGTAGCGGGCGGTGGAACCATGGCCCAGCCCGAGGACCATCCCCGGCCGCACCAACTCCACCGCCGCCTCGGCAGCCTCCCTCTTCCAGCGTTCCACCTCGCCCATCGCTCTCCTTTCCCCTAAGATTGGATGGAGGCAACGATGAGCATCCGCAACCTCGACAAAATTTTCAAACCCCAAAGGATTGCAGTCGTTGGCGCCAGCAATAACCCGGCGAGCGTTGGTTACACGGTGCTAAAGAATTTGATCGGCTCGGGCTTTTCCGGGGTGGTCTATCCGGTCAATCCCCGCTACGAGGCGGTTCAAGGGATCCACGCTTATCCCGACGTGAAAAGCCTTCCCCGTACCCCGGATTTGGCCATCATTTGCACCCCGGCGGCCACGGTGCCCGACATTTTGGAGCAGTGCGGGGAGGCCGGGATCCTGGGGGTGATCATCATCTCCGCGGGTTTCAAGGAGGCCGGGGAGGAAGGCCGGAGGCTTGAGGCGCGCCTTAGGGAGACGATCCAAAAGTACGAGGGGATGCGGGTCATCGGCCCAAACTGCTTGGGTGTTATCGTCCCCTCCCTTCGCCTCAACGCCAGCTTCGCCGCGGCCATGCCACCCGATGGCCACGTGGCCTTCATCTCCCAATCCGGGGCCCTCTGCACATCCGTCTTGGACTGGGCGTTGGAGGAAGGGATCGGCTTTTCCTACTTCGTCTCCATCGGGAACATGGTGGACGTCACCTTCGGGGACCTCATCGACTATTTCGGCGAGGACGAGCGGACGAGGTCCATCATCCTTTATGTGGAGTCCATCACTGAAGCCCGGCGGTTCATGTCCGCGGCCCGCGCCTTTTCCCGGACCAAACCCATCGTGGTTTATAAGGCCGGGCGGTTTGCGGAGTCCGCCCGGGCCGCAAGCTCCCATACCGGGGCCATGGCCGGGGAGGACGCCGTCTACGATGCGGCGTTCCGGCGGGCCGGCGCAGTGCGGGTCTACGAGATCGGCGAGATCTTCGACACCGCGGAGTTGTTGGCCCGGGTGCGGCCGCCCCTGGGGCCCCGGCTCGCCATCGTCACCAACGCCGGGGGCCCCGGGGTCATGGCCACCGACGCCCTCATCGCCCGCCATGGCCAGCTTGCCGAACTCTCCCCGGAAACCATGGGAAAGCTCAACAAAATCCTCCCACCGTTCTGGTCCCACGGGGACCCCGTGGACGTCCTAGGAGACGCCTCGCCCGAGCGCTATGCCCAAGCCCTGGAGGTGGTGCTCAGCGATCCTGGGGTGGACGCAGTTTTGGTGATCCTCACCCCTCAGGCCATGACCGATTGCACGGGCACTGCCCGGGCCGTTTCCGAGGTGGCCAAAAAGCATCCCAAACCAGTTTTGGCCGCCTGGATGGGAGGAACCGCTGTCCAGGAGGGAATCCGCATCCTGAACCAAGCGGGCATCCCCACCTACCTCACCCCCGACCAGGCCGTGCAGGCCTTCATGCACCTTGTGGACTACGGGAGAAACTTGGACCTCCTTTATCAAACCCCGCGGGAGATCCCCGTGGAGTTCGCGGTGGACCGGAAGAAGATCCGGGAGGATTTCCTCCCCATTTTCCGCAAGGAAAGGATCCTGGGGGAGCGCGATTCCAAGGCCCTCCTCTCCGCTTATGGGATCCCGGTGACCATGCCGGAGCTCGCCCAAAACGAGGACGAGGCCGTGGAGCTCGCTAAAAAGCTGGGGTTCCCGGTGGTCCTGAAGATCCAGTCCCCTGATATCACCCACAAGACGGATGTGGGCGGGGTGATGGTGGGGATCCTCACCGAGGAGGGGGTACGGCAAGCATTCCGGCAGATCCTCGCCAACGCTCAAGAGAAGGCACCGAAGGCGCGGATCGAGGGGGTGACGGTGCAAAGGATGGTCTCCACCGCCCGCGGGGTGGAGATGATCCTCGGGGCCAAGAAGGATCCGACTTTCGGGGCCGTGCTCATGGTCGGGGCGGGCGGGGTCACCGCCGAAGTTTTGCGGGATCGGGCCTTGGGCCTTCCACCCCTGAACGAGCGCCTGGCCACCCATCTTTTGGAATCGCTTCGGATCTGGCCCCTTCTTCAGGGCTTTCGGGGCCGGCCCCGCATGAACGTGGAAAAACTCCTCGAGGTCATCATGCGCTTTTCCTACCTCGTCGCGGACTTTCCGGAGATCCAGGAAATCGACGTGAACCCTCTTGTGGTGACACCCGAGGAGGTGGTGGCCCTGGATGCGCGGGTGGTGGTGGAGGAAGAGGCTCTGAAGAGGGAGCCCCGGCCCTACAGCCACCTGGTGATCCGCCCCTATCCCGAGGGGTATGAACGCTGGGTCACCCTCAAGGACGGGACCAAGGTCCTCCTCCGGCCCATCCGCCCTGAAGATGAGCCCCTTTGGCACGAGATGTTGGCCATCTCCTCCCGGGAGTCCATCCGCTTCCGTTTTCGCTATATCTTCAAGGAGACCACGCACCAAATGGCCATCCCTTACTGTTTCATCGACTACGACCGGGAGATGGCCATCGTGGGCATCGTGGAGGAGGACGGGAGAAAACGGATGATCGGGGTGGGCCGGCTCATTTCTGACCCGGACCGGGTGAACGCGGAATACGCGGTGTTCGTGGCCGATCCCTGGCAGAACAAGGGCCTAGGGGGAATCCTCACCGATTACGCCTTGGAGATCGCCAAAAGCTGGGGGATCCGCAAGGTCACGGCGGAGACCACGCCGGACAACATCCGGATGATCCGGATCTTCGAAAAGCGCGGGTTCAATCTTTCCTACAAAATGGAAGAGGGGGTAATTCTCGCCACCCTCTCCATGGAATAAAAAGGGGCGAGTTTTCCTCGCCCCTTCCCCCTGTTTTTCTAGCGTTTGGGCACCGCAACCCTTTCGCCCACAGGAAGAACGATTTTCCCGTGTACGGTGTTGATGAGGATCGCTGCCGACGAATACCAGGCGATCAGGGCGCACAGCAAGCCCTCAAACCCGGCGATGGTGCGCACCACCGGCACGAACTCCCCGATCCCCAAAAGGAAAAAGAGGATCGTGAGCGTAATGAAAATCCAGGTGATGGCGCGCGGGAGCTTCAAGGAAGCCACAGTAGCGTAAGCGGTGAAGATCCCCCAGGCAAAGAGGACCACGGCCACCCCAGAGGGCGGCACCTCGGGAGCGATCCCGGCCCAGCGAAGGAAAAAGTAGCTGGCAAGCCCGAGCCAAAAGGCTCCGTAGGAGCTGAAGCATGTGCCGCCGAAGGTGTCACCGCGGCGGATGTCCCACATCCCCGCAAGAAGCTGGGCCAGCCCTCCGTAAAACATGGCCACGGGCATGACCAAGCCCAGGGTTTCCGCCGAAACCAGCCCAGCGTTAACAAGGTTCAAAATGAAGGTGGAAAGGGCAAAGCCACCAAGACCCAAAGGAGCAGGATTGGCTAGCTTGTTCTCCGTCATCGATCCTCCTTTCTGGAAAATGGGCTAGCCTTTGTAACCCACGATCCTTTTGAGCTCCTCCACGCTCTCGGGGTTGCGGAGGGTGGTGATGTCGCCCACCGGCTCCCCCCGCACCAGGGCCTTGAGGATCCGGCGCATGATCTTCCCGGAGCGGGTTTTCGGCACATCCTCCACGAAGTAGATGTCCGCGGGCCGGGCCGTGGGCCCGATGTACTTGTCCACCGTTTTGATGAGCTCCTTTTTGAGCTCCTCCGAGGGCTGGGCCCCGGCCTTGAGGAGAACAAAGGCCACCGGGACCTCGCCCTTCACTTCGTCGGGCCGGGAGACCACGGCCACCTCGGAGACCAAGGGGTGCTGGGAGAGGGCGTCCTCCACCTCGGCCGTGGCCAAGCGGTGCCCGGCCACGTTCATCACGTCGTCCACCCTTCCGGTGATGCGGATGTTGCCCATCTCGTCCATGCGGGCCCCATCTTTGGTGAAATAGAGCCTGGGCCCAAACTCCCCGAAATAGGTGGCCCGGAATTTCTCGGGATCGCCGTAAAGGCCGCGCAGGAGGCTTGGAGGGAAGGGCGGCTCCAACACGAGGTAACCGCCCTCACCGGTCTTAACCGGCTGGCCTCCGGCGTCCACGATCCTGGCGCGGATCCCGGGGAAAGGCCTCCCGGCCACAGTGGGGATGAACGGGCCGATCCCCGGCAAAGCTTCCACACAGGTGGCGCCGGTCTCCGTCTGCCACCAGGTGTCGATGATGGGGCAGCGCTCCCCGCCGATGAGCTTGAAGTACCAAAGCCAGGCCTCCTCGTTGATGGGCTCGCCCACCGTCCCCAACACCCGGAGGGAGGAAAGGTCGTACTTTTTCGGCCACTCCTCGCCCCATTTCACGTGCATGCGGATGGCCGTGGGCGCGGTGTAGTACACGGTGACCTTGTGTTTTTCGATGATCTGCCACATCCGGCCGAAATCCGGGTAATCGGGGGAGCCCTCATAAACCACGGTGGCCACCCCGTTCATGAGGGGGCCGTAGTTGAGATAAGAGTGGCCGGTGATCCAGCCCACGTCGGCGGTGCAGAAGTGCACATCGTCCTCATGGAGGTTGAAGTCCCATTTGGCCGTGATGTAGACCTGGACAGCATAGCCACCGGTGGTGTGCATGACACCCTTAGGTTTCCCGGTGGTCCCGGAGGTGTAGAGGATGAAAGCGAGGTCCTCGCTATCCAGGGGCTCGGCTGGGCAGAAGTCCTTTTCGCCCTTCACCAGCTCGTGGTACCAAAGATCCCGGCCGGGGTGCATGGGGATTTGATGGCCGGTGCGGCGGACCACAATGACCTTCTCCACCTTGGTCCCGGCCAAGGCCTGGTCCGCCTGGGGCTTTAAGTCGATGAGTTTTCCGCGGCGATAGTAACCGTCGGCGGTGATGAGGAGGCGGGCCCCGGAGTCCAAAAGCCGGTCGCGCAGGGCCTCCGCGGAAAAAGCGGAGAAGACCACGGTGTGGACGGCTCCGATGCGGACACAGGCCTGCATGGCGATCACCGCCTCGGGGATCATGGGGAGGTAAATCCCCACCCGATCGCCTTTCTTTATCCCCAGACGTTTCAGGGCGTTGGCCAGCCGCGAGACCTCCGCCAAAAGGTCCTTGTAGGTGAGGATGCGGTTGGGCTCATCCGGCGGCTCGGGCTCCCAAATGAGGGCCACCTTATCGCCTTTGCCATCCTCCACGTGCCGATCGAGGGAGTTGTAGGAGAGGTTGAGCTTTCCGCCCACAAACCACTTGTAGGCGTAGGGCTCGTCGATATAGGTCTCCTTCCATTTTTCGAACCAGACGATTTCCTCGGCCCGTTTGGCCCAGAAGGCCACAGGGTCCGCTGCCGCCTCTTCATAGATCTTGGGATCGGAAACCCAAGCCCGTTCCCTCATCGCATCGTTTGGCCAGTACCAGTTCTCCCGTTTGGGATCGGGGACGACCCAACGCGTCACCGTTTCCTCCTTTCCTCCGAGAAGACTACCAAAGATGGTAGCCCAGAGTGTTCCAATCTCAAGGGCCCAAATTGGCTTTGGAATCCTGCGCAATGCGTCAGGCAGACTCTGGCAACCTTGCTTGGCCCCCTTCGCGGGTCCGCGATATGGCTCTTTTATACTGGCCAAACGCATGCTTCCTGATACACGCCATGAAAAATCTCGGGGGAGCTAGAGGCCGAGCGGGCTTCTGAACAGCTGATGGCCTGAAAGAGTTACAGCCCTCGGCTAACGCCGCTTATGGCTTAGGAAGCGCCGCGGGGCCTCGCGCGAATCACTGCCTCTAAGCCTGACCTGGCCGATGAGCTACTTGATCGGGAAGCTCGAGAAGCTGACCAAGGAGCATAAGCGGGGACATTTACAGGCTTTGCTGAAAAATGACCCTATTCTTTCTGTAGCTCCTTGCCTCTAAAGCTCACGCGCAAGTGGCTGTTTATGTATTTTATGGTGAGGGGATGATCGGCGATGGAGATTTTCGAGCTGGTAAGCGAGCTTGCGGGGAAGCACCGCTACGCCGGGACGGAAAACGAGCGCTGGGCCTGCGGGCTAATAGCTGACCGGCTGGGGGAGATCGGCTGCATGGTGGAGTTTGAGGAGACGGCCGACCTCGTCGAGCTTTTTGTGCACAAGCTGAATAGAAAGATAAGCGGAGGTGAGTCAGGATGAACAGGATCCAGTTCGCCCTCTGCGGGAGCTATAGCTCGGAAGAGGAGTTGAATCCCTACAAGGCTACTGAGCCTCCGGTCCGCCAGGAGATCCTGAGCTTGATCAACTTGGGGCCCCAAGCCCCGGAAGGGATTGCCGAAAAGCTTGGCCTCTCAAAGGAAGAAGTGATTAAACACTTGGAGGCGCTGACGAGGCCCGGGCTGGTCGAGCGGGTCGGCCAAAAGTTCAAAGTGAGCTTTGCCATCTTCACTCCCCAAGACCAAGGGAAGCTGAGGCCTTTGCTTGAAGAGCTTTCCCAGTCGTTCGCCAAGGTAGTGGAAGAGAATATGGATTCGGTCCGCAACACTCACCTGAGATGCGGCTTTCCCGATCATGGCTTCTCCTTCGAGGAGATGGCCTGCATCTTGGTGGGGGCCTACACCTTGGACTACGGCGGTTTGAGGGCCCTCTCTGAAGCGGGGTTCCTTTTAGCTTCCAAGCCGATGCCCGGCGGGAACTACATCTTCACCGGCCTCGAAGGCGGTCCGAATCTGAGGGCTAACTGGCAGTGGGGCCATTCTTGTCCGTTTGGGAAGTTCACCTTCTTCGGCCACGGTGAACTCCCGCGGGAGGGGCCGCGGCGGGCCTTCCCCGAGGAGGCTTACAAGTGGTTCAGGGAAGGGCGCTCTATGGAGGAGGTCACCGCCACGATGGAGGAGCTCGGCGAGGTCTTGCTCGCACTCTACGAAAGGCCGCTGAAGCTAGAGGGGCTCGCCGCGCGGACTGAGCTAGACCGCAGCAAGCTCCAAAGCCACCTGGAGCTACTACGAGAGCTCGAATATGTGGAGGTGAATGAGGGGGTTTATGTCTCCCGCTGCCCGGTAATCGGAGAAGATGAGCTAAAGCATATCTGGGAGCTAGCTAAGAGGCTCCAAGGAGATCTCATCACAAAAGTTATCAGGCCGGGTTGGGATCGAATTGAGCACATCTATCGAGAAACGGCTCCGGCCGGGAACGGCATAGACATCCGGGAGGCCTTCAATCTGCTTTATCATCTGATCTTCGAGAAGGCTCTGCAGATGCTGATGGAAGGAGGTGTCATCCCTCAACCCAGGCGCCATTCAGACGGTGCAAGGTATGCCGTGTGGATGGTTGCAGAAATGATTGAACAGGGAGTGAGCAAGTAGGTTTGGATTAGGGCTTTGATAGTGCATCTTTCTTGGGGATAGACGATGAAAACCGAAGTCCTTGAATATCTCCGCTGCCCGGCCTGTGGGGGAGGGCTCAACCTGGAGGACGAAGAGCGCGAGGGCCTTGAGGTCTTGTCAGGAAAGCTCACATGTCGGGAGTGCAAGAGGGGCTATGAGATTGCCCATGGGTTGCCCAACCTGGTCTACCCTGAACCGAAGAAGCTCCCCGAGATGGACGCAAAGTTCCTGGAGCAATACGAGCGGATCGCCTCCCGCTACGATCGCGACATCCGCCGGATGGCTTTGTGCCTGGGTATCTGGGAACCGCGGGCAAGGAGACGCGAACTTGTTGAGCCTTTAGAGCTCAAGCCGGGGCATTGGGTCCTAGAAGTGGGTGCTGGGACCGGGAGCAACCTGGTGACCATCGCCGAGCAGGTTGGAAAAGGCGGGAAGCTCTTCGCGCTCGACCTCTCCCCGGGGATGCTCGCTGTGGCCAGGGAGAAGCTGAAGCGCCGGGGGATCGAGGCGGAATTCGCCTTGGGCAATGCGACTTATCTTCCTTACAAAGACGAGCTCTTCGACGCTGTCCTCCACTTCGGCGGGATCAACACCTTTGGGGAGAAGGGGCGGGCCATCGCCGAGATGGTCCGGGTGGCCAAGCCCGGCGCGAAGATCGTAATAGGTGATGAGGGCCTCGCGCCGGGGAAGGAGAGGACCAGGTTCGGCAGATGGCTCCTCAAGCAAAACCGTCTTTTCGCCAGCAAGCCGCCCAAAGAGCTGATCCCCAATGAAGCCACGGAATTCCGGCTCAGGTGGGTCTGGCGCGGGACGTTCTACATCATGGAGTTCAGGAAAAGCCGTCCTAGAAAGGGAAGCGTGTTCGAAGGAAATCGCTGACTGGCCCGGTTACGGAAGGCGGAATTCCACCCATGGGCGGCCTGAAATCGGATGGGTCAGGACCAAGGCTTCCAGGCCAAACGCTTGTCTCAAAAGCTCGGGGACTAGGACCTCCTCGGGCCGGCCCTGGGCCAAAACCCGGCCCTGGCTTAAAAGCAAAAGCCGATCGGAAAAACAACAAGCGAGGTTCAGGTCATGGATGGCCATGGCCACCGCCATCCCCTCCCGGGCTAACCTTCGCACCAGCGTCAAAAACTCCAGCCGGTACCGCACATCTAAATGGGCCGTGGGCTCGTCCAAAAGGAGGACCTCCGGCTCCTGGGCTAAGGCCATGGCCAAAAACACCCGCTGCCTTTCTCCTCCGGAAAGGGAGGAAATCGGCCGGCTCGCCAGATGCTCTAAATCCGCGAGGCGTAGGGCCCGGGCCACCGCCGCTTGGTCCTGTGGGGAAAGGCGGTCCGGTGGCCGCAGATGGGGAAGCCTGCCGAGCTCCACCAGCTCGCGCACGCGGAAATCGAACCCCGAACTAGGGACTTGCGGCACCACCCCCAAAAGGCGGGCCAAATCCCGGGGCTTAAACCTTCCCAGCTTTTGGCCGTCCAGATAGACCACGCCGCAGCTGGGCCGGAGAGCCCCAGCCATGGCCCGCAAAAGCGTGGTCTTTCCCGCTCCGTTGGGCCCGATGATCCCCAAGACCTCGCCCGCCGAAAGCTCGAGTTCCACGCCCTCCAAAACATTCGTCCGACCGTAGCCTGCAGAAACGTTGACGAGGCGCACCTTCATGGGGCCCTCCGCAAAAGGAAGAGGAAGAAGGGTACCCCCACCAGGGCGGTGACCACGCCCACGGGGAGCTCGGCGGGGGCCAAGATGGTCCGGGCAAAGGCATCGGCCCACACGAGAAAAACGCCGCCGGCAAAGGCCGAGGCGGGCAGAAGCCTCCTGTGGCTGGGGCCCAAAACCAGGCGGACCATATGGGGAACAACGAGCCCTACGAAACCGATAGTCCCAGTGAGGGAAACAGCAGAAGAAGTCAAAAACACAGCGGTGGCCAAAAGAGCCCGGCGCAAGGCCCGCGGGTCCAACCCCAAATAGCGCGCGCCCTCTTCGCCCAAGCTCAAGGCGTCAAGCCGCCGGGCCAAGGCCCAAAGGAAAATGGTCCCCGCGACCACTGCGGGCGCCAAGAGCCTGATCCCGGCCCAGTCCGCGCGGGAAAGGCTCCCCATGGTCCAAAACAGGATCTCCTCCAGCCGCCTTTGCCCGGCGGCCACAAAGAGGAGGAAGCTTGTGAGAGCCGAGAAAACCGCGCCCAAGGCGATCCCCGCTAAAATCAGCCCCAGCTCGGTGCGGCCAAGCCTCCAGGCCAGAAAAGCCGTGAGGATCCCCCCAAAAAACGCGGCCAACGGCAAGGGGAAGATAGAACGCAGGCCGAAAACCACCACGGCCGCGGCGGCCGCCGTGGCCCCGCCGGCCACGCCCAAAAGATACGGGGAGGCCAAAGGATTGCGGAACACCCCCTGCATGACCGCTCCAGAAACGCTCAGCGCCGCGCCCACAAAAAAACCCAGGATCGCCCGGGGAAGGCGTAGCTCCCACAAAATCAGCTGGATCCGCGCTCCCCCTCTTCTTAAAAGGCCGGCGACGACCTGGGAAAAGGTGAGGTCTGCCGCGCCCAGAAAAACCGCGAGCAAAACACTTCCAGCGCTGAGGAGGAGAAGCACTAAGAAAAGCCCAAGATCGCGGTTGGATTTTACGGGCACATCAACGAAAAGCCTGGGGATGCAGGAGTTGGGCCAGTTCGCGCAGGGCGGCGGCCACCCGGGTGGAGGTGATCTGGGCGGCCCGAAGACCATAAATGCGCCGGGCCTGCACGGCTCTAAGGCCGGAAAGAACAGGACTTGCCAAGAAATTTCCGATCTGCGCCGGATCAGTAAGGATGACTTCCGGGTCGCGCAAAATGAGCTCCTCAAGGCTCACAAGAGGATAGCCAAAAACGTCAGAAAAGGCATTTTCCCCGCCGGCGCGGAGAATGATTTCGTGCTCGGGAGTGCCGGCGCCGGCAGCGTAGGCCGGGGAGTCGGGAGCGGGGAGATAAAGGAAAGCCACGGAAATCCTGGGCTGGCCCAAAACATGGGCCTCCACCCACACGATCTCCTCGCAGATTTGGCCGACAAGCCGGGCGGCCTCCTCGACCTTCCCTAGGGCCTTTCCCACCGTACGAATGGCCCCAAGGACGTCCAAAACGCCCCTGATCCAGCCATCCGGACCTCCTGCGGTAAGGACCACGATGCCCAAAGCCTCCAAGCGTTCGCGGAGCTCCCCCCAGCCGCCCAAAACCAAATCCGGAGCCAAAGCCACAATGGCCTCCAAGGAGGGAGCAAAAGAAGGGCCCACCTCGGGAAGCCCCAGGAGCTCCGGGGGGTTATCCGGGGAACGGGCCAAACCCACCACCCGGTGGGCAAGCCCCAGGTCCACGAGGATCTCCCCGTAAAGGGGAAGAAGAACGACGATGCGGCTGGGTTCTTTGGGGATAAGGATTTCCCGACCCCGGTCGTCAATAACGTTTACGGGGAAGGCTTGGCCCAAGAGGGCGAAGGACAGAAGCCCCAAAAGTACGGCCCGCATTAGCACCTCCCTGTGGCCGCCTGAGTTTCCGCAGCCAAAACGGTGTTCCAAAGGAGCATGGCCACCGTCATCGGCCCCACCCCGCCAGGAACAGGGGTGATGGCCTCCACCTTCTCCAACAGGGCCTCAAAGTCGGTATCGCCCACGAGCCGAAAGCCCGCCTTTTTTGTGGGGTCCGGAACGCGGTTCACCCCAACATCGATCACCACCGCGCCCTCCCGCACCATGTCCGCGGTGATGGCCCGGGGGGAGCCCATGGCGGCAATGAGGATGTCCGCCTGTCTAGTGATCTCCGGGAGGTTGCGCGTTCCGGTGTGGCAGACCGTCACCGTGGCGTTGGCCCCGGCCTTTTTCTGGATGAGGATGGCAAAAAGGGGCTTGCCGTTGATGTTGCTGCGGCCGCAGATCACCACGTGCTTCCCTTCCGGCGAATATCCGGAACGTAGGAGCAACTGCCAAACCCCGTGCGGAGTGCAGGGCAGAAGGTATGGTTCGCCCAAAAGAAGCTTTCCCACGTTGAGAGGATGGAAACAGTCCACGTCTTTCAAGGGATCGATGGCCTCCACCACCTTGCGGGGATCGATGTGCCTGGGAAGCGGCAATTGCACAATGATTCCATGCACGTTTGGATCCCGATTGAGCTCAGCGATCTTCGCCAAAACCACTTCCTCCTTGGTTTCCTCGGGGAAGACCAGGGTTTCCGAGGAAATCCCCACCTCGGCCGCGCTTTTCTCCTTTTGTTTCATGTAGGAGACGGAGGCTGGGTCTTCCCCGACGCGCATCATGACCAAATGGGGAGAGATACCACGGGCATTGAGGGCGGCCACGCGCTCCCGCAGCTCGGCATGAACTTGTTCCGCAATTTCACGCCCGGAGATGATCTTGGCCGGCACTTCCCCTCCTTCTTTGCTATTATAACAGGATTATGATGCCGAATGCCGTGGAGATTTGGCGGCAGTCCCTCCTTCCGCGCATTTCTGAAGCCAAAAATATTTTGACCCATCTTCCCCTTGCGGAACTGGCGCGCCGTAGCGGCGCCATCGCCAAAGAAGGCGGCCTGGAATTGGAGTTTTTGGGCAAAAAGTATTTCCTCTCCCAAGACTTGACGTTTTTCGATCCTCAAGGGAAACCGGCCCCGGAGGAAGTTCAAGCGATTCTTTTTGATTATCTTGTGAATGCTGATGGGACCCGGCCCAGTGGGGAATGGGTGGGGTTCGGGGATCTGCCCCATGGGAGTTTTTACCAGCAGGCTTTTCAAAGCTATAGCGGGGACGAACTGGTACGGCGGCTTTCCCTTCCGGCATTTCGGCGGGCGGCGGAGGCCGCCGGCGGCATCCCCCTCCCGTTGGGCGACGCCGGCTACGCTTTCCCCGTTCTGCCCCTCCTTCCCCTGGCCGTGGTCTGGTGGGAAGGGGAGGAAGGGCTGCCGCCCAAGGCCGTGGTCCTTTTTGATGCCCGGGCAAGCCGGCTTTTGCCCGCGGAGGGCTTGGCCATTGTGGGGAGGCTCCTTTGCCGATGGCTGATCAAGCTCGGCGGGGGATGAAGCTGGCGGTGGCGGGAAAGGGTGGGGTGGGGAAAACCACGGTGGTAGCCCTTTTGGCCCGCGCCGCCGCTGCCCACGGTCATCGGGTTGTGGCTGTGGATGCCGATCCGAACCCGACTTTGGCCCAAACCCTCGGCATCCATGTCCCGCTCACCCCCCTTTTGGAAAACCGCGAGCTCCTCGCGGAGCGAGTGGGTACAGAGGGATTCGTCAAACTCAACCCGTTTGTGGAGGACCTGGTCCAGCGCTACGGAGCGGAAAAGGACGGGGTGAGTGTTTTGGTGCTCGGGGGGATTCGGGCCGGGGGCTCGGGCTGTGCTTGCCCGGCCAGCGCCCTTTTGCGCGCTCTCCTGCGGCACCTCGTCTTGGACGCCTGGGAAACGGTGATTGTGGACCTCGAGGCCGGGGTGGAGCACCTGGGAAGGGCCACAGCGCAGGGCGTGGACGTCCTTTTGGTGGTGGTGGACGAGGACCGCCGCAGCCTGGCCACCGCCGAGCGCATCTGGCAATTGTCCAAGGAGATAGGCATTCCTCGCGTCTACGCTTTGGGAAACAAAATCCGTGGGCCAGGATTTTCGCAAAATTTTCCTGGCGAAATCCCCGTCCTCGGTGCCCTTCCTTTTTCCGAGGCGGTGGAGGAGGCGGGGCGGAGGGGCCTCCCCTTGCCCCAGATTCCGGAGGCCTGGGGGATCTGGCGGAGGCTGGAGGATCTTTTGGAGGAAAAGCAAGCCCAGTAATATAAAGTCGGAAAGGGGGGGTGGATGTCCAGGATAATCGCGCGGGCGGCTATCCGCGGGGCGCACACTTACGTGCAGAGGGCGGAAAAAGAATTGCACGAAGCCATTGAGGCCTATGGTCCCCAAAAAAGGATTGGCTTTCCCAACACCGCTTATTATCTGCCGTTGATCCTGGCTTTCACCGGGATCGAGGTGAAAACCCTAGAAGATGCCCAGCGGGCCCTCGGCGTGGCCAAATCCCTTCTTCCCCCCGTGCCGGAGGAGCGGCTTTGGCTTCCGTATTTGGGAGCGGCTCTAGATGCGGGGGTGGCCACCCTCATCGCCCAGGAGATCATTGAGGCCCTCAAGTACCTGCGCGGCGAGGAACCAAAGGGAATTTGGTTGGGGTTCACCGATGACGCCATCCTCCGCACCCAGGGGATAAAGCTTGTGGATGGCCGCATGCCCGGATTTGCTGCATGCGTGGGGGCTCTGCCCACGGTGGAGGAGGCGGTGGAACTGGCCAGGGCTCTCCAGGAGCGCAACATCCTTGTGTTCATGGCCTCCCACACCCGGGGGGTCTCCATGGCCGAGCAGCTGGCGGAGGCCGGGATCGAGATGAACTGGGACACCTTCCTCGTTCCCTACGGAAAGGACACCTCGGCGGCGGTGCATGCCTTGAACTTTGCGGCCCGGGCGGCCATGACCTTTGGAGGGATAAAGCCCGGGGATCTTGAGGCCGCCCGCAAAATCCTCCTTTACAACAAGGAAAGGGTCCACGCCTTCGTCCTCGCGTTAGGCGCGGATTTTGACCCCACGGAAAACGGGGGCCAGCTCCTCACCGACGAGAAATACGCCACCGCCGCCGGAGCCATAAACTTCGGGTTCCCGGTGATCGCCGACGTCCCCATCCCCCAGATCCTCCCCCGCGGAATCTGCACCTACGAACACGTGGTCTCCGGAATCCCTCGCGACCAACTGGTGGCCAAGGCCTGCGAGGTGCGGGGCCTCAAAATCAAGGTCTCCAAGATCCCCATCCCTGTGCCATACGGCGCGGGTTTCGAGGGCGAACGGGTGCGCAAGGAGAACCTTTATGTGGAGTTCGGGGGGAAGTACACCCAGGCCTTTGAGCTCCTGTTGGCCCGGCCCATGGCGGAGGTGGAGGACGGGAAAGTCCAGCTCATCGGCCCGGATATCGATCAGGCCAAAGAAGGGGAAGCCATGCCCTTGGGCGTCATCGTGGAGGTGGCTGGGCGAAACCTGAAGCCCGACTTTGAGCCGGTTTTGGAACGCCGTATCCACCACTTCATCTCCTGCATCAACGGCGTTATGCACATCGGACAACGGGACATCCCCTGGATCCGCATAAGCAAGGAGGCCTTCCAAAAGGGGTTCCGCCTCAAGCACTACGGAACGGTCCTCATCCACAAGTTCAAGGAGGATTTCGGGGCCATCGTGGACAAGGTCCAGGTCACCGTGATCACCGACCCAGAGGAGGTGGAAAAAAGGCTGAAAGAGGCCCGGGAAGTATATCGGCAGCGGGATGCGCGGGTCATGGGCATGACCGACGAGGATGTGGATGTGTTTTACTCCTGCACCCTCTGTCAAAGCTATGCCCCAAACCACGTGTGTGTGGTCACACCGGAGAGGCTGGGCCTCTGCGGGGCCTATACCTGGTTGGATTGCGCGGCCTCCCATGAGATGGACCCCCATGGCCCGAACCAGCCCATAAAGAAGGGCGAGGTCCTCGACCCGGTTTTGGGGCAATGGCAGGGGGTGAACGAGTTCGTGAAACAGGCCTCCCGGGGAAACGTGGAGCGGGTCTCCATGTACTCCATCCTGCAGGATCCCCAGACCTCCTGCGGCTGCTTTGAGTGCATCGTCGCGGTTCTACCGGAGGCCAACGGCGTGATGATCGTGAACCGGGAATACCTGGGCGAGACCCCCATCGGAATGACCTTCTCCACCATGGCTGGCCAGATCGGCGGAGGGGTGCAGATGCCCGGTTTTTTGGGGATCGGAAAGCTTTATATCACCAGCAAAAAATTCATTTCCGCCGAGGGCGGAATAAAAAGGCTTGTGTGGATGCCGAAGGAGCTCCTGGAGGAAATTCGTCCGCGATTGGAGGCGAGACTGGCGGAAATCGGCGAACCTGAGCTAATAGAAAAAATAGCCACCGAGGAACAGGCAAAGACCATTGACGAGCTTCTCGCTCACCTGGAGCGCACCAAGCACCCGGCCTTGGAAATGGAGCCCCTGGTGTGAAAGGAGCGGGGATGAAAAAACTTACCGGGCTAGATATTTACAAACTTCTCCCCCGCACGAACTGCGGGGATTGCGGGTTCTCCACTTGCATGGCCTTTGCCATGCAGGTGGCAGCCAAGAAGGTGGCCCTGGACCAGTGCCCCCATGCCTCCGAGGAAGCCCGCCTGGCCCTGGGGGAGGCCCAGGCCCCGCCCATGCGCACCGTGCAGATCGGCCAAGGCCAAAGGAGCATCTTCGTGGGCGGGGAAACCGTCCTATTCCGGCATGAAGAGAAGTTCCATCGCCCCTGCGCCATAGCCGTCAGTGTGAGCGATGAGCTTCCCGAAGAGGAATTGGCCAAAAAAGTCCGGGCCATCGCCGAGCTTCGCTTTGTGCGCATCGGGCAGGAGATGGGGGTCAACCTCGTGGCCGTGGAGCATCGCGGCGGCGATTTTCCAAGGGCGGTGAAGGTTGCCCAGGAGAACACGGATCTTCCGCTACTCCTTATTTGTGAAGAGCCGGAGGCCATGGCCCGCGCTGTGGAGGCCGTGGCCACAAGCCGCCCCGTGATCCACCCGGCCACCCCGGAGAACTGGAAGGACCTGGCCCTTTTGGCCAAGGAGCACGGCTGCGTTTTGGGGGTACGGGCCAAGGGTGCGGAAGGGCTGGCCGAACTCACCCCAAAGATTCGGGAGCAGGGGGTGGAGGACCTCCTTTTGGATCCGGCCACCACTGGGTTTTTCGAGACCTTCGCGGAACTGGTGCGCCTGCGGCGCCTCGCCCTGAAAAAAGTCTTCCGCCCCGTGGGCTATCCCACCATGGCCTTCGCCCGCGGTGATGATCCTTTTGCCCTCGCGGCCCAGGGCACCACCTTCATTTGCAAGTACGCCCAGGTCCTGGTCCTGCCCATGGCCTCGCCCGAGCTCCTCCTCCCCCTTCTCACCGTGCGCCAGAACATCTATACCGACCCGCAGGTGCCCCTGGCCGTGGAGGCCAAGGTCTACGAGGTGGGCAATCCCGGCCCGGACTCCCCCGTTTTGGTCACCACCAACTTCGCCCTCACCTACTTCACCGTGGAGGGGGAGGTGGAGCGGAGCAAGATCCCGGCGTACATCGCCGTCATCGACACCGGCGGGCTCGGCGTGCTCAATGCCTATGCCGACGACCGCTTCACCGCCGAGAAGATCGTGAAGGCCCTGCGAGAATACGGGATCATGGAAAGGGTGCGGCACAAAAAGATCATCATTCCCGGCCTTGTGGCCCAACTCAAAGCGGAAATCGAGGACGAAACGGGATGGGAGGTGATCGTGGGCCCGGAAGATGCCGCGGGAATCCCGGCGTTCTTGCGCCAACACCTGATGGGCCGCGGATGATGGGCCAAGCGCGGGTCCTGTTCCTGCCCCAGGGAAAAGAGGCGTGGGTTCCGGTGGGAAGCACTTTGCTTTCGGCCGCCTCCTCCGTGGGCCTGGCGCTTCAGAACATCTGCGGAGGGGAGGGCATTTGCGGCCGCTGCCGCGTTAGGGTGCGGGAAGGCCAAGTGGAAACAAGCCCAACCCTGCTTCTCTCCCCGGAAGAAGTAAAAGCCGGGTACGTTCTGGCCTGCCAGGCCAAGGTCCAGGGAGACGTGGTGGTGGAGGTTCCCCGGGAATCCCTGCTTGAGCGGCCCACCCCGGACCTGGACGCGCGGGAATTTTTGGCCCCCGAGGCGCAAGCCCTGTTCTTCCGCCTAGACCCCCTGGTGCAAAAAATTTTTCTCCCCCTGCCTTTGCCCTCGTTGGAGGACAACCTGGGCGATCAGGAGCGGGTCTTTCGGGAGATCCGCAGGGTCATGGACGCCCCCATTCTCCAGGCTGGCCTCAAAGTCCTGCGGGCCCTTCCCGAAACCCTGCGGAGGGCGAACTTCCAGGTCACCGCCACCTTGGCCCGCCGCGGTGGAACGGTGGAGCTTCTCGAGGTGGAGGAAGGGAACAAAAGCCAAGAGGCCTACGGCGTGGCCGTGGATGTGGGCACCTCCACGGTGGTGGCCCACCTCCTGCACCTTCCGTCTGGCCGGGCCTTGGAAGCGGAGGCGAAGTACAACTCCCAGAGGGTTTTCGGGGCCGAGGTCACCCGCCGGATCATCGCCTCCGAACGGGAAGGCCCGGAAAAGCTGCAAGCCCTGGTGGTGGAGGACATAAACGATCTCATCTCCCTCATGGTGGAGCGAAGCGGGGTGAGGCTGGCGGATGTGGTGGCGGTGATGTGCGCGGGAAACACGGCCATGACCCATTTCCTTTTGGGGCTTCCGGCCGGGGCCCTCCGGAAAAACCCCTATGTGGCCGCGGCCCTCCGGCCGCCTCCGGTGCGCGCCGCGGAGGTGGGGATCCGCATCAACCCCCGGGGCCTTCTCTACACCATGCCCGGAATCGGGGGCTGGGTGGGCGGCGACATCACCGCGGGGATCCTGGCCTCCGGGATTCATCGGGCCCAGGAGCCCGTCCTCTTTGTGGACATCGGCACAAACGGGGAGATCGTTGTGGCCTGCCGGGATTGGATGGTGGCGGCCTCGGCCTCGGCGGGCCCGGCCTTCGAAGGGACGGGCGTGACCTGTGGGATGCGCGCAAGCCGCGGGGCGATCACCAAAGTCCGGTTCACCCCAAACGGCGTTTTTTACGAGACCGTGGGGAACGCCCCAGCAAAGGGGCTTTGCGGCTCAGGCCTCATCGATGCCCTCGCCGAAATGTTTCGCGCCGGCTATCTCGACCGGGCCGGCCGCCTGACCCGGGGCGTCGTGGATCACCAGGGAGAACCCGCGTTCCTCCTTCTGCCCAAGGGCCAGGCCGAGCGGGACATCCTCATCACCCAACGGGATATCGACAACCTCCTGCGGGCCAAGGCCGCCATCTTCGCCGGGATCTCCGTCCTTCTTCGGGAAACGGGGCTCACCGTGAAGGACCTCGCCCAGGTATACATCGCCGGGGCGTTCGGCAGCCACCTCGACCCGGGGAACGCCGTGGCGCTGGGACTTGTGCCCGATGTGGCCCTGGAGCGGATCCGATTCCTGGGGAACACCTCCCTGGCCGGCGCGAAGCTGGCCCTTCTTTCCCGCCGCGCCATGGAGGAGGCCCAAAGCATTGCGGAGCGCGTCACATACTACGATCTTGCCAGCTGTCCCTACTACTACCAAGAGTTCTTGGCCGCAAAATTCCTGCCCCATACCGACCTTTCCCGTTTCCCCCGGGTGGCCCAGCTTTGGAAAGGGCCGGGTGAGGGGTGATGAGGGAGGCCCCCTGGACTTTGGCCGTGGCCGGAAAGGGCGGGACGGGAAAGACCACCGTGGCCGCGCTCTTGGTGGAGGAATTGCGGGGGTGCGGGCCGGTTCTGGCTGTTGATGCTGACCCCAACTGCAATCTGGGCGAAGCCCTGGGAATACCGGTCCGGCGCACAATCGGACAGATGCGCGACGAAATCCTCGAAAAACTCGGGGATCTTCCGCCCGGGGTGAGCAAGGAGCAGCTTCTGGAGCTTGGGCTTCACGAGTGCCTGGTGGAGGATGAGGGCGTGGATCTTTTGGCCATGGGGCACGGTGAGGGGCCGCGCTGCTACTGCATGGTGAATCACGTGCTTCGCCGGTGCGTGGAGATTTTGCGCCGAAACTACCGGTATGTCGTTTTGGACAACGAGGCCGGCATGGAACATCTTTCCCGCCGCACCACGCAAGATGTGGATGTCCTCCTCATCGTTGCTGAACCCAACCCCGTTTCCTTGCGCTCGGCCAGGAGGATCAGCCAAATCGTTGAGGACCTAAAACTCCGGGTTTCCCGAACATTTTTGGTTTTGAACAAAGCCGGTGAGGATTTCTCGGGAGACGTGGGGATCCCTGTTTTGGGCAGGATCCCTTACGATCCGGAGGTGGAAAGGCTCTGGGCGGGTGGGCGGCCGCTGCGGGAGCTTTCCCCCTTTTCCCCGGCCCGCCTGGCGGTGAAAAAATTGCTGGAAAAACTTCAGCAAAGGAGGCATGATGCCTGTCCCTGAGGTAAGAGAAAGTTTCTCCCAGGCCATTTATACCGTGCGGCTCGGAGCGAGCTGGGAGGAAGGCGGAACCCGAACAAAAGTGGTCACTGTGGGCGGAGAACGGGCCCTTCCTTTTCACCACTTCGACGGAGAAATACCAAACCCCCCGGTGGTGGCCATGGAGGTCTGGGACATTCCTCCCGAGGACTGGCCTGATCCTGTACGCGCCCCCTTCCAGGGGGTTTTGGATTCCCCGGGGAAATGGGCCAGGAAATGCGTCGAGGAATACGGGGCTGATCTTATCTGTCTCCGTTTGGTGGGCACCGACCCCGCCGGAGAAAACCGAGCCCCCGCGGAGGCCGCCTCCGTGGTGAAGGAGGTCCTGGCCGCGGTGGGCGTTCCCCTCATCATCTGGGGCTGCGGAAACCCCGACAAGGACAACGAAGTTTTCCCCGTAGTGGGCGAGGCTGCGGCCGGCGAAAACTGTCTTTTGGGCACCATTACTCAGGACAACTACAAAACCCTGGTGGCCGTGGCCACCGCCTACAAACATAAACTCATCGCCGAGTCCCCCGTGGACATAAACATCGCTAAACAGGTGAACATTTTGGCCATGGACGCCGGTTTTCCCCTGGAGGACCTGGTGATCTACCCCTCCACCGGGGCCTTGGGCTACGGGATCGAGTATGTGTACTCCATCATGGAGCGGACGAGGCTCGCTGGGCTTGGGGGGGACAAATTCATGGCCCAGCCCATTCTCTGTGACATCGGAAAAGAGGCGTGGGCGGTGAAGGAAGCGCGGGCATCCAAGGAAGAGCAACCAAGCTGGGGCGACGAGCGGTTACGTGGCCCCCTTTGGGAGGCCACCACGGCCTATATGTATCTCCTGGCCGGGGCGGACATCCTCATCATGCGCCATCCCCAGGCGGTGCGGGCTGTAAAAGAAATGATCCAGATCCTCATGAGGGGGAGAGGATGATCCTCATTGGCGAGCGGATAAACGCCGGGTTCAAGGACATCGGCCGGGCCATTCGAGCCCATGATCCTGAGCCGATCCGGCGCTGGGCCCGGGAGCAGGCCGCCGCCGGCGCGGACTTCCTCGACCTCAACATCGGTGCGGTCTCCAAGAACCCTGCCGACATGGCCTGGTTGGTGGAGGTCGTCCAGGAAACTGTCCCCACGCCCATCTGTGTGGACAGTAACCACCCAGAGGTTCTGCGGGCTGGGCTCGAGGCCCTGGATGGAAGACCAGCTCTTTTGAACTCCACCACCGCGGAGGACGAGAAACTAGAAAAAATTGTGCCGTTGGCGGTGAAATACGGCGCGGGGCTCATCGGTGTGGCCCAGGACGAGCGGGGAAGCCCCCAAGATGTGGAGCGGCGCGTGGAGCTGGGAGCGAAAATCTTCATGGCCGCGACAGAAGCCGGCCTCCCTCCAGACAAGATCTTCCTGGACCCCGTCCTCATGCCCATCCGGTTCATGCAAGACCAGGCACTGAAGGTTTTGGAGGCCATCCGGGAATACCGCATCCTTTCAGATCCCCCACCCCACATCTCTGTGGGCCTTTCCAACATCTGTTCCCAGGCCAAGGAGAGGGGACTTATCACCCGAACTTTCGTGGTGATGGCCATGGCCGCCGGACTGGACGCGGCGATCTGCAACGTTTTGGACCCGGACCTTCGCGCGGCCATCGCCACCGCCGAGCTCATCCTCAACCGGGAGATTTATACGGATGATTACCTCAAGGTCTGGGCTCTTCGGCGGTCCAAAGGAGGTATGTGATGGAAAGGAGTGCAGATCGGGCAGCGCAAAAGATTTTGCGGCTGAGCCAGGAAATGGGCCGGGAGACGGCCTGGGATCGGTTTTTGGCCCAAAAACCTCAATGTCGATTCGGGGAAAAAGGGCTTTGCTGCCGAGTATGCGCGATGGGGCCGTGTCGGATCGTGGAAGGGAAAGCCGCGCGCGGGGTGTGCGGGGCCACGGCGGACACCATCGCCGCTCGTAATTTGGCCCGCATGATCGCCGCCGGTGCTGCCGCCCACTCCGACCACGGCCGGGACGTGGCCAAGACCCTTCTTTTGGCCAGCCAGGACAGCGACTATCGCGTTAAGGACCCGGTGAAGCTGCGCCGGGTGGCCTACTCCTTGGGCGTGGATGCCGCGGGAAAGGACGATCTGGCCCTGGCCAAGGAGGTGGCGGAGCGCTGTCTTGGGGAGTTCGGCCGACAGGAAGGCGAGCTAAGGCTAGCCCTGCGAGCGCCGGAAGCCCGGGTGGAGCGCTGGCGCAAGCTGGGGATCATGCCGAGGGGCATCGACCGGGAGATCGTGGAGGTCCTGCACCGCACCAGCATCGGGGTCGATGCCGATTACAGAAACATCATCCTCCAAGGAATGCGGTGCGCGTTGGCCGACGGCTGGGGCGGGTCCATGATCGCCACCGAGCTCCAGGACGTGCTGTTCGGCACGCCTTCCCCCTTGCGGGCCCGGGTGAACCTGGGCGTGCTCAATCCCAAGGCGGTGAACATCGTGGTCCACGGGCACGAGCCCACCCTCTCGGAAATGGTGGTCCTGGCGGCCCGCGACCCCGATCTTTTGCGCCAAGCTCGAGCAAAAGGCGCGGAAGGGATCAACATCGCCGGGATCTGCTGCACGGCCAACGAGATCCTCATGCGCCACGGCATCCCCATTGCCGGAAACTTCCTCCACCAGGAACTCGCGGTGATGACGGGCGCGGTGGATCTCATGGTGGTGGACGTGCAGTGCATCATGCCTGCTCTTTCCGATTTGGCAAGGCATTTCCACACCATCCTTGTCACCACCTCGCCCAAGGCCAAGATTCCCGGGGCGGAGCACATCGAATTCGAGGAGGAGCGGGCCCTTCAAGTGGCCAAGGAAATCGTGCGCATGGGGATTGAGAACTTCTCCCGCCGCAACGGCAGGATCTACATTCCCAACGAGGTCATGGACCTCATCGCTGGGTTCGCCGCGGAATCCGTGTTCTACTTCCTCGGCGGCCGCTATCGGGCCACCTACCGCCCCCTCAACGACGCCATCATCGACGGAAGGCTGCGGGGCATTGCGGGGATCGTGGGCTGCAACAACCCCAAGATCACCCAGGATTTTGCCCACGTGGAGATGGCCAAAGAGCTCATAAAAAACGATGTGCTGGTGGTGACCACGGGATGCGCGGCCATCGCCGACGCCAAGGCCGGCCTTCTCCGGCCGGAGGTCGCCTACGAACTGGCAGGAAAAGGCCTCCAGGAGATATGCGAGGCCGTAGGGATCCCTCCGGTCCTCCATCTTGGGTCCTGTGTGGACAATTCCCGCATCCTCATCGCCCTCACCAACATGGTCCACGAGGGCGGCCTTGGGGAGGATATCTCCGCCATCCCCGCGGCCGGGGCGGCGCCGGAGTGGATGTCGGAAAAGGCCGTGGCCATCGCCTTTTATTTCGTGGCCTCGGGCGTGTTCACCGTCCTTGGAAATCCCTTCCCCATCGAAGGCTCGGAGAACCTCACCCGCTTCCTCACCGAAGAGATCGAAAAGCTTGTGGGCGGCAAATTCGCATTTGAAACGGACCCCATCAGGGCCGCACACCTCATGCTGGAACACATTGAGCGCAAACGCCAGGCCCTTAAACTCCCTGCGCCCATGTACGCCTAAAAGGGGGGAGGATGTGCGCCATCGTGGTGAAACGCGGGGAGGAAACCGTGGCCGAGGAGGTCGTGGAGTTCCACTACGAGGACGGGGTTTTGGTTCTTCGCCGGCTGTTCGCCGAAGAGATCGTGCTCAAAAACGTTCGACGGTTTGAATGGCGGGAAAAGGACGACACTTTGCGCATTTTGGAGTAGTCACAACGGGCGAAATTTTTGGGCACAACGCTGAAGGAGGGCCAAGACCTCCTCGATGTCCTGGGGAGTGTATTTGGGAGGAGCAAGACCGCAGGGCGGGGTGAGGAGGTCGCCAGGCCGAAAGTCTCGCACGTCCTGGGGTTTTGTGATGCCCCAAGCGATCCTTTTCCCGTGGCGCGGGTAATAGAGGGTGATGTCGTAGCGGGAGGCGTCGAAGCTGATGATGTCGAGGATCTCGCTCCGGAAGAGGACATCCCATTGCATGTTTCCGCACACATGCACCCCCCTTATCACTGGAAAATCCTGGAAGATTCGGCGCCAAAGCTCCTCGTAATCGAACCCGGCCTGTCCCAAAGCCGGTTCGTCCAAAAAGAGGATGATTTCCCGGGCCCGAAGCCCGTCCAGGAGGGACTCCACATGTTGCCACACGCGGATGAGGGCCTCGTCCGGATCAAAACCGGAAAGAATGAGGGTGGCCGGCCCCACCGCTTGCACTTTGGCCACTTCAAACCGGTGCTTTTTGAACTCCGCAAGACAAGCCAAAGATCCCGGCCGGCGGATGTAGGAGAGCATTCCCTCCCCCAGGAGGGGGAGCTCCGGCAAAAAGGGGATGTCGTGTTTGAGGCTGTATTCCACGGCCTTTTTGGGATCAGCAAGGGGGAGGGACCCGATCTGGGTGATCACCAGCCCCATCTCCTCGTACCTTGGCATAATCGCCCGAAGTTTATAGGGTGAGCCCATGGAATTCGCAGCGATAATCTTGGCCGGGGGCCGGGGGAAGAGGATGGGCCAAGACAAGGCCGCTCTTCTCTTGGAAGGAGAGCCCCTTTTGCTCCGTCAAATCACATCCCTTCGGGATCTCGGTTTTCAAGAAGTGGTGGTGGCCCTGGGACGAAAACGCGCGCTTCCTTTCCACCTGGACGCACTAGCGGTGGAGGACAGCTTTCAAGGGATGGGCCCCCTGGCCGGCATCCATGCCGGGCTCTCCGCAATTCGGGCTCCCGCTGCCCTTGTGGTGGCGTGCGACATGCCGATCTTTGTGCCCCCGCTCCTTTGGGAACTCCTGAGGCTTTCCGGCGCAGAAAAAATCGCGATATGCCTACGCCGGGGATTCATCGAACCCTTCCCAGGGATATATCCCAAAAGTGTTCTTCCTTTTCTCACCGAGGCCTTGAGGCTGGGAAAATTAAAGGTTCAGGATTTCATCTGGTCTGCCCCTCACGCGCTTTTGCCCGAGGCCAAGACGAAAGAACTGGATCCGGAAGGGCTTTCCTTTGTGAACCTCAACACCGAAGAGGAAAAGGAGCGCCTTTGCGTCGGCTGAGGATACGGCGCTTCAGGGAGCAGGGTTGGGAGGAGGTTTGGGACGAAATCGCCGAGGAAGGGCTCCTTGAGCTGAACGTGAAGGATGGACCAACGGTCTCCCTTGTCTGCACACCCCAAGATATAAAGGCCCTAGTTTTCGGCTATCTTCTGGGGCGGGGCCTCATTCGCGCCGCGGAGGAAGTCCAGGAATATCGGGAGGAATGGGATTTTTCTGTGGCCATCCCGGGCGAGGTGGTCCGGGTCGCGGTGAGGCTGGCCCGAGAAATTTCGTCCTCCACGGATACGCTCATTTGGAGCTCTTGTGCAGGGGAGGCGAACTTCGCGGGCTGTGAAGTTTTGTCCCCAAGGCCTTTGTTTTCCGCTTCCAATCTCCTTAGTATCCCCCAAAAGATCAACGCCCACATCCAAGGTTTTCGCCGGACCGGCGCCTTTCACTACGCCTTCCTTTTGGACCGGGATATGACAATTCTGACCGTAGGTGAGGACATCGGCCGCCACAATGCCGTGGACAAGGCCATCGGAAAGGCTGTGCTTACCGGGCAAGGTTTAGAGGAGACCGTCCTTTTCACCACCGGCCGGGCCACTGCAGAGATGGCCGCGAAGGCCGTGCGCGCGGGCATCCCCCTTTTGGCCTCGCAAGGAGCGGCCCTGCTGGGGGCGATCCATTTGGCCCGCAAATACAATTTAGGCCTGATCGGCTTTTTGCGCGGCCGTCGCTTCAATCTTTACGCAGGAGAGGCCTGGTTAAAGCCGTGAGCTAAAAGAGCCCTTTCACTTGACCTGTTTCCACATCGATATCGATGCGCCGAAACGCTGGGTCGGAACTAGTTCCGGGCATGAGGGTTATGTCGCCCGCCACGGGACATAAGAATTTGGCCCCGCTGAACACCAAAATATCCCGGATCGGAAGCACCCAGCCCTTGGGAACCCCTTTGAGGTCGGGATTGTGAGAGAGGGAGAGATGGGTTTTCACCATCATGGTGAAGAAATCCTGGTATTCGGGGGACTCGAACTCCTCGAGCTTTTCCTGGGCTTCCGGCATCCACACGACCTCATCGGCACCGTAGACCTCTTTGGCGATGAGCTCCACCCGCTTGGACAACGGCATCTCCATGGGGTAAAGGAAGCGAAAGTCCACAGGCTCTTCGCAGGCCTCCAGGACGGCGTCGGCAAGCTCCAAGGCCCCCTCTCCGCCTTTGAGCCAGTGCTCCCCTACCGCGCAACGTGCTCCCGTTTCTTTCTCCACCACTTTGCGGATGAAGTTGAGCTCGGCTTCCGTGTCTGTGGGGAAGCGATTGATGCACACCACCGGGATAACCCCGGACTTCTGCACGATCCCGATGTGATGAAGGAGGTTAGCCATGCCCCGCTCAAGGAGCTCGAGGTTTTCCTTTTTGTACTCCTCGGGAAGGGGCCGGCCGGGGATGACCCGCGGGCCACCACCGTGCATTTTCAAAGCCCGCACGGTGCAGACCACCACGGAAACGTTGGGGACAAGCCCCGAAAGCCGACACTTCACGTTCCAGAACTTCTCAAAACCGATATCCGCTCCGAATCCCGATTCCGTCACGTGGTAATCGAACAGTTTCAGGCCAAGCAAATCGCCGATGATGGAGGACTGGCCAACGGCGATGTTCGCAAAAGGACCGGCATGGACCAAAACCGGCTGATATTCGATGGTACAACAAAGGGTGGGGTTGATGGTGTTGCGCATCCAGGCGGCCATGGCTCCCGCCACCTCCAGATCCTCGCAAGTGATGGGTTTCCCGCGTTTGCTGTAGGCTACGGTTATTTTTCCAATCCTTTCCCGCAAATCCCGCAGATCTCGAACGATGGAGAGGATGGCCATGAGCTCGCTGGACACAGAGATTTGAAATCCCGATTCCATCATAAATCCATCGTTTTTCCCGCCAAGGCCGATGATGATGCGACGGAGGGCCTGGGCGCAGAAATCCATGGCCCATCTCATTTCCACCCGTCTTGGATCGATGTCCAATCTCCGCAGGCCCCGTTTGGCCAGTTCCGCATCGGAGTAGTTGAACTCGTGCTGAAGGCGAGCGGTGAGGGCAACCATGGCCAGATTGTGGGCGTTGGTGATGGCATCAATATCGCCGGTCAACCCCAGGGAAAACTCCGTCATGGGGATGAGAAGGGCATTGCCCCCTCCGGCGGCGGTGCCTTTGATGTTGAAGGTGGGGCCGGCGGAGGGCTGACGAATGCAGCCGCCCACGTTTTTGCCGCGCTTGGCCAGGCCCTCGATGAGGCCCAAAGTGGTGGTGGTCTTCCCCTCGCCAAGAGGGGTGGGGGTGATGGCCGTAACCTCAATGTATTTGCCGTTAGGGCGGTCCCGCAGCCTCTCCATGATCTTTCGGTAATCGAGCTTGCAAATCCGCCCGTAAGGGATGACCTCGTCTTTGTTCAATCCTAGACGCTCCGCCCACTCCTCAGGGGTGGGCATGTGCTTCTCCGCCTCCTGAGCGATCTGCCAATCCGCAAGAACCGTGGGATCATAGGGCATTTCCGCCTCCTTTCCTCAACCCAGCAGTCCCGCTAGCCCCAGGATTTCCGGCACCAAATCATCCCAACCCATGGGCATGAGGTGAATGCCCTGGCAGTGGGGCCGAACCTTCCGGATTATGCGGGCACAGATCTCCGCGCTCCTTTTGCGCCGTTCCTCTGGAGTCTTTGCCCCCTCCATTTCCCGAATCACTTCCTCCGGCACCCGGATTCCCGCGATGTGTTCGGCCATAAACCGGGCCATCCTCGCGGATTTGAGGGGGATCAGGCCCACGAGAATCGGAACCTTAAGCTGTTCCGTCTTTCGGACGAAACGCATGAAGGCTTCGGGGTCGTAAACGGCCTGGGTTTGAACGAACCGGGCTCCAACCTCCACCTTGAGCCGCAGCTTTAGGAGATGCGGCTCCAACGGGTCGGCAGTGGGGTTCACCACTGCGCCCACGAAGAAGTCGGTCCTTCCGGAAAGCTCGTTTCCAGAAAGATCCCGACCGGAATTAAGCGTCTGGATCAGGGCGATAAGTTGTACGGAATCGAGGTCAAAAACGGGCATGGCCTGGGGATGGTCTCCAAAGGTGGGGTAATCCCCGGTGAGGGCCAAAACGTTTTCGATTCCCAAGGCCCAAGCCCCAAGAAGATCGGCCTGAAGGGCCAGCCGGTTCCGATCTCGACAGGTCACCTGGAGAATGGGCTCAAACCCCTCCTGGCGGATCAGGGCACAGAGGGCCCAGGAGCTCATGCGCACCACTGAGGACTGGAGGTCGGTAACGTTGAAAGCGTGAACCAGAGGGGCCAACCGGCGCACGTTTTCCAAGGCTTCCTTGACGTCGGTGCCCTTGGGCGGAGCAGCCTCGCAGGTGATGACGAATTCCCCCTTTTCCAGCCTTTCGCGAAGCCTCATCTATTCCCCCTCCACATATTCCAAGGCCCAAAAGAGGCTTTTGCGCCGGGAAAGAGGGACGTCGCGCTCCTTTTGGCGATCCTTGGGGGGCTTATAGCGCAAAAAAAGATCAAGACGGCCAAGGGCCTCAAGGCGGTCATAAATCCTCTGCCAGGCACAGGGCCGACCGCGTTCCACTTCGCATTCCCCTTGGTATGAGCCCCCGCATGGGCCATGCAAAAGGCCTTTGGGACAAGCGGTAAGGGGGCAAATGCCTCCGGTATAGGCCAAAACGCAATCGCCGCAGCGGGCACACCGCTCCTCCGAGGGCCAGACGCCCTGAAAGGCCCCATAGGTGATGGTATTGGAGGCCGGAAACACTGGTTTCTCCAGAACTGCGGCTACGGCCTGGACCCCAACCCCACAGGAAGCCACCAGCACGGCGTCCGCGCTCTCCACCTTTTGTTGCAGACGGGAAAGCCTCAACCCCACCAGGACCTTATTGCAAAGAAAAGGAATGACTGTCTCCCCAACACAGGGGTGCCCAGCGTCTTGCAAAACGGTTCGGAGCGAGCTCAGGGCCTTTTCCCCCCCGGCCTCGCAGACGTCGGCGCAACCGCCGCAGGAGACGAGAAAAATCCTCTCGCCCTCCCGCAGGTACCCGAGGATTTCCTCCTTGGGCTTGAGCTCGGAAACCAGCATAGTCACCCCCTACTGCACAGCGCAGGCCAGACACGGATCGAAGGAGCGCACGATCCTTCCCGCCACAAGAAGCGCATCATCACCCACAGGCGTTCCCTCCAATGCCTCTTCAATGGGACCGGGTTTGCCCTTCTCATCCCGGGGGGAGGCGTTCCAGGTGGTGGGCGAAACGACCTGATAATGGGCGATTCTTCCGTCCTTTATCCGCAGCCAATGCCCCAGGGCGCCGCGGGGCGCCTCGGTGAGGCCCTGCCCTTCCCCCTCCTTAGGCACAGCTAAAGGTGCAGCTACAGGCCGTGTCCAATCCAATTGCGAAAGCCATTTTTCCATCTCTTTCGCCAAAAACAGGGCCTCAATGGCCCGGGAAATATGGCGGCCCATCACGGAGCTCAGATCCTCCGGGCCCGCCTTCGCTTCCCCAAGGAGATCCCGGGCCAACGCCTGAAGGCTTGGGGGACCAAAAACCAACCCCAAACTAACCCGGGCCGCGGGGCCCACCTCGTAAGCCTCGCCTTTATAGCGCGGAGCCTTGACCCAGGAATAGGCCTCCCGTTTCTCCGGGCTCGGGCAGGGGTTGGCCTCCCCAGGATGACCTCCGCTTCCCTCATACCAGGAGCTGACTACTTCCTCCCGAATCTCGCGGGGATCGAGTTTCTCTGGCTCGCCATGCCTAAGAAGCCCGGCAGGAACAAGGCGTCCAATTGCCCCCCCGTTTTCCTCGGGGAATGCGCCGAAGGACAGGAGCCGCCCAACTTTTCCCATCCCAAAGTAATCGGCATAACGCCGGGCAACTGATATTACATCCGGCACGTACACGTTCTCCAAGAACCCACGGATCTCCGAAAGACGGAAGCGGAAGGCCGCAAGGTCGCCGGGACCGGGGCAGAAGGTCACCCCCCCGGGCACGATGGCCATGTCGTGGGGCATTTTCCCGCCGAAAAGGGCCACAAGCTCATGAGCTTTTTTTCGAATCTCCAAGGCCTCCAAGTAATGGCGGGCCAGGACCTCGCTCTCCGCGGAGGAAAAGCGTTCGTCCCGTTCCGCCCCTGAGGCTAAAAACCCTGAAAGGGCACCGCGAAAAACCACATAATCCGGAAGGGAGAGGTGGTAAAAGTGAAGGATGTGATTGTGCAGCCAGTTGGCTGCATAAATGAGGTTGCGCAAAAGCCTTCCGTTTTGAGGGATCGCTTCGGAAATCCCCAGGGCCTCATCCAGGGCGAGCGAGGCCGCAGTGGAGTGGGCCAAGGGACATACCCCACAGATGCGCGTTGTGATCCTTTGGGCATCCAGGGGATGGCGCCCGATCAAAATCGTCTCGACGCCGCGGAAAAGAGCCCCAGAAGAACGGGCATGCACGATCTTCCCGTTCTCCACAGTGATCTCCACCTTAAGGTGCCCCTCGATGCGGGTTATGGGATCGATGGCGATGGCCCTCATTTTCCCCTCCTGAGTTCTGTGGCCTTGCGGAAAAGGGGGCTGGGAAAATCGGGAAATTCCGGCTCGGTGCAACCGATGCAGGGATGCCCGGCCTTGATGCACCAGTTCACCCCGCTGTTCCAGGCGTGGTATGGGCAGTTGGCCTCCGTATAGGGCCCCTTACAACCGAGCTCATATAAGCAGCCTTCTTCTCCGAACGTTCGAGCGAAGCGGCCCACATCGAAATCTGCCCGCCGCGGGCAGTTCTCATGGATAAGACCGGGATAGACGGAGCGGATCCTTCCCACGTCATCGAGCTCCTTTCCTTCCGGAAGGCCCTGGGTCAAAAGGTGTACCACTGTTTCCACAAACCAGCGGGGATGGGGAGGACAACCGGGAACGTTTATCACCGGGGTATTTCCACCGTTTTGGGCAAGAAACGCCTTGACGCCCATGGCCCCTGTGGGATTGGGGGAGGCCGCAGGAATGCCGCCATAAGCGGCACAAGTTCCCAGGGCCACCACTGCCGCTGCTTTTTCGACCAGGATCGAAAAGCGCTCCGCCATGGAAAGTTCTCCGATTCTGCCAAAATTGGCATGAGCTGTGGGAATGGCGCCCTCCACCACGAGAAGATAATTTTCAGCTTCACCCTCGGGGATGCGCTCGAGGACCGCCAAAGCTGGCTGGCCTGTGGGGCCCATGATGGTGAGATGGAAGCGCAATGCCAAGGTTTTTCCTGGGACAATCTCGTCCAAAAGAAGGTTTTTCACGCCTGGGTAATCGGCGTTGAGGAGGGAGATGGAGCAGCCAGTGCAGCCCGCCGCTTGAAACCACACCACCCCTAGGGTTCCGTACACCCGGCCTCCTTTCGGCTTGAGAATTTAGGTTACCAAGACCCAGGTTACAAGACAAATTATTTTGTGTTTGACCTTTCCCGTTCTTTGTGATACTTTCAATTTTGTGCGGGAGAACAAGGGTTTTCCAGAGCTTGAGGAGCTTTTGATCTCTTGGCCGCGCGAACCTCGGGCCCTCATCCCCCTTCTTCAAGCCGTTCAGGAAAAGCTCGGTTATGTTCCCCAGGAGGCCCTGGAAAGAGCCGCTCACCATCTCAAAGCCCCATTGAGTCAGGTCTATGGAGTAGCCACTTTTTACGCCCAGTTTAAGTTAACCCCCCGGGGGGGATGGCACATAAAAGTTTGCTTGGGTACAGCTTGCCACGTGAAGGGAGGCATGGAAATCGTGGAGCAGATACAGCGAAAATTCGGTCTTCACCCAGGAGAAATTGCCAAGAATCCCAAAGCCAGTCTAGAAATTGTTCGTTGCCTTGGCTGTTGTAGTCTTGCGCCGGTGATGGTTTTGGAAAACAAAATTTTCGGCCGTCTTACCCCCGAAAAAGCCCTGCAACTTATTGAGGAGTTTTATGAGCAAAGTTAGGAACCGCGAGGATCTAGAAAAGATAAAAATGGAAGGCCAAAGATTGATTTTCCCGAAGGAAGGGAAGATTTTAGTGGGCCTGGGTTCGTGTGGACTAGCCGCTGGGGCGGAGAAGGTTTATGCCAAAATCGTAGAGGAGGTCCACCGCCGCAGCCTAGATTTCATGGTTGGGAAAACGGCTTGCCTTGGGTTTTGCAACCGGGAGCCGCTGGTGGAGGTGCGCCACCCTCATGGACTGAGGGTCGTCTACCAAGAAATGGACGAGGGAAAAGCAGAGGAGCTGATAGCAGCTTTGGCCCAGGACGAGCACAAGCCAGAATGGGCCCTGTGTCGGATCCACGGAGAAAAAGATTCATCAGCTTTTATTCCGCCTCAGCTCGCACAGATCCCTATTGATTACGAGTTGGACTTTTACAAAAAACAACGAAAGCTGGTCTTAAGAAACTGCGGATTCATAGATCCCTTGAACATCAAAGAGTACATCGCGTGTGGCGGCTATTTTTCACTTTTCAAGGCTCTTCACCTGAAGCCTTCATTGATAATCGAAGAAATTAAACGTTCAGGATTGCGGGGAAGAGGAGGAGCGGGTTTCCCTACAGGGAAAAAGTGGGAACTTTGTCACCGCGCCCCGGGAACGAAAAAGTACGTGATTTGCAACGCCGATGAGGGTGATCCTGGCGCCTACATGGACCGAAGCGTTCTCGAAGGGGACCCCCACTCCGTGATCGAGGGGATGATCATTGGAGCCTACGCCGTGGGGGCCGATGAGGGCTATATCTATGTACGTGCCGAGTACCCCTTGGCCGTAAAACACCTGCGCATCGCCGTCGCTCAAGCCGAGGAATTGGGTCTTTTGGGCGAGGACATCCTCGGCACCGGTTTTTCCTTCAAACTCCATGTTTTTGAAGGTGCAGGCGCGTTTGTGTGTGGTGAGGAGACGGCCCTTCTTGCCTCCATTGAAGGAAGGCGAGGGCAGCCACGGCCCAGGCCGCCCTACCCCGTAGAACAGGGCCTTTTCGGCAAACCCACACTTATCAACAACGTGGAAACCTGGGCCAATGTGCCTCTCATCATAAAGTACGGCGCAGACTGGTTTCGCTCCCTAGGCACCAAAGGCTCCACAGGAACAAAGATCTTCTCCCTCACCGGCAAGGTGAAGAACACCGGCCTCGTCGAAGTCCCCATGGGGATCACCTTGCGCGAGCTGATCTTTGAAATAGGGGGCGGACCGCCCGAAGGAAAGCGCTTCAAAGCCGTACAGATCGGTGGACCATCGGGCGGATGCCTCCCTGAGGAGCTCCTGGACCTCCCCATCGACTACGAATCCCTCACCCAGGCCGGGGCCATGATGGGCTCGGGAGGCATGGTGGTGGTGGATGAGGACACCTGCATGGTGGAGCTGGCCAGATTCTTCCTGGAGTTCACCCAAGCCGAGTCCTGCGGGCAGTGCCCGCCCTGCCGGCTGGGGACAAAAAGGATGCTGGAAATCCTCACCCGAATCACCCAGGGCCGAGGAAAGCCCGAGGATTTGAAGCTGCTGGAGGAACTGGCTTTTGGGGTGAAGGAGGCTTCCCTGTGCGGTTTGGGCCGTACCGCTCCCAATCCGGTCCTCACCACCCTCCGCTATTTCCGCGCCGAATACGAGGCCCATATTGAGGGGCGGTGCCCGGCCGGAGTTTGCCGGGCCCTCCTCACCTTCGAGATCGATCCTGGGCTTTGCGTCGGGTGCGGGCTTTGTGCCCGGTCCTGCCCGCAAGGCGCCATCTTTGGGGAGAAAGGCAAACCCCATCGCATCGAACATAAACTGTGTGCGCGCTGCGGGGCCTGCGTTTCCGCCTGCCCAAAGGGGGCGATCGCCAAAAGATGAACGTCGTGAGGCTCAAGATCGATGGGAAGGAGGTGGAGGTTCCTCAGGGGACCACCATCCTCCAGGCGGCAGCGGCCGCGGGCATTGAGATCCCCCACCTCTGTTACCACCCAGGCCTCTCGCCCGCGGGCATTTGCCGATTGTGCCTGGTGGAAGCCGGCGGAAAGCTCCTCACCGCTTGCTACCACCTCGCTGAGGAGGGCATGGAGGTCTTCACCAACACGGAAAGGCTCAAGAGTTTGCGTCGGCTCAATCTCGAGCTCATTCTCTCCGATCACCCTCAGGATTGCCTCACCTGCGAGAAAAACGGGGCCTGCGAGCTTCAACGCTACGCCTATGAATTTGGCCTCGTGGAAAACCGGTTTGTGGGCGAAGGGCATGAAAGAAGAAAGCTTTTGCCCCGGGAGGACAACCCCTTCATCCGCTACGAGCCGGAAAAGTGCATTTTGTGCGGAAGATGTGTGCGGGCCTGTCAGGAAATCCAGGGAAGGGGGGTTTGGGATTGGGCCTTCCGCGGTTTTTCCACCCGGGTGACCACGGGGCTGGAGCGGCCCTTGGGGGAGGTCAACTGCGAATTCTGCGGGCAATGTGTTGCCGTCTGCCCCACCGGCGCCCTCACGGAGAAGGCCCGGCGCTTCCAGGGTCGGGAATGGGAGCTGAAAAGGGTGGAGACCGTCTGCCCGTTCTGTGGCTGCGGGTGCCCCATCACCCTTCATGTCCGCGGCAACCGCCTCATCCGCGTCTCCGGCGGCTACCAGGGGTTCCGCCTGTGCGTCAAGGGGCGGTTTGGGCTTTCCTTCGTGCACCGGGAGGACCGGCTGACAAAGCCCCTCATTCGGAAGGGCCAAGGTTTCCGGGAGGCAAGCTGGGAAGAGGCCTTGGAACTTGTGGCCGAAAGGCTTTTGGAGATAAGAAGGCGGTATGGACCTGATTCCATCGGAGCCCTGGCCTCCGCCAAGTGCACCAACGAGGAAAACTATCTTTTCCAAAAGATGGTGCGGGCCGCTTTGGGCACCAACAACGTGGACCACTGCGCCCGCCTTTGCCATTCGCCCACGGTGGCCGGGCTCTCCCTGGCCTTCGGTTCCGGGGCCATGACCAACTCCATCCCGGAGATCGTTGACGCTGACTGCATTTTAGTCACGGGTTCCAACACCACCGAAGCTCATCCCATCGTGGCTCAGGAGATCCTGCGGGCGGTACGGCACGGGGCCACCCTGATCGTGGTGGATCCCCGCAGAATCGAGCTTTCCGAGAAAGCCCATTTTTACTTGCAGCCTCGGCCGGGGACGGACGTGGCCTGGATCAACGGGTTCTGCCACGTCATTTTGAAAGAAGGCCTTTGGGACAAAAAATTCGTGGCGGAACGCAGCGAAGGCTTCGAGGAGTTCGCAGCCGTAGTGGAAAAGTATACGCCAGAAGTGGTGGAAAAGATCACGGGAATACCTGGGGAGGATTTGGCGGCTGCGGCGCGGGCCTTCGGTCGGGCCGAACGGGCCATGATCTTTTATGCCATGGGGCTCACCCAGCATCCCTTTGGGACGGAAAACGTCTTGGCCATCGCCAATTTGGCTCTGCTCACGGGAAACGTAGGCCGGCCGGCAACGGGCGTGAACCCCCTCCGCGGCCAGAACAACGTCCAAGGGGCCTGCGACATGGGCGCCCTTCCCGACTGCCTTCCCGGCTATCAACGCCTCACCGACCCGGCGGTGCGCGAGAAGTTCCAGCGCGCCTGGGCCGCATCCATCCCAGAAAAACCTGGCCTCACCGTGGTGGAAATGTTCGAGGCCGCTTTGAAGGGGGAAATAAGGGCCATGATCATCATGGGTGAAAACCCCATGGTCTCCGATCCCGACATCCCTCATGTGGCGGAAGCTTTGAGGAAATTGGAGTTCTTGGTGGTGATGGACATTTTCCCCAACGAGACCACAGCCTTTGCCCATGTGATTTTGCCGGCGGCAACTTTTGCGGAAAAGGACGGAACGTTCACGAACACGGAAAGGAGGGTGCAGAGGGTGCGGAAAGCCCTCAACCCCCCTGGTGAAGCCAAACCCGACTGGCAAATAATTTGTGAGCTTTCCACCCGCTTGGGCTACCCCATGCGCTACGAAAGCCCGGCGGAAATCATGGGGGAGATCGCCTCGTTGGTCCCCATCTACGGCGGGATCTCCCATAGCCGGCTAGAGAGCGGAGGCCTCCAGTGGCCTTGTCCAACTCCGGATCACCCCGGAACGCCGTTCCTCCACAGGGATCGTTTCCCAAGGGGCCTGGGAAAGTTCCACCCTGTGGAGCACCGGGAAATTGTGGAACCGCCGGATTCCGATTTTCCCCTCATCCTCACCACCGGCCGGATCCTCTGGCACTACCATTCCCGCACCATGACGGGAAGGGTGGACGGACTCCAGGAGCTTGTGCCCAAGGCCTATGTGGAGATCAACCCCGCCGATGCCCAGGCCCTGGGGATCGAGGAAGGGAGAAAGGTTCGGGTGTCCTCCCGCCGCGGATCCATCGTGATAAGGGCAAAGATCACGGAAAGGGTTCCCAGAGGTCTGGTGTTCATTCCCTTCCATTTTGGGGAGGCCGCGGCCAATGTGCTCACCCCGGCCTCGCCCCTTGACCCTCTGGCCAAAATGCCCTCGTTGAAGTGCTGTGCGGTGCGGGTGGAGCCGGCGGAGGGATGAATGCCTGGTTTTCCTGGTCGCGCCATCCCGCTGCGGGACGGGAGGACGGTGTTCCTTCGGGAAATAAGGCCTGAGGACCTTCCCGCCTGGGAAAAGATGATTCTGGCCTGTAGCCCGGAGACCCTCTGGCGGCGGTTCGAGTGCCGCTCCACGCAAACCGTATTGGCCCGCAAGGACGACCTTTTCGATGAAAGCTCAGTGGTGATCGTGGCCGAGCTCGAGGGCCGTTTGGTGGGGGAGGCCCGTCTTTGCCTTCTTCCCGGAAGGGCCGCGGAGTTCTGTGTTCTTGTGGCCGATCCCTGGCAGGGGCTGGGTTTAGGAAGCGCCCTAATCGATTTCGCCCTGGAATTGGCCAAGTCCTTGGGGCTGCAGAAGATTTTGACGGAGATCGTCCCGGAGAACGCGCGGATTGTGGACCTTTTGAGACGGCGGGGCTTTCAGTTCTCGGTCGAGGAGGATGGTCTCACCCATTGGGGCGAGCTCACACTCCCCGGTTGAAAGGAAACGCCATAAGAATGAGAATGAAAACGTGCGGGCGATTCGCTGGTTGCGGAGAACATTCCTTGCGGGCTTGGTGGCCATCCTCCCCCTTGGCCTGACCGCCTTTGTCCTTTGGCTCCTTTATCGGGCAGCTTATGGGCTTTTTGGGCCGCATACGGCCCTGGCCTCCTTCATGCGCCGCACCCTCGGGATCTATATCCCCGGCACGGAAATCATCGCTGGCCTTTTGGTGATATTCCTCGCCGGGGTTATAACCAGACATTGGCTTGGGCGAGCCCTCCTCGGCGCCGTGGAACGCGGGCTCCTTCGGGTGCCCTTCATCCGCAAGCTCTATTGGACCGGAAGGCAGCTTAGCCGCTACCTTTTCCAGACAAACAAGTCCCCCAAAGGCCGGGTGGTGCTGGTGGAGTTCCCCGGATCCGGAAGCTACGTTTTGGGCATGCTCACCGCGGAGGAGGTGAAGCCCGTGGGCCAGGCCCTGGGAAGGGAGGTCTCCGCCGTTTACATCCCCACCGCGCCCAATCCCTTGACCGGCTGGGTGCTTTTCCTCCCCAAAGAGCGCCTCACCCCCACCGACCTCACCATGGACGAGGGCCTCACCCTGGTCCTTTCCGGCGGCCTTTTGGTGAAGGAGGAAGAGGGTGCCGATTCGACGGGATAAGCGGGACCGCTATGTGGAGATAGAGGTTGGCGCTCCGGCTGAGCCCCTTTGGGTGCGCTGCGAGTCCTGCGGCGAGCTCATTTTCCGCCGAAAACTCCAAGAAAACCAATACGTCTGCCCCCGCTGCGGTGCCTATTTCTTCCTCTCTGCTCCGGAACGCGTGGCCTCCTTGGTGGACGAAGGGAGCTTTGAGGAGCTCCCGCCCCCGAGGATCGAGGAGGATCCCTTGGGCTTCAGCGATCAGGTCCCGTATAAGGAGCGGTTGAGCCGGGCCCGGGTGGAGACGAACCTCAATGAGGCGGTTTTGGCGGGGCGGGCGAAAGTCCAAGGGATCCCTGTGATCTTGGCCGTGATGGATTTCCGGTTCATCGGGGGAAGCATGGGGGTAGGGGTGGGGGAGATCCTCGCCTTGGCCATGGAGCGCGCGGCCGAGGAGAGGAAGCCCTTCGTCCTCGTGGTCGCCTCCGGGGGGGCCCGGGTCCAGGAGGGTGTGCTTTCCCTCCTCCAGATGGTGAAAGTGGTGGCCGCCCGGGAAACGCTGGCCCAGGCCGGGGTCCCTTATATCGCCATCCTCACTTACCCCTCCACCGGCGGGGTCCTCGCCTCCATTGGGGGTATTGCCGATGTGACCATCGCCGAGGAAGGGGCCCTCATCGGGTTCGCCGGCCCCAGGGTGATTGAACAGACCACGGGCGAAAGGTTGCCCCCGGGGTTCCAAACGGCGAAGTTCGCTTTGGAACACGGTATAGTGGATGCGGTGGTGCCGCGGGCCAAGCTAAAAGAAGAGCTGGTCCGGGCCCTTTCCGTGCTAGCAGGTGAGGGATGACGGGGGAGGAGCGGCTGAGGCTTTTGGAGGAGAAGGCCGCGGAGCTTCGCCGTCTGGCCCAGGAACACGACCTGGATCTCTCCGCGGAGCTCGCGGTCCTCGAACAGAAGATCGCGGCCCTGAAGAGGAGCATTTACGCCGAGCTTTCCCCCTGGGCGAGGGTCCAGCTTGCCCGCCGGCCCGACCGCCCAAGCGGCCTCCCCTTCGTGCAAGCTTTGTGTGCGGGGTTTTACGAGCTCCGCGGGGACCGAATCGTGGGGGATGACCCAGCCCTGCGGGGCGGGTTCGGGAAAATTGGGGGGGCAAGGGTGGCCCTCCTTTTCCACCAGCGCGGGACGACCCCCGAGGAGCAGCGCCAAAGCCGGTTTGGAATGGCCTCCGCTCACGGGTACTGGAAGGCCCGGAGGATCATGGAGGTGGCGGCCCGCCTGCGCCTCCCCCTCCTCACCCTCATCAACACCCCCGGCGCTTATCCCGGGGTCCAGGCTGAGGCCCACAACATCGCGGGAGCCATCGCCACCTGCATTTGGCAGATGCTCAGACACCCGGCTCCCACGGTGGCGGTGATCCTCGGGGAGGGCGGCTCGGGCGGGGCCGTGGCCCTGGCCGCCGCCGACCGCGTCCTCATGCTGGAGAACGCCACCTACTCCGTGATCTCCCCGGAGGGCGCGGCCTCTATCCTCTGGAAGGACGCCAAATTCGCGGAGAAAGCCGCGGAGAATTTGAAGCTCACCGCCCAGGATCTTTGGGCTTTGGGGGTGGTGGACGAGGTCATCCCTGAGCCGCCGGGCGGAGCCCACACCGATTTCCTGGGCACGGTGGAGGCGGTCCGCCAGGCGGTCCTCCACCACCTCCGCGAGCTCTCCACCAAACCCCTGGACGAGCTCCTCCGTTTACGGTACAAACGCTATCGCCATGTGGGAAGTGCAGGCTCAGGCCACTAGGGCCCAGGAGCTTTGCCGCGCTTGTAAACACGAGTGTTCCTACCTTTTCGCTGGCCTTCCCCAAGCGGCGCGCCTGGAGCTGGCCTCCTTGATGCGCCCTTTGGAGCTGGACGCGGGTGAGCTCGTCTTTTACGAGGGTTTGCCGGCCCATGGGCTTTACATCCTTTGCGAGGGAAAGATAAAAGTGGCCAAAAGGCTCAAAGGCGGGCGCTCCCAAATCCTCAAACTCTTGGCCCCGGGTGAGGTTTTGGGCGAAAAAACCCTGTTCGATCAGGAAACCTATACCTGCTACGCCAAGGCCCTGGAGCCCTCCCGCCTCATGTTCATCGCCCGCGCGGATTTCTTGGCGTTCATGCGAAAATACCCGGACGTGGCCTTCAGGCTCATCGAGAAACTCTCCCGGGAGCTCAAGGCCTTTGGGGACAAACTCGTGGAGATCTCCGCCCGTTCGGCGAAGGAGCGGGTGGCCCGGGTCCTTTTGGAGCTGGCGCGGGCCTTCGGCCGGGAAACCCCGGAAGGGCTGGATTTGGGGGTGGAACTCCCCAGGGCGGAGATCGCGGAGATGGCCGGGGTGACCACGGAGACCGCCGTGCGCATCCTCTCCGAGTTCAAGGATCGCGGGATCCTGGCCTTGCCCGGACGAAGAATCCTGATCCTAAGGCCCGAGGAGCTGCAGTCCCTGGCCCATCCCTTCAGAACGTTCCTCCGGGAAAACCTGATTTGACTAGGAAGATCCTCCTTGGCCTCGGGAATCCCCTTGGCCGCGACGACGCCTTGGGATTGCGGGTGGCCGAAGCCTTGCGGGGAACGGAATGGCTTTCCATCCCGGCGATCTCTTTGGAAAACGTTTTGGGCATGGTGGAGAGGGAGAAACCGGAGAAATTGGTGATCGTGGATGCCGCGGAGATGGGACTTCCTCCGGGGACGATCCGGCGGCTTCCCCTTTCCCAAAGCGTTGGGATGCTCGGCTCCACCCACGGCCTCCCCCTCCCCCTCCTTCTTTCCCTCTCCGGGATCAAGGATGTGATCCTGATCGGGGTGGAACCGAAGGAGCGCGGCTCGGGCCTGGGCCTAAGCCCCGAGGTCGAGGAAGCCATTTCCCATTTAATCTCCCTCCTTAAAGCCGACCGCATCGCGGAAATACCGGAATTAGCCCGGGATTTTAGCGTCCCCGAAAGGCCTGGTGAGTGAGGGCGATGGCCACGGAATAAAGGATCACCGTGGCGGGGAAAAGGGGAGCGAAACCAAACCTGACCTGGACGAAGCCGGAAAGGAGGGCCCCTAAGGCCCAACCCCCCTGCCAAGAGATGAGGTTCACCGCGCTGGCGCTCGGGCGAAATCCGGGGGAGACCGATTCCATCACCACCACGGAGAACAAGGGCCCGGCCAAGTTCATGAGGGTGGCCCGCACCAAATACCCCACTACGGAGAGGGAAAGGATCGGCACATAGCCCCAAAGGAAGAAAAACGGGAGGGAAAGGGCTTGGCAGAGGACGACCACCCGAATGCGCCCGAACCGCCGGCCCAAGAAGGGCGAGGCCAAATTCCCAAGGCCGATGAGCAAGGAGTTCAAGGCGAAAACCAGCCCCAAAAGGTAATCGGGCATGGAAAACCGTAGGCGGAAAAAGATGTTCACAAAAGGGATGAGTAAACCCGCGCCAAGCCCGATCAAGCCGTTGATCAGCGCGAGATCCCAGACAAAGCGCCGATATGAGCGAAAAGCCGTAAAGGGGAAGGGCACCTTCGCCTCTCCGGAGCGCAGCCGCAACAAGGGCAAGAAAGAAAAGAGGTAAAGGAAGAAACTCGTGAGGATCACCGCGCGATATGTTTGGGGTTCTTGGGGAGGCAAATGGAAAAGCCTTGTGAATAGACCGGGCAGGAGGCCGGCCAGGGCCGAGCCGGCCATCCCCGCGAGGACCGCGATCCCCGACTGGATCCCAAAGAGCTGGGTCCGCGAGCGCTCGTCGGTGAGCTCCGCCAAAAGGGGGCCGCCCACCACCGCGCCCATGGCCCCGCCCAAGCCCCCCAAAAACGCGGCCAAAACCAACCAGCCACGCATCGGCCAAAGGGCCGGTAGCATTATGCTCGCCCCTTGAAGCCCCATCCCCAAAAGGAGGAGGCGCTTGTAACCGAAAGATCCGGCGAGGAACACAAAGGGCAGGGCCGAGGCCACGATCACCAGGGAGGAAATGGAAGTGAGAAGGCCGATCCAGTCCTGGCCGTACCCCAAGCCGTTGAGATAGAGGTTGAAATAAAGCCCGTTGAAGCTCCCGGCAAAACTGCCCAAAGCTGAACTTAAAAGGAAAAGCCGGGCGTCGCGGGAAAAGCTCATGGGGATCAGTCGGCGAGGAGAGCGGTTTCCAGGAAATCCGCGACTATTTCGGGATCGAGGGGAAGGGTGGGGATGCCGTCGGGGATGCGGGCTGGCCGGTCCGTTATCACCGCCAAAACCGGGACCCGGCCGGCCAAGGGCTCGCCAGCCCGATAGATCTCGATCTTCGGGAAACCCGAGTCCTTGAAGCCCTCGAGGAGGACGAGGTCCAAGTCGGCCATGTAGCGGGCGACGTATTCCTCCACGGGAACACCCTCATGGTTCCAAAAGAGGGCACCCCTGGTTTCGGAGTAGAGGAGGACGCGCGCGGCGCCGGCCTCGCGGTGGCGGAATGTATCCTTTCCCGGGCTATCGGGCTCCACCTCCGGACCCACGTGCTTCGCCGTTCCCACGCGATACCCCCGCGCCAAAAGGACAGGAATCAAGCGGCAAAGGAAGGTGGTCTTCCCCGAACCCTTGTGCCCGATGAACGCCACGGCTTTCATGGCCCCAAGTTTACCCCGGAAAAATACTATCGGCCCAAAACCAAGAAAAAGCGGGTTGGCAAAATGGGATGCCCATCGGTCTTTCAGTTTCACCAAAATTGTGCGAGCAACTTTAAAAATTTTGCTCCGTCGCCGGTTGGCCTGGAACATCTTTTCCAGTACCTCCTCAGCCTCCAGGGTCTGGTTTTTTTCCCCGTTCCGGGTTGCAAGTGTTAACACCTGTTCATTCCCTGCCGAACTTTCCGGATGAACCCCAGCGGGCTTTGGGATAGGGCCGGATCAAGACAAACCGTTTCCGCGCTTTGGACGCTCTGTCCGGTGTAGATCACGGCGCAAGATTTGTTCAGCTCTTGCGTCGTTCAAAAAGCAAACCTTTTGGCACTGGGCCCTGTCTGCGAGCTCATGGCTAGTACGGCCGTCCACCGCAGAGCTCGCCCAAGAATTTGCTCTGCTCCTTTTGGGATCGCGCATATCTCGTTTCCCGCCCCGCCCCACGCCTTGACACCTTCCTGGGAGTTTGATATTATGTTACGTAATAACGGAGTTACGTAAAATGGAAGAAATTGCCAGGCTGGAGCAGATCCTGCGGGAGGCGGCCGACCGGCTGGCCCGCCTCAGGAGTCAGGGAACCAGGGGAGAAGGGGCCATACCCCTCCTTGCCGCCACCGCCCCGGCGGCTCTTCAGCCCCTCCTGTTCCAGGTCCTCCAGGCCTTGGCTTCGGAATTAAAAGAAGAAGGGGTTCAGGTCCTCATCACCGGGGTCCACCGCTCTCCCAAAGGCCAGGTGAGCACCTGGTATGAGCTCTTCTCCCAGGAGGACATCGAAAGGATCCTCACGCCCGAACTCATCCGCTCCCTGGAGGCCTTATCAAGCCTGGAGCGCCTGCGGTTGATGCTCGCTCTGGTTAGGGGCCCGGCGGGCTCGGCCGAGCTCATGGCCCAGGCCGGGCTCACCCAGGGTCAGTTCTACCACCATCTGCGTATTCTTGAGGGAAGCGGACTGGTTCGGAAGAAGGCCCGCGATGAATATGAGACCACGCTCCATGGGGTATCCTCCCTCTTCACCTTCCTCGCCGCCGCAAGCTCCCTCCTCCGCAAGCATTCTGAAAGGCCAGCCCTCGAGGGGCTCCCTCAGGAACAAAAAGGAGAGGGACCATGAGCTCGCCAATACGGCGGTTCTTCGCCCAGTTCATCCTCCCCCGCTGGAGGCTGGGGCTAGGGCTCCTTTGTGTGATGCTCCTTTCCACCGCTCTCGCCTTCCCCATCCCCATCCTTTTCCGGCTCATCATCGACGAACTCATCCCCCAGGGGAGATTCGCCGAGCTCGTCTGGATCGGGCTCGCTCTCGTCCTCGTTGTCGCGCTGCAGGGACTCTTTGCCTACCTCGAGCAATACCTCACCGTGGTGAGCGAGGAGACCTTGGTGGCGGATGTGGAGAACACATTGGTCCGGCATCTTCTGACCCTTCCCCCCGCGTTCTTTCAGGAGCGGGAGGTGGGGTACCTCATGGCGCGGGTCCGGAGCGATCCCGTGGTGGCCAAGGATTTCTTCCGCGGGGTTTTGAGCCTCATCAATAACGCCGTCTTCCTCATCGGCGGGGCCGGGCTCCTCTTTTGGCTGGACTGGAAATTGGCCCTGGTGGCTGTGGTGGTCCTCCCTGCCTTAGCCCTCTCCTCCCGCGACCTGAACCGGCGCTTGCAGGCCCTCTGTCAAGAGATCCAGGAAGGGGACGCCCTCCTCTCCAGGGAGCTTGGGGAGGGGCTTTCCTCTGTTCTCACCACCAAGCTCCTTAGGCTTTCCAGCTGGGTGGAGGGCAAGATCGCTCAAGCCATCGACCGGCTCAAGGAGGCAAACGTTCGAACAAATACGATGGGAGCCCTGGCTGGAGGGGTGCTCACTTTCATCGTCAGGGTGGGTCCCGTGCTCCTCCTTTGCCTTGGGGCCTGGAGGATCATGCGGGGCGACCTCTCCCTGGGGACGGTGATCGCCTTTGTCTCCTTCATCGGTTACCTCTACGGGCCGGCTCAGGCCATCGTCACCACCAACTTGGGCCTCCAGCGGGCGAGGGTGGCCGCCCGCCGCATCCTCGAGATCTTGGATGAGGTCCCGGAACCCTCGGGGAAGGGAGCGCTCCTGGTCCGCTCCGGGCAGGTGGAGGTAGACAGGGTCTCCTTCACATATCCCAACGGCACCGTGGCCTTGCGAGATGTTTCCCTCCTGGTCGAGCCCGGGACTTGGGTGGCCTTGGTGGGCCGGACCGGGTCGGGGAAATCCACCCTCCTTTCCCTCCTCGTGCGCCTCTACAAGCCTTCCTCCGGGACGATCCGCATCGACGGCCAAGATCTGGAGGTGGTGGATCTGACTTCCCTGCGCAAAGAGGTGGTCCTCGTGACCCAAGATGTTTTCTTGTTTTCCACCACGATCATGGAAAACCTGCGCTGTGGCGACCCGACGATCTCGGAGGAAGAGATCCTCAGGGTAACCAAGGCCCTAGGGGCTCATGAGTTCATCGCTGAGCTCCCAAGTGGCTACGAGACGCCGATTGGGGAGCGAGGGGTGAAGCTCTCAGGCGGCCAGAAGCAGCTTTTGGCTCTGGCCCGGGCCGTTTTGCGGCGGCCGCAGATCCTGCTTTTGGACGAGGCCACGTCCGCCATGGACTCGGAGACCGAGGCCAGGGCCTTGCGGGCTTTAGCCGAGCTTATGAAGGGGAAAACAGTGATCGTGGCCGCCCATCGCCTGGCCACGGTGCAATTCGCAGACCGGATCTTCGTCCTGAAGGATGGGCAGGTGGTGGAGGTCGGGACCCATGAGGAGTTGATCCGCAAGTCCGGGGAGTACCGGGCGATCTTCGAGGAGCAGCTGGTGGCGGCAGAGGGGTGATAAAGATGAGGCGATTTCAGTTCAAAATCTTCGTCCGAGTGGGGAATATGCACGAATCTCACAATTGTCACTGCCCATGTAGTTGTCAAGCTGGCGGTGGCAGCGGGGCCGGGCAGGGAGGAAGTGGAGGGGAAATAAAGGAAATCGGGAGATGGAAGCCTGCCAAATCAAAGGCGATGAAGTGGAAAGGAGGTGATCGAGGATGAAAAGGTTTCAGATCAATTTCGCCACAGGCACCTTTCCCAACCCGCAGCCCTTGAAATGCGGGTGCGGCTGCGGTTGTGCTGGTGGAGAGGGGGCTGGTGCTGGAGAAGGGGCGAAGCTCACACATAACCATGACCTAAGTTAACCCTGGGCCTTGTCCGAACTGTCTTTGGGGCGGCAGGCCTCCATAAAATGAAATACAAGCTTGCGGGGGGCGTAGAGCATCTGGCAAGAGGACCTTGGCACCTTTTCTTCGGGCCTGAAACCCTTGCTTGGACCGTGACAGATGACATAGGAGCAGCGATCCTCAAGGCCCTAGCAGACTCCAGAGATAGCGAAGAAATAGCCATGGGGATCGCGGCCAAGGCTGGTTTCCCGCTAGGCGAGGTTATTCTGGAGGTGGAGCGCTTTCTTGAGTCCCTAGCTAAAGAGGGGATAGTGGAGGGACCAGAGAAAGGTCATCCCTCCCCAGCCGTTTGCTCGACTGAGCTGAAGCCCGACCACCTCTACCTCCATCTCACGGCTCGTTGTAACCTGAGCTGTACCTATTGCTACAACCAGCCGCTGCGAAAGCAGAAGAGCTGGGAGGAGGATTTGCCCCTACCCCTTGCCATGCAAGCGCTTCATCAAGCTAGAGAGCTGGGTGTTAAGACAGTGCTCCTCACCGGTGGAGAGCCCCTCCTTCATCCCCACGCTCTGGAGGTAGCGGAGGCCGCCCACGACCTTGGATTCCGCACGATCCTCCTCACGAACGGCCTCCTTGTCGACGACTCTGTTGCGGAAAGGCTTGCCCGTTGTTGCGACCAGATTACAGTGAGCCTGGATTCCGCGGCTCCGGCCTTGCATGACCTCCATCGAGGACCTGGGACTCACAAACGAGTGGCGGAGGCGGTCAGATGCCTCAAGGCAGCAGGAGTAAAAGAGGTGGTGATCTCAGGGGTGATCACTCGCCATAATCAGCACGAACGGTATCAGGATTTCGAGAGATATGCGGTTGAAATCGGAGCGGATCGCGCTGTAAAGCAGATTTATATCCTTCAAGGAGATCAGCGCGATCCGCTCCTGGCCCCTGAGTTCGACTCGCTCTTAAGGGACTTAGAGGAGGCCCTCGAAAGGGCCGTCGGGCAAGGGGTCGAGTTTTGGGGTGGAATGGATGCGATCTGGCGAGATCGGTGCGGCGCGGCATTCGGGGTGATCGCCATCGGTTCTGAAGGCATGGTGTACCCTTGCCAGGGTCTCATGAAGCCGGAGTTCAAGGCCGGAAGCCTTGCTGAGAGCCATTTGGCCGAAATCTACGAGAGCTCTGAAACCTTAGCGAAAATCCGTAGAATCACAGTCGCCGACATCCACAGATGCCGTAACTGTCCGTTTCGACATCTTTGCGGCGGAGGATGTCGAGCCTTGGCTTATAACATATATCGCTCACTTATTGCTCCAATTCCCGAGGAGTACTGTGCATTCAACCGCCTTCTTGCGGAACAGAAGCTATGGGTGGCGGCCCTGCATGGTCGCGGGACGAAAGAGGATGATGAGAGAGACCTCTTGCCGTAAGCCTTCTTGAGGCCTCTGGGACGCTTTTGGTGGTCTTCGATGAAACTGCGCTTTGTATCCCTTTGCTTTTGGCCTGGGAGCCGACCTTTGGCTCACCTTTTGGGCCTTGAGGAAAGTTTGGGGATAAGATCGGAAAGGGAAAGCTCATCCAAGGTCTTCGGAGCAGGGCCAAATTCATCCCAGCCGCGCAGACGGTAATACTCCTCGATCTCCTTCCGGAAAAGCTCGGGGTCGATGGGTTTTCCTGCCGAGGCCCCCCGGGGAAGAGGCTCGTGGAACCGCGGGGGAAGGCCGTCATGCCCCTTTTTGTACCCGCAAAGCCCGGAATAAAGGCGCATGAGGGCGAAATTTCGCGCCCCCATGGTGAGCATGTCTTGGGGACCGATCTCTAAGCCCGTGACATACGCGAGGAGCTCGCGGATCTTGGGGAAGTTGTAGCGCGGCCCGGCCTCTTTGGTGATGAAGGCACACATCACCAGGGAATTCACAAAGGAGCGGAGGTCCTCATAAAGCACGACGAGCCGGGCTTTCCCTTCCAGGGAAAAGCGATCGTAGCGGGAGGTGACACCGAGCTCGGGAGTGGGATTGTCCTGTTCCAGCATGGTGTCGTGGAAGCCCTCCATGTGGTTAGCACCCCGGGGGGTAATGGCGTAGGAGAGGCCCAGGCCCACTTTCCCCCGCGGCTCGTGCATGGGCACCTCCACCCCTTTCACGGTCATCACAAAGTCCGCCCCGATTTTTTGAGCCCAGGCCTCCAGGCCTCCGGCGATCTCGTCCCCAAGGCCTTCCCGGCGGGCGATCCTCTCCACCCACTCCACCAGGGCCTTCCCATCGCCCCAGGGTATCCGCTCATGAATGAGCCCCTTCTCGGAGGCCTCCATAAGGGTGGCCACCGCCACGCCCACGGAAATGGTGTCCATTCCATAGGCGTTGCAAAGCTGGTTGGCCAGGGCGATGGCCCTGAGATCCGAAACCAAACAAAGGGAACCCAAAGCAGCCAGGGACTCATACTCCGGCCCGCCGTACTCGGGAAGGACCTCCCGGCCCAAAAATTCCGTCCTCACCACGCGTTTACAGCGAACCGGACAGCCGGCACAGGTGTCGCGGTCCACGAGGATCTTGTTTTTCAAGGCTTCGCCCCCGATCTCCGCGGCAAAATCAAAGACGCCTTCCTGGAAGTTCTTGGTAGGCAAAATCCCCATTTCCGAAAGCCAGGTGAGGCCGCGGGCTGTGCCGTACTCGCCCAGGCGCAAGGTGCCCTCGTCGGAAAGGAGGTCTTGGGCGAATTCCGCGCGGGCTTTGGCAAATTTATCCGGCTGGGCCAGGGGCTTTTCCGTGTGGCCCTTTACGGCGATGGCCTTGAGGAGCTTTGCGCCCATCACCGCACCTAGCCCCGGTCTTCCCGCGGCCCGGTTGCGGTCGTGGATGATGCAGGCCTGGGAGACGAGCTTTTCCCCGGCCGGGCCGATCGCGGCCACCCGCACGCCCGGATGCCGCCTCCGAAGCTCCGCCTCCACTTCGGCGGTGAACTTCCCCCAAAGATCCCGGGCCGAACGCAGCTCGGCCTTCCCCTCGTAAAGGAGGAGGTAAACGGGCTCCGGGGCCTCCCCGGTGATGAAGATCCCATCGTAGCCGGAGCGGCCCAGCTCATACCCCAAAAAGCCGCCCACGTAGGAGTCAGCGATGGCGCGAGTTTTGGGGGAGACGGCCATCACCACATGCCTTCCGGCGCCGGCCAGACCAGTGCCCTGAAAAGGCCCGGTGGCGAAAACCACGGCGTTTTCCGGGGAAAAGGGGTCCGTGCCCGGCCGCACGTGCTCCAAAAGGAGGCGGGCAGCCAAGCCCCTGCCGCCCAAGTGCAATTCATACCAACGCTCGGGGATCTCCTTCTCCGCAACTTTTCCCGCGGAAAGATCCACCCACAAATACCGGCCATACACTCCCTTCATTGGGCCTCCTTTTTCGCCACCTGGGAAAGCCTCCCCTGCACTTCCCGGAATTTCCGGGAAACCTCATCCCACTTGCGTTGGGCGTTGCGCAGATGGTTCCCCAGGGTTTCGAATTCCTCCAGGGCCTGAGCTAGACCGTTCTCCGCAGCCCGCAACTCCCCAAACACAGCTTGCATATCTTTGGCTAGCTCCAGCCCCCTCAAACCCATGCTCAAAGCCCGGAGGTACGCGTAAAACGAGTTGGGCGAACAGGGGAAAACCCTTTTATTCCGGGCGTACTCCAAAAAGTCCAGATCGTCCTCGGGGAGGAGGAGCTCAAGGAAGACCCCTTCCGCGGGGATGTACATGAGGGCGAAATCGGCGGTGCCCTCTTCGGGCTTGATGTATTTTTGGGCGATGGCGTCCACGTGCTTTTGGGCGTTGCGGATGAGATTCTTCTTGAGTTTTTTGCGCTCCTCCGCGTTCGGGGCCTGGCGGAGCTCCGCAAAGCCGGAGATGGGGAATTTGGCGTCCACGGGGACGATGGCCCCTTCCAAGAAGATCGCAGCGTCCACCACGCTTCCGTCGCGAAAGCGGTACTGTTCTTGAAAGCGGCCCTTGGGGAGGACCTCCGCCAAAAGCTCGGAGAGAACCCATTCCCCGAAAACGCCGCGGGCCTTGGGGCCGCGCAGAAGGTCCTGAAGCCCAGAAAGGTCCTGGGCCACGGACTCCACCCGCCGGCTGATCTCCTCCACTTTGCCCATGCGCTCCCGCAGGTCCGCCACAAGGCCCTGGACGGCGGAAAGCCGCTCCGAGAGGGCCTGATCCTGCCCGCGGAGGAGCTGGGCGGTGGCGGAAAGATGGTTCGTCACCTGCTCCTGGAGTCCTTGAAGGAGGGCGGAAATTTTCCCCAAATCCTCCGCGGTGCGGCGGAGATCCCTTTCAAACTGTGCTTGTCTTCCCCTTTGCCAAAGGAAAAAGCCAAGGAGGACGAGGAAAAGGAGGCCCAGGGCGAGAGAGGGCAGGAAGGTCATCGCACCACTTCCAAGGCCAAAACCTCGCGGAGGAATTTCCCCGTGTAGGAGCGGGGGTTCTCCGCGATCTTCTCCGGCGGGCCCTCGGCGATCACTTCCCCGCCGCGCTCGCCGCCCTCTGGCCCCAGATCGATGATCCAGTCCGCGGTCTTGATCACGTCCAGATTGTGCTCGATCACCACCACGGTGTTCCCCGCGTCCACCAGGCGGTGCAAAACGTCGAGGAGTTTTCGCACGTCCTCGGGATGGAGGCCGGTGGTGGGCTCGTCGAGGAGGTAAAGGGTGCGGCCGGTTTGGCGCTTGGAGAGCTCCCGCGCCAGTTTTATCCGCTGGGCTTCCCCGCCGGAGAGTTCTGTCGCTGGCTGGCCAAGCTTGATGTACCCAAGCCCCACATCGTACAGGGTCTGGAGCTTTTCCCGGATGGGCGGGATGGCCGAGAAGAAGGCCAGCGCCTCCTCCACGGTCATATCCAAGACCTCGGCGATGTTCTTGCCCTTGTAGCGGATGGCCAAGGTCTCCTTGTTGTAGCGGGTCCCCTTGCAGACGTCGCAGGGGACGTAGACGTCGGGGAGGAAGTGCATCTCGATCTTCACCTTTCCTTGGCCCTGGCAGGCCTCACAGCGGCCGCCGCGGAGGTTGAAGGAAAAGCGGGCCGGGGTGTAGCCGCGCATCCTCGCCTCGGGGGTAGCGGCAAACACCTCGCGGATGGGATCGAAGGCCTTGGTGTAGGTGACGGGGTTGGAGCGGGGGGTGCGGCCGATGGGCGACTGGTCCACCATCAGTACCCGCTCGAAATGCTCCCAGCCCAGGATGTCGTCGTGGGCCCCGGGTTTCCCCGCGGAATACCCAAGCTTCCAAGCCATCCCCCGGTAGAGGATCTCCTCCACCAGGGTGGATTTGCCCGAGCCGGAAACGCCTGTTACACAGATGAAAAGGCCCACGGGAAAGCGCACATCGATCCCCTTTAGGTTGTGCTCGCGGGCGCCTTTCACCACCAGCCACCTATCCTTGGGCTCGCGGCGCTTGGCAGGAACGGGGATGCGCCGCACCCCCGCCAAGTATTGGCCCGTGAGGGACTTGGGGTTTTTGGCGATCTCCTCGGGGGTCCCCGTGGCCACCACATATCCGCCGTGGAGGCCGGCGCCCGGCCCCAAATCCACGATGAAATCCGCGGCCCGCATGGTGGCCTCGTCGTGCTCCACCACGATCACCGTGTTCCCCAGATCCCGCAGGCGCTTGAGGGTGGCGATGAGGCGGGCGTTATCCCGGGGATGGAGGCCCACCGAGGGCTCGTCCAAAACGTAAAGGACGCCGGTGAGCTGGGAACCGATTTGGGTGGCCAGGCGGATCCTTTGGGCCTCCCCGCCGGCCAGGGTGTTGGCCGGCCGATCCAAGGTGAGGTAATCCAAGCCCACATCGGCCATGAAAGAAAGGCGGTTTTTTATCTCCTTCAGGATTTGGTGGGCGATCATCTCCTCCCGCTCGGTGAGCTTTAAGTTCTCGAAGAACTCCAAAGCCTCGCGCACCGTGAGCTTCGTGATCTCCCAGATATTTTTCCCGCCCACGGTGACGCTCAAGGCCTCCGGCCGAAGCCGGGCCCCTTTGCACTCCGGGCAAGGGAGGGCCGACATGTACTGCTCGATCTCCTCCCGGGCCTCGTCGCTCATGGCCTCCCGATAAGCCTGCTCCAGGTAGGGGATCACCCCCTCGAACGGCCGATAGTAGGTGCGGGTCTTCCCGTAAGTGGTGGTGTACACGAAGGGCACGAGCTCTCCGCGGGTTCCGTAGAGGATGATGTCGAGCTTCTCTTTGGGAAGGCGGCCCAAGGGCACATCGGGATCGATCCCGAAGAGCTTGCACACCCCCTCCAGGAGGGCGGAAAGCCAGCGGGAGCGGGAGTTGGCCCAGGGCAGTATCCCCCCTTCCCGGATGGAGCGGCGGGGATCGAGCACGAGCTCAGGATCCACCACCATCCGCATCCCCAAGCCATCGCAGGCGGGGCAGGCGCCATAAGGTGAGTTGAAGGAGAAGAGCCTGGGCTCGATCTCCGGCAGGCTCACCCCGCACACGGGGCAGGCAAAATGCTCGGAAAGGAGCCTCTCCCCCTCCCCGACGATCTCCACGATCACCAGGCCCTGGCCCCATTTGAGGGCCGTCTCCACGGAGTCCGCGATCCTTCCCCGCTTTTTTGGTTCAACCTTGATGCGGTCGAGGACGATCTCGATGTCGTGGCGCTTGTTTTTGTCTAGCTCGATGTCCTCAAAGAGGGTGCGGAGGACCCCATCCACCCGGACCCGCACGAACCCCTCTTTTTTCAGGTCCTCAAAAAGCTGTTTATATTCGCCTTTGCGTCCCCGCACCACCGGGGCCAGGATCTGGACGGCCGTTCCCTCGGGGAGAGCCATGATCTGGTCCACGATCTGCTGGGCCGTCTGACGCTCGATGGGCCGGCCACACTGGGGGCAGTGGGGCTTCCCGATGCGGGCAAAAAGGAGGCGGAGGTAGTCGTGGATCTCGGTGACGGTGCCCACCGTGGAGCGGGGGTTGTGGGAGCGGGCCTTCTGGTCGATGGAGATGGCGGGGGAAAGGCCTTCGATTAAGTCCACATCAGGCTTTTGCATCAGGCCCAAAAACTGGCGGGCGTAAGCGGAGAGGCTCTCCACGTAGCGGCGCTGGCCTTCAGCGTAAAGGGTGTCGAAGGCCAAAGAGGATTTCCCCGACCCGGAGATCCCCGTGATCACCACGAGTTTATTCCGGGGGATCTCGAGGTCGATGTTTTTCAGGTTATGTTCGCGGGCCCCCCGCACGATGATCTTGTCCATAAAGCCCTCGCCCCTCCGTAAAAAGGCTAGCCAAAGGCAACCAAGATCTTAGCCGCGCCCTCTCCCTCCCTCTAGGGCAAAGGTAAGATCCGGTTATGGCGAAGATCGTGCGGTTTGGGGTATCCATGGAGGCCGAGCTTCTCCGGGCCTTCGACGAGCTCATCGAAAAAAAGGGTTATAGCAACCGTTCGGAGGCCATAAGGGACCTGATCCGCGAGGCCCTGGCCGCCCAGGCCTGGGAGGAAGGGGCGGAGATCTTGGGCGTGATCCTCCTTTTTTACGACCACCACAAACGGGAACTTTTGGCCAAGCTCACGGAGGCCCAGCATCGGGCGCACACAAAAATCCTGGCCAGCCTCCACATCCACGTGGACGAGGATCATTGCCTGGAGGTCATTGCTGTGCGGGGCCAGGCGCAGGAGGTGGCGCAGCTTGCGGACCGGCTGCGGGCCGAACCGGGGGTGCTCCTCGGCCGCCTCTGCCCAGCCGGGACAATTGGCCGATTCTGACCCGCCAGATGGGCTTGGCCCGCGCCGCGTTTGGAGGTAACTCACATCACACGAGGTGATGATGGTCAAGACTTTGCGCCGAGCAGGGCTGACGATGGGGTTGGTCCTAGTGGTTGCCGCGGCTTTGGCGGGCTGCTCCCGCATCGCCGCCCAAATCGAAACCTATTCCCCCAAGGAACCGATCCGCGCCGCCGTAGGGGAGACCATCCCTCTGAAGCTCACCGTGGTCAACACCGGTAACCGCTCCACCCAATTCCTCCTCCGGGCTCTGGTTTGGGACCAGCAGGGCCGAAATGTCGGAAAATATGAAACTTGGGTGAGCCTGAAACCCAACGAGCGCACCACCCAAACCTGGAACCACACGGTAAGCGGGGAGGGCACTTTCACCCTGCAATTCCAGGTATGGAAGGACCAGACCACCCAGCTCGCGGTGATCCCCAAGGAGCCCCAGGCCTTGGTGATCGGGGTTCCGGCGGAGACCACCGCCGCCTCCACCGGGAAGTTCAAGATCGGCGACAAGGTCCGCACCGTGGTGAACCTGAAGGTGCGGACCGCCCCGGGCGTGAATAACCCGGAGGTGACCCATGTGAACTATCGCGGTTCCATCCCGCCCGGGATCGAGGGCCAAATCGTGGATGGGCCGAAAAGCGCCGACGGTTACACCTGGTGGAGGGTGAAGTTCATCACCGGGGTGGAGGGCTGGTGTGCGGAGGGGCGGGGCGGGGAAAGCTGGCTGGAGAAGGTCAGCGGCTGAGGACCCGTTCGTAAAGCTCCAGGTATTTTCGGGCCGAAGGCCCCCAGGAATAGTCCCCGCTCATCCCCACCCGCCGGAGTTCTAAGAGCTTCCGCCGGTCCTCCCGCCAAAGGCGGGCTGCTCGCTCCACGGCCGAAAGAAGGGCTTCCGGCCTGTATTCCTCAAAGACAAAACCGTTCCCACCTTTTTCCATATCCCAAACGGTATCGCGGAGGCCGCCGGTGGCCCGCACGATGGGGACCGTTCCATAGCGCAAAGCGTAAAGCTGGGTGAGGCCGCACGGCTCGAACCTCGAGGGCATGAGAAGGAAGTCCGCTCCAGCAAAAATGCGGTGAGCCCATTCCAGGGAAAAGGCGAACAAGGCTCGAACCCTCCCAGGCCAGTTTTTCTCCGCATTCCTGAGGAAATCCTCATAGCGGGATTCGCCGGCCCCCAAAACCACTAAATTGATCCCCAATGCCAGAAGGCGGTCCAAGGAGGCCACGAGGAGGTCCAGACCCTTTTGTTCCGCAAGCCTCCCCACCATGGCCACAATCGGCCCCTCCCCGCTTAAACCCAGTTCCCCAAGAAGCCTTCGACGATTAAAGGCCTTCCCTCGCAGGTCCCGCGCGGAATAACTGGCCCAAATGTACGGGTCATTTTGGGGATCCCATTCCTCCACATCGATCCCGTTTAAAATTCCCACGAGATCTTGGGCCCGGGCGCGCAGGACCTCATCCAGACCAAGGCCGTCAGCCAAGATCTCCTGGGCGTAGGAAGGGGAGACAGTGGTGATGGCGCTGGCCCCAAGGATCCCGGCACGCAATGCACATAGCCAGTCCCCTTCCCCGGCCAACCGGAGGGTCTCTTGGGGAAGCCCGAGCTTCTCCCACATCTCCCTTGGGAACCAGCCCTGGAAGGCCAGGTTGTGGATGGTGAGAACGGTTTTGGCCTTTTCCCCCAAAGCCTGAAGATAAAGGGGCAAAAAGGCGGTGTGCCAATCGTGGACGTGGAAAATATCCGGGGGACTTTGCAGCTTGACGCTTGTTTCCACCGCCGCCTTGCAGAGGAAAGCGAAGCGCCAAAGATTGTCGGGATAATCTCGATCTCCCTCCCCGTAGATCCCTGGCCGATCATAATAAGGAGGGAAGTCCAAAAAGTACACGGGGACGCGGCTTTTGGGGAGAAACCCTTGCAGGATATTGACCTCGTTGGGTGCCCCGGCGAAATCCACGGAAAAAGAGGCGATCCGGGGAAGACCCGAGGGAACTTGGCGATAGCGGGGAGAAAAAATAACCGCTTCCACCCCCAGGTTCGCCAGGGCTTTGGGCAAAGACCCGATCACTTCGCCAAGCCCTCCGGCCGAGGCGAAGGGGGCCACCTCTGCGGCCACAAACGCCACCCGCATGGCTCAAATGATAAGCCTTCGGGGGAACGACAAAAAGAAAGGGGTAGGCCGTTTGGCCTACCCCCAGGTTTCCGAAAACTACGGGCTCGCTACGGAAGGCTGCGTCACCGGCGCGGAGTCGTCCTTCCACAGGACGGCGCTTTGGACTTCTTCCCGGTTACCGTAGGCATCGATGGCGTAGTACTCGATCTTATGTGGCCCCTCTGGGCCAGGCACGGTGAAGGGCCCCGTGTAGTGTCGCCAGTCCCCGCCGTCTAGACGGTAGAAGATGTTGGCTACCCCAGAAGCATCCTCACTCCTCAGCTCGATGGGCGTACGGGAGGTGATCCAAAGCTTCCCATCCGGGGCCAAATAGCTGGGATCACCAGCGTAAATCCTGGTCACCGGCGGATGGATGTCGAGGTAGATGGTAAGGGTTTTCGTGGGCTCCCGGTTCCCTAGTTTGTCCACGGAATAGTATTCCATCCGCACCACGGCCCGATCGGGAAGGGGGAAAGGCTCGCGATATTCCAAGAAATCGGTGCCGTCCAGGCGGTAGAAGATCTTTTCCACACCAACTCCGATGTCCTGGGCCACCAGGCGCACCAACGTGCCCGGGGCCAAGGCCACGATCCCCCGTTCGCCAACCTTGGACAAGTCCACGGTGCGCATGGGCGCGGCCTCCGCAGGGAGCGCCACCGGTGGGGACATGAGAGGATAAAGATCGGGAACAAGCTCGTAGGGGGTATCGCCGATCCCGTCTTTATTGAGATCCTGTCCCCGATAGTCCGACCAGTAGTTCCCCCTCCCCGCGCAGTGCCAGGAATTCTTTATCCCCTCGTCCTTGGCGGGGAAACCACAATTGTATAGGGCGTTCTCACAAACCGTGTTCCCCTGGGAAGCCCCACCGATGACGATCCCGTAATCGCAAAAACCGATGGCGTTTTTAGTGATGATCACATCCTGGGTGGCCAGAAGCTGGATGGCGATTTTCCCTCCGAAGATGGCATTGCCCTCGATGCGGCCATTGCGCACATTGGAAAGGAAAATTCCCGCCCGCTCCTGGGGATAGCGGATTTGACAATTGCGGATGACGAAATGCGCGCGGGTCCCGTCGATGTAAATCCCGTAGTCTTGGGCTCGGGTATCGATGATCCAACCCTCGATCACGTAAGGATCATCGGGGGTGCCCGAGCCCTTCACCACCCCATTTTCCCAGGTGAAGGCGTTGTCGCCGTGGATATAGATGGGATCGTGAACGGCCCACCCTTGGCCTAGGCCAAGCATGGTCAACCCTAAAAGCATCACCCCAGCCAATACGCACCTCATCGCAGCCCTCCTTTTTCGAGGTCCATCGAGGCTAAAAACATCCTAGCCCCAATTACCGCGCAGCCCAGGGACAGGTTTCGCCTAAAGCCCGGACACCTTGGCCCAAGCTCAGCCCAAAACCTCCCGATCCAAGAGTTCAGCGAGGACGCGGGGGAGGACCACGGTGCCATCTTGGCGCTGATTTTGCTCGAGGATAGCAGCAAAGAGGCGGGAGGTGGCCAGCCCCGAGCCGTTCAGGGTGTGCACATATTGGGGCTTCCCCCCGGTTTTGGGGCGGTAGCGCACATTCCCCCGCCGAGCCTGGAAATCCTCGCAGTTGGAGCAAGAGGAGACCTCGTAGTAGCCCCCTTGCCCAGGGAGCCAGACCTCGATATCGATGGTTTTTGCCGATTGAAAAGCAAGGTCAGAAGCAGGAAGAAGCGTCACCCGGTAGTGTAGGCCCAAAAGTTGAAGCACTTTTTCCGCATGGGAAACGAGCTCCTCCAAAGCCTGGTAGGACTGCTCCGGGGTGGTATACCAAAAAAGTTCGATCTTGTTGAACTGGTGGACGCGGATCAGGCCGCGTTGCTCCTCCCCATAGCTTCCGGCCTCCCGGCGAAAACAGGGGGTGTAGGCCACGTACTTAAGGGGAAGCCTCTCTTCCTCCAGGATCTCGTCGTTGTGGAGGTTCGCCAAAAGGGACTCGGCGGTGGGGTTGAGAAAGAGGTCGTCGGCTGGGCAGTGGTAGAGCTCAGCGGCAAATTTGGGGAGCTGACCGGAGACCAAAAAAGAGCGGCGATTGGCGAGGATGGGAGGGAGGATCGGGATGTACCCGTGCTCCCGCACGTGGAGCTCCAACATCCAGCGAAGGAGGGCGAACTCCAAACGTGCTCCCTCCCCCACATACATGGGAAAGCGGCTTCCCGCGATCTTCGCGGCCCGCTCAAAATCCAAAAGCCCTAGCCTTTGGGCCAAAGCCACATGGTGCTGGGGCGGGAAAGCGAACTTTTGGGGCTCGCCCCAAGTCCGCAGGACCACCTTCTCTTCCTTCGTCCCCGTGGGCACCGATTCATGAGGGATATTGGGCAAGGAAAGGAGTTCCTCCTCCAGTTCCCCTTCCACCTGGGCTAATCGATCCTCGAGCCTTTTGCGCTCCTCAGCAAGTTCCTTGAGCTCCGCGAGCAACCTTTCCCGGGCGGCGTGGTCGCCCGACCGGGCAAGCGCGGCCACGCGCTCCGAGCCCTCGTTTTGCCGGCGACGAATTTCGTCCACCTGGCGCTGAAGTTCCCGCCGCTCCTCATCAAGAGCAAGCACGCGGGAAAGGTCAATGTTCGGATCCCGCCTGCGTAGCTGCGCAAGCGTCCCCTCCCGATCGCTTCTCAGCCTCCGCAGATCCAACATGGCCCCAAAGTTTAGCCTCGCTCAGCTTTCCCGCCATCTTCCGCCTTTTTTCTTCTGCACTAGCAAGGTAAACTTATTTTGTGAGCTTTTTTAGGTTCTTGCCGAAGCCCCTCAGACGGCGGGCCTCGCGGTTCCGGCCCAAAAGTTTTCCTGATCATCATGCCTACGCCGCCTTCTTCGACGTGCGGGCCAGGCTTTTCGCTGGCGATGACATGATGATCCTGGAGTACCCGGATCGAGCCACCCAGGAGCTCCTTTTCCGCCGCGCCGTGGAGAAATTTGACCTCACCGACAAAAAGATCATCGACCTTGGCTGCGGCCTGGGGTATCTCAAAAAGTACCTCGATGAACACGCGCCGGGGTACCGCTCGTACTTGGGGGTGGACCTGAGCGAGGAAATGGTCAAAGGAGCGCAAGAGAGGTTTGGCCGCTCAGAGAAGGCCGCTTTCGTTCGCCGGGATATCCTGGCCGAGCCTTTTGGGGAGAACGAGTTCGATGTGGGTTTCCTCATCAGCGTCTTGGGTTATCGCGTTGGAGCGGATCCAGAGGGGTACATGAAGAGGCTCTTGCGGGAATTTTTCCGGATCAATCGGGTGGGGATCGCCTTCACCCACCTTGCCCCGGGCCGACGCCGCGACCCCACGGACTTCACCTACCCCCCGGAGGAACTAGCTTCCTGGTGCCGCAAAGAGCTCTCGGAAAAAGTTGTGCTGGACGACTGGGGCGGGGTAAGTTACGTAGTCGCCGTATATAAGCAATAAGCCAAGCCCGGAGGCATGTATTGATCTCGCGTTTCCCTTAACATTGGTTTGCCGATGAAAGCCCTCATTTTCTCCAAGGCGCTCTACTCCACGTGGGTCTACTACAGCCCCGATCGCATCCTCTTCGACTGTGGGGAGGGGGTGAGCACCCTCCTTGAGAACAAGGTCTTCGCCATAAAGCATGTGTTCCTTTCCCACGGACACGCCGACCACATCTCCGGCCTCATGGGCCTCATCAACATCCGCAACAACGCCATGGGCGACCACGAAAAGGAGCTCCGGGTTTACTATCCCGCGGGAAGCTTCTTTGTCTCCGAGCTCATCTCCTACTTTGCTCGCACCAACCGCAACCTCCAGTACGAGCTGGAGTGGATCCCGTTGCAACCGGGGGACCGGGTGACCCTCCTTTCCGGAAAACATCCCCGCTATGTGGAGGCCTTCGCCACCGTGCACGCGCGGGGAGAACCGTCTTTGGGGTACAACATCTGTGAGGTGCGCCGCCGCTTGCGGCCCGCATATCGCCACCTTTCCCAAGAGGAGATCGTGGCCCTGGTGCGGGCCGGCAAAAAGGAGGAGATCTCCGAAACCTACGTGCAGTACATCTTTTCCTACGGTGGGGACTCCGTTCCCCTCAACCCGAACTTGGTGCGGGGCACAGAGGTCCTCCTCCACGAGGCGACCTTCGTGGACGAGGAGGACCGCAAGGAGTACAAGCACTCCACGGTATGGGAGGCCATCGAGGTGGCCAAAAAGGCCGGGGTGCAAAAGGAGCTCATCCTCTTTCATCTCTCAAGCCGTTACCGTTGGGATTTAGAAGATCTCGAAAAGAAAATTGCGGAGTTGAATCTGCCCTTCCGGGTGCGGATCATCCCCCCTGGAGAGTTGGTGGAGATCGAATGAGGAGGTGCTGGTGGGAAAGTACATCCGCGTCGTTACGGAGATCCCTGGGCCGAAATCACGGGAGGCCATGGTGGAGAAGGAAAAGTGGGTGGCCCGGCCCCTGAGCCCTCTGGCCCCCTTTTTTGTGGCCAAAGCCGAGGGCACGGTCATCGAGGACCTCGATGGGAACAGATTCCTTGATTTCACCGGGGGCTGGGGCTGCTTGAACGTCGGGCACAACCACCCGAAAGTCCTGGCCGCGGTGCGCGCTCAGCTGGAGCGCTTCATCCATACGGACTTCACCGCCGTGCCCTATGAGCCCTATGTGGAGCTGGCGCGACGACTGGGAGCCTTGGCTCCAGGCCCCACCCCCAAAAAGTGCGCCTTTTTCAACTCCGGGGCGGAGGCGGTGGAGAACGCGGTGAAGATTTCCCGGGCCTTCACGGGCCGAAAGGCTGTCCTGGTATTTGAAAACGCCTTCCACGGCCGCACCCTCCTCACCATGACCATGACCCACAAGGCCATCCCCTATAAAGCCGGTTTCGGCCCGTATGCCCCCGATGTCTTCCGCCTTCCCTACCCTTACCCTTACCGGAATCCTCTCCCCATGGAGGAGATCGAGCGGCGGCTCCTTTCCCTTGTCGATCCCAAGGAGGTGGCCTGCTGCGTGGTGGAGCCGGTGATCGGGGAGGGCGGATTCATCGTGCCGCCCCCGGAGTTCCTGCCTTTTCTGCGGGAGCTCGCGAATCGATATGGGTTCCTCCTCGTTTGCGACGAGGTGCAAAGCGGGGTCGGCCGCACCGGGAAATTCTTCGCCTGCGAGCATTTCGGGGTGGAGCCGGACCTCATCTGCGTGGCCAAATCCATCGCCGCGGGTTTCCCCCTCTCCGGGGTGATCGGAAAGGCGGAGATCATGGACGCCCTCATCCCCGGAGCCATCGGCAGCACCTTTGGGGGGAACCCCGTGGGCTGCGCCGCGGCCTTGGCCGTGTTGGACATCGTCGAGGAGGAGGGGCTTTTGGCCCGAGCCATGCGGTTGGGAGGGCTCATAAAGCGCGAGCTTACCCGGATGGCCGAGAAGTTCCCGGTCATCGGGGAGGTGCGGGGGTTGGGGGCGATGGTGGGGATGGAGCTTGTGAAGGACCGGAAAACTAAAGAACCGGCGCCGGAGATAACTAAAGCAGTCCAGCAGGAGGCCCTGCGGCGCGGGGTGATTTTTGCCACCGCCGGGCTTTATGGGAACGTCATCCGCTTCCTACTCCCCCTCACCACCCCGGAAGACGCGGTCCTGGAGGGCCTCTCCGTCCTGGAGGAAGCGTTCCAGGCGGCGCTGGCTAGGGCGCCCGCCTGAGAAAAGCGTAGGAATACGGGGGGAGACGGAGGGTTCCCGCGCGGCTTTCCCCGCCCCTTAGCTCCCGAAACCGCCCAGGAGGAAGCTTCAGGCGAGCTTCCCCTTCCCCGGCGTTCAAGGCCAAGAGGATTTCCCCGCGGGAAAGGAGGAAGGCCCGGCCCTGGGCCTGAAGGAAGCGCACCGGGCCGCGGCGGAGCTCCTCCGCCTCCCTCCGTAGCCACACGAGCTTCCGAAACTCCGAAAGGATCGGATTGTCTGGCTTCACCTCCTCCCAGGGGAAACAGCGGCGGCAGTCCGGGTCCTCCCCGCCGGAAAGCCCCACCTCATCGCCATAGTAAACGGCTGGAGCCCCGGGATAAGCGAAAAGGAAAGCCGCAGCCAAAACCAGTTTCCTTGCATCCCCGCCGGCCAGGGTGCGAAAGCGCGGTTTGTCGTGGCTCCCCAAAAGGGTGTAGGAAGAAAAATTCGCCCAGGAAGGGTAGCTCCGCCAAAGGTGCCAAAGATAACGGGCGAAGCGCGCGGCATCCCAAGATTCCTCGGCGAAAAAGTGCACCAAGGCCTCCCAAAGCTTGTAATGCATGACCCCATCCAGCGCCCGGTGGCGAAACCAAGGCGTCCCCAAACCCATCACTTCACCAAGCACATAGGCCTCGGGGTTCACCTCCTTAACGGTCCGGTAGATCTCCCGCACGAAATCCGGGGGCAGATATTCCACCGTGTCCAGCCGCCAGCCGTCGATCTCGTATTCCCTAAGCCAGTGGCGCACCACGGAAAGGAGGTACTCCCGCACTTTGGGATCCTCGTGGTTCCACTCGGGGAGGGTCGCGCAGCCGGCCCAGCAGGAATACCCCGGCTCCTCCCCTTCCCACACGAACCAATCGTGATATGGCGAGGCCATCCCCCGGGCCAGCGCATCCCGGAAAAACGGGTGACCAAGGCCGCAGTGGTTGAACACCCCGTCGAGGATGATCCGCATCCCCCGCCGGTGGAGTTCCGCCACCAAGGCCCTGAGGGCCGCGTTTCCCCCCAAGACCGGGTCCACCGCAAAGTAATCCTCGGTGTCATAGCGGTGGTTCGTGGAGGCCCCAAAAATCGGGGTGAGGTAGAGGGCGGTGACGCCGAGATCCTCCAAATAATCGAGCTTTTCCAAGACCCCCCAAAGATCGCCCCCGAAAAAGCTTTGGGGCGTAGGGGGCTCCCCCCAGGGTCGGACAGCGGGCGGATCGTTCCCTGGATCACCGTTTCGGAAGCGGTCAGGGAAGATCTGATAAAAAATGCTCTCCCGCACCCAGGAAGGAGGCCTAACCCCGCTTACTTCCATCGGGTGAGGATCTCCTCGCGCTGGAAGATTTTTATGCCTAAGAACAAAAGAATTGCATTCAACACCAAAAGGATCCCGCCCTCAATGCCCACGAACCGAAGGTCCACGGCGGTGAGGCGGGCGGAATAAACGATGAGGGGGATGAGGCTTGGCACCACAGCCAAACCCGCAAACTGGTAAGCAGCGCGGGAGTCGGAGGCCCGGGAGGAAATGATCATCGCCACCAGCGCCGAAAATAAGGAAAGCAAAGGGGAAAGGACGAAGATGGAAAGGAGCCAAGGGAGGCTTGTGACCGGCTTAGGAAGCCCGCCGAAGATGAAAGATATGGCCAAAAGGAAAAGGCCGAACACCGCCCAGGTGAGGACCAAGGCCGGGATCACCGCCACCACCGATTTGCCGAGGAAAAGTTCGAGGTCGGAAATGGGCGTCGCCAAGAGGGGCTCCAAGGTCCCCTGCTCCTTCTCCCCCACAATGGAATAAACCCCGAGGGTCACGGGGATCATCACGGGCAGGATGAGGAAGTAAAGGAGGCTGGTGTTGAGCAAAGCAGCCTGGGCCGCTGGGGCCTGGGACAAGGAGCGCGCCTGCCAAGCCATGTAACCCGCAATTCCGCCCATAAAAAGGGGCATGAAGACGCAACTATAAATGACCATCTTGATGCGAAAAAGCTCGGTCCATTCTTTCAAGATCAAGACCTTAAGCCGCACTTTCGCCCTCCACCAGCTCCAGATAAACCTCCTCTAAAGTCCGCTCTTCTTCAGCGACATAAATTATCTCCACCCCGAGCTCCACAAGTCTTTTGATAAGAAGCGGGTTATCCCGCTCAGGGTTATCCAAGTCCACATAGAGCTTATTTTGATCCAAGGAAAAACCGCGAACGAAGGGAAGCCCGAGGCCCTCGGGAAGGGCGGGAAGGGAGCCGCGGATGGTCACCACTACCCGCCGGCCAAATAGCCGCTCCTTGAGCTCCTCCGGTTTTCCAATGGCAAGGAGGCGGGTTTTAAGGACAGCGATGCGGTGACATAGCCGTTCGGCCTCGGCGAGGTTGTGGGTGCAAAGGAGGATGGCCCGCTTTTTGGAGGCCAAGGCGGCAAGAAGTTCCCGGATCTCCTTGGCCGCTTCCGGATCTAGGCCGCTTGTGGGCTCATCCAAAAGGAGGACGGGCGGATCGTGGACCAAGGCCCGGGCCAGGGCCAACCGCTGGCGGAGCCCTTTGGAGAGGGTGGCCACCGGCTCCTCGGCCCGGGCGGAAAGCCCCACCACGGAGAGGGCCTCCTCCACCCTCTTTTGATCCCTAACCCCATAAAGCGCGGCGAAAAACTGCAGATTCCGCCGCACCGAAAGGCGCTTGTAAAACCCCGGATTTTCCGGAACAATCCCAACCTTTGGCCGGACTTTCCCGGGCTCGCGGAGGATGCTATGCCCGCTGACCCAGGCCTCCCCGGAGCTGGGGGCCAAAAGCCCGGCGAGCATCCGCACCGTGGTGGTCTTCCCCGCTCCATTGGGGCCCAAAAGCCCCAGGACCTCCCCGGCCTCCACCGCCAAATCCAGCTCCACCACCGCGGGCCTGGGCCCAAAATAGCGGGTGAGCCCGCGCGTCAGGATGAGCGCATCGGAGTCCCCACCCAACTCTCCGCCTCCACCGTCATGGTCAAGATTTCTCCATCATTCCACGGCCGCAGGAGCTTAAAAAGCCAGGGCTCAGGGACCTCCACAAATCCGACCTTTTTGTAAGCCCTAATGGCCCGATGATTTCGGCGGTGCACATGCAAAACTATCCGCGCTAGACCAAGCTCCCAAAAAGCATAGCTCAAAAGGAGGCGCAGCGCCTCCGGGCCATAACCCTTCCCCCAACAGTCCTTTTCCCCAATGACGATGCCCAGCTCGGCCACCTTCTCCTCCCAGCGGATGGAGTGAAGGCTCACGTTGCCGATGTGCCGGCCGTCGAGCAAAACGATGGCGAAGTGCCGGGCATCTGGGGAGCTATAGATGCGCCGAAGCCATTCTTCCCAGGAGGAGGGAAGGAGCGGCCAGGCTGGGAGGATCCAGCGGGCAATTTCCGGATCGGCCACCCATTTGCGGGTTTGAACCAAGTCCGCGGGATGAAATTCCCTCAGCCTGAGCCGCTCCCCTTTCAGTTCCAACTTGCCTCACCGTAAAAACCAGGGCTGAACGGGAAAGAGGGAGGCAAAAAGGAGGGAGATCACGCTCATGAGCTTGATAAGGATGTCCAATGATGGCCCGACGGTGTCCTTGAGGGGGTCGCCCACGGTATCGGCCACCACCCCGGCGGCGTGGGCCTCCGAGCCCTTCCCGCCGAAATGCCCCTCCTCCACGTATTTCTTAGCGTTGTCCATGGCCCCGCCGGCGTTACCGCAAAAGATGGCCAGCATGATCGCGGAAAGGAGGGCCCCCACCAGGAACCCCGCCAGGGTATAGCGGCCGAAAACCAAACCGATGAAAAGGGGAAGGACCACGGCCATAAGGGAGGGGACGATCATCCGGCGCACGCCGTTGTGGGCGGTTATGGTGATGCAACGCCGATAATCGGGGGTTCCTTCCCCGCTCATGAGCTTGGGGTTCTCCCGGAATTGCCGGCGGATCTCCTGGACCATCACGTCCGCCGTGCGGGATACGGCCCGGATGAGCATGGCCGAGAAAACGTAGGTGAGCATGGCCCCGGTGATGAGCCCAGCCATGACCAGGCCGCCCACCTCCGGGCTCACCAAGGGCACATTAGGGAGATGTACCTCCTCGGCCCTTCCCGCCGCGGACCAAAGATAGGCGGCAATGAGGCCGATGGCGGCAAACGCCGCCGAGCCGATGGCAAAGCCTTTGCCGATGGCGGCGGTGGTGTTCCCAATGGAGTCCAAAATATCGCACTGCTCGCGCACATGGGGATCGAGCTTGGCCATGGTGGCAATCCCCGCGGCGTTATCGCCGATCGGTCCGTAGGAATCCATGGAGACCATGATCCCCACGAAGGTGAGCATGCCCATCCCTGCGTAAGCCACGGCCAAAAGGCCGCCCAATTGGTAGGCCACGATGATGGCCACGGCGATGACCAAACACACCAGGAGGCTAGAGGACATGCCCACGGCCATCCCCTCGGTCACGCCCACGGCCGGGCCGGACTGATACATGCGGGCCAGCTCCCTTGTCGGCCTATAGCGGGCGGAGGTGTAGTACTCGGAGATGAACCCGATCAAGACCCCGCTCACGATTCCCAAAAGAAGGGAAAAGAAGGGCACAAAGTTGAAGGGGGAAAGGGCGGTGACGAGGGCAGCGAGCCCCGCGGTGAGGAGGGCAGCCAGGGTGAACCCATTCATGAGGATGCGCTGCATATCCTTCTGGCGGCGGGAGTAGCGAACATACAGAACGGCAAGGAGACTGGACGAGATCCCGCCCGCGACATAAAGGATGGGCAAGAGCACAAACCACCAGTAGTTCGCTTCCAAGGCGGAAAGATCGGTGAACCCGTACCTGGTGATGAGGTTCCAGATGTCGAGGTTGTGGCGTCCCACATACATGTAAAGGGCAATGACGATCACGGCGATGATGGAACCCACGAAGGACTCAAGAAGGTCGGCGCCCAACCCGCCCACATCTCCCACGTTATCGCCCACGTTGTCGGCGATGGCCGCGGGGTTGCGGGGATCATCCTCGGGGATCTTGAGCTCCACTTTGCCCACGAGATCGGCAGCCATGTCCGCGGCCTTGGTGTAGATCCCACCTCCCACCCGGTCGAAGAGCGCCACCAAAGACGCCCCCGCCGAGTAGGCGGAGATGATGAGGGCCCCTTTAATGAAGTTCACATCGGCTCCGGGGATGCCGAAGAGCGTCTTTGTAGTGATGGCCACCACATCGGGAGAGAACTCCCTACGGAAAAGCCAGAGCACGAAGACGAGGCCAGCGGTGGCCAGTCCGGCCACGGCGATGCCCATGACGGAGCCGCCGGTGAAGGCCACGGTGAGGGCTTCCCGAAGAGACCGGCGCACAGCCTGGGTGGTACGGGCGTTGGCCAAAGTGGCGGCGTTCATCCCCACGAACCCGGCGGCCATGGAAAGCCCGGATCCCACCCAAAACGCCACCGCCACCTCCCAGTAGAAGATGGCCCAGAGGATGGCCCCGATCACAAGAAGGGTCACGGCCATGACCTTGGCCTCAGCGATCATGAACGCCCAGGCTCCCTCCCGGATGAACCCCTGGATCCGGCGCATCCGTTCATCGCCCGGCTCGCGGCGCATCACGTAATACGTTCCGTACGCGGACCAAAAGAGCGCAGCTACGGCCACAAGGCCGGTGGCTGCCAGAATTACGCCCATCTTCCCTCCTTTCCGGTTAGTACCAAAATCGGCGGTACTCTAACCCCCAGATAAACCCAGTTCAACTTGGCCTTTGGACCGATCCCGGACAGATGTCCGAGGCCTGGGCGACAAAACCACCCCTGGCCCAGCCCACGGGGCCGCGCTCCCCAATGTGATGGCTGCTACTTTCTGTCCTAGGACGCGGAAAGGAGGTCGCGGTGATGAAACATTTGGGGTTAGTGGTGGTCTTAGGGATCGCCCTGGGGTTGGGGGTGTTGGCTGAGCCGGCTCCGGTGCAGCTTTCCCCCGCCCAGGACGAGGTCAAAGCCCTCCGTGAAGCTTGGGCTCAAGTTTTGAACGTATTCGAGGAGTTCTTGGTGGAGTTCAAAGGAGCGGTGGACACCCTCAACAACAACGACCAGGACTTGTTCAGCAAATACCGGGTCCTCGCTGGACAGCTGAAGGACCTGGAGGTCAAGCTCCTGCAACTCCGGGACATGTGTAACCAGAAGATCCCGGCCTTGGAGAAGAGCTTGGCCGAGTGCTCCGCCCAGCTTGCGGCCCTGCGAAAGAGTGTGGAGGACGCGGTCTCCGGGTATCAAGCCGCGGACGCCGCCTTGGAAGCTAAACTCACCGGGCTCATCGGGGAGCTCCGCAAGTCCCTGGATAGCGCCATCGCTGGGTATCAAGCGGCCGATAAGGAACTCGCAGAAAAGATCGCAGCCATGGCTGCTAAATTGGATAGCGTCATTGCGGGATATCAAGCGGCTGATAGCGAACTGGCAGGGAAAATAGCAACCATGGCCAACCAATTGGACCAGCTCGGCTCCCGGGTGAGCGTCTTGGAATCCTACGATATCGGCAACCTCTCCCGCCGAGTTTTGAGCCTGGAGCAGGCAATCCAGGCCATCCAGATTAAGATCGACAACAACCGCGAGAAGATCGCAGCCCTGGAGAAAACGGTGGGGAGCCTGAGCCAAGATATCTCGAGCATCAAGGATTCCGTTCGCACCTTGGGGGCGCAGGTCAGCGATCACGATACCCGCATTTCCGACCTGGAGGAAAAGCTCGGCACCAACGTTCAGGACCTGAGCGGCCGGGTGGATATGGTTCAAACTTTGGCGATCCTCGGGCTTCTTGCGGGGATAGGGGCCATCGCCCTCGTCCTCCTTGGGATCGGGAAGTGAAGGGAAGGGCGCGGCCTCCCCGCGCCCTTCCTTTTTGCCCTGAAATGTAACAAAAGTTACACTCGGAGGCCCATGGACCTGGAAAAAGGGCTCAAGCCCTGGCGTTTGGGCCAAAGCTTGAGAAAACGCAGCCCAGCCAAAATCCTTGAGGTCTCCGTTTCCGTCCCCGCCTGCTGGGAGGAAGGTTTGTTGGTAGAGTCCCCCGAGTTGGCAAAGAAGGCCTCCTTCTGCTCATGACCACGGCCATCCGCCGCTTGCGCATAGAAGGGTTCAAATCCTTCCGCCGCCTTTCCTTGGAGTTCTTCCCCGGTTTCACCGCCATCGTCGGGGAAAACGGCACCGGCAAATCCAACCTCCTTGAGGCCATCGCCTTCGTTTTGGGCCGCAGGTCCCGGGGGCTTCGGGCCGAACGCTTGGAACACCTCCTCCACACCCCGCCAGGCGGAAGCCCCGTGGAGGAGGCGGAGGTCACCCTTGTTTTGGACAACCGCTCCGGGATCTTCTCGGAGCTCTACCCGGAGCCAGAGATAGTCCTTTCCCGCCGCATTTCCCGAGGGGCCTCCTCGTACCGGATCCAGGGGAGGCCGGCTTCCGCGCGGGAGGTGGAAGCCCTCCTCTCCCTGGCCCACATCGACCCCAACGGCCACAACATCGTGGAACAGGGGACGGTCACCGATGTTTTGGAGGGCTCGGCCCGCCGAAGAAGGGAGATCTTGGAGGAGGTAGCGGGTATCGCCGCCTATGAGGAGCGCAAGGCCAGGGCCGTGGAAGAGCTCGCCAAGGTCAAAGAGCGCCTGAACACCGGAAGGATCCTTCTTGCCGAGCGCCGGGCCAGGTTAGCTGAGCTTTTCCGCCAACGCGAAGCTGCTCTAACTTTCCAAAGCCTTTCCGCTGAGCGGGAAAGGCTCCAAGCCACCCTCCTTTTCCGCCGCTACGAAGCAAAACGGGAGGCTTTGGAAAAAGCGGCGATCCAGGCGGAGCGCTTGCGGGAAGAGGTGGAGGCCCTGGCCGCGGAGGTGGATCGGCTAGACCGGGAGATCGAGGCCCGGGAGCGGGCCAGCGGGACCAAACCCAAGGATCAAGGGGATCTCACCGAGCTCATTCGCAAAGTGGAGCGGCTCCGCGCGGAGCTCGCGGGGAAAGAGGCGGCCCTGAAACTTTTGGACCGGGAGATCGCCACCCTCAGCCAAGCCCTGGCCGATTTGGCGAAAGCCGCGCCCGAGCGGGGCCGACCGCCTGAAGCGGTGATGGCCGTGTTGAACCTGGGCTGGGACGGAATCCTCGGCACTTTGGGCGAACTCGTCCGCCCGCAAGAGGGCTTTGAGCAGGCCCTTTCCGCCGCCTTGGGGAACCACGCCCACGATGTGGTGGTCGCCAGCCGCGATCTGGCCCTGGAGTGCGTGCGTTACCTTAAGGAGAACGCTTTGGGGCGGGTCCGCTTCCTTCCCCTCGATAAGCTCATCCTTTCCCCTGTTTCCGCCCAGGCCCAAGGTGCCCGGCGCCTCCCCGGCGTCCTTGGGTTCCTCGTGGATTTCGTGGATTGCCCAGGGGAAGTGCGGCCGGCCCTCCTTTATGTGCTTGGGGATACCTTGGTGGCGGAGAGTCTGGAGGCCGTGCGGGCGGTGGAGGGCGTGCGGGTGGTGACGGTGGACGGCGATCTTTTGGAGCGGGGCGGGGCCATCTGGGGCGGGGGCCTGCGGCGCTCCCGGGATCCCGCCCTCTCCGCGCGCCAAGAGGAATTGCGCCGCCGGGAGGAGGAGCGGGCCCAGCTCGCCGCCCAAATCGAAAGGATCTCCCTGGAGCTGAGCCAAGCCGAGGAGGAATTGAGCCGGCGCGCACGGGAACGGGAAGAGATCCAAGCCGCGCGGGCCAAAGAGGAAGGGGAGCTTTTCGCGTTGCGCGAGCGCCGCCGCGAACTTTACCGGGAGCTCGAGAAAAAGAGGGCCAGCCTTGCCCGCTACGAGCGGGAGGCCGCGGAGCTCCGGGGCGAGCTTTCCGCCCTCGGCGAGGTCCAGCCGCCGGCCGAGCCCGCCCAGGGCTCGCCCGAAGTCCTCCAGGCCCGCCTCCGCCAAATCGAGCGGGAACTCGCGTCCTTAGGGGCGGTGAACCTCCGCGCCGTGGAGGAATACGAGGTGGCCTTGGCCGAGGTCCAGGAGCTGAAGGAGCGGGTGGCCACTTTGGAGCGGGAAAAGGAGGAAATAGAGCACTTCATCGCCGAGGTGGAACGGAAAAAGCGGGAGAAGTTCTTGGAGACCTTGGAGAACGTCTCGGCCGAGCTCAACAGGCTTTTTATTCGCCTCTTCGGCGGAGGGGAGGCGCACCTGGCTTTGGCGGAGCCGGGGAACATCTCTTCGGACCTCCTCATCCGAGTGCGGCTCCCGGGAAAGGAGCTCCGGGTTTTGGACGCCCTCTCCGGCGGGGAAAAGGCCCTGGTGGCCATCGCCTTTGTGCTGGCCCTCTCCGCCGGCCGGCCCGCGCCCTTCTACCTCCTGGACGAGGTGGACGCAGCTTTGGATAAGGCCAATTCCGAAAGGCTTTCCCGCCTCCTTAGGGAGTTCGCCAAAAGCGCCCAAGTGATCGTGGTCTCCCACAACGAGGAACTCGTGCGCCATGCGGACCGGATCTATGGGGTTGTCCTCCGCCAGGGGGCCTCGGAGATTTTGGGGATGGAGCTCGTGCGCCATGCTTGAGGTCTTGGAGCCGGAGAGGTTTACCCGCGCGGACTGGGAGGAGCTCTTCCGCGCGGCCACCCGGGGCCTGGACCCCTGGGCCTTGGACATCACCGTCCTCATCGGCCGCTTCAGGGAGTTCCTCACCAAAACCCCGGTGGAGCTGCGGGTGCCGGGCCGGATGGTCCTCGCCAGCTCCGTGCTCCTGCGGATGAAGTCCGAACGCATGGAGGGGAAGGCCACCCTGGCCGAGGCCGTGGAGGCCGTTTTGGCGGAGGAGGCGGCCGCGGCCGAGCCCGCGGTTTGCGTGGCCCCGGAGCTCCGGCTGCCCCTGCGCCGGAAACCCAAGGCCAGGCTCACCGTGGCGGATTTGCGCCGCGCCCTCCTGGCCTCCCTTTCCTCCCGCAAGCCCCAAAAGGAGAAACCAAAAGCGCGCCTGGAGGTGGAGGAGCCCTTCCGGCTCCGCGCCTTAAGGCTTTTGCGGAAGCTCCTTTCCTTGGTGAACGGAAATAGGTTCGTTCCTTTTTCCCAAATTTTGGAAGGCGCCGATCCAGGGGAGCGGGTGGCCCGCTTTCTTGAGCTTTTGCACCTCGACGGCCAGGGGAAGATCCGTCTCCATCAGCCGGAGTTCCTGGGGGAGATCCTCATCGAAGTGCCCCATGATCCCTAAGGCCCTGGTGGAGGCCGCCCTTTTCCTTTCGGACCGGCCCCTTTCCGTGGCGGAGTTGGCCCAAAAGTTGGGCTTGGAGGAACACGTGGTGCTGCGGGTCTTGGCCCGGCTCGCCGATGAACTGGAAGAACCCGAGCGGGGGCTTGAGCTCGCTCAGGAGGGGGGAGGGTATGTGCTTCGGGTGAAGGCGGAACTTGTCGAGCGGGTACGGGTTTTCGCCCCCGATCAAGATCTTTCCGAGCAGACCCTGCGGACCTTGGCGGTGATCGTGGCCAAGGCCCCGGTGGCCCAGGCGGAGGTGGTGAAGCTCCGGGGGCAGCGGGCCTACGGCCACATCAAGGAGCTCCTCTCCCGCGGTTTCATCCGGGCCGAGGACCGCGGGACCACAAAGATCCTCGATGTAACCGAGGAACTCCTCCGCTATTTCGGGGTGGGCTCCCTTGGGGAGCTCCGCGCCCTGCTCCAACCTTCGCCGATTGACGGGGGTCGCGGGATCGGCTAGGATGGCCCCCGCGCGAGGAGGTGATGTCTCCCTTGCCCGAGGTCATGGAAAACGCGGTGCCAGCTGCTCCGGCGGGCTGGTTGGCCCACGCTGTAGGGAAAAGGAAGGAGGCCATCGCCCGGGTTTTCCTCCGCTCCGGGAGCGGGAAGATCTGGGTGAACGGCCGGCCGGCGGAGGAATATTTCCGAGCCTTCGCCTTCACCCAGGATTATCTGAACCGCCACCTCCTTTCGCCCTTTTACATCACCGGCACCTTGGGCCGGTACGATGTGCGAGCGAAGATCGAGGGCGGCGGAGCCACCGGGCAGCTTGAAGCCCTACGACTGGGGATCGCTCGCGCCCTGGTGAGCCTCGTCCCTGAGTTCAAAAAGCCCCTCAAGGACGCGGGACTCCTCACCCGCGATGCCCGCGAGGTGGAGCGCAAGAAGTACGGGCACAGAAAGGCCCGCAAGAAGGAGCAGTACTCCAAGCGGTGATCAGGGATGAAAAAGGGAATCCATCCGGAGCTTTACCGGGCCATCGTGCGCTGTAGCTGCGGGGCGGAGTTCGAGACCCTCTCCACTAAGAAAGAGCTCCACGTGGACGTGTGCATCGAGTGTCATCCCCTCTTTGGGGGCAAGCGTACCGAGGCCCCGGACACCGAGGGCCGCATCGAGCGGTATCAGCGGCGCTACGGCAAGAAGTGATGCCCATCGGCGGCCAAGCCGTAATTGAAGGCGTCCTCATCGCCGATGGGGAGCGAGCCATATTGGCGGTGCGCGGCCACGATGGAAGGGTGGTGGTGGAGCCCCTCCCCTTCCCCAAATTTCCAAGGCTTGAGCGCACCCCCTTTTTGCGCGGCCCGATAAAGCTTTACCAGCTCCTTTCCCTGGGCCTCCGGGCCCTGGAGCGCTCCGCGGAGATCGCCTACCCCGAGGAGAAAAGCACCGGCTGGGATTTCGTCCTGGCCGTGGGCCTGGCCCTTGTTCTCCTCGTCGGCGGTTTCATCGCCTTGCCCTTCTTTTTAGCTACCCGGGTCGGGCTGGAAAACCAAATCCTCCTCAACCTCCTCGAGGGCGGGATCCGTTTGGCTTTTTTCATTTTGTACATTTGGGGCATTTCTTTTCTCCCCGATGTGCGCCGGGTTTTCCAATATCACGGGGCGGAGCACAAGGCCGTGCACGCCTATGAGGCGGGAGCCCCTGAACTTTCCGTGGCCCTCCGGCAAAGCCCGATTCATGCCCGTTGTGGAACGAATTTCATCTTCCTCTTCGTGGCCGTGGCCGTGCTCGTTTTCTCCTTGATCCCAGCCCATACTTTTTGGCTCAGGCTTTTGGCGCGCGTTGGGCTCATCCCGGTGGTGGCCTCCCTCACTTACGAGCTCCTCATGCTTGGGGCGCGGACCCCTTGGCTTAGGCCCTTCCTTTGGCCCGGGCTTTTGTTCCAAAAGCTCACCACGCGGGAACCCACCCCGGACCAAGTCGAGGTGGCTTTGGCTGCGGTGCGTCAGGTGGCGAGCGCCCGCAATTCCTCCGCCACGGAGTAAGGGACCCGTACCATTCCCAAGCTCTCTTTTACCGAACCGGGGCCATGGTCGTCGGAGCCGCCTGTGGCCACAAGGCCCAGTTCGGCCACGAGGCCTGGGATCTCCCAAAGGCGCGGATTGAGCGGCTTTTCCGGGTTCACTTCGTAGGGATAAAAAATTTCCACCCCGCCCAATCCCTGGTCTTTGAGGGCTTGAAGAACTTCCCGCCACTGAGAAAATCCGTAAAAGCCGGGATGGGCGAGGACGGCCACCCCGCCTGCGGCGCGGATGGCCTCGATCACCTGGGCGCTTTTTGGCCGCGGAAGGGGGACGTAACAAAGCCCTTGGTCCCCAAGGTAACGGGAAAAGGCCTCGTCGAGGGTGGCCACGACCCCGTGCTCCACAAGGAGGGCCGCAAGATGGGGCCGGCCCACCGAGCCCTGGGCCCTGGCCCGCACCTCCTCATATGTGAGGGGGATTTGCAGAACCTCGCGGCAGAGCTCCACCATCTTCCTCATCCGCTCCTCGCGAGCCTGGGCCATCCAGGAAAAGAGGGCCCGAATGGCCGGATGCCCTGGCTCCACAAAATAACCGAGGATCTCCCCTCTCTCCCCGAGGATCTCGGCCTTCACCTCCACCCCGGTGATGACCTCTATCCCCCCTCTGCTCTCCACGGGGAAACACAGATCTTCGCCGATGATGTCGTGATCGGTGATGGCCACAGCGCTTAGGCCCAAAGCCTTGGCCCGTCCAAGAAGTTCCGGAAGGGTTTGGGTCCCATCGGACCAGCGGGTGTGGAGGTGCAGATCAGCCCACCTTTCCACCTACCCTCTCTTTCCAGACCCTGTCGAGGATGGCGTTCACCACCGCCGGAGCCCGGTCCGTCCCGTAGAGCTTCCCAAGTTCCACGGCCTCGTTGATCACCACCTCCGGCGGGGTGTCGGTGTAAAGGAGCTCATAGAGGCCGAGGCGGAGGATATTTCGGTCCACAAGAGGAAGGCGCGCGAGCCCCCATCCTTCCGCCCGGGAGTCGATGATCTTGTCGATCTCCGGCTGGTGCTGCAAAACCCCGAAGACCAGGGAGCGGGCGAACTCCTGGGCCTCCTTGGGGAGCTCGGCCTCGGCCAGGAGCTCCTCAGGGGGCAGATCCAAAAACTCCCGGCGATAGAGGGCGCGAAGGGCTTCTTCCCGAGCTTTGCGCCGCATCAGCGGGAGGAAGCGCTATGGACCACCACTTGCACCTCTTGGACGGTCAAGCCCGTGCGGCGGGAAAGTTCCGCGGTGAGGAGCTCCTGGACCCGCTCCGCTACCTCCGGGATGGAGGCCTCCTTAGGGAGGCGGAGGAAGACCCGGAGCAAAAGCCCGCCCTTTTTCGGCCGCAAAAGCACCCGAAAGCTCGTCTCCGGAAGCTCCTCAAAAAGGAGGCCGCTTGCCAGTTGAGCCACGGTTTTGGGGGCGATGAGGACTTGTCCGCGGGGCCCGGGTTGCCTGAGGAGCTCCGCCAATCCCTGGCGTTGCCGCCAAATGGCCAAACAAGCCACAAAGCCCCCGAAGAATGCGGCGGCCAAAATCCCTAAAGCCGTACGAACCGTGAGCTGCGAGAGAGTATTACCCTGGATGGTGACCTCGGGGGTGACCCATCCCGCGCCCAAACCTGCTAAAACCGCGGCCAAAAGCAAAATTGTGGCCTCAACCCAAAGAAGAAAACTCATTCTTTCCCTTTCCTGAACACCACCCTGGTCACTTCCACGTCCACCGCCTCCACGGGGAGGGCGGTCATCCTCTCCACCTCGAGTTTGATCTTCTCTTGGAGATCCTGGACCAATTCGGGGATGACGCGGCCGTATTCCACGGCGATGCGCAAAGAAAGGCGGACCCTATCGCCCAAAAGCTCCGTATCCACATGGCGGCGGGCCGCCGCACCCCGGGGGAAGGGTTCCCCGCCCGGGGCGAAAACCCCAGGGATCTCGCAGGCGGCCAGTGCGGCAATGGAAGAAATGACTTCCTTGGCGATATTTATCCGGCCCGCTTCCTCCCCGAGCTCCTCAGGCCGCGCCATTCTCGCCCCCTTCCATCTCGATCTCCGGCAAGAAAACCTCTTGCACGTAGACGTTGATCTCCCGGGCCCTGACCCCGGCCAAGCCCTCCAGGGCTTCCCGGACGGCCTGTTGGACCCCTTGGGCCACTTCGTGCACTGGATATCCGTACATCACCGCAATTTTAACGTTCACATCGATGGTCCCCGGCTCGGGACTCGCCAACTCCACCCCGGATTCGCCGCCCAGAACCCCCATGAATCCGCGGGGCTGCCAGAGCCGGACACCCTCCATTTGGTCCACGGTTTTCCCCACGATCCCGGCCAAAACCTCCGGCCGCATGGTCAGGCGGCCCAAGGGCAACCGCATCTCCACCTTGGCCTCGGCCATCTCAGCTCACTCGCTCCACGTAGGCCCCGGTGCGGGTATCCACTCGGATCACATCGCCCACCTGCACGAAGAGGGGGACCTTCACGACAAGACCGGTCTCCAACGTGGCCGGTTTGTCCCCGCCCTGGGCCGTGTCGCCCCGCACCCCCGGGGGGGTATCCACCACCCGCAGCTCCACGAAGTTCGGGGGCTCCACCTTGACCAGCTCCCCCTGGTAATAGAGGCCGGTCACCTCCATCCCCTCCAGCAGGTAGCCGCGGATGGGCTCGATCACCGCCGCGGGGATCACCCGCTCCTCAAAGGTCTCCTTATCCATAAACACGAAGGAGTCGCCGCTTTGATAGAGGTATTGCATGGGGCGCACCTCGAGGAAGGCGGCCTCGAGGTTATCGGAATCGCGCAGGGTCTCGGTGAGGACCTGGCCGGTTTTGAGGTTACGGAGCTTGGCGCGGACAAAGGCCGAGCCTCGGCCGCGCTTCACGTGCTCGAACTCCAGCACCTCGTACAAAGTCCCGTTGTAAAGAAGGGTCATGCCTTTGGTGATTTCCCCGATGGTGATCCCCATCGCTCCTCCTTCCACGCTCGTTATACCCTTAACCCCTTCCCCTGACAACCCGCAGGCGATCGAGGAGGATGTGGAAAAGCTGAGGGAGCCAAAGCCCGACGAGGGCGGGGAGGAGCCAGGATAAAGGGAAGCGGGGGAGGGAAAAGCCCAGACCCCAAAGGAGGAGGCCGAGGAGGGCAAGCCAGATCCCAAGATAAAGGAAGCGGGAGAGGGGGCCGAGGACGGGGTGGTGGGAGAGGCCGCGGTGGCGGAAAAGGAAAGAGTAGGGCCGCCAAAGGAACCGCAGGATTCCCCAGCGCCTGGTGGCCCGGCTCCCCCAAAGGTCGAGGTCTGGGGAGAGAAAAAGGCTCCCCAGGAGGTAGGCCAAGCCAAGGGGGAGGAGCTCTTTCCCTAGCCCGAAAAGAAAGGCCAGAAGGAGGACCACCGGGAGGAAAGCGAGCTCCACGACAAGATGTGTGGAGGCCCTGGGCACGGGCGATTGTGGCTTTACGCGGCTTGGGCCTCAACCTTGCGGGGCTTCCCCCCGCCCCGTACAATGTTTTAGCACCCCAAAACCTAAAGTGCTAATCAGGAGGTGGTGGGATGAAGATCAAGCCCTTGGGCAGCCGCGTGCTCGTCAAAAAGATCGAGGAAGAGGAGCGCCGCACCCCCGGCGGCATCGTCCTCCCGGAGTCCGTGAAGGACGAGAAGGCCGTGAAGGGGGAGGTGGTGGCCCTCGGCACCGGGGAAAAGTTCGAGGTGAAGGTGGGCGATAAGGTCCTCATCGCCGCCTACGCGGGAACAGAAGTCCGCGTGGGCGAGGAAAAATATCTCCTCGTGAAGACTGCTGATATTCTCGCCGTCATCGAGGAGTAAGGAGGTGGGCATGGCAGCGAAAGAGGTTATCTACGGGGAAGAGGCGCGGCGAAAGATCCTGGCGGGCGTGGAGAAGCTGGCCAACGTGGTGCGGGTGACCTTGGGTCCCCGCGGCCGCAACGTCTGCATCGAGAAGAAGTTCGGCTCCCCTGACATCGTCAACGACGGGGTCACCATCGCCGAGGAGCAGGAGTACAAGGATCCCTACGAGAACATGGGGGCCCAGCTCGTGAAGGAGGTGGCCTCCAAGACCAACGACGTGGCCGGCGACGGGACCACCACCGCCACCGTCCTCGCCCATGCCCTCATCAAGGAGGGGTTCAAGATGGTGGCCGCCGGCGCCAACCCCATCGCCCTAAAACGCGGCATCGAAAAGGGCGTCCGGGCGGTGGTGGAGGAGCTCCAGAAGATGTCCCGCAAGATCTCCGGAAAGCACGAGATCGCCCAAGTGGCCGCCATCTCCGCCAACGACCCCGAGGTGGGGCGGATCATCGCTGACGCCATGGAGGCCGTGGGCGAATCCGGGGTCATCACCGTGGAGGATTCCGACACCATCGAGACCTACTACGAAGTTGTGGAAGGGATGCAGTTCGACCGGGAGTACCTCTCGCCCTACTTCGTCACCGATCCAAAGAAGATGGAGGTGAACCTGGAGAACCCCTACATCCTCATCACCGACCGGGAGCTCAAAAACGCCCTAGAGATGATCCCGCTTTTGGAGAAGGTGGCCCAGACCGGCCGGCCCCTCCTCGTCATCGCCAAGGATGTGACGGGCGAGGCCCTCTCCACCCTGGTCATCAACAAGCTCAAGGGCACCCTCATCTCCTGTGCCGTGAAGGCCCCGGGGTTCGGGGATCGGCGCAAGGCCATGCTCGAGGACATCGCCATCCTCACCGGCGGGGTGGTCATCGCCGAGGACGCGGGGATGGAGGTGCGCAACGCCACCCTGGACATGCTGGGCCAGGCCGAGCGGGTGCGGGTGACCCATGAGTCCACCACCATCATCGGCGGGAAAGGGAACCCTGAGGCCATCAAGGCCAGAATCGAGCAGATCGAGGAGCAGATCAAGACCACCGATAGTGAATATGACCGGGAGAAGCTGGAGGAGCGGAAGGCCAAGCTCGCCGGCGGGGTGGCGGTGATCAAGGTCGGCGCGGCCACGGAGACCGAGCTCGAGGAGAAGAAGCACCGCTTCGAGGACGCCCTCGAGGCCACCCGGGCTGCGGTGGAGGAGGGGATCCTCCCCGGCGGCGGTGTGGCCCTCCTCCGCGCCAGCCGCGTGCTCGATAAACTGGAGAAGGAGCTCGAGGGCGACGAGAAGCTCGGGGTCCAGATCCTCAAGAAGGCCCTGGAGGCTCCGGTGCGGCAGATCGCGGAGAACGCGGGCTTCGAGGGCGCGGTGATCGTGGAACGCCTCAAGAACGAGAAGGACACCGTGGGCTTCGACGTGGTCCAGGAGAAGTTCGTGGACATGTACGAGGCCGGGGTCATCGACCCCACCAAGGTGACGCGCTCGGCGCTCCAAAACGCCGCCTCCATCGCGGGAATGCTCCTCATCACCGAGGCCTTGGTGGCCGAGATCCGCGAGGAGAAGAAGGAGACGGCTCCCACCCCGCCTCCGGAGTACTGATGGCTGAGGAAAAGGGCCCCGGAGATGATCCGGGGCCTTTTTTATTTTTAGCGCCGACGATGGCCCTTTGGGGCCGCGCGTTCGGCTGCGGCATGGGGAATGGCCGCCGGAGCGAGAATAGCGCGGAGGAGGCGGGCGTAGCCCGCCGCGGCCCGCTGGATATCCGCAACGGAAATCCTTTCGTCGACTCGATGGGCTAGGCGTTCATCGCCCGGGCCGAAGCCCACCGTGGGGATCCCCCGCCGGCCACAGGCCTCCACCCCATCGGTGGAGAACCGCCAGATCCTGAATGGCGGCATGCCCAACGACTCCCAAACGAGCTGGACCCAGGGATGATCCGGTTCCATGAACCAAGCAGGAAAGAAGAGCTTGGCCCGCACGATCTCCCCGGTGTAGAACCGAAGTTCGGCCTCCTCGATGGTCACCTCCGCCCCGATCCCGTGATAGTCGGCCAAGACGGAGCTCTCCGTCTCCCCTAAAACCACGCGCCGGTCCAGGAGGGCCGCGCAGCGGTCGGGGATGACCGGCCCTTGTCCGTCGGCGCTTATGAACACCGGGGCCGCCGAGCCCTCCCCGAGCACGGGGTCCGCGGGAAGGGGGGTCCGCAGGGCATGGCCCAAAGCCTGGATCATCTTCTCGATCGCGTTTTCCCCGAGCTCCGGCATGGAGGCATGGGCCGCTTTCCCTTTCGTCACCAAGCGAATCACCGCCCGGCCCCGATGGCCGATCCCCAAGCGCAAATCCGTGGGCTCCCCAAGGATCACAAGATGGGGCTTTTCCAGCTTGTCCAAGGCCCGGCCCAAGGCCACCCCCTCCGCCGTCTCCTCGTGGGGCACGTAGAGGAGATAAAGGGTCCCCTGGATAGCGGAGGCGGCCTGGGCCGCGCCGGCGATCTGGGCGGCAATGGCGCCCTTCATGTCCACCGCGCCCCGGCCGTAGAGGAAACCTTCGCGGATCTCCCCGGAGAAGGGCGGGACGGTCCAGCCCTCGCCAGCAGGGACGGTATCCATGTGGCCGGTCACGAGGACCACCGGCCCCTCACCCCGCCGGAGCCGCCCGATCACCGTTCCCAACGGACCCCGCTCCGCCTCGCAAAACCTCCGGAGGTGGGAAAGGAGGAAGTCCGCAAGCCCCTTCTCCTCCCCGGGCGGGCTTGGGATCCGCACCAACTCCTGCGCCAGCCGCACCGGGTCGATCATGAGAGGTGGATCTCCACCACGTCTTTGTCCTGGACCACGTGGTCCAGGGGGACCTGCTGGCCCTGGAATTTGCCAGAGCCCCAAAGGCGCACGTATTTGAGGCGCTTCACGAAGTCTTTATGGATCTCCTTCACCACATCGAGCACGGTCGCTCCCTCCTTGATCGTGTAGGGTTTGGAGAAGTCCGGCGGTTGCCCGGGCTTTTTTGTATAGATGCGGACGATCCCCGCGGCCCGAAAGAGGGCGGCCCGCACCTCCTCAAGGCCCTCCCCACTCACCGTGGAGGCCGTGACCCCCAAAAACCGCCCCGCGCACCAGTCCAGGAATTCCCCCGCCCGTTCCGGCCCGAGGTCCTTCTTCAGGCCCACGGCCACGGTGCGCTTCTCCACCGCCCGCCAATCCACTTGCCGGGTGGGCCCGGCGGTGAGGCGGATCTGCCGCGCTGAAAGGAGCTCCAAAACCTCCTCCGCTTCCTCCCGCCAGTTGGGATGGGAGAGGTCTAAGCAAAGGGCCACGGCATCGGCCAGGCGGATGAGCCCGTAAACCCAGCCCTCCGTGTATTCCCGGGTGATGGGCGGAAGGTCCACGAGCTGGATCTGGACGTCCTCATATTCCATCATCCCCGGGACGGGCTTGAGGGTGGAGAGGGGGTAGGGGGCGATGACGGGGACGGCATTGGTGAGGGCCGCAAGAAGGGAGGACTTTCCGGTGTTGGGCGGCCCAACCAGGACGATTTGGGCCGCGCCCTCCCGCTCCACGTGGTAGGTGACGCCTCCGCCTTTTCCGGAGCGCCGGGCTTGCTCCAACTGCTCTTTGAGCTTGGCGATCCGGCGTTTTATGTCCGCCTGCATCTTCTCCGTGCCCTTGTGCTTGGGGATCGTGGCCAGCATCTCCTGGAGGGCGTCGAGCTTTTCCTCCAGGGTCTTGGCCTGGTTGAACCGCTCGCGCGCGGCCAGGAATTCCGGGGTCAGATTCGCCGGCATCGCTCTTCCATTGTAGCCAAGGGCTACTCCTCCCTCTAAGGCGAAGGCTGAAGGGGAGGGCCCCTGGCCCTACAATGCCCACATGGTCGTCGTGGATCTTTCCGGGAAGAAGGCGCTGGTCATGGGGGTAACAAACGAGCGGAGCCTGGGCTACGCCATCGCCAAAAAGCTCCACGAGGCGGGAGCGGAGGTGGCCCTGAGCTACCAGAGCGAGCGGCTCCGCCCGGAGGTGGAAAGGCTCGCGGCCAACCTGGGGAACGCCAAGCTCTTCCAGGCCGACGTGACCAAGGAAGAGGAGCTCGATCGCCTCTTCCATAGGATCGCCGAGGCCTGGGGAAGCCTCGATTACCTCGTCCACTCCTTGGCCTTCGCCCCACGGGAGGCCTTCGCCGGAAGGTACTTGGACACGTCCCGGGCCGACTGGCTCGTGGCCCTGGAGGTCTCGGCCTACTCTTTTGTGGCCGTGGCCAAGCGGGCCGAATCCCTCCTTAGGGAGGGCGGGGCCCTCCTCACCCTCACCTACTACGCCAGCGAAAAGGTCGTCCCCCGCTACAACGTGATGGCCGCGGCCAAGGCCGCCTTGGAGACAAGCGTTCGGTATTTGGCCCACGAGCTCGGGCCCAAAGGGATCCGGGTCAACGCCATCTCCGCCGGGCCGGTGATGACCGTGGCCGCCCGGGCCATCCCCGGGTTCACGAAAATGTACGAGTGGGCCGGGAAAACCGCGCCCCTTCGGCGCAACATCACCCAGGAGGAGGTGGGAAACGCCGGCCTTTTCCTCCTTTCGCCTTTGGCCTCGGGGATCACCGGGGTGGTGCTCTTTGTGGACGCCGGCTACCACATAATGGGGATGCCGCCCGAGGCCTAAGTTATGGGGGTTTTGAACGAGCGCAGCGCCCGCGATCTGGAGCTGGAGAAGGTTCTGGAGGTCGTGGCGGGTTATAGCGCCTCCGCCCTCGGCGCGGAGGTCGTGCGGGGTCTTCGTCCCCGCGCGGATCCAAGCTGGCTTCGCCAGGAATTCTCGCTCCTTTCGGAAATGGAGGAGGCCGTGCGGGGCGGGTTCTCCCCGGGCGCCATCCACGATCTCCGCCCCCTTTTGGCGGAGGCCAGGGAACACGGGATCCTCCCGCCGGGGGCTTTTTTGCCCATCGCGGAGACCTTGGAGGCCGCCGCGGACATCGCCCAGGCCTTGGGCCATCCCCGCCACCCCGGCTTAGCCTCCCTCGTCAAGCGCGTCTCCGACCAAACGCCCCTCCTCACCCGAATTTGGCGGGTTCTTGACGAGCGCGGAGGGATCAGGGAGGACGCCACACCCAAGCTTCGGGAATTGGCCAAGGAGCGGCGGAGTTTGGTCCAAGAGATCCAGGAAACCCTCCGGCGGTTTTTGGAGCGGAACCGCGAGCACGTCCAGGACCCGGTGATCACCCGGCGGGGCGGGCGGTACGTGGTGCCCCTCAAAACCGGCGCGCGCTCTTTGGGGGCGGTGGTCCACGAGACCTCGGGAAGCGGGCAAACCCTCTTCGCCGAGCCCGCGGAAGCTGTGGCCCTCAACAACCGCCTGCGGGAGGTGGAGGACGAGATCGATCGGGAAAAGCGCCGGATCCTCCTAGAACTCACCGGGCTTCTCCTCGGGGCGGCCGAGGAGATCGAGGAAGATCTCGCCGTCCTCGCCCGGATCGATGGCCTTTATGCCCGGGCCCGCTTCGCCCAAAGCTGGAACGCCGTGGTCCCGAGGTTTTCGGGGGAGCCGCGGGTGGAGCTTTGGGAAGCCCGCCACCCCCTTTTGGGGGACCGGGCCGTGCCCATCTCCCTCAGTTTCGGCGGGGAAAAGCCGGTGGTGGTCATCACCGGCCCCAACACGGGCGGAAAGACCGTGACCCTGAAGACCATCGGCCTCTTCTGCGCCCTCTTCCAAGCGGGGGTGCCGGTCCCCGCGGGCGCCCGCACGGCCCTCCCGGTCTTCGAAAAAATCCGCACGGACATCGGTGAGGAGCAGTCCATCGAGCAAAGCCTCTCCACCTTCTCCTCCCACATGCGGAACATCATCGGGATCCTGGCGGAGGCGGACGAGCGGACGCTGGTGATCCTGGACGAGCTTGGGGCGGGGACCGACCCCCAGGAGGGGGCGGCCCTGGCCCTGGCCATCTTGGAGGAGCTTTTGGGGATGGGCTGCCTGGCGGCGGTGGCCACCCACCTCACCCCGGTGAAGCTCTTCGCCATCGCCCACCCCCGCATCCTCTCTTGCTCCATGGAGTTCGATCTGGAAACCCTCTCCCCCACTTATCGAGTGCTCCAGGGGGTGCCGGGGCAGTCCTGCGCCCTCATCGTGGCCGAGCGCCTGGGCCTCCCAAAAGACCTCGTGGAGCGGGCGCGGGCGAAGCTCTCGGCCGGGGAGATCCGGGCGGAGGAGATCATCGAGGAGCTCGCGCGGGAGCGGGCCGCGGCCAGAAAACTTCGGGCCAATCTGGAGGTGGAGAGGGAGGCCCTGCGAAAGCTCCGGGCGGAGTACGAAAAAAGGCTTCAGGCCCTAAGGGAGAAGAAGGCCGCGGCCTTGGGAAAGGAGCTGCGGAGGCTGGAGGAGGAGATCCGGGAGGCCCGGCGGGAGCTCGCGGAGTTGATCGCCCGGGCCAGGGAGGCGGAGACGAGCGCCGCGCGGCGGGAGATCCTGAAAAAAGTGGAGGAGCTTGGGGAAAAGCTCCCAAAGGCCGCACCGCCCCCGCCGCCCAGGCCAAAATCACCCCTGCGCGTGGGCGATCCCGTGCGGGTCCTCCCAAGCGGCGCGGTGGGGATCCTCCTGGAATTGAATGGGGAAGAAGCGGAGGTGGAGGTGCGGGGCCGGCGGGTGACCCTCCCCCTTTCCGCTTTGGCCCCCGCGGAAGGCCCTCCCCCACCCCCAAGCCGTGAGCCCCTCCTCCCCATCCCCCAAAAGGTGGAGCTCGAGATCTCCGTGCGCGGCCGCACCGTGGAGGAGGCCCTGCGGGAGGTGGACCTTTGGCTGGATCGCCTCCTGCGGGCGGGGATCAGCTCCGGCCGGATCGTCCACGGCCGCGGCACGGGAACCCTGCGCAAAAGCATCCACGAGCACCTCCAAAGGCTCCCCTTCGTGAAAGGCTTCCACCTCGCCCCTCCCGAGGAGGGCGGGGACGGCGTGACCATCGTGGAGCTCGCCTAAATTCGCCATTTGGTTGCGCAAAAGGGGGGTGCCCATATACTGTAAAAGCTATGCTCTTTTTGGGGACTCTGTTGAGCTTGGCCTTGGGGCTCACGGGCACCTGTGGGCCGGTGGTGGCCACGACCCCCATTGTGGCCGACGTGGTCCGGGCCATCGCCGACCACGTTTTACCGGTGGTTTCCTTGATCCCACCGGACACAGATCCCCATTCCCTCGAGCTCTCCCCCCAGGACCTCCAGCTCCTCATCTCCGCGGACGTGATCTTCACAAACGGCGCGGGCTTGGAGAAGGATCTTGAACAGCTCCTCTCCTTGCCGGAGATCGGGCCGAAGGTGGTGGACCTCTCCGCTGGCCTTCCCCTGCGCACAAGGGGGCAGGAATGGGATCCTCACGTGTGGCTTGATCCGACCCTGGTCCTTTCGTGGGCGGAGAAGATAGTTTCTGCCCTTTCCGAGCTCGTCCCGGGGAGCGCCGACTTCTTCGCCGCCCAAGGGGAAAAGTATCGCACACAACTTTTGGCGTTGGATGGGTGGATCAAGGAGGAGGTGGAGAAGATCCCCCCTGAGCGGAGGCTTTTGGTCACCGACCATTTCGCCCTGGGTTATTTCGCCGCGCGCTACGGGTTCAGGGAGGTGGGGGCCCTCGTCCCAAGCGAATCGAGCCTGGCCGAGCCCTCGGCCTTGGAGTTGGCCGAGCTCGTGCGGGAAATGCGGGCTTTGAAGGTCCCGGCGATCTTCGTTAGCCCCACCTTTAACCCCGCTTTGGCCGAGCGGGTGGCCGCGGAGACCGGAGCGAAGGTGGTGACCGTCTATTTCGGAACCCTAAGCGGGCCGGATGGCCCGGCCCCGGATTACCTCTCCCTCATGCGGGCACTCACCACCCGCATTGTGGAGGCTTTGAAGGGATGAGAGGGAAAACTTGCTGGACCGAACTCCACAGCCCAAACGTCCCGGCGGTGGAGGTCCGCGAGGCCGCGGTGCACAGGGATGGCCTTCCCATCCTGGAGGGGGTTTCTTTTTCCCTGGGGCCGGGGGAAGCCTTGGCGGTGGTGGGGCCGAACGGCGCGGGGAAAACGACCCTCCTTTCCCTGATCGCCGGGCTTCGCCGGCCGACCCGCGGTGAGGTGAGGATCTTCGGCCACCCACCTGGCCGGCACCTTTGCCTCGGCTACCTTCCCCAGCGCTCCGAAGCGGAATGGGGTTTCCCGGCCACGGTTTTGGACGCGGTGCTCATGGGGCGGGTGGGCCAGGCCGGCCTCTTCCGCCCCCTCACCCCCTCCGATCGAAGGAAAGCCGAGGAGGCTCTGAGGCGCGTGGGTTTGGGGCACTTGGCCGGCCGGCGCATCCGCGAACTTTCCGGCGGCGAACAACAACGCATGCTCATCGCCCGGGCCCTGGCTCAAGAGGCCCGGATCCTCCTCCTCGACGAGCCCTTATCCGCTCTGGACGCGGTGGCCCAGGAAAGCCTCCTTTCCCTCCTCAGGGACCTGGCTGGGCAAGGCCTGACGATCGTCGTGGCCATGCACGAATTGGATTTGGTGGCCAAATATTTCCCCCGCGTTCTGCTTTTGCGCACAAGGCCGATCGCCCTGGGCGATCCCAAAGCGGTCCTAACCCCTGAAGCCCTGCGCGCCGCCTATGGCACGGCCCTGCACCTTTTGCCCACGGAGACCGGGACCTTGGCCTTGGGCGATATCTGCTGCCCAAAGGATGGGGCGGGCCGATGATCGCCTTTTTCTCCGCGCCTTTGAGTTTCGGGTTTTTCGTGCGGGCGATGATTGCGGCCATGGCCGCCTCCGCGGCCTGCGCCACCGTGGGAGCCTTCGTGATCCTCCGGGGCATGACCTTCCTCGGCGACGCCATTGCCCATGCCATCCTCCCGGGGGTGGCCGTGGGGTATCTCGTCCACCGGGGCGAGCGCTCCGCCGTGTTCTACTGGGCCTTGGGAACGGCGGTGATCACCTCTTTGGCCATCGGGGCGATGGGAAAACGCGGCCGCCTGAAGGAGGACACGGCCATCGGCATCGTGTTCGCCGGGATGTTCGCCCTGGGGATCGGCCTCATCTCCACGGCCCGGGGCTACGCCGTGGACCTCATGCACTTCCTTTTCGGGAACGTCTTGGCCGTTTCCCCGACGGATCTTTGGCTGATCCTGGGGCTCTGCGGCGGGGTGATCCTTGTGGTCCTGCTCCTTTGGAAGGAACTCTCTTTGGCCACGTTCGACCCGGTTTTTGCCCGGACGCTCAGGCTTCCGGTCGATGCCATCCGTTATTTGGTCCTCGTCCTCACCGCGGTGACGGTGGTGACGGCCCTGCGGGTGGTGGGGGTGGCTTTGGCCCTGGCCATGTTGGTGACCCCGCCGGCCACCGGCTACCTTTTGGCCAAAAGGCTTCCTGGGATGGTGGGGATAGCGGTGGCCAGTGGAATCCTCTCGGGATTCTGGGGCCTTTACCTCTCCTACTACGCGGGCATGGCCCCTGGGGCCGCGGTGGTGCTGGTGGCCACCGGGCTTTTCCTCCTCGCCCTCCCTTTTCGCCGATAATTCAAGGATGGCCAAGGAGGCCCTCCCAAGGAAAGTCAAAGAGCTTCCGGATTCCCCTGGGGTTTACATCTTCCGCGGCCCCCAAGGGGAGGTTTTGTACGTGGGAAAGGCCTCCTCCCTCCGGAATCGCGTTCGCTCCTATTTCCAGGCCGACCGCCTCCTTTCCCCCAAGATCCGGAAACTGCGCACGTTGATAAGCGACCTGGAGATAGTCCTGACCGGCTCCGAGGCGGAAGCCCTCATCCTCGAGGACGCCCTGATCAAAAAATATCGGCCGCCGTTCAATACCCGCCTCCGCGACGACAAACGCTACCCGTACATAAAAATCACGAACGAACGGTTCCCGAGGATCACGGTGGTGCGGCGGCCGGAGAACGACGGGGCCCGCTATTTTGGCCCATACACCTCCTCCAAGGCCATGCGCCGCGCCTTGAAATTGGCCCACAAACTCTTCCCCATCCGTCCCTGCAACCTCCCGGTGGGCGAAAAGCTCTATCCCCGGCCGTGCCTCTATTACCACATCGGCCGGTGCTCCGGCCCCTGCGCGGGCTTGGTGAGCCCAGGGGAGTACGCCCGCCATGTGGAGGGCGCGGCCCTCCTCTTTCAAGGCCGGGTGGAAGAGGTGATCGCGCGCCTCCGGGAGGAGATGAAAAAGGCCGCGGAAGAAGAACGGTTCGAGCACGCCGCCAGGCTCCGCGATCAAATCCAGGCTTTGGAGCGCATCCGGGAACGGCAGGTCGTGGCCCTCCCCGAGCCCGTGGACCTCGACGCCGTGGGGATCGCCTTGGAAGGGAATCGGGGTTACGGAGTAGTGCTCCTTGTGCGGGCGGGAAGGCTCCTCGGTCGAGAAGGGTTCGCCCTCGCCCTTCCCGAGAACTCCACCCCGGAGGAGGCCTTGAGCGAGTTCCTCGACCAGTACTACACCAGAACCACAGCCATCCCTGAAGAGATCCTCCTTCCTTTTCCCGTGGCGGAGCTGGAAGCCCTGTTGGTCTATTTGCGCCGCCGGCGCGGCGGAAAGGTGGAGGCCACCGTCCCCAAATCCGGGGAGCGCAAAAACCTCGTGGAGTTGGCCCAGCGCAACGCCGAACTGGGCCTGCGTCGAAGCGCGGCGGAAGAGCTTGAGCCAGAGGAGGAGGCGCTGGAGCTTCTGAGCGAGGCCTTGGATCTTTCCGTCCGGCCTTGGCGCATCGAGGCCTTCGATATCTCCAACCTGCAAGGGGAGGAGGCCACGGGCTCCATGGTGGTGTTCGTGGGCGGAAAGCCCAGGCGCGATCAATACCGACGCTTCCGCGTCCGCATCGTGGGAAAACCCGACGACTACGCGATGATGGAGGAGGTCCTGCGCCGCCGCTTCACCCACGCCCTGGCGGAGCTGAGCGACCCCACCATCACCAGCAAAAAATTCTCGGATCTCCCGGATTTGGTCTTGGTGGACGGGGGAAAAGGCCAGCTTGGCGTGGCCCTGCGGGTCTTGGAGGAGCTCGGCCTTTCGGGGATCGAGGTCGCGGCCTTGGCCAAAAAGGAGGAACTCGTCTTCCGGCCTAATAAGCCTGAGCCCATCAAGCTCCCCGCGGATTCCCCGGCTTTGCACCTCCTTCAGCGCCTGCGGGACGAAGCTCATCGCTTCGCCATCGAGTACCACCGCACCCTGCGGGAGCGCCGGACTTTGGCCAGCCTCCTCGACGAGCTCCCTGGGATCGGGGAGAAGCGAAAGCAGCTTCTTCTCCTGCGCTTTGGTTCGCTAGAGGGCCTAAGACAAGCAAGCTTGGAGGAACTCCTCTCTGTGCCCGGCCTCCCCCGTAAAACCGCGGAACTCCTGTACAAAGCCTTGCACCCATGAAATATAATGCCGGGCATGAAATATTTAAGGCGATACTGGCGGTATCTTTTGCCGTTGGGGCTTGTTGGAATCGGTTCCACATTTTTGGTCAGCGGGGTTTACAACCTATTGGACTTGTATCGATTCCGGTCATATTGGGATCTCGAAGTTGTTCTCCCTCGTGGCGCATCTGAAAAGGATATCTTAGCAGACATTTATTCCGCCTATGGAAGTACCGACTTTCCAAGGGTCACGGTCTTACCTCGCGAAAAAACAGACCTCCAAACTATATGTGGTCCTGGGGGATGCCGCACCATAACGTTCACCGAGGGCAACCTTTGGGTTTCCATCTCTCCGATGCCTAATGAGGAAACGAAAGAAAAAATACGCACAATTTTGGCACATTATGGCACAACCATTGTAGCTGAAAACACAGGTTTTTGGTCATTCAAAAATTGGGCATTTTTACTTCTCCTCTTTTTTATTTCATACATCCTTTTCCACTCGGCCTGGGATTTGTTTAAACATTATCGAGAGCGTGCGCGCAAGCCTTGGTTTTTCAAAACCCCTAAGAGGCGAATTGTCAAGGGCCAGTCGTCAAAAAGTACGCCTTCGTCTTAAAGAAACTTTGTTGTGGGCAGGGTGACAAGTTCTCTAGATCAGCTCGGATTTGGGGCTGGAAAAACTGTTTGAGACGATTAAAATTTGAAGAGGATATGAACATCGTTGAAGGGCTTGCAAAGCTTTCGGATGCCTTCGGTGTGGCCGGTTTTGAGGACGAGGTGCGGGATGTGATCAAGGAAATGGTCGAACCCTACGTGGACGGTTACGAAATCGACCCCTTGGGAAACCTCATCTGCTGGCGGGGAAGCGGAGACCCGGTGATGCTCGATGCCCACATGGACGAAGTGGGCTTCATGGTGCGCTGGATCGAAAAGGACGGATTTTTGCGCCTCACCGCCTTGGGGAGCTGGGATGAGCGCATCCTCCTTGGGCACCGGGTGGTGATCCGCACCCGCCGGGGGGAAAAGCGGCTGGGGGTGATCGGGACAACCCCGCCCCACATCCTCTCCGAAAGCGAGCGGCAGAAGGTCGTGCCCCTGGAGGAGCTTTTCGTGGACATCGGGGCGAAAACCCGCGAGGAAGCCCTGTCTTTGGGAGTGCACATTGGTGATCCGGCCACGATTCATTATCCCTTCGCCCAGATCCGGGACGGGTACGTAACAGGAAAAGCCTTCGATGACCGAGCTGGGTGTTTGGTGGCCATCGAGGCTTTGCGCCTCACCGCCGAGGAGAGGCTCCCTTATAAGCTTGTGGTGAACTTCGCGGTATGTGAGGAGGGCGGCCTGCGGGGGGCGCGGGCCGCGGCCTACCGCGTCGCCCCAAAACTCGCCCTGGCTTTGGAGGGGACGATCGGCGCGGACATCCCGGGCGTGCCGGAGGCCAAGCAGCCGGTGCGGCTGGGCCAGGGACCAGCCATCACCCTCGCTGACCGCTCCATCACCGTCAACCCTCGCCTCGTGCGCTTTTTGGAAAAGGTGGCCGAGGAGGAGGGAATTCCCTACCAGTACAAACTCCCGGCCTATGGCTCCACCGACGCTGGCCCCATCCATCTTGAGCGGGGCGGGACCCTGGCCGGGGTGGTCTCCGTCCCCTGCCGCTACATCCACTCCCCGGTCTCCACCCTTCTCCTCTCCGATCTGGAGGCCACAATCAAGCTCGTGGTGGGGTTCTTAAGGAGAGCGCCCGAGCTTCTATGAAGCGGGTGCATATCTTTGTCTCCGGTCGAGTCCAAGGCGTGTTCTTCCGCGCCCACACCCGGGATTTGGCGCAAAAACTGGGGCTGGCGGGATTTGTCCGCAACCTGCCCGATGGCCGAGTGGAGGTGGTAGCCGAAGGGCCGGAGGAAAAGCTTCAGGAACTCATCCAGTTCTGTCACCGCGGTCCGCCCCTGGCCCACGTGACCGGGGTGGAGGTCCACTGGGAAGAACCCACGGGTGAATTCCGCTCCTTCTCCGTGCGCTAGGGCCCGGAGGAACGCCGGACCCCGTAGAGAGGGGCACCGCCCAGCCTCAGGGCGAACTCCCCTGCCGGAATGAGGGTATTCGCCTCGTCCACGATTTGAAAAGCTGAGAGGGCGAAGCGGGGGTCGCCTGGACCCACCCGAATGCCCCTGAGGATCACCACCGAACCGGAGGCAATCCCAGCATTGGGGTTCACCGCGATGAATTTCACAAGGCCGCGCGCATTGTCAAAACAACGGCAAAGCACAACAAAACCGTTTTTCCCTTCGAGGTCCGAAAGCTCCAGAACTTGGGGATCGTAGGAGAGCCCGAGCACGGCAACCCCCGCCACTGGCCGGGGAAAATCCAAAACTTCAATCGGGATTTCCACGGGTTCGCCGACCCCACCGAGGACGTGGCCCACCACCAAGGCGGGCCCTATGGCCACCGGCGCGCGAACGAAGAAACACCCGCTGGCCAAAAGGAAGCCCCCGCAAACCAGCGCCGCAAGGACCGCCCGCCCCCTCATCCGCACCCTCCCAGGACCAACCGGCAAATCATTTCCACATCCCCTGTGTCCACTTGGCCGTTTGCGTTCATGTCCGCCCGCTGAATTTGTTCATAAGTCAAAGTAGTCAACCCCAATGCCGCCTGGTAAGCCAAACGCACGTCCACAAGGTCTATAACGCCGTCGCCGTTCACATCACCTTTGGCGGGATGGATCATAACCGTGGTTCCGGCGGTGGCCGTGGCTCCAGCGCTGTCCTGCGCCTGCACCGCCACGGAGTAGAGCCCCGGGAGGTTCCAGGTCCAGTGCACCTCGGCCCCTGAGGCGTCGTCGTATTCCCCATCCCCATCGATATCCCAGGCGAAGCTGTAGGGCGGAAGGCCACCGCTGGCGGTGGCCCCCAGGGTCACCGGCATCCCTACAACCCCGCTGTACGGACCCCCTGCGCTCACCGATAGGGCCCCCTGCCCGGTCCCCGCAAGGGCCACCGTGGCCACCGGAAACCCGGGGTCGTTCGACGGGATCGCCAGGGTTGCGGACTTAGTCCCGGAGGAGGTGGGCTGGAACACGACCTGCAGCGTGCGGGATTCCCCTGCCGGGATCGTTTGCCCCGACACGTTGTCGTTGCGGATCAGGAACTCTCCGGGGTGGGAGCCCGTCAAGGCCACCGTGCCCACAACCAGTGGCGCGCAACCCGCATTCTGAACGGTGACGGTGAGGGGAGCGCTTTCCTGTCCCACGAGAACTATGCCGAAGTCGTGGGAAGCGGGGGCAACGGTGATTGCGGGCCGGGGAAGAAGGGAATTGCGCCAGGTCGTGTTTTCTCCCCCATTGGGGGCCCCGGGGGTGGAGGCTCCCCCGCTTTCGCTCCCCGTCTGCCAGTAGGCCGAGTTGTTGATTTGGGTTGTGGACCCTCCGGTGAACCAGGCCGCGGTGTTCGCCCCCACCGGGCCCAGCTTGACCTCCGGGGCCGTCCCCTCGCCGGTGCGGTTCCCGTAGCTCAGGCCGTCCACCAAAGTCCCGGCGCTGTCCACAACCACCACGTAGTCCCCGGCGTTGCCAAACCCTCCCCAGGCCACGTTCTCGAAGAAGTCCGTGTTCGTGTGGGGAATGGAGACGCGGAAATCGGAGAAGTCGAGGTCGTTGAACGGGAAGCCGGGAGGGAAGTTCTCCGTAGGCTCGTCGCCCTTGTAGACCACGATGAGCGTCCCCGCCGGCACGGCAGCCCACGCCGCCACGCTCCGGAACACGACCCGAGTCGGAAAGGAGAGACCCAGATACCCTTCTCTATCGAGGAGCCGGTACCCCCGAAGGTCCACGGTGGAGCAGGGCCCGGTGCCCACCACCAAAAGCTCCACCCACTCCCCGCTTCCCGCCACCCCCTGGCCGAACTCGTTGATGACCACAAGAAGGCTTTCAGCGCCTTGCCCAGAAAGAGCAAAAATGAAAAACGTGAAGGCCAGAAAACCAAACGCCGCCGCGCGCTGCATGAAAATATTGTAAAAGAACTCCCGCGTGTAGTGGAAACGGATGGAAACTGGGGTCACGAGCGTCCGCGTGCTTTTTCGCCCCTTTTCCCCGCCCTCCAAAAACTCAGAGGCGCACGGGTTTGTTCACGTAAAGATGGCGTTTGATCTCCTGTTTCGTGCTCTTTTCGAAGGGTTTGTCCACAATGGTGAGGCACTCCTTGTCCCTGAGGCGCTTGAACTGGGCCAGGTTCTGTTGGGCCTCCTTGATCTTTTCCCAAAGCACCTCTTTGGCCCGTTCGGGATCAGTGATGCCCTGCTGGTGAAGCAGGTCCCAGTTAGGGTAAACCATGGCCGCCACCATGGGTTGCCCCCGCGAGGTGTCCTCGTACACCAAAACCTCGGCGATCTCCGGAATGCGGGCCAATTCCCATTCCACCTCTTCAGGATAGATTTTCTTCCCCGATTCCAGCATGATCATGTTCTTTTTTCGGCCGGCAAGATATAGGCGCCCCTGCTCATCGAGCTTCCCGAGGTCACCGGTGCGGAACCAGCCGTCCTCGGTGAAGGCTTCCCTCGTGCGCTTGGGGTTTTTGTAGTAACCGAGCATGACGTTCGGGCCGCGGACCAAAACCTCGCCCAGGCCATCGGCATCCGGCCGATCGATCTTTATTTGCACCCCGGGTAGCGGCCGGCCCACCGTTCCCGGCGGATCGAAGGGCTCGGAAAGGGTCAAAACCGGGGAGGTCTCGGTGAGCCCATAGCCCTCCATCACCCCCAGCCCCAAGCGGCGGAGAGCCCCGGCCACCTCCGGATGAAGCGGAGCCCCGCCGGAGATAAAAAAGCGGAACTGCTCCCCAAGGAGCTTCTTTTTGATGAGCTTCCCCAAGAAGCGCGGGAAAAACCGATGAAGAACGCGCTTGACCAGGCTCTCCTCGATGTTCTCGGAAAGGCGGCGCCAAAGGGCATGGTAAAGCTTGGGCACAGCGATGATTATGGTCACTCCGACCTTCTGAGCGATGGAGATGAGGTTCCGGTAATCATCTGTATAGGTCACCGAGGCTCCCACCCAAAGGGGGGCGAGGAGGCTCGCGGTGAGGCCATAGATGTGGTACCAGGGGACGATGGTGAGGGCGCGGTCTTCCGGGCCCACCCGGATCATTTTGAGCATGGCCTCGATGTTGGCGGTGATGTTGCGGTGGCAAAGCATAACCCCTTTGGAGTCCCCGGTGGTCCCGGAGGTGTACATGAGCACCGCCAAATCCTCGGGATCGGGCTGAGCTTCCTTGAAGGAGGGCTCTCCGGGGAGGACCTCCCAAAGGGAAAGGGCCCCCACCGCCTCCTCGATGGCCACCACTTCTTTCAGGCCCGGGATTTCTTTGGCTAAAGGAGCTAGTTCAGAATAGCGGTCGGGAGCACAAAAAAGGACGGAGACCTCAGCCTCGGCGAGGAGGCGCCGGATCTCGGGGACTTGGAGGCTGGCGTCCAAGGGGACGGCCACCGCGCCCAACCTCTGGGTGGCCACGAAGGCCACGGCCCAGCCCAAAGAGGGCTTAGCTAAAATGGCCACCCGATCGCCTTCTTGTACCCCGCGGTGATAGAGCCAGGTGGCCAATTTTCCCGCCAGTTCCCACAGCTCCTTATAGGTGGTCTCCTGGATGAATAAGCGGCCCTCCTTGCTCACCGGGAGCCTCAGGGCCGCGCGATCCCCGTAAGTGCGCACCGCCCGGGCGAGAAATGCCGGGATTGTGGGATAACGACGAGCCCCCCGAATGGGGGTGGTGATGTACCGCTTATTCGTGCTCATGCCATCCCTCCCCAAATTTGAGGAAGCGCTCGGCGGCGAGGGCGGCCAAGGCCCCTTCGGCCGCGGCCACCACCGCTTGGGCCACCCGCCAAGCGGGCTCGCGCACATCGCCCGCAGCAAATACCCCGGGCACCGCCGTGCGCATCCATGGGTCCGTCCTAATGTACCCGGCCTCCGTCAACTCCACCACTCCCCGCACCCACGCGGTGGCCGGCTCATATCCGATCTTCACAAAAACCCCGTCCACCGGGAAATCCCGCCTTTCCCCAGTTTGAAGGTCCCGCAACACCACCCCCTCCACCTTGCCATCGCCGAAAACTTCATCCACCACGGAATTCCAGAGGAACTCGATCCGGGGATGGGCCATGGCCCGCTCCTTGAGGGTAGCTGTCGCCCGGATGGCCTTGGGATCATCCTTAGGATGCCGAACGACGATGTAGACCTTTTGGCAGAGGTCGGCGAGGAAAAGGGCCTCGGTCAGGGCCGCGTCGCCCGCGCCCACCATGAGCACCTTTTTATCGCGGAAGAAGAAACCGTCGCAGGTGGCGCAGTAGGAAAGCCCCCGGCCCACGAACTCCTTGGCCCCTTTGGCCGGAAGCTCCCGGGGATGGGCTCCGGTGGCCACCACCACCGCCCGGCCCCGGAAATCCCCGGCCCGCGTCCGTACAAGCCAACTCCCCCCTTCTTTGGCCAAACCGGTGGCCTCAGCCAAGACCAACTCCGCCCCCAAACGCCTTGCTTGCCTTTCCATCCTTTCCATGAGCTCGATCCCGGGGAGGGGGTCGGGAAAGCCCGGGAAGTTCTCGATCACCGGGGTCTCCAGGAGCTGGCCTCCGGGGGCGGCCTTCTCCAAAACCAGGGTGCGCAGGCCCGCCCGGCAAGAGTAGATGGCGGCCGTAAGCCCAGCCGGCCCAGCCCCAACCACGACTAGATCCCAATCGCCACCCATCTTGCGGCTGGCATTATAGCCCGGTACGTTAAGAGTGGTCATGCGGAAGGTCGAATGCCGAGGAGACCATCTTCTGATCCAATTCGAGTACAATGCCCGCCTTGTGCAGTTGGTGCGGGCCCTCCCCGAGAGTCGTTTCGACCGGGAAAAGAGGCTTTGGCGCGTGCCTAAAGACCACGTGGTCTCGGTGGTGGAGCTTCTGGAGGCTGAGGGTTTCTCCTTCGACGAGGCCACGCAAAAGCTCTACGCCGAGCGCCGAAGGGAAGGCCTCCAGCACCTCACCGTCTCCGAGCTCAATGCCCGGGTCCAGGGCATCCTGGCCCAGGCCTTCCCCAGCCCGATCTGGGTGGTGGGGGAGATCCTGGGTTACGACAAAAACGCCCACAAGGACCGGGTGGAGTTCCACCTCGTGGAGCGGCGGGAGGAGAAGATCATCGCCCAGGTGGAGGCGATCCTGTTTCCTGAGGAACGGGCCCGGATCGAGGCGAAGCTCGCGCGGGCCGGAAGGCCCTTCTCCCTCACTGACGAGCTCACCGTGCGGGTTTTGGCCCAGGTGGACCTCTGGGTCCGGGAAGGGGTTTACCGGCTGGTGATCCGCGACCTCGATGTGAACTACACCCTGGGCGAGGCCGCCCGCCGGAGGGAGGAGATCCTCCGCAAACTCGTGAAGGAGGGGATCGCCGAGCAAAACCGCTCCCTCCCCTTCCCCCCTCTTCCCCTCCGGGTCGGGCTCATCACAAGCCTCGGTTCCGACGCCCAAAACGACGTCTTAAACACCCTAAAGGCCTCGGGTTTTGCCTTCCAGGTCACGGTCCATGGGGCCCGGGTCCAAGGCCACCACACCGAGGCCTCCATCCTCAACGCCCTGGACTGGTTCAGGGAGCACCTTAGTGAGTTCGACGTGATCCTCATCTGCCGGGGGGGAGGCTCCCGGGCGGATTTGGCCTGGTTCGATTCCGAGGCCCTGGCCCGGGCCGTGGCCCTCTTCCCCCTCCCGGTGGTGGTGGGGATCGGCCACGAGGAGGATCGCTGCGTGCTGGATGAGATCGGCTGGCGGCCGAAACCCGCCACCCCCTCCGGAGCCGCCAAATTCCTCGTGCAAAGGGTTCAGGAAACCCTGGATGAGGTGGAAAGGAAGCTCGGGGAGATCCTCCAGCGCGCGGAGAAAACCGCGTCTCAAGCGCGACTCGACCTCGATGGGAAGTGCAAAAGGCTTGCCCGGGGAAGCAGAGGGAGGCTTGAACAGGAGGCGGAGAGGCTTTGGGAGCGGAGGAGGCGGCTCCTCCAAGGGGCAAAGGCCACGGTGTGGAGGGCCCAAGATCACGTGCGCCGCGTTTCCCAAGCCCTGCCTCGGGCGGTGGGGAAGATTTTGGGCGCGGAAAAGTCCTTCCTGGGCGAGGCGGTGGAGAGGCTGCGCCGCGGAACAGCCCGGGAATTGGCGCAATCAAAGGAGGATTTGCTCGCCAAAAAGAGGAGGCTTTTTGTCCTAGTTCAAACCCGGGTGGATCAGGCCAAGGAGCGGCTTCAGGCCCGGGCCGATCGCCTCCGCGCTTTGGACCCAAAGCGGGTGGTGGAGAGAGGGTTCGCCATCCTGCGGCTTTCCTCCGGCCGAACCGTGACCGATCCGGACCAGGCCCCGCCCGGAACGCCCCTCATCGCCGAGCTTCGGGCCGGGATCCTCCGCCTTCTCTCCCAAGGAGGGGAACGTGGAAGAGCGCCATGAGCCGAGTTATGGCCAAGCGGTGGCCAGGCTCGACGAGATCTTGGAGAAGATCGAGCGGGGAGACGTGGATATCGACGAGCTTTCCCAGCTTGTGGCGGAAGCCGCGGACCTGGTGACCCTTCTCCGCAAAAAGATCACCGCCGCGGAAATGCAGATAAAAACCATCGCCGAGCGCTTGGAGCGGGAGGGGGAAGCGCCCGCGGAGGGAGCCGGGCCGGAGGAAGAGGTCCCCTTCTAGAGCTCGATCACGCGGACGAGGTTCGTGGTCCCGGGCTTTTGGAAGGGGAGGCCCGCGGTGAAGATGATCCGCTCCCCAGGAGCGATGAGGCCCGCCTCCTGTGCCGCGGCCACGGCGTGATCGAGAAGCGCATCCACCGTTTCCGCGGAAGGGATGAGAAGGGGGATGACCCCCCATACCAAGCTCAGGCGCCGGCAAACCCCCGCATGAGGGGTCACCGCGGCGATGGGGACTGGGGGCCGCATGGCCGCCACAAGCCGCGCGGTCCACCCGGAGTAAGTGGCGCAGAGGATGAGCTGGGCCCCCACCTCCTGGGCAACGGCGCAGGCGCTTTGGGCAATGGCCGCGGGAACCTCGCCCACGAGTTCCGGGGCCAGGCCTGGAACGCGGATGGGAACCTCCCCTCCTTCCGCGGCCTCCGCGGTTTTGGCCATGACCCGCACCGCCTCCACCGGATGTTTCCCTATCGCGGTCTCATCGGAAAGCATGAGGGCATCGGCACCCTCCCAGACGGCGGTGGCCACGTCGGCCACCTCCGCCCGGGTGGGGACGGGCGAAGCCACCATGCTCTGGAGCATTTGGGTGGCCACGATGACCGGCTTCGCCCAGGAATTGCAAAGCTCTATAAGTTTTCGCTGGACGATGGGGACGCGGTAGGGCTCGATTTCCACCCCGAGATCGCCGCGAGCCACCATGGCCCCATCGGCAGTGGCCACAAGCTCCTTCATGTGGGCCACGGCCGCGGCCAGCTCCACCTTGGCCAAAACCGCCGGCCCATCCGGCCCCAAGATCTCCCTAGCCTCCTCAATATCCGCCGGCCGCTGCACAAAGGAAAGGGCCACGTAGTCCACCCCCTCTTCCTTGGCCAAGCGCAGAGTTTCCCGATCCTGTTCGGTGAGGACGGGGATAGGGAGGACCACCCCTGGGAAGTTCACCCCTTTACCGGCCTGGATAACGCCAGGGCGCAGGGCCCGACACCGCAAGGTCCTTCCGAGCCTTTCCACGACCTCCAGCTCCAAAAGTCCATCGGACAGGAGGACATGGGCTCCCGGGGACACGGCGGCCACCGCCTCCGGATGGGTTATGGGGATGCCGCCCTCCCCCAAAAGCACCTCCTCCCCTGTTTCCACCGCCACCGGCTCGGGAAGGGGCCCCACCCGGACCTTCGGTCCCCGGGAGTCCACGAGGATCCCCACGGCCAGACCTTTCGTGGCCTTCCGAACGCGCCAAATGAGCTCCCGATGAAGCTCGGGCGTCCCGTGGGCGGCGTTGATGCGGAAGATATTAACCCCCGCTTCCACCAGGGCGGCCAGGGCCTCCTCCGTCCAGGAAGCCGGCCCGATCGTGGCCACGATCTTCGTCCGCCGCACGGTTTCAAGGGTAACCATGGACAGGGAGCCCGCCCAGTGCGACGCCTCATTTATCGAGGCCTCCAACGGTGATTCGCACTTACTTTCGGCAACGAAAGCCATGAGGAATCGCTGACCCATTCGGTGACTGTTTTCACTTCCCCAAAGCTCATCTGAGAACTTGAACGCCCATCGCTTGGTGTTATCATTTTAAGAAAAGTGTTACCAAGGAGGTGTGCATGCGGAAGATGTTCCTATTTTGTGCAATCCTGGCTCTCTTAGGCCAGGCGGCTCCCTTACGCATGGCCATTCCCCGCTCCGAAGGCAACCTTACCCCCTACACTTACCGCAGCGGATATCCCGGCTGGTACCTGCTCATGCTTGTGTATGACACTCTGATGCTCGTGGATCTTGACGGCGTTCCGCGGCCATGGCTGGCGGATTCCGTGGAGGTCTCTCCGGACGGACTGGTGTGGACGATCACTGTACGACCGGACGTGCGCTGGCACGATGGGCAACCCTTTACCGCGGCTGATGTGAAGTTCAGCTTCGAGCTCTACCAGCGTGTGCCCCATCCGCGCTTCTCTGCTCCCCTCCGCGACGTAGCTGTGGAAGCACCTGACGATCGCACTGTGGTCCTTATCCTGAATAAGCCCAACCCCACCTTCGACCTTGCCCTGGCTGACATTCCCATCGTGCCCAAACACCTGTGGGAGGAGGCTCAGGATCCCAGAACGTTTGGCAACGCCGTGGGCACCGGGCCGTACTACCTGGCGCAGGTGGTTCCCGACCAGTTCTACCGCTTGGAGGCGAATCCTTACTACTTCGCAGGAAAACCATCCGTATCCACTCTGATCCTTGATATCGTTCCTGATGCCATGACCGCCTTCTCCGCTCTCCTGGCTGGGCAGATCGACGTTGCAGCTCACCTGCTTCCACCTGAGCTTGTGGCGCAGCTTCAAACCCGTTCGGATGTGCGCGTCATGGGTGGGCCGGGGTTCGCGTCTTTCCTGCTCCTTTTCAACCATGGGCGTCCTCCCTTCGATGATCCCCGTGTGCGCCGCATCCTCGCCGGTGCTCTGGACCTGGAGGACCTGGTGAACACAGTTCTTTTGGGCTATGCCACTGTGGGCAGCCCCGGGTTCATCCACCCCAACTCACCATGGTACAACCCCGGCGTGGGCGCATACCCCACCCTTTCAGTGGACGAAGCAAACCGCGCTTTAGAGGAGCTCGGCTATCGGGACCTGGATGGCGACGGGATCCGTGACCTTCCCGATGGTCGTCCCCTGCGTTTTGAGCTCCTCACGCGCAGCGGGGATCCCATCCGTATTCGCACCGCTGAGCTCATCGCCCAGGCCGTCCGACCCTTGGGCATTTCTTTAGAGGTGCGCGCTCTGGAAGCGGGTACCGTGGACCAGTGGGTGTGGCCCGACTTCAATACTTGCAAGGGACGGAACTACGACCTGGCCATTTGGGGTTGGTCGGCGCCTGTGATGACGAAGGCGGATGTGTTGGGGCTTTTCCATTCCGACTGTGAGCTTGGGCGCCTCAACGTGGTGGGCTACGCTAACCCCGCCCTGGACCAACTTCTTGAGGCTCAAGCCCGGGCAGTCTCGCATGCGGAGCGTCGACAGCTCTTGTGGGCCATCCAGGAAATCGTTGCGCAGGATGTCCCTTTCGTGACACTTTTCTACCCGGACCTCCTCTTCGCCGTGCGACCTGCAGCCCACGATCGCTGGGTTTTCCTTCGCGGCGAGGGCATCATCCACAAGCTCTCCTTCCTGAAATAGGCTGGGAGACATAAATGCGGACGCTTCTTCTTTTGGCGACATACGGGCTTGAGATCGTGGAATGCGGAGGGACGCTGGTCAAGCACGCCCGGGCCGGGGATTCCGTACACGCCGCAGTGGCTTTGGCTCGGCCGGATTACCGTGACCAAATCCGTCGTGCGGCTGCTATCCTCGGCGCCGAGGTCACCTTTCTCGATCTCGCCTACGGCGAGGTCCAGGCCGATCTTCCGGCCAAGATAAAACTGGTCTCCCTTCTTCGCCGTATCCGCCCTGACATTGTGATCACTCAGGACCCCGAACACTACCTCTTGGACCTGGACCCGGATCGGCGGGAGGCCATGCTTCTATATCTAGAGGCCCTGGCCCTGAGCGGCCGCAACTGGCGTACCGAAGAGTGTGGCCCCCCTCATCCCATCCGCAGCATTTACTTCCTGGCCCACGACCATCCCAACTGCTTGGTGGACATCTCAGAAGTGTACGAGCTCAAGGAGCGGGCCATGGAAGAGCTGCGTCTGCAGCTGGAGTTCACGGCCGGGCATTTTCGCCAGCGGGTTTCGGAGGAGGCGCTGCGCCGGCTTTTGCCCGACTACGATGCCGTGCGCGAGGATCCCGTGGCCCTGGGGTTGGCCATCCATCGGGAGATGCACCGCGCCTTTCACGTATACCATGGTATCTGGAGTCATTCCTCGTTGGTCTTCGCCGAGCCTTTTCGTCGCCTGAGCCCCTTGGAGCTGGATTACTTGCGATGACTACGAAACTCGGCCAGTACCTGGTGGCTGCCCTGGTGATCCTCACCCTCAACTTCCTTTTGCCGCGGCTCATGCCCGGCTCTCCTTTGCGCTTCCTTGTGGGCGAGGAGGTGGACCTGCTGCCTCCCGAGGGCGTGCGCGCCCTCATGGCCCAGTACGGGCTGGACCGACCCCTTTGGGAACAGTTCCTAAAGTACCTCGGACAGCTGATCCGTGGGGATCTGGGGCACTCCTATCGTGAGGGCAAGCCCGTTGCAAAAGTGCTGGGGGAGCGGTTACCTTGGACGTTGCTTCTCACGGGCACGGCGCTGGTGGCTTCCACGGCGCTGGGGCTGGTGCTGGGAGCGTGGGCAGCCTGGCGCCACGGGTGCCCTTTTGAGGTTATGACCCTCAGCTTTTTCGTGCTTTTGGCAGCCTTGCCCAGCTTTTTCGTGGGCATGCTCCTCATCGCCTTCTTCAGCGTGCGCCTCCGCTGGTTCCCCATCCTTGGAGCCCAAACGTCCTGGGGTAACTTCACTGGCTGGGCCTACGCGCTCGACGTTCTCCGGCACCTGGCTCTTCCAACGATCACTCTCATCCTCTCCACCACCCCGGGAGTGTTCCTTGTAGCGCGTGCCGCCATGCTCGGCGTTCTGGGCGAAGACTACATTCGCACCGCGCGGAGCAAGGGCCTCCGGGAATCCCGCGTGCTGTTTGTGCATGCCCTGCGTAATGGCCTCATTCCCGTGGCTACCATGTTCATGATCCAACTGGGGCTCGTGGCGAGTGGAGCCACCGTTGTGGAGACCGTGTTCGGCTACCCCGGCTTGGGCCGCCTGCTTTACGAAGCTGTGTCCCGGCGGGATTACCCCCTGATGCAAGGGGGATTCCTCCTGATCACGGCTGGTGTTCTTTTGGCCAACCTCGGCGCAGACGTACTTTACTGCCTTCTTGATCCGCGGGTGCGGCGCGTGTGAAGATCATTGGTTGGGCAAAGAGGAGATCCGCAGGCCTGGCGGGGCTGGTGATCCTGGGAGTGGTGGCGGGGATCGCGAGCCTCCCCCTTGCACCTTATGATCCGCACGCTCGTGTAGGCGCTCCCTTCCAACCCCCTTCCGGCCGGCACTGGCTGGGAACCAACGACATCGGCCAGGACATCTTCTCCGAGGTCGTGTATGGGGCTCGGACCAGCCTCGTCACCGGCGTCCTCTCCGCCGCGCTGGCACTCGCCCTGGGCTTGGCTGTGGGAGGGACAGCGGGCTATGCCGGCGGGGCTTTTGATGCCTTCCTCATGCGCACGGTGGACGTGGTATTGGCGGTACCTTTCCTGCCATTGGTGATCGTACTGGCAGCATACGTAGGGCCAAGTCGGACCAACGTGATCCTGGTCTTTGGAACCCTAGGGTGGGCTCGGCCTGCGCGAGTGCTCCGTTCCCAAGTATTGGTGGTGCGCAACCTCCCGTTCGTGGAGGCCGCGCGGGCCTTAGGCGCTTCCTCCGCCCACATCTTCCGCCGCCACCTCTTTCCTGCTGTGTTTCCCCTGGCCATTGCCCAATTTGTAAATCTCGCTTCCAGTGCAATCCTAATCGAGTCCTCGCTAGCCTTCCTGGGACTGGGTGACCCTACGCTCAAATCCTGGGGAACGATGCTCTATTACGCCTATATGCGCGGAGCCTTCCTAACCGGGGCTTGGTGGTGGGTTGTTCCTCCGGGCGCCCTCATCGCCGCAAGCGTTTTGGGATTTGCACTTTTAGGCTATACCCTGGAAAAGGACCCGAGGTCATGAAAAGCCTCCCAGGACTCCGTCTTGCCGTCCTTCGAGGGAAATCTTTTGGGGTCCAGGGAAACCGGCTTTTGGCGCCCCTAATGCGTATCCTCAATGGACAAAAAGCTCGACTTTTTCAATGAAGGAGCGATCCCATGGGAAGCAGGCCAGTCTCCCAAAATAAGTCCACTGCGAGACACCGAGACGCCATCCCAGTCGGCGAAAGGCTGAACGGAAGCTTCGATCTTCGCGACTTTCCAAGATCAAAAAGTGCTCTGCCTCCTCGTGGGTTTCAGCCAGTGGGCACAAAAAGGAAATAGCCTTCACCTCAGATGTGTGCGCTTGGGGTCTACCCTGCCGGTCCAAACCCTTAGGGGCGTCTTCCGGACTTCGGAACCAAACGGCAGGCTTACGCCTGGTAACGGGTGCAGGCCAAGAACGCATCCACGATCCGGCGCGCCCAAAGATACCCGAGGTCGCTGGGACTCCACCAACTCCGCTATGGTATACTGCGGGGAGCCCATCGGTTCCCCTTTTTGGCGACCAAGTTTATGAGGAATTAATGCCCCTTCGTAGAGTTTCGACGCGTCAACCAACCCAGTTGCACAGGGGCGGCCTGGCGGATAATGTCTTTTCGGCGATGGATTTCTCCTTCGGCCGGGAGCATCGCCTAAGCCGCCAGCGCGAGATCGAGCGCCTGTTTCGGGAGGGAAAGAAACTGGAGGGGAAACTCTTCTCCTTCCGAGTGCTGGAAAAGGAGGACCCCACCCCGCGGCTCCTCGTGGTGGTGGGGAAGAAGGTGGGGAAGGCGGTGGTGCGGAACCGGGTGAAGCGGGGGATCCGCGAGGGATTTCGCTTGAACAAGGAGCTTTTCCGCCACCTGGATTTGGCGGTGATCGCCCGGCCCGAGGTGGCCGGCCTCAGGCCCGGTGAGATCGCCCAAGAGTGGGTGCGGGAATTTCAGGAGGTGTACGATGGCGCGCGAGACGCTCCTCACCCGTGAGGGCTACGAGCGGAAGAGGGCGGAGCTCGAGGAAAAAGAGCGCCGGCTGTACCAGGAGATCCCGGCCCTCCTGGCCCAGGCCAAGGAGCACTCCGGCGGGGATTTCCGGGAGAACAAGGAGTACCTGTATTTGGTGGAGGAGCAGGAGATCCTGGAGCGGGAGGTGCGGGCCCTCCGCGAGCTTTTGGCCAACGCCCGCATCATCCCCGAGGACGAGATCCGCACCGATGAGGTGGGGATCGGTTCCCGGGTGATCCTCAAGGACATGGAGACCGGGGAGGTCTGGACGGTGACCCTGGTGCCGCCGGCGGAGGTGGACCTTTTGCAGGACCGGATCGGCATCGATTCCCCCGTGGGGCAAGCCCTCCTCGCCCACGCCAAGGGGAAGCAGGTGGTGGTCCAGGCCCCGGCCGGGAAGATCCGCTACGAAATCCTGGGGATTGAGAGGGGTTGATGCCCGAACTGGACCTGGTCGCTGCCCGTCGGGAGAAGCTTTGCCGCCTGCGGGAGAGGGGGATCAACCCCTACCCTTACGCGTTTCCCCGCACCCACACCGCGGAAGAGCTCCGCCGGGAATTCGGAAATCTTCCGCCGGCCTCCCACACCGGGGTGGAGGCCGCCGTGGCCGGCCGGATCATGGGCCTGCGGCGCATGGGCCGGGTCACCTTCGCCGATCTCCACGACCGCTCCGGAAGGATCCAGATCTTCGCCACCCCCCAGACCCTCGGCCCCGAGGATTATGAGTTCTGGGTGGATGTTTTGGACATCGGGGATCTCGTGGGGGTGAGGGGCGAGGTCTTCACCACCAAAACGGGGGAGCTGAGCGTAGCCGCAAAAGAGCTCACGCTCCTGGCCAAGGCCCTCCGACCCCTCCCGGAGAAGTGGCATGGGCTTAGGGATGTGGAGACCCGCTACCGCGAGCGGGCTTTGGATTTCGTGGCCAACCCCAAGGCCCGGGAGATCCTTATCAGGCGGGCCAAGATCCTCCGCACCATCCGCAATTACCTGGATGAGCGGGGGTTCATCGAGGTGGAGACCCCCATCCTCCAGCCCATCCCCGGCGGGGCCTCGGCCCGGCCGTTCATCACCCACCACAACGAGCTCGAGCGCGACCTTTATCTGCGGATCGCCCCTGAGCTTTACCTGAAACGCCTCCTTGTGGGCGGACTGGAGAAGGTCTATGAGATCGGCCGCAACTTCCGCAATGAAGGTATCTCCTCCGAACACAACCCGGAGTTCACCGCCCTCGAGGCCTATGAGGCCTACACGGACTATCAGGGGATGATGGAGCTGGCGGAGGGGCTCATCGAGGCCTGTGTCCTTGCCGTGGCTGGATCAACCCGCCTAGAATACCAAGGCCGGTGGATCGATTTTTCCCGGCCGTGGCGGAGGGTCCCGCTTTTGGAGCTCGTGGCCGAGGCCACCGGTTGCGACGTGGAAAAACCCTTGCCCGAGCTTTTGGCGGAGTTGGACCGGCGGGGAATCCCCATCCCCGCACACCTCCGCCGCGGACCGAAGGGGAAGGTGATCGAGCATCTCCTTGAAGCTTTCGCGGAGAAAACCCTTTGGAACCCCACCTTCGTCCTGGACTACCCCTTGGACATCTCGCCCCTGGCCAAGCGCAAGCGGGACCGGCCCGATCTCACCGAGCGTTTTGAGCTGTATATCGCCGGAAGGGAGGTGGCCAACGCCTTCTCCGAGCTAAACGACCCGGAGGAGCAGCGGGAGAGGTTTTTGGCTCAGGAGAGGCTGCGGGCCCAGGGGGATGAGGAGGCCCAAAGGATCGATGAAGATTTCATCAGAGACCTGGAGCTTGGGATGCCGCCCGCCGGAGGAATTGGGATCGGCATCGACCGCCTCACCATGATCCTCACCGATTCCCCTTCCATCAGGGAGGTGTTGGCGTTCCCGCTTCTGCGATGAATTTAGTGGACGGCCTACGCGCCCGGTGGGGACATGCCCTCGCCCGCCTGGACCGGGCCGTGGAACAGCTTTTGCTTTGGGATGAAAGGGCGCTGGAGCGCCTGAGCTCTTCCCGGGTTCTTGGGGCTTTGGACCTCCCCCTTTTGGTGGCCACCTATGTGGGGTACGGCTATGTCTGGGCGGCCCTGGCCCTGGCCCTCATCCTCTTTGGAACCGAAAGGGACAAGCAAAACGTCCTTTTGGGACTGGCGGTGACCATCGTGGTGGTGCTCACCTGTCAAGGGGTGAAGGCCCTTATCGCGCGGCCCAGGCCGCAATTCTCCCGCCGCGGCTTCCACCACCAGTTCCTCACCCCCGCCTCTTTCCCCTCCAACCACACCGCCATGGCCTTCGCCATGGCCTATCTCGTGGCCCGGCTTTATCCAGCGTGGTACAACGTGGCCCTCCTCTACCTTTTGGCCATCCTGATCGGCCTTTCCCGGGTGTACCTGAGGGAGCATTACCCCCTGGATGTTTTGGGGGGAGCGGCCCTGGGCACATATCTGGCCCACGGGCTTCTCCCGTGGCTTTCGCGGTGCGCGGGTTAAAAGCGAGGTGATCAGGCGTGCTACGTTTTGCGGAGCGGACCAAAGGGGCGAAGCGCTCGGCCATCCGGGAGCTTTTGAAGTACACGGAGCAGCCGGAGGTGATCTCCTTCGCCGGCGGCCTCCCCGACCCCGCCACCTTCCCCTTGGATTTCCTAGCCCGGGTGGCGGAGGAGGAGATCCTCCACAACGCCGTGAAATCCCTGCAATACACGACCACCGAAGGGAAACGCCCCCTTCGCGAGGCCTTGGCCCGCTGGCTCGGGGAGGAGGGCATCCACACCACCATGGACCGGATCGTTATCACCAACGGCTCCCAGCAGGGGCTGGACCTCCTTGGCCGGGCCTTTTTGGACGAAGGGGACGCGGTTTTCGTGAGCCTGCCCACCTATCTTGGCGCCCTCCAGGCCTTCCAGGCCTACCGGCCGACCATCATCGGGATCCCTTTGGAAGAAGACGGGATGGATTTATCCCGCCTTCGGCGGGCCATCCAGGAGGCCAGGCGTTCCGGCCACGAGCCAAAACTCATTTATGTGGTCCCGGACTTCCAAAACCCCACCGGGATCACCTGGAGCAGGGAGAAGCGCGAAGAGCTTCTGCGGATCGCGGAAAAGGAGGACCTCCTCATCGTGGAGGATATTCCTTACCGGTGGCTCCGCTATAAAGGCGAGCCCATCCCCACCATTGCCTCTTTGGATCGGGGGGGACGGGTGATCGTCCTCCTCACCTTCTCCAAGATCCTCGCCGCTGGCCTGCGGGTGGGCGCCCTCGTGGGCCCCGAGGAAGTGGTGAACATGGTGGTGACCTTGAAGCAGGGCGCGGACCTGTGCGGCCCCTCCTTAACCCAGAGGCTCGTCGTCCGCTTCCTCACTGAATACGATGTGCGGGCCCACATCGCCCGCCTCTGTCAGCACTACAAAGTGAAGCTCGAGGCCATGCTCGAGGCCCTCTCCCGGTACATGCCCAAGGAGGCGGAGTGGACCAAGCCCGAGGGCGGGCTTTTCCTTTGGGTGAAGCTCCCGGAAGGCGTGGACACCACGAAGATGCTGGAGCGGGCCTTGGCCCATAAAGTGGCGTATGTTCCGGGGCAGCCCTTCTTCGCCGACGGTTCCGGGCAAAACACCATGCGGCTTTCCTTCGCCTTGGCCACCCTGGAGGAGATCGAGGAGGGGATCCGGCGCTTGGGGGCCGTGGTCAAAGAGGAGATCTCCGCGCTTTCCCTGGCCCAGCGCAGCTAAATAAAAAGGGCGGGTTTCCCCCGCCCTCTATTTTGCCTTTCAAACCCCTCAAAGAATGGCTTTCTCCGTGTCCCGGTCGAAGAGGTGCATATGTTCCATCATGGCCACGAAGGTGACCTCCTGGCCCGGGGAAATGGGGAGGCGCGGATCGAGCTTGGCCACGATCTCATCGCCGGCAACGTCGGCATAGACGATGAGCTCATCGCCCAAAGCCTCCCGAACCTTGACCCGGCCCTGGAACGTCCGGCCCTCCGGCGGCTCCCGCACGCTATCCAACGTGCGGATATCCTCCGGCCTGATCCCAAACACCACCTCTTTCCCCAAGTACGAACGCGCCTCCGGGGTAACCTTCTCCGGCGGGACCCAGAGCTTAAAGCCGCGGCCCTGGAGCCACACCCGGCCGTCCTCTTCCACTAGACGGGCGGGGATGAAGTTCATGGGCGGGGAGCCGATGAACCCGGCCACGAACATGTTGGCCGGCTGGTCATAGATAACCCGCGGGCTGTCGTACTGCAGAACTTGCCCGTCCTTCATCACCGCGATCCGGTGCCCCAAGGTCATGGCCTCCACCTGGTCGTGGGTCACGTAGATGGAGGTGGTCTTGAGGCGCTGGTGGAGCTCTTGGAGTTCAGCGCGCATGCGCACCCGGAGCTTGGCGTCCAGGTTGGAGAGGGGCTCGTCGAAGAGGAACACTTTGGGGTTTCGCACGATGGCCCGCCCCAGGGCCACCCGCTGGCGTTGTCCGCCGGAAAGCTCTCGGGGCTTGGCCCGCAGTTTGTCGGCGATCCCCAGCATCTCCGCCACTTCCCGCACCCGCCGGTCGATCTCCTTTTTCGGAACCTTTCGAAGCTTGAGACCGAAGGCCATGTTGTTGTACACGTCCATGTGGGGATAGAGCGCATAGTTTTGGAAGACCATGGCGATGTCCCGGTCCTTGGGGGGGACATCGTTCACAAGCCGCCCGCCGATGTAAATCTCGCCCTCCGTGACCTCCTCAAGGCCGGCGATCATCCGCAGGGTCGTGGTCTTCCCGCACCCCGAGGGCCCCACCAATACCACGAATTCCCCGTCCTTTATCTCCAGGGAGACTTTGTTCACCGCCACGAAGTTCCCGAATTTTTTGGTCACTTCCTTGAGCAGGACTTCCGCCATCCCCGCCTCCTCTCAGCCCAGGATACTGGCCAGGCCCATTCGCTGCAACTTAGCCCCCGCTTATCGGGGTGAAAAAGGTCAGAATATCGCCATCGGAAAGTCTGGTCCTCAAACCCTCCCGGTGGCTCACATTCTGCCCGTTCACGAACACGTGCAGGTGATCGCGCAAGACCCCTCGGGAAAAGAGGAGCTCCCCAAGGCGCGGCTCAAGCTCCACAAGCTTCTTTAGCGCCTCCTCACAAGAAGCCCCCTCTGGCAATTCCAGAAGCACCGCGGACTTGCCCGAGGCTTCGCGGAATTCCCCAAAAAGGCGAACCTCCACGCGCATCCTTAACCCTTTTCCCCACGGATCTTTTCCCTGATCTCCCGAAGCCTTTCCCGAATTTTCCCCTCCCAGCCCCGCTCGGTGGGATTGTAGTACTCCCGGCCCCGCAAATGCTCGGGGAGGCAAGACATGGGCGCGATCCCCTCGGGAAAGTCGTGGGCGTATTGGTAGCCCTTCCCATACCCCAATTTTTCCATGGTTTCCGTGACTGGGTTGCGCAGGTGCAAAGGGACCGGCTCGTTTTCGGTCTCCATCACGTCGCGGCGGGCCGCCTCGTACGCGCGATACATGGCGTTGGATTTGGGGGCCAAGGCCAAATACGCCGCGGCCTGGGCCAGGGCCAGCTCGGCCTCGGGGAGCCCCACGTACTCCACGGCCTGGGCGGCGGCCACGGCCTGGACCAAGGCCCAGGGGTCAGCCAGGCCGATGTCCTCGGAGGCCATGCGGATGAGCCTCCGGGCGATGTAGCGTGGGTCCTCCCCGGCTTCGAGCATGCGCACAAGCCAGTAAAGGGCGGCATCCACATCGGAGTTGCGCACGGATTTGTGCAAGGCGGAGATGAGGTTGTAGTGCTCCTCTCCGGCTCGATCGTAATGGAGGGCCTTGCGGCCCAAAGCCCTCCGGAGTTGGGCCAGGTCGATCTCCCCCTCGCCCAGGGCCTCCACCGCCGTCTCCAACGCGGTGAGGAGCCGGCGGGCATCGCCGTCGGCCCGCCGAAGGAGGAACTCCTCGGCCTCCGGAGTGAGCCGCACCCGGCCGCCGTAGCCCCGGGGATCAACCAAAGCCCGGCGAAGAAGGACGCGTAACGCCTCCAAAGAAAGGGGGTCGAACACGAAAAGCTGGGCCCGGGAAAGGAGGGCCGAACGCAACACAAAGGAGGGGTTCTCCGTGGTGGCCCCGATGAAATAAATCGAGCCCTCCTCCAAAAAGGGCAAAAGGACATCCTGCTGGGCCCGGTTCCAGCGGTGGATCTCGTCCAAAAAGAGGAGGTCTTTGGTGCCCGTGCGCTTCCAAAGCTCCCGGGAAGCCTCCAAAACTTCGCGCACCTCCGAGACGGTGGCCAGGGCCGCGGATTTCTGGATGAATTTGGCCCCGAATCTTTGGGCGATGATCCTTCCCACCGTGGTTTTCCCCGTGCCGGGCGGGCCCCAAAAGATGAGGGGGACGGTGAGGCCGCCCTCGATGAGGGCCCGGAGGGGGCCATGCTCGCCCAAAAGGTGTTCCTGTCCCACCACCTCGGGGAGATCCCGGGGCCGGAGACGCTCGGCAAGCGGGGCCTTCCCCTCCCACAGGCCGGCCATATCCCGTCATGCCATTCTACTCAAGCCTTGACAGGCTGCGAGGGCCACGGCTAACATTCTTTTGGGGCCGTTAGCTCAACAGGTAGAGCAGCGGACTCTTAATCCGCGGGCTGGGGGTTCGAGTCCTCCACGGCCCATTTCCTTTCTTTGGGTCGTTAGCTCAGTCGGTAGAGCACCGGCCTTTTAAGCCGGGGGCCGCAGGTTCGATTCCTGCACGACCCACAAGTCCCCGTCGTCTAGGCCGGCCCAGGACACCGGGCTTTCAATCCGGAAACGGGGGTTCGAATCCCCCCGGGGACAGAGGGCGAGTAGCTCAGGGGGAGAGCATCCGGCTTACATCCGGAAGGCCAGAGGTTCGAATCCTCTCTCGCCCAGAGCTTGGCCCGCGCCCAGGGCCGCGGGTAAAATCCAGCCCGCGGGGACGTGGTGTAGCCCGGACTAACACACCGGATTGTCACTCCGGAGATCGCGGGTTCAAATCCCGTCGTCCCCGCCAGGCGAGGTAGCTCAGGTGGTAGAGCACCCGGCTGAAAACCGGGGTGTCCCCAGTTCGACTCTGGGCCTCGCCACTGTTTTGTCATGGGGCAGCCCCTGGAAGAGCTGTGGGCGCGCGTGCGGGCGGATTTGGCCGAAGAAATCCCTCCCACAAGCTTTGCCGCCTGGTTTTCCGCAGCCCGCGCCCGCACCGACGGCGAGGAATTGGTCCTCGAGGTCCCCTCCACCTTCGCCAAAGCCGCGATCGAACAGAAATATCGTGACCTTTTGCATCGCCTCTTCACCGAGGCCCTGGGGAGGGAAGTGGCCTGGCGGATCGAGGTGGTCCCCTCCTCTGAGGCGCCCGGCCTTTCCTTGGAATTCCAGCCACAGCGCTATTTGGGATCCCTTCCCCTCAACCCCGAGTACACCTTCGAGAGCTTCGTGCGGGGGAAGAACTCGGAACTCGCCTTCGCCGCGGCCCAGGCTGTGGCCCAATCCCCAGCCCGCGCCTATAACCCCCTCTTCATCTACGGCAAGGTGGGGCTGGGGAAAACCCACCTCCTCCAGGCCATCGGGAACCATGTGCTGAAAGCGCATAAAAACCTGACCGTGGCCTATACCACTTCGGAGCGGTTCACCATCGAGCTCATCCAGGCCATCGGCTCGAACACCACCGACCAATTTCGCTCCCGCTACCGCACCGTCGACATCCTCCTCATCGACGACGTGCACTTTTTGCGCAACAAAGAGGGGACCCAGGAGGAACTTTTCCACACCTTCAACGAGCTCTACGGGAACAGCAAACAAATTGTTCTTTCTTCGGATCGACCGCCGGAGGAGCTCCAGGGCCTGCAAGACCGCCTCATCTCCCGCTTCCGCTGGGGATTGGTGGTGGACATCCAACCGCCGGATTTGGAGACGAGGATGGCCATCCTTCGGGAGAAGGCCCGCCGCCGGGGGGTGACCGTCCCGGATTCCATCCTGGAGATGATCGCCTCCCGCATCACCACCAACGTCCGTGACCTCGAGGGCGCCCTGATCCGGGTCATCGCCTACCTCGAGCTCGGCCAGGGCCCTCTGACCCCCGGCGTTTTGGAATCCCTCCTTCCTAAAGAGGAACGCGTCCCCAAACTCACGATCCAGGCCATAAAGGAAGAGGTGGCCGCTTACTATCGCGTTTCCCTTGAGGAATTGGATGGCCCTTCCCGGAAAAAGGAGGTGGCCTTTGCCCGGCAGATCGCGATTTATTTGGCCCGGGAGCTCACGGATACCTCTTTCCCCGCATTGGGCCGGGCCTTCGGCGGCCGGGATCACACCACCGCCATGCACGCCTACCAAAAAGTGCAGGAACTGTTGCGGGATGCCCCCCTCCTCCGCTCCGAGGTGGATGAGCTTCGCAGCCGCATCCTTTCCAAATACTCCCGCTGAATTCACAGGCCCCTGGGGATAAACCTGTGGATAGTCCCCGCTCCCCCTGTGGACAAGTGCACCCCCCCTGTGGAAAACCTCGGTGGACAAGTGCCAGTCTCACTTGTCTCCACATTTTGTCCCCCGCCTTTCCCCAGGTTATCCACAGGCTTATCCACAGCCTCCCCGCCAGAAGGGATCGGGCCCCCAGGGGTTATCCACAGGGGCCCTGTAGCCCCTACAGCTACAACTACGGAAAATGAAAGGGATGAATAGCCCATTTTGGCTTGAGGCCCTGGCTAAAAGCTGGGGAAAAGGTTGGGAAGAACAGGAGGCGGTTTGGAGGTGGCGGGAGGTTGTGGGCGGGGGCCTAAGTAAGCTCGCCCGCCCCCTCTATGTGGAAAGGGGCGTCCTACACCTCGCTGTGCCAAGCCCAGTGGTGGCCAACGAGCTTCGCCTTTGGGAGAAGGAGATCATCTCCCGCCTTGCGAACATGGCCCCAAAAAGCGGGGTAAAAGAGCTCCGCTTCCGTATAGTCTCCGAGGCCAAACCCGCCCAAGAAATAAAGGCCGAGCCGGGCGCAAAGGAGGTAAGGCGCGCCGAAGCCTTGATCCCCGAGAATTTACCTAATCCTTTGCGGACGAAAATTTTGCGACTCCTTGCGCAAGTTCTGTCGCAAGAGGAGAGCATCCTCGCCCGCGGAGGCCGAAGGTGCCGCCGTTGTGGCGTGGCTTTCTTGGGGGACGGGGAAGAGTGCCCCCTTTGCCGCCTCCTTCCCTGATCTTGCCCCGCGCCCCTGGGCCGGGTATGTTCGTGTTCGTTTTCGGGGGTGCGCGATGGCCAAGGTGCTTCTCCCAAGCGGTGAGGTGCGGGAGGCTCAAGGTTTGAGTTTCCTTGAGCTTTTGGGGCCTGGGGCGGGATTGGCGGCCGCCGCCCTTGTGGATGGGAAAATTTATGACCTGCGGGAGACGGTGCCGCCCACAGGCGAGGCCCGCATCCTCACGATCAACGATCCCGCGGCCCTGGAGGTCCTGCGCCACACCGCCGCCCATGTTTTGGCCCACGCCGTGACCCGCCTCTTTCCCGGAACGAAATTGGCCATCGGCCCGGCCATCGCCGACGGGTTTTATTACGATTTCCACTTCGAAAAACCTATCTCCCACGAGGACCTCCCGCGCATCGAGGAGGAGATGCGCAGAATCGTGGCTGAGGATCTCCCCCTGGAGCGGGTCTGGATCCCGCGGGATGAGGCCGCACGGCTCCTTCGCGAACGAGGCGAGATCTACAAGCTTGAGCTTCTTGAGGAGATCCCCGGGGAAAAGATCTCCTTCTATCGGCAAGGGGAATTCCTGGATCTTTGCAGGGGACCACATCTTCCTTCCACCGGCCTTGTCCAGCATTTCAAGCTCCTGGATTTGGCCGGCGCCTATTGGCGGGGCGACCCCAACCGGGACATGCTCACCCGCATCTACGGCACGGCCTTCGCCACCGCCGAGGAGTTGGAGAAATTCCTGAGGTGGCGGGAGGAGGCGCGAAGGCGGGATCACCGGACCTTGGGGCCCCAACTCGATCTTTTCTCCATCCAAAACGAGATGGTGGGGGCGGGCCTCGTCCTTTGGCACCCCAAAGGGGCCCGCGTGCGCCGCGTAATTGAGGATTTTTGGGTGGCCGAGCACTACAAAGCCGGTTACCAGCTGGTCTACACCCCCCACATCGGCCGAAGCCGGCTCTGGCAGACCTCCGGTCACCTCGATTTTTACCGGGAAAGCATGTACGCGCCCATCGTCATCGAGGATCAGGAGTTCTTCCTAAAACCCATGAACTGCCCGTTCCACATCGCCATCTACAAGACCAAGACCCGCTCCTATCGGGAGCTTCCCCTCCGTTACTGTGAACTTGGCACGGTCTACCGCTTCGAGCGTTCCGGGGTCTTGCATGGGCTTTTGCGGGTGCGGGGGTTCACCCAAGATGATGCCCACATCATTTGCCGGCCTGACCAGGTGGAGGAGGAGATCCGCGCGGTCCTCCGGTTCGCCCTTTACATTTTGCGTTCCTTCGGGTTCACGGAGTTCACCGCTTATCTTTCCACCCGGCCGGAGAAGTTCATCGGAAATCCTGAAGACTGGGATCGCGCCACCGAGGCCCTCCGGAAGGCCGTGCAGGGCGAGGGTCTCTCCTATGAGGTGAAACATGGAGAGGGCGCGTTTTATGGGCCGAAGATCGATCTCGAGGTCCAGGACTCCCTCAAACGCCCTTGGCAGCTCACCACCATCCAGTTCGATTTCAACCTTCCGGAACGTTTCGATATGGCTTATGTTGGGCCGGATGGCCGTCCCCATCGCCCCTACATGATCCATCGGGCCCTTTTGGGCTCATTGGAGCGCTTCTTTGGGATCCTCATCGAGCATTACGGTGGGGCTTTCCCCGTGTGGCTTGCGCCCGTTCAAGCCGTGGTCCTTCCCGTAAGCGAAAAGGAGATCCCTTATGCGGAGGAGGTGGCGGCAAAACTTTCCGCTGAGGGGATAAGGGCTGAGGCCTGGACCAAAGAGGGGAAGACCCTCCGCTGGCTTGTGCGCGAGGCCCAGCTTCAGAAGATCCCGTACATTTTGATCTGTGGGGAGAGGGAGAGGCGGGAGGGCAAGGTGGCCCTCAGGCTGCGCACCGGGGAGGACCTCGGCCCTCAGCCCCTTTCCGCGGTCATCGCCCGGATCAAGGAGGCCGCTTCCACCCGGCTGGCCACTCTTTGATTTTATATAATTGGGTTAGCTATGAAAGAGGAGCGCTACATCAACACCTCTTTGGCCAAAGCCTTACGCGTTCTGGAATTCTTCAACGGCGTTGAGGATGGGCTGAGTCTTTCCGAGATAGCTCAAAGATTGGGGACCAAACCCGGTAGCGCCTATCCCATTGTCTATACCCTTCATAAATTCGGGTATTTGGAACGGGATCCGGAGACCAAGCGTTTTCGCCTGGGTTTACGGATTTTAGCTTTGGCAAACCAGATTTTGTCTTCCTTGGACATTCGAGAGAGGGCGAAGCCGGTGCTGAAGAGGCTGGCACGGGAGCTCGAGGTCAACGCTCATTTAGCCGTCCTTTACGAAGACGAGGTTTTGTATTTGGATCGAGAGGAAGCTGCGCCGAGCGTGGTGATCCCCTCGGTGATCGGCCGGCGGGTTCCTCCCCATTGTACGGCGCTGGGGAAGGTGCTTTTGGCCCATGATGAAGAAGCTCTGGCTCGGATTTTGGCCAGAGGGCCATTGCCCTCCCTCACGCCCAATACGATCACAAACCCTGAGGTACTGCGGCGGGAGTTGGAGCGGGTGCGGACCCAAGGCTACGCCGTGGATTGGGAGGAGTTTCACGAGGGGAACATTTGCGTTGCCGCGCCGGTGCGGAATTATCGTGGTCGTGTTGTGGCAGCAATTTCTGTGTCACTGGCTAAAGCGCGGCTGACCCACGATCCTTTGGACCGCTTTGTGCAAGCTATTACCGCCGGTGCCCGCGAAGTCTCCCAAGCGTTGGGCCACGCAGGATAATTTATAAGCTTGATGTCTGTTTGAGACGGGATCCTGCAGCCTAATAAAAGTTGTTATTGTTGTCTATTGATGTTGCTATTGGGGCCAGATGTTAGGTCTTCTAATTTTTTCGGTGAAAGGCGGGTCGCCATGGGTTGATGAATGAGAATGGCGTGCTTGCTGGTGCTGCATGCATTATGTTTGGTTTTCCCTTTAGGAGAGGATTCGTGTAGGGTGCCCGCTTTCTCTCCTTCCGCTTACTTGACAAAGGGGTTGGAGGGCAGTAATATTTTTATACAAAGTAAATTAGCCAATATCAAAAGAAGGTGGTAAAAGGGGCGTCGCGCTTCTCTTGATAAGTTGCTGAGACTTCCAAAGGGGGTGGGAAAAATCTAGATTGTTTGTTATTCTGTTTGTAATCGTTGGACTTTGGGGTTGGGGCAAAGTGACGATCGTTTTTTCAGACTGGCACTTGGTTGAACCCCACTGGGAAAAGGCTTTGAAGGAAGCTATCGCTTTGTTTGAACAGCTGAATCCCGATATTGATGTAGAACTCGAGTATGTTTCCTATGCCGAGAAGGAGACTAAGTACACAACCGCCATCGAGGCCGGTGTAGGTCCTGACGTAATGCACCTCGGGCCTATTGAAGTTTCTTTTGCCCTGTTTGCATCCCGCGGCTATTTCCTCGACTTGACTCCCTTCATCGAAGCCGAAGGCCCTGGATTTCTCGAGGCTTGGTATCCCGAGACTATTCAGGCCGTTACCTACGACGGCAAAATCTATGCCATGCCCGGTGATTTCATGTCCATGATCCTCATGTACAATAAGCGCCTTTTTGCTGAAGCCGGCCTTGACCCTGAAAGGCCCCCTGAGACCTGGGAGGAGTTCCTTGAGTATGCGAAGGCTCTTACTCGAGATCGCGATGGGGACGGCATAATAGATACCTGGGGATTCGGTGCTGTCGGCGCTGTTGATCCTGGCTTTCAGCTTCGCTTCAGCCCTGTATTGTTCAGCTTCGGGGCTGATTACTTGAGCCAGGATTATAAGTGCTCCGCTCTCAATACACGAGAAGCGATAGAAGCCTATAAATTCTTTGTCGAGCTTTTCACTGTACATAAAGTCGTTCCCCCAGGGGTTACAGCTATGACTCCTGGCAAGGTTCGCGAGCAATTTGCTGCTGAAAAAGTGGCTATGATCATCTCCTCTGGGTGGGGTCCGCCTATCGTGAAGAGCATTCGTCCCGATGTGAACTGGGATGAGATTATCGGCTTCTCTCACATTCCAGTCAAAGCTGGTACCGATCCGCGGTATCGCACCACCGCTTGGCTCAGTTACTGGGCCATTAACCGAATACCAAGTATCCTGAAGCGGCCTGGCGTCTAGTCAAATTCATTACTAGTCTTGAGATGGAGCAAAAGTGGTTCCGGGATGCCAACGTGCTTTCCTCTAGGCGTGACGTATCCGAGGTATATGAGCCCATTCTTCAAAGCCCATACGCTAGTGTCATTGCTGCCGAACTTGCACGGGCTAAGCTTGTTCCCTTGATTCCCGAATGGCCTCGGATCATAGAGACAATAAATGTGGCCGTTCAGCAAGGTTTCCTGGGCCTTGATCCTGAGAAAGCGATCGCCCAGGCTCATGCTCAAATAAACGAGATCCTTGAACGCCGCCGGGCACCTGGGGAAATGTGTCCGTAAAAGCAAACAAGGAGGTAAGGGCCGGGCTCTGTCTTTGCCCGGCCCTTCTGTTAACAATGACGAAGGGTTTGAAGCCGCGTTCACAATTTCTACGTATACGCAATGAAGCCTGTTTTTTTCATCTTGCCTTGTTTCGTTCTCCTTTTGGGCGTTCTTGGGTTCCCGATGATTGTGGCTTTTCTCAACAGCTTCGCTCCGATCTGGAAAAGCGGCTTAAAGGACTTCAGTTTACAGTATTACGCTCGGTTGATCCGTGATCCCACCTTTTGGAATTCGGTATATAGGACGTTTTACTTTGTAGGTGGAACGGTCTTTCTCCATCTAGTCCTCGGGATGGCGGTTGCCTTAGCTTTGAACGCTCAGATACGGGCGCGCAAGTTCTTCCGGGTGATGATGATCCTGCCCTGGACTGTGCCAGATGTCATCGCCGGATTAGTGTGGGCATGGATGTATGACCCATTGAGCGGCATCATCAATGACTTTTTGCGCCGTGTGGGTCTCATCATGTCACCGGTCGAGTGGTTGGCGAACCCGAGCCTCGTTATGCCCAGCGTCATCTTGGCGGATGTGTGGCGGGGCTATCCTTTCACGATGTTAGTGTTGCTGGCTGGTCTTCAAGCCATTCCCAAGGAGCTCTACGAAGCGGCCAAGGTGGACGGGGCTACACCGCTCAAAGAATTTTTCTATATCACGCTGCCCAATGTGAAAAAGATGATTGCTATCGCGACTATTTTAGACATTATTTGGCAGACCCGCCGGTTTGGCTTGATATGGGTCATGACACAAGGAGGGCCAGCGCGCGCAACCGAAATCCTTTCAGTTTTGGCTTATAAGACTTACTTCAAATTCTTTGACTTCGAGTACGCTTCAGCTATGTCTGTAGCTATGGCCATCTTCCTCCTCATTGTGGGACTTCCGTATGTGCGAATTGTGGTGAGGAAGGCCTGATATGAAGATCAAGCTTACGCAGCTATTGATTTACGTTTTCCTAGTTACAATCATGATGTTTAACGTTGCTCCATTCTATTGGATGATTATATCTTCTCTTAAGACCGATGCCGAAGCCTACGCAATTCCGCCTACTTGGTGGCCTACACAGCCTACATTGTACGAAGGCTACATAAAAGTCCTAATGTGGACGAATTTTCCCCGCTACTTTTTCAACAGCCTGATTGTTTCACTTGGATCAGCGCTGCTTTCCACCTTTGTGGGAGCCCTGGCGGGTTATGGTTTTTCACGCTTTTATTTCAAAGGCCGCTCCGTTCTCATGGGAGTTCTCCTTTCTTCTCAAATGCTCCCAGGTGTGCTGCTCGTAGGGCCCTATTTCAAGCTGCTCGCTAAAGTGGGGCTATATAATAGCTATACTGGTTTGATTCTCGCTTTTTGCACCCTTACCCTCCCCTTCAGCGCTTGGATGTTAAAGGGGTTCATCGACACCGTGCCCCATGAGCTAGATGAGGCGGCCATGATTGATGGCTGCTCCAGGCTTCACGCATTTTTTCGGGTGGTATTCCCTTTAATCACTCCCGGGATGGTCGCCACTTTGATATTTGCTTTTCTTCTTGCATGGGGCGATCTTCTGTGGGTCCTCTGTTTAACATCCACAGAGTCCATGGCTACCGTGACTTTAGGGCTGAGCCGGTTGGTCACCCAATTCCGGGTGATCTGGCCCCAGCTTATGGCCGGGTCGATGATAGCTACCATTCCTCCTGTAGTTCTCTACCTCGTCCTCCAAAACTACTTGGTCAAGGGGCTTACAGGAGGAGCGGTGAAGGAGTGAGACCATGAAGCTCGAGGGGCAGGTGGCTCTCGTTACCGGCGGTGGAAGGGGCATTGGCAAGGCTGTCGCCCTGGCGTTAGCCAAAGAAGGAGCGGATGTGATCGTGTGTGGTCGCACAATGGACCAGCTCCACCGCGTGGCCGAGGAGATCCGGGGCATGGGACGGCGTTCACTCCCTATAGAATGCGATGTCTCTTCTCTTGCTGATGTCAAACGGATGTTTGCTCAAATCGAGCAGCGTTTTGGCAGGTTGGAGATCCTCATCAACAACGCGGGTATCATCCGCCGCGGCACCATTGAGGACCATTCTGATGAAGACTGGGAGAGGGTGATTAGTGTCAATCTCCGGGGGACTTACTACTGTTGCCGAGAGGCTGCGCGGATAATGAAAGCCCAAAGATATGGGCGGATCATCAACATCACCTCGGTGGCGGGAAAAGTTGGGGATATCGCCTCCGCCCCAAGCTATGGTCCATCCAAGGCCGCGGTGAATGCTCTTACTAAATCTTTGGCTCGGTCGCTCGCTCCTTATGGCATTACCGTCAACGCCGTAGCGCCTCATGCAATAGAGACCGAAATGAGCGCCGAATGGTCCGAGGAAAAACGGCGGGAGATCATTTCCCAAATTCCCCTGGGACGGCTAGGAAAACCTGAAGAGGTCGCGGCTGCTGTGGTGTTCTTAGCCTCACCGGAGGCCTCATTCATCACTGGTGAAATCCTAGACGTCAATGGGGGATATTTAATGGATTAAACCTAAGTCAGGGGGTAGTTATGGAGCTTGGCCTCCAAGGAAAAGTCGCGGTCATAACGGGCGGGGGTGGCGTACTTTGTGCGAAAATAGCGGGAGGTTTGGCTGAGGAGGGTGTTAAAACGGCTTTGCTCGACATCTCGGAAGAAAAAGCTCAAGCAACTTTAAAAAAGGTAAGAGAGTTGAGGGCCAATGGTTTGGCCATAAAAGCCAACGTCCTTTCTAGGGCGGACTTGGAAGCTGCAGCTCAGCAGATACTTTCTTCTTATGGACGTGTTGATTTTTTGATCAACTGTGCAGGTGGTAACCATCCACGGGCGACCACGAGTACTGAGATGAGCTTTTTCGATCTCCCGGAAGACGGGGTACGGTTTGTTTTCGATTTGAACTTTTGGGGTACCTTTTTGGCTTGTCAAGTGTTTGGAAGAATTATGGCAGCCCAAAAGGCGGGGGTTATTCTCAATATCGCATCGATGAGCTCTTTTCGACCATTGACCCGTGTACCTGCCTATTCAGCAGCTAAAGCGGCGGTTGCTAATTTCACGCAGTGGCTGGCTGTGTATATGGCCAAAGAAGTCTCTCCTAAGATTCGTGTTGTAGCGATTGCTCCTGGCTTTTTTATCACTGAACAAAATCGCTATCTGTTGCTTGATGAAAAAGGTGATCTTACTGAGCGAGGGAGGCAAATCATTGCTCATACACCAATGGGGCGATTTGGAGATCCAGAGGACCTTGTGGGGCTTGTTAAGTGGCTTCTTTCCGACGAAGCGCGTTTCGTGACAGGGGTGATCATCCCAGTTGACGGAGGCTTCTCCGCGTACGGCGGAGTATAGGGCTTTATTTTTGGCGGAAACAAGACGCCAAGGAACGATTGACAAGTCCCTCGGGGAGTAAACCGTTTAAAGCGCGGCCGATGTCCCTCGCCACTTTGGTGCGAAGCTCAACCAATGCCTCCTCGGAGTACCAGGCCACATGAGGGGACCATAGTACTTGCGGCAGCTGAAGGAGCGGATCCGTTGGTTCCGGAGGCTCGGGCTCCGTGACATCCAGGCATGCTCCAGCTATTCTCCCTTCCTTTAGGGCCTTAAATAAGGCTTCCCGATCCACAATGCCACCACGCGCGGTGTTGATCAAACACGCTGTAGGTTTCATTTTCCCAAACGCAGCGTCATCCATCAAATGTCGAGTTTCGGGGGTCAAGGGGACGTGGATCGACAGAAAATCGCTCCTCTGCAACAGTTGGTCGAGGTCAACCTGTTCCACCCCTTCCGCGAGGAAAATTTCTTTGGGAACATATGGGTCATGGGCAATGATCGTGAGGCCCAAGGCTTTAGCCTTGCGAGCCACGAGGCGTGCAATTTTCCCGAAACCAAGCAGCCCTAAAGTTTGGCCCTGTAGGCGATGAATTGGCCGCCCTGTTTTCCAATCCCAGAGGCCCCGGCGCACTTCTTCGGTGTAGTGGACAATACGCCGGGCCCAAGCAAGCAAAAAAGCTATCACATGATCGGAAACTTCCTCTTCACAATACGAAGGCACGTTGATCACGGCGATACCTCTTTCCGTCGCTGCTTGGACATCAATGTTGTCCACACCGATCCCATATCGACCGAGAGCTCGGCAACGCTTAAGCCCATAAATCACCTCGCGGGTTATGGGGGCGTATTGGGAAATGAGGGCGTCGGCTTCCTCAGCCACCGCTAGCACCTCCTCGGGGGTGCGGCATTGGGCCGGAATCACCCGGGCTCCCCATCGCGCAAGCTCCGCTTCCTCAATGGTTAAATCCGGATAGTTGTAGTCTGTGATCACCACCGTCCAACGCATTTCACCACTCATGGTAGTTCTCCCTAATTTATACTAACAAATCCTCGATTTGGCATAGCCAAAAGGAGGGGAGATGGAGAGGTTTTCCTTACGAGGGAAGGCAGCCTTGGTCACAGGGGGGAACCGCGGGCTTGGGCGTGCAATGGCGCTGGCCTTGGCCGAAGCCGGAGCAGATGTGGCTATTGTGAGCCAAAGCGGGGAAGGGGCACACGAGGTGGTGGACAAAATCGAGGCCCTTGGGAGATCAGCCCTGGCCATTACAGGGGACGTGGCTGTGCCGACGGAGGCCAGACGCATCGTTCGCGCCGTAGTAGACCAGTTCGCTCGTTTAGACGTTCTGGTGAATGCGGCGGGCGTGAACCGCCGCATCCCCTCGTTAGAGGTGAAGGAAGAAGAATGGGACTGGATAATCGGGGTCAATCTCAAGGGCACTTTTTTCATGTGCCAAGCGGCTGCAGAAGCGATGATTAAACAGCGCGGGGGAAGCATCATAAACGTGGCTTCGCTCCTTTCGGAGATCGGCATTCCCACCCTTGCTCCGTACGCCGCATCCAAGGCGGGCGTGGTCGGGTTGACCCGGGTATTGGCTGCGGAGTGGGGACCATACGGTGTGCGCGTTAATGCCATCGGCCCCGGATATTTTCGCACCCGCATGACGGAGCGCCTTTTTTCCGATCCAGCCTGGGTGGAACGGCTTTTACAGCAAGTTCCCCTTGGGCGAGCGGGCTTTCCAGAGGACTTGGCCGGCGTTGTAGTTTTTCTCGCCTCCGATGCCTCTTCCTACCTTACGGGACAGGTCATCTATGTGGACGGGGGGTACCTTTGCGCGCGACCCGCATGATTTTGAATTAGCAAAAATAATGTTGCTTAAAAACAATTCCTGGATTAAATTCAACTCGCAAAGGAGGGACAGAGTGGGTGATGCCACTGCGGTTGAGGAGATCAAGCGAACAGGGGCGATCGGAATAATCCGCATCCAAACAGAGGAGGACCTTTTAGCCATTGCGAGCGCCCTCCACCAAGGGGGACTTACCTGCATTGAGATCACCATGAACACACCTGGCGCTCTTAGGGCCATTGAAAGCACGGCCGATCGCCTTCCCAAAGTGGTCATGGGAGCTGGCACAGTGTTGGATGGGATCACCGCAAGAGAGGCCATCCTTGCTGGGGCACGTTTTTTGGTCACTCCCACGGTGAAACTGGATGTGCTTGAAGTAGCACATCGTTATGGTGTTCCCGCCATCATCGGGGCCATGACCCCTACGGAGATCCTCACTGCTTGGGAGGCGGGAGCTACAATGGTCAAAGTCTTTCCTGCCTCAGTCCTGGGCCCTAAATACCTTCAAGAAATCCATGGACCTCTTCCTCAAATTCCCCTTGTTCCCACCGGCGGGATCACTGCGGAAACCGCGCCGGAGTTCATCAAAGCTGGTGCTGTAGCTGTTTGCGCAGGTTCATGGCTTGTGGACAAAAAGGCCGTGGCCGAGGGCAGGTATGAACTGATCACAGAGCGTGCCCGCCAGCTTTTAGAGGCGGTGGAGAAGGCACGGCTGAGCACAGCTTCTGGTTCGCGCTGAAAGGAGAAGCCATGAAATATGACCTTGTGACCTTTGGGGAAACAATGATCCGTTTGTCGCCGCCCAATTTCCAGAGGTTGGAACAGACCACCTCTTTGGATGTGAACGTGGGCGGGGCGGAGCTGAACGTGGCGGTGGCGGCCCAAAGATTGGGGCTTCGCTGCGCTTACGTCACCCGCCTCACCGATAACCCCCTTGGTCGGATGATCGCCAATAAGGCCCGGGAGCACGGCGTGGACACCTCCCACATCGTTTGGACCAAGGAGGATCGCGTTGGCCTTTACTTTGTGGAGTTTGGCGCTAGCCCCCGGGCAAGCTCGGTATTGTACGACCGCGCGAATTCGGCCATGGCCAAAATCAGGCCTGGGGAAGTGCCGTGGGATGAGCTCCTCAAAGAAACCAAAGCCTTTCACACCACCGGGATCACCCCGGCTCTTTCGCCTTCCGCGGCCGAAGCCACAAAAGAGGCGGTGAGGAAAGCCAAGGAACACGGAGTTCTCGTCTCCATCGACCTCAACTACCGGGCCAGGCTTTGGAGCCAGGAGGAAGCCCGGCGAGTGATGACCGAGCTCGTGGCTCAGGCGGAAATCCTCATCACCACCGAAGAAGATGCGGAAAGGGTTTTCGGCGTCAAAGAAGGAGCTTTTGAAAAGGTGGCGGAACGGTTGAACCAAATGTTCCCGAACCTGCGGGTGGTGGCCATCACCATCCGGGAAACCCCTTCCGTTTGGCGTAACACTTGGACAGCTCTCGCCTACACAAAGGGGGAGATCATCAAAGGCCCGGTGTTCGATATCGAGATCGTGGATCGAGTTGGTGCGGGCGATTCCTTTGCCGGCGGTTTCCTCTACGGCTACCTTACGAAGGACGTGGAGGCCGGTCTCCAATATGGCGTGGCCCTTTCCGCCCTCAAACAGACCAACCCCGGGGACCTTGTGTGGGCCACGAAAGAGGAGTGCGAGAGAATTTTGGCCGGCGCAGGATTGCGCATCGTGCGTTGAGAGGGGCCGTGATGAAGATCGTGCGATTTGGAAGAGGAAGCTGGGGGATCCTGGAGGGCGAAAGCCTTCAAATCACCCGCGGTCCGGCTGGGCCGTTCACCGGCCGGAAGGTCCCCCTCTCGGAAGCCAAGCTTCTTCCGCCGGCAAAGCCCACGAAGATCGTGGGCGTGGGCCGCAACTACCGTAAGCACGCCGAGGAGATGGGAGAAGAAGTGCCGCAGGAGCCCGGCCTCTTCCTCAAAGCCCCCAACGCCCTCGCCGCGCCAGGTTCGCTCATCCCCTATCCTCCCTTCACCAAAAGCCTCCATTACGAGGGGGAGCTCGCCGTGGTGATCGGCCGGAGGATGCGGAGGGTTCCCGAAGACAAGGCTCTCTCGTACGTTCTTGGCTACACCTGCGCTTTGGACCTCACTGCCCGCGACGTCCAGAAGACGGACCTCCAATGGATTCGGGCCAAATCCGCCGACAATTTCTGCCCCTTGGGGCCCTGGGTGGAAACGGACCTCGATCCTTCCGATCTTCGCCTGCGCACTTTCGTAAACGGGGAGGTGCGCCAGGATGCCCGCACTTCAGACATGATCTTCCCTGTGCCTTTTCTCCTTTCTTACGTGAGCGCGTTCATGACCCTTGAGCCCGGGGATGTCCTCCTCACCGGGACCCCCGAGGGCGTGGGCGAGCTTCACCCGGGCGACGAGGTGGCCGTGGAAATCGAGGGAATTGGAAGGCTTTCCGTGCGGATAGGCTAGGCACACTAGGGTATAACAGCTAAAATTCGCGGCGTGAGGCGCATTCTTTGGATCTTTACGGAGTTGATCCTCCTTTGCGCTCTCCCGGCTCTGGCCGAGCCGCTGAAGGTTTACGTTGGGGTATATATCCTCAATTTGGGGAAATTCGAGCTCGCTAGCGGAGCCTATACGGTGGATTTCTACCTTTCCTTGCGCGCCGATCAGCCGGTGGTGATGGACGAGTTCGAGTTCATGAACGGCCGGGCGGCCACGGTGGACAAACTCATCGACACCTCCACAGAAAAATTCTTCCGCATCCAGGCCAACCTCTCCCAAAACCTCGATCTTCGGCGCTATCCTTTCGATGAGCATGTGCTCACCATCGAGCTTGAGGACAAACGCCGGACGACCGAGGAGTTGGTCTATGTGGTGGACGAGAAGGCTTGCGGGGTGGACCCAAGCGTGATTGTGGTGGGCTGGCGCCTGGCCGGCTGGGAGGCCAAGGTGATTAACCATGAGTACCAGGTTTACGGGGAAACTTATTCGCGTTTCGTCTTTGGGCTCCGGATTCAGCGGGTGATTTTGAACTCCGTGATCAAATCGTTTTTACCGGTGGCCTGCATGGTTTTGGTGGGGCTCCTCTCCTTGCTCCTCACGCCGGACAAAGTTACTACCAGGCTTTCCCTCAACATTTCCACGCTTTTGGGCGCGGTGATGTTCCACGTGAACCTCACTTCTTCCATCCCACCCGTGGGCTACCTCACCTTCGCCGATCGGGTGATGATCGCCACCTATGTGGTGATGGTCCTCATCCTCTTAAGCGGCGTAGCCATCCTGCGCTGGGCCGAGCGGGAGGAGACGAAAAAGCGCGCCCTGCGCGTATATCACCAAGCGCAGGGCGCAATCCCCCTGGTTGCCGCGGTGCTCTATGCCTTGGTGTTCGTTTTGCCCGGTTAGACTCGAGGCTCACCTCCTCTCTCTTGTCTACTCCGCTGCCCAGAAAGCCCGGAAGTAAACATATGTGGAGGCCTGGCTTGTCCGGCCAAACTCGTCCACAACGGTGAGCGTCACAGGAATGCGGTAGTAACCATCTGCGGCTTCGGGCAAGGTGTCCCAAGTGAAGAGGTATGTGTGGGTGAGGAAGGGTTCAGTGGTAACGATGCGGGTTCCATCGCCCAAATCCCAGATGTATCTCACGATGCGACTTCCTGGGGCCTGAGAGGCGGAAGCGTCAAACCACACCGTGCCCCGGTACTCCTCCATCCCAAGCTCCTCGTCCCAGTACCACCAAAGATCGAATGGACCGTAGGGGCCGCCCGGAACGGCGTGAGGAGGAAGACCGGAAGCGGTGGCTAAAGAGGGAGCAGCGCGTTCCACTGTGACCCAAGTTTGCCGCACCCACCGTCGGCCCCGGGAATCGGAAAGGACCAGGGTCACCAAGTACTTCCCCTCCTGGGGGTAGGTGTACTCGAAGGCGTTTTGGGCGGAAGTGGTGCCATCGCCCAAATCCCAAAGCACAGAAGTTCCGGGCGGGGCAGTTACCGCGAATCGAACCCTCCCTTCGCCGAGCTCGACCACTTCCCACGGTCCCGGCGGTGCAGCGGAGACCGGGCGATCGTTCCACGCCGCCTCCTCCACCTCGACCTCCGGATGGTTCCAAGTCACAAGGATTAAGCTCCCCTTGGGAAAAGGTCCGCGAAGGAGAAGCTCGCGATCCGTCATCTCCCAGGTGGGCGTACAGCCGATCCCCAGAACTTGGGTTACCGAGACTTCCTCGGCGAAACGAATCCGCAAGCTTTCTCCAGTCCCCTCGGATCGGCCCACAAGCAGCCCTTTGGGGAGCCGCTGGAGCTCGGGCTCACCGCAGACGTACCCCCGAGAGAGCTCCGTGGTCCATTCCGCGTGGGCGGAGCGGATCGTCACGGAATTCGGGAGAAGGAAGGCCGGTTTCCACGAGAGGCGCACAAAACCCTGGCGCCAGAGGGCCCCAGAAAGCACAACTTCCCGCCCCACTTGACGGGTTTCCATGATCCCCGCGTGCACATATACCTCCTCCAGTTGGACCTGAGCGGGGAAGGAGAGGGTGATCTCTTCAGCCAGATCTTCCAGGCGGTTGGCCAAAAGGAGGGTGGAGCGCTGGCCATCCTGATAGAGGAGAAGCTGGTCGGTTTTGAGGAGGAAGGTGCCAGCGAGGGCGGGGACCGCCAAGACCGCCGCAAAGAACACCTTCCGCCACATAACCCACCTCCCAATTATTTTGCATTATAAAACAATGCCAAAAGGTGTCAAAAGTTGGCGATGTTTTCGTTTTTGAGGCTCCCTTCCCGTGAGGCAAAACACTTTGCGTTGGCTGGTCGAGGCTAAATCCAATGGGATTTGTCTTGAATTCGGTCCCCGTGCAAAGGGCTTTCTCCTCCCTCCGCCTTAATCGGTCAGGACCTCGGGGTTTCCCCTGTCTCATTGGGCCTAAACTTCCGCCGACGCCGCGCACAGATTATAATTTTTTATGAAAGCTTGGCGGTCCCTGTGGTTCATTTGGTTTTCGCTTTTGGTGAGCATGGCTTTCCTTGTCCCTTACACAGTTTTGCGGGATGTTCACCGCCTTTGGGGGTCTTTCCTCTTTTGGAATTTCTTCGCCCTTCTTTCGATCTTTTCCGTTTTCGTTCTGACCGGGCGTTGGCGGGACTGACATGAGTGTGTTTTGGCTGGGCTTTGCGCTTTTGACCTACATGTTCCTCGGTTTTGCCGTGGCGTGGGCGGCGCGGCGGGGGATTGGGCAGAGCCTCGCCGATTTTTTCCTGGCCAACCGGACTTTAGGCGGCCTGGTCAATGCCCTAAGCTACAGTGCCACCACCTACAGCGCCTTCATGATGGTGGGTTTGGCCGGCCTCACCTATCAGGCCGGGGTCGGGGCCCTGGGCTTCGAGTTCATTTACCTTTCCGGCCTCGTTCTTGCCGCCTTCTTTGGGCCGCGGTTTTGGCTGGCGGCCCGGGAACGGGGGTACATCTCGCCCGCAGAGATGCTGGGCGACCGCTACGAGAGCAAAACCGTGACCATTTTGGCAGCCCTAGCCTCCCTTGTTTTCCTCATCCCCTACACTAGCGTCCAGCTCATGGGCATCGCCTACCTCCTTCAGGGCCTCAGCCGCGGAATGATCCCCTACTTTGCCGGGGTGGTTTGGGCCACTTTTCTGGCTTTAGCCTGGGCCCGCATCGGCGGCCTGCGCTCCGTGGCCTGGACCGATGCCCTCCAAGCCCTGGTGATGCTCGTCTCCTCTGGACTTTTGGTGTTCTTCGTGGTCATCCGGGGGATTGGGGGCTTTCCCGAACTTTTCCGACGTCTGGAGCAAGATTATCCGCAGTGGTTGAGCGTTCCTGGCCCGGGATACTTTCAACTTCCCACCTTTTTGGGGCTTTCCCTTCCTTGGTTTTTCTTCTGCATTTCCAACCCGCAAGTGAGCCAGAGGCTTTTCGTCCCGCGTTCTCTTTCGGCTTTGCGGCGGATGCTCCGGGGATTTTTGCTCTTCGGGTTTGTTTACACCCTTATTTCCGTCACCTGGGGGCTTTGTGCCCGCGTTTTGCTTGCGGATCTGCCCAAAGCGGATTTGGCCACTCCCACCCTTTTGGCTTCCCCCTTTGTCCCCGGGGCGCTGGCCATCCTCGCCCTCCTTGGGATCGTCTCCGCAGCCATCTCCACCATGGACTCCGTTCTTTTGACCCTTTCCTCCATGTTTGCCCGGGATGTGTATGGAGTTCTGCGGCCCAAATCTTCCGAAGCCCGCCAGCTTGCCGTGGGCAAATGGGTGATACCCGTGATCTCCGGGGCAGCCATGATCTTTGCGTTTTTTCAGCTGGACCTGATCGCCATCTTGGCCGTTTCCTCCTCGGCAGGGCTTTTGGTGTTGGTACCTGCCACAGTGGGCGCCTTTTTCTGGAAGAGGGGCACGGCCAAAGGGGCGGCGGCGAGCATCCTCGGGCCAGGGCTTCTCGTGATCGGCCTGCAAGCGAGCAACGCAAAGCCCTTGGGCCTTTGGCCAGGGGTATGGGCGCTTTTGGCCTCCACCCTCATTTTTGTGGGGGTAAGCCTGGCCACCACCCCGCCCAAAAATGGTCCAGCCTTTGTGGACAGGATAAACGCCCTTCTTGCGGAGAAGAGCGCGCTCTAGGGGCCTTGAGGTCGGAAGGCCACCTTGATTCCCCGGCGCGAAAGCACGGTTCTGAGGGCAGCGCGATGATCGCTCAACGGGAAAGTGTGGGTCACGATCTTCTCCAGGCCTTTCCCATCCCGAAGGAGCTCCACGGCCCTTTGAAAATCGCTTTCGCCGTAGGTATATGTGCCGAAGACGCGGATCCCCCGGAACCAAAGGGGCGAAAAATCCAGTTTCACCGTTCCTGGTGCGCCCAAAAGGAGGACTGTCCCCCCTTCCCGCACGGCCCAAAGGGCTTGATCTAAACTCGATTCGGTCCCGGCAGCATCCACCACATAGGGGAATCCCCCCCGCCAGGCCGCAGGGCCCAACGGCGCGGGATACTTTTTTGCTCCTCTTTCCTCGAGCGCTTCCGCGGGGGAGCGCCGCACCACGGCCCCAAATTCCTGGGCAAAGCGGGCCTGCAGGGCATGGCGAGCGACGATTTCGATCGTCCCCCGGTGGCCAAGGAACTTAAGGGCGGCCGCGGTCAAAAGCCCGATCGTCCCCGCGCCCAAGATGAGAACAGGCTCACCGGGATCGAAGGAGGCCAAGCGGAGCCCCCGGAGGGCCACGGCCAGGGGCTCAGCCAAAAGGCCCCGCTCGTTGGGGACATCCGGAGGCAAAGGATGGACCCGGCCGGGATGGACCACGATCCGCTCGGCCCAGCCCCCGGGAAGGTCCCGGTGGTACCCGAGCATCCCCGGGGCGAGCTTTCCCTCGGCCACGTTTTGGCAAAGGCCGTCCTCCCCTTCTTTGCAGGCCCAGCACGGCGGAAGGCCGCGCTCCCGGCAGGCCAAAAGGGGGTTGATCGCCGCCCGCACCCCGCCCACCTCGGCCACGATCTCGTGCCCCAAAACCGCGGGGAACGAAAAAAATGGGGCAAGCCTGGGCGAGCTTTTCCCCAAAAGCAAGGCGATATCTGAGCCACAAATTCCCGAAAGGAGCACCTTCCCCTTTTCCCAGCCTTCCGGGGGCTCGGGCGCGGGGATTTCCGCAAGCCTGAGGGGAAGGAGGCCAAGCGGGGTGCGCTTTCCCAGCGCGCGGGCCAAAAGATACCGGGGGATCGAGGCCGTGTAGACGAGGGCCTTCATGTCATGGGCACCTGGCGGATCAATTTCCCCTCGATGCGGGAAAGGATGTCCCTTAGGGATCTTCCGGTGATGGTGAGGCCGTGGTTTTTGAGGCCGACTACGGCCCGGGCCGGGTCCGGCGCTTTCCTTATGAGCTCGGCCACGGATTGGGCCAGTTCGTAACTTCCGCAGGGGTAGTGGGCCTGGGTTGCGGGCACCCCATCCATCCAGGCGTGCACGTGGATGATGGCCCCCACCTCCGGATGCTCCCGATAAATCATCCAGTGCTCGATGGCATCCACGGAAACCCGCCTGGGCTCGATGTTGGGAGGGACGGAAAGGACGATGCAGTTCTCTTTGGGATCGTAATCCTTGACGAGGAGGATATCCCGGCCGATCACGCGCAGGTTGCCTTTGTCCACGCCGGAGGCGCTCATCCAAAACCGTTTCTCGTCTTTGCGCACCGAGAGGTTTCCGTAGGAGAGGCCGCCTATCCCATAAAGCCTCTGCACGTGCCGGAGGTCCGCGGGCGGAAGGATCTTGTCGATGGGGAATGGCGCGGGAAGAAGGTCCCAGGAATCCAGAATTTTCCCGGCCTCGGAAAGCTCCCTAGTGAGTTCATCCCCCTCCCAAAGCTCCGGCTCCAAATCCGGCTCGAACCGGTTTTTGATGACCAAAGTAGCGGAGGCCATGGGATGGATCCTTTCCACCAGGCGCTCGTAGAATCTTTCCCCCTCGGGTTCGCTATAGTGGCCCAGATCCAGGGTGAAGAAATGGGCTTCCTTTCCGGGGATGTACACAAGGAGCATGTTCGCCAGGGTCCGCACAAGGAAGGGGTACATGGCTCGTACGGGATCGGAGGGCATCCCTTTGGCTTCCAGGACCGAGAGGACGAAGGTGGCCCGGGCCCGCCGGCGATAGGGACGGGGATCCTCCAGGGAGGTGGCGTTCAGCACCAAATTGGGGCTTTGGGCGTTGGGAGAGTGAGCGTAGCCGCTTTTTTCCAGGGCCTCCGCAAGCCCGGAAAGGAGGGGCTCTAGCCCGGGGGTCGGTGTCCCCCAAACCTTGAATGTCCTAGGCATCTCACACCTCCAAGGCCTCAATGTACCGGAAAGAGGGTTTTCTAGCCATAAGCCCCGCGGATGAGGTCTTCGGCCACCTCCCTGGCCCTTTGGGCCAAGGCCGCGGGGATCAGACCCGCGGCGACCTTCTCCTCCAAGATCTCCTGGTCCAGGAGGCGGAATTCCTCTCCTATGCGCACCACATCCAATTCCAAGTCCAAATACCGTATGCCTTCGGGGAGGAGCTCCGGAGGGGTGTGGATGTTGTAGATCTCGCCGATTGGGGTTCCATCAGCGCGGAAGTATTGGCGGCGGCCCCACCACCGATCCAAATGGAGCTCGAAAAGCCCGTAGTCGCCGGGCTCCTTGGGAAGTCCAAGCCCATCGTACGTGCCTCCCGGTCCAAACCGCCGGCGGAGAACGATCGATCCTCCGGAGCGTTCCAAGATCTCCCCGGTTTGGCGGATGGGAGGTTCCCCGGCTTTGAGGTGCCACACGGTCACGGTCTTTCCCGGGGCGTAGCCTGGCCCCACCAGCTCCTCCCAAAGCTTTCGGCCTTCCTCCGCAAGCTCGGAATGGGCACATTTCCCCTCCACCTCGTCCACCCGGGCGGGATCCACCGTTTTTAAGAGATGATGTCCGGGCAAAGTGGGCACGACCTTCGCCCTCACCTGGTCCAAGAAATCTTTTGCGGGCCTGGGGAACTCCGCTTCGAAGCGGGAGAGGAGGGCGGCCGCCCCCCTCAGCGGCGAGGAGCTTTTGGGCCGCACCTCCGCAGGGAGAAAAAGGGCCAAGGGCAGGGCCTCCCGGAGGAAGGCCACCACCTCCTCCACCGCGCTCCGCACCCCCTCCACCACCACGCCGTGGCGGTCTGCTCGGTCGTACACGTTCACATCCGCCGGTCCCTCGATGGGAGGAAGGCCAAGGCGTGCCTGGATCACCTCGCTTGGCTCCACGATCGTGAACCGCTCGGAAAGAAGGAGGGTCAAAGCGGTGGCGTAGATCCCGCGAACACGGACTTTAACTGCGGACATAGCCGATCCCCTGGATCCGCAGGATCTTCCCCTGGAGCTCCCACCTTACGCCGAGGACCGTTTCCACGAGCCAGAGGTTGGCCTCCACATGGTCGGTGAAGGAGGGGATGACGTAGACGCTCTCGCCTTGGGCCAGGGCGGCGTAGAGGATGAGCTGATCGGCGAGATGGCGGTCCACGGTGGCCCCGCTTTCCAGGTCCTCGAAAAGGCATTGGGCCACGAATTCCGCGATCTTCTCCGCGGGCCGGCCGGGAGCGCCCGCCTGGTCCGCCCCGAGCCGCGCGCCCCTCTGATCCTCGGCGAAAAGGGCCAAGGCTGCGCCGGGCTGTACGGCACTTTCGTCGTTGAGGATGGTGAACTCCGCGCGCACCCCGCGCCGGGACAGGGCTTCTTGACAGGTTTGGGCCATGCGCTCCGCCACCCTCCGCTCCCTGAGGTGGGAAGCCAGGGAGATCCCCCAGAACCGCAGGGGTTTGGCGAGGGTCTCCCGGCGCAAGGGGGACAGAGGTCCCGCGGCGGGCTCCACGCGGAGCTCGATCTCGCCCGCGCCTTTGGGAACGTATCCGGGCCGGATTATGCGCAATTCCGCGCGGATCCCCATTTCCCGCAGGGCGGAAAGGAGCACCTCCTTGGTGTGGAAGGCCGAGGGCGCGAAGTCCTGGAAGAGACCCCCCCGGATGCGGAAGACCGAGGGCCTTTTGGCGAAGGCAGCGAGGGGAAGAACGGTGAGGGCGAGCATGGTGGTGGAACCGGCGGTGCCGATGTCCCAGAAAAACTCGCCCCCTTCCGCCGCAGTCTTCGGGGAGAAGGTGAGGGTTGAGCTTCCTACGTGGGCTCCGGAAAGGGCGGCGTTGGTGAGGGCGGCTGCGGCCTCCACGGCCCGCAAGTGCTGGGGCCTAAGCCCGGGATTATCCCGTTTGGCCCGGATGTTGCGGATGTGCAGGGGCTCCCCCAAGAGGGCGGCCAGGGCCACGGCCGTGCGCACGAGCGTTCCGCTTCCGGACTTCTGGCCTCCGTCGATCTCCCACATCCCCTGCGAGGATATCGCAAAAGCTGCGGAGGTCGTGGAGGGTACCCGGCGGTCTCCCTTTGGCCCAAGTTCATATAATTGGTTGTGATGCCGAGGGAAGAGGATTCCGGGGCGGGGAAGGCGGAAGATTTTCGGCATCCTACGGCCAAGCGCAAGAACAACCCACCGGCGGGCATTGCGCCCACCTACGAAGTGCGGGAGCGGCAGACCACCCACTACGCCTACGACCCCCACCTGGACCCGCAACTGGTCTGGGCGGGCAAGGCCGAGCACACCTCCTTTGAGGTGGACGTCGTCTCGCTGCATATCCACGAGCGCATCTCCACGCGGGCGATCCTGGACGCCGTGCGCCGCCCGCAGCCCATCCAGCCGGATCTCTTTGGCGAGACGCCGCTACCGGCAGACCAGCAGGTCGAGTTCTACCAGCACGAGGTGGGCTGGGCGAACCGTCTCATCCTCGGCGACTCGCTCCTGGTGATGAACTCGCTCCTGGTCAAGGAGGGCATGGCGGGAAAGGTGCAGATGATCTACATGGACCCGCCCTACGGCATCAAGTACGCCTCCAACTTCCAGCCCCGCATTGACCGGCGGGATGTGAAGGACAAGGACGAGGACCTCACCCACGAGCCGGAGCAGATCAAAGCCTACCGCGACACCTGGAAGCTGGGCATCCACTCCTACCTCACCTACCTGCGGGACCGCCTGCTCCTCTGCCGGGAACTGCTCCACGAGTCCGGCTCCATCTTCGTGCAGATCAACGACGAGAACCTACATCTGGTGCGGTGCCTGCTGGACGAGGTGTTCGGGCGGGAGAATTTTGTGGCGGTGATAGCGTTTAGAAAGACAGGTGGGCAAGCTGCGAAACTCCTTGGCATTACCTGTGATTACCTTCTCTGGTACGCAAGGGATAGAAGCCAAATCAAATATCGTCAATTATATTTGGACAAACAACCTGGGGTTGAAGAAGGTGAACAATATCGTTTTGTCGAACTGCCGGATAGAAATCAGCGACGTATGACCAACGCCGAATTAAGCAATCGGACAATATTACCTAGTGGCGCAAGAATATTTCGTCCTCAAATTCTGACGTCGCCTGGCTATAGTGCGAGCACATCTGTGACATTTGAACATGGAGGGATAAAGTACGAGCCTCCATCTGGATGGCACTGGAAGACCTCTGTTGAGGGCCTTCGTCGCCTAGTGGAAGCCCAGAGGGTTATTCCTTCTGGTAAAAGACTCGACTACGTTCGGTATTTGGACGACTTTCCAGTTGCGCCTCTCACAGATATTTGGGACGACACGATGGGCGCGAGAGATATGCTCTACGCCGTCCAAACTAACACCAAAGTCATCGAGCGCTGCATCCTGATGACCACCGACCCGGGCGACCTGGTCTTCGACCCCACCT